>Ga0206678_10000014_pt1 | contig 108964 bp, 96 predicted proteins | sample M180m12015metaG_FD_155453 | JGI IMG/M metagenome (GOLD analysis project Ga0206678, IMG submission 155453) | Ammonia-oxidizing marine archaeal communities from Monterey Bay, California, United States - M1 80m 12015 | ecosystem: Environmental > Aquatic > Marine > Intertidal zone | place: USA... | reverse complement strand
TACACACCCTCAGCCCAATTCAAAGCAGGAATTGAATATATATATCACAATTATAATATATCATCAGAATATAATGATGCAGTAGAAACAAGAGTAATGGCGGTTGGATCAATTTCAAATTTGATATTTGGTGATAATATAGATTATGAATCTCCTTATAGATTGCGTGAATTATGGACAGCGTCCCCACAACAAGGAGCAGCTTATGTGCAGGGGAAACTTTCTTATAGTCAAATGATTATGAACTTAGGCGTAAGAGTAGATTATTTCTCAGCAGGTGGAGAGAAAACTATTTTTACAGAGTTTGATCAGTTTTTTACTCAACAAAACAGCGAGGACAGAGAAGATGAAGCGGTAAAAGTGAAAGCAAAAAAACAAGTTGAAGTGAGTCCACGCATTGGGATTTCATTCCCAATAACAGAACAAACCAAATTTTATTTTAACTACGGTCATTTCCACCAAGCGCCCCAAGCACAATTCTTATATAGGGTGCAAGAGAAATCATTTACAATAAACCGTAGTTCTATATCAAGCATCGGAAATCCTGACTTGCCAATGCAAAGAACGATCGCCTATGAAGTTGGATATGAACATATGTTTACACCAAATTATCTATTTCAACTTTCAAGCTATTCTCGAAGTGTTGATAATCAAATCAGTTTTAAATCATTTATTAGCAATGATATGATTTACACCCTGGCTATACCAAACAATTATAATGATATCCGCGGGCTTGAATTGACGCTAACAAAAACGAAAGGAAGGTTTTTCAAAGGTTTTTTCAATTATACTTATATGGATTTTAGCTCAGGTAATTTTGGAATTACTGGAATCATCCAAAATCCTTTAGATGCCAATGAGTATAATAAGATTACACAAGATCACTACCAGGTTACGCCTGTTGCCCAGCCATACGCTAGAGCCAACCTAGAGTTCCATATCCCCAAAACCACTCAATTTAGTTTTATATCTGATTGGTATTTAGATTTATTAGCCCAATGGAGGGCTGGAAAAGTATTTACCTGGAGCGGGCCGATCATTGATGAAGTTGATGATAAAATCGGCGTTCAGTACACTCCTCATCCAACAATAAAAAACAACATGAGAACTAAAGATTTTTATACTCTGGATTTACGATTAAGTAAAAAATTTGACACTTCTTTTGGATCAATAAAATTATTTTTAGATATATCAAATCCACTAAATTTGAAATTTATGTATTTCGAGCACCCTTTTGTTGTTTCAGGGGAAAACCCTGTTAGCGATTATAATGATTATATGACCTCATTGCACTTGCCAAATAGCGCCTTTAATGATCTTAAGTCCTATGAGTTGCCTTATATGTTTATTGCGGGGGATGATAGACCTGGAGAATATCCTAAAGATAATGTTAAATATGTGCCTATTAATATTGTGCGTGGGGGTTATTTATTGCCCCCTCCATCTATAATGGACGTAAGAGACGTTAACGAACTGTACTACATATACAATAATTCTTCATACATGCAATTTGTAGATGGTGAATGGCAAATTGCTGACCCTGAATTTGTACAAGAAGTTTTAGTAAATAAAGCATATATAAATATGCCAGACAATACCCAGTCTACGTTTTTAAACCCATTTGGTTTAAAAATAGGGGTTAGAGTTTCTTTTTAGTTAATATTTATTGATTTTTTTATTAACAATCTCAAAAGTATAGCGTAAAATATAAAAACAATTTTTCCTTGACTCTTTGCAATAAGATTTACGACATTTACTTTATAGATGGGAGTTAGCCAAGCCAAAACCCTCGACAGAATGCTCCTAAGAGAAAAAAGAATTAATTAATTGATAACTAATATTAAACGATTTTACATGGAGGACAACAAAATGATGGATCGTAATTATTACTTAAAAAACACATTGTTTGCTTTTGTTTGCACTGTTTTTCTAGCCAGCAATTTAATTGCTCAAACTTCAGGAAAAGTTAGAGGGACGGTAACAGATGAGGCTACCGGTGAAGCTTTGATAGGTGCCAACGTTCTTATTGATGGAACGGGATTAGGTGCCGCAACAGATGAAAACGGTGAGTATTTCATTTTAAATGTTTCCCCTGGTGCATATACAATGCGCGCGGAAATAATTGGTTATCAAACAGCCGTAGAGCTAGATGTTCGTGTATTTATTGATTTAACCACGACTGTAAATTTTATTACGGGCGTAGAAGCTGTATCTGGAGAAGCTGTAGAAGTTCTTGCTGAAAGACCATTGGTACAGCCAGATGTTGCTGGTACCGTTATTAATGTAAGTGGCGGAGACATTGAAAATATACCCGTTAGATCTATTGGTGATTTTATTAGTCAACAAGCCGGAGTTGAGCCCGGAATGGTCATTAGAGGTTCTGGTATTAATGAAACAGCATTTGTTGTTGATGGGATCAGCACTCGCGGTGGAAGAGATGGAACCCCTCAAACGGCTATAGCGCTAACCTCTGTTGATCAACTGCAGGTTCAAACAGGGGGCTTAGGTTCAGGTGTGGGAAATGCCAGGGGTGGTGCAATAAATATTGTAACCAAAGATCCTCGCGATCGCATGGTGTTAGATGTTATTATTAATAATACCCCTGCAAGCTCTATGTCTTTTGGTAAAAGCGTTAAAGATGAAGATGCATATTGGTGGAAACCTTATAAAGATAATAGCATGAACTCTGCAGGAACAGGTGGCGGCGCGTGGGACACATATTATCAGGCCCAATATCCTGCCTTTACTGGTTGGGATGCGCATATGGCTGGTACAGCTGGTAGCGATACATTATTAACTAAATCCGAATGGTTGGATGTTTTTGATTGGCATCATCGTAAAAACACAGATGTAACCGATGCTTTCCAATCTATCGATATGACTTTTGGAATGCCCTTAGGTAGCACGGGCATGAGGTTTCTTGTTTCATATTTGAGCAATCAGGAACCATATTTTTATCCGCAGGCCCGGTCATCATATAATGAAAACAGTGTGCATGCAAAATTGATGTATGATCTTAACGCTTCAATGAAGTTAATGGCGTTTGTAAAAACATCAGAGCAAACTGGCATGGCGCATGAAGCGTGGGACATGCTTCACGTACCCTATCCGCAGCGCGGCGGAACTCCTCTGTACCCTTGGGGTGGAGGATCAGCTAATTCAACTTTAGTGTTTAATAGCAACCAGGGTATATCTCCTACAGAAACATTAATTAACCAAAACGGTGATCACGTTGGAAAAAGCGTAATCTTTTCGTGGGATCGTTACGCAATCACAGATTATAATACACAAATTATGGGAGCAACATTTACGAATACTGTAAATGCGAAAACATTCTATAATGTAGGTTTTTCAATGAATTCAGAAACGTTTAAGACAGAACCAAACTCCCGCAGGCTTGGATCAAATCCTGGCCCTGGAGACAATGCAAGCGACATCCCTGATGCTGTAATAAAACTATATGGATCTGGTGGTGTCAATGCTGATTCATTAGTTTATACTCCTTGGGGTTGGACTTCAGACGGTATGAGTAATCCTGGAAGCGGTTCTCGCTTGGGTGGTCATTGGGCTAGAGGTCGTGATGATTCAAAGGTTTCTAGTACAAATATTAATTTTGATTATACAACACAGCTTAATAGCACCAATCAGGTAAATGCTGGTGCTTGGGTGTCTTTATATGATTATGATATGGACTATGGTTCAAGTGACTCCGTTATTGTACACGTTGAACGCGGTTCACAGAGATGGAAAAAGACCCCAACGCAAGCTGGCCTATATGCCGAAGATAAATTAGAATTTAAAGGCATGATTGCAACCTTAGGTCTTAGCATGGATTATTATAACCCAAACACTAAATGGTGGGATTATGATGACTATGCAAGAGATTTGACTGCAAAAGAAAAAGGGGACGTTGGTGATGAACGTTTTTCTGATGTGACAGCAAGTGACGCAGAAACTCAAATCACAATTAATCCAAAGATTCGTATTGCATTCCCAATTACTGTGAATAGCAAATTATATTTTAACTACGGGACCTATCGTCAACAATTAACTGCACAGGAAAGTTTTATGATCTGGCAGGCATGGCGTGGGGAAGTGCATCAGATTGGCGATCCTAGCAATCCAATGCCAAAAACAGTTAGTTATGAAGTTGGTTATGAACAAGCACTTCAGGACGCATACTTACTTCGCGTAGGTGGTTATTATAAAGATAGCTCATTGCAGCCTAAGTCAGTTTGGTATCAAAGCATTGATTCAGAAGTATCTTATAATAGAGCTGTTCCGTATAATTATAGCGATACACGCGGTTTGGAATTTTCTCTTAGTAAGAATATGGGTGATGTAAGAGGATATTTTAATTACACGTACTCAGTACGTACACAAGGAAACTTTGGCTGGGGATCACAGTATGAAAATGATGTAACCCAGGCAGAGTATGAACGCACAGCAACTGACCATTATCAGATCAAGCCAGTTGCAGAGCCATTTGCTTCAGCAAACCTAGAATATGTTGCTCCAAAAAGTATGGGCCCATTGGCTGATCTTCGAGTAACATTAAACGGTGGCTGGAGAGCAGGGCGTCACTTTACTTGGGTGGGTCCAGGCGGATCAACTATTCCAGGTGTAAATAACAATGTGCAGATGAAAGATTTCTTATTTATGAACGCGCGTATTAGCAAGAACTTTAATGTTTCCGGTCGTAGGGTTATGGTTTTTGCAGATGTTCAAAATCTGTTGAACTTGAAGTACATGTACTTTAGCCCATATAACCCAATGGGCGGTCCATTTGAAGGCAGTGTTGGTGGAGATGATTGGGATAATTATATGACATCATTACATATGCCAGCAGAGTTTTGGGATGATGTAGATGATAATCAAATGACATATAATAATATTGTAGGCGATGATAGACCTGGTACTTTTAGAGAACGCGACGTAGCGTTTGTTCCCATTGAAGTTGTGGCGACAGCTGGAAATCTTCCAGCGGAAGATGAGCTTCCTACATTGATTCAAACATCAGATGTTTTGTATTACGTACATGACACTGGAGATTGGTATCATTGGAATGGATCCACCTGGGGAACAGCAAGCTCAAGCTTTGTTAATGACGTAAAAAATGATAAAGCATATATTGATATGCCTAATGAATGGCACAGAACGTTCCTTAATCCAAGAACTGTAAGTGTTGGCGTAAGGGTTTCTTTCTAGGTAATAATATTAAGTTAATAATTAGTATAAATTGGTTAATCCTGACAAATAGGAGATAGCATGAACATAAAAAAATATAAACAGCACAGCTTTTCAGCCTTTGCAATCGTTGTATTGCTGCTTTCAACAGGCTTGGATGAGCTACGTGCACAATATTCAATCAAATGGTTAAACGTTGGTAGTTTCCATAGCCCATATTCAGAAGGACTGGTGAACCGGGAGGAAGAACCTTGGGGTAACGCTCCTTTAATGTGGCCTGCTATTGATTATAATTCTGGGAACTCTAGAGCACAAGCTTTTTGGATGGGTGCAACCAACTTTACAGATGAAAATGGAACCACATATCCACATAAAATTGCCCATATTGGCCCAAGATCTGGTGGTGATATTCAGTTTTTTGCTGTAGAGCAAAAGATCACTAGTAAGTTTGATCCAGTTGTGACAGTTGATGGTGCTAAATCATTTGAAAAATATGTTTATGTGAATGAAACGAATACAACAATGAAACCAGATAGAATTATGGAAGTTTCAAATAATAGTCGCATTGGTATAACAACAGAAGCAACCATGAACGCGTTTAGCCAAGAGTATCATGATGATTATCATATTATTGAATATAAATTTACCAATACTGGTAATGTAGATGGTGATGATGATATTGAGCTAGGATCTGCTTTAACAGGTGTGTACTTCTTCTTTATTCATCGCTATATGGTTCATGATGCTTCATCATGGATTAGAGGCGGTGGTGCCCCTTGGGGTAAGTTCACTATGAACGATGCCGTTGGTGATGGCCATGAAGATTATGATGTTGATTTTCGCGCTCAATATGCTTGGGCAGGGTTGAATCCTGATAATACAAGTTTTAGTTCCATTGGTGGTCCAATGATGTTTGGTCACTGGGCTTCTGCAGGATGGGATACAACAGGTAGACTTGCCGCTGGTCAAATGGTTGGTCGTGTAACAATTAAATCTCCAGATTCCCCGGGTGGCGCAGATTCACCAAATCAGCCTTCCACAATGGGAGTTATGGGAAGTGACGATCCAAATTTAACTACGGATGAATACAACACTTCTTCAATGGAAATCCAATATAATACTTATATGGCCTCAGGAAGACAGTATCCGCACCATGCAGATGATATTGAACCAGATGGTAATTTTGATACACCAAGTAATGCCCCAAATATTTATGATGGAACATATGATGAGGGTGGATGGTCTGTAATAGAAGGACATGGCCCTTATGATATCCCATTTGGCGAATCAATAAATATTGTTGTTGCAGACGCAGTTGGTGGCCTGAGTATGAAAGCAAAATATGATATAGGTAAACTATATAAAGCAACAGGTGCAACACCAGATGAATCAGCTTTATTAGAATATGATGGCACAAGTTTGACGAAAAATCAATGGGCGCTTACAGCCAAAGACTCATTATTTAAAACGTTTGAAAGAGCATTGGCGAACCATGCTGCTGGATATGATATACCGCAGCCTCCACACCCGCCAGAAACATTTACAGTTACCTCTGGTACAGATAAGATCTCGTTATCTTGGACGGCAAGTAGCAGTGGTCCAGCAAGGTCTGGATGGCATATATATCGAGCAAAAGGATCATATTCTTTTCCATATATTGGCGCAGCGCTTGCAGACCATGGAGGTTTAGGACATGAATGGGTTGCAGAACTTGGAGGCAGTGAAATGTCTTGGGACGATACAAACGCAGAGCGTGGAGAAAATTATTATTATTTTATCCAGGCCGTAGGTAATGCTTCAGATAATAGTGGAGCAGCAATGACGCCTGCTGGTGCACTAAAAAGTAACCAGCATTGGACACAAACCTTCTTGCCAGCTAGTTTGAAGAGGGCGCCTGGAGCGACCTTAGCAGATGTTCGTGTAGTTCCTAATCCTTATCATATAGGAGCATCAACGGACATACGATTCTCCGAAAGAGATAAGCTTGGATTTTTGGATGTTCCTGGAAATTGTACAATTAAGATTTTTTCTCAGTTAGGTGAATTAGTTGAAACAATTGAACATAATGATGGTAGTGGTGATGAATATTGGGATCAAACAACTTCATCAAGGCAGGTGGTCGCAAGTGGTCTGTATATTGCTCATATAACAGATAATGAGTCGGGCGAAACTGCAGAACGTAAATTTGTTATAATTCGTTAATCAAATAGATTACAACCAAAGGGATAAATTATGAAAAAACTAAATATATTTAATTTAATACCCATTCTTATGCTAACGGCATTGTGCTCGTTTGTTGTAGCTCAAGATGATGATGATGATCTTGGCACAGATAAATTGGCGCAGACTGGTATGAAGTTTTTGAGCTTTTCGCCAGATGCTAGAGCAGCAGCTCTTGGGGATGCTATTACCGCCAAAGCAGGTGGAGCATCATCTTTGTTTTATAATCCTGCCGGTATGGCGAGATTAGAAGGCATGAATGTGGTTGTTGGTCAAACAAATTGGATAGCGGATATTTCGTATAATGCAGTAGGTTTTGCGTATGCATCCAATGCCGGTGTACTTGGATTATCTTTTATGAGTGTAGACTATGGTGATATTCAAGGGACTATCCGTAGTTCAGGTGATGCTGGATATATGGACACTGAAATGTTTAAACCATCAGCTTCTGTCTTGGGGTTAGGGTATGCTTTTGCTCCAACAGATAGATTTAGTGTTGGTTTACATGTAAAATTTGCCAATGAAGATCTTGGCACAGCACATCTTACATCTGAATCTTCAGACGCAGGTGCAACTAGTGAAGATTTAAAAATGAATACAACTGCATTTGATTTTGGACTTATGTACCAAATGGACTGGAAAAATCTTATGATAGCTATGAGTGCTAGAAATTTTTCTGAAAGTTTAAAGTATGCGGAAGAACAGTTTGAGATACCGTTAACATTCAGAATGGGCGTTTCCGCAGATGTGGCAGAAAACCTATCTGTATCTGTCGTTAATGAGCGTCCACGGGATTATTTTACAACGTATCGCGTAGGAGTAGAGTACAGTTTAATGGATATGTTGGATATTAGAGCTGGATATGTAACGCCTTCAGATGAAGCAGGTATTAATCTAGGGGTTGGTTTTAAATTAGCCGGACTAGGTATAGATGTTTCGTATACAGATTTTGGTGTATTCGATAGCGTAATGCGTTTCGGCGTGCAATATACTCTATAAATTATATTTTTAAATATAGATGTAAAAATCCCCAATCATACGGTTGGGGATTTTTTTTATCTTGATTTAATAACTTAAACCAAAGCCGTACTCAAAAAGGGGATCGTATTCTTTATCTCCAAAGTTAATTGGAATTTGATTCATGTTCCTAGGCCAGCTCACGGAAAGCCTACCTGTTGGATTATAATCACCAAACAAAACATCTGTAACTCCCTTGCCTTCGGACCCCGGTAGCCATGCAGCAATTAATCCATCCCATTTGTCAACTTCATCTTCAATTATTAATGGTCGACCTGAAACCATAACTACCACGACAGGAACACCGGCTTTTCTTACATTCTCAATAGCTTTTAAATCTTTTTTATCAAGCTGTAATGATTCTTTGTCTCCCATCATTTCAGAATATGGGGTTTCACCTACTACAACGATACCAAGATTTGCCCCCTTTGCTCCAGAGCCATCTTTAGAATAGGTAACATTTGTGAAAGAACTAACAGCAACTTGAATGGCTTCATATATAGTAGTTCCCTTAGTTAGCGGACCACTTTCACCCTGCCAAGATATTGTCCACCCCCCACATTGATTACCTAAGTCATCTGCGTTTTTTCCAGCAACATGAATTTGACCCAACTCTTTTGATATTGGTAATACCCCATTGTTTTTTAATACAACCAATGATTGTTTAACTGCATTTCTAGCAATTGATCTATGTTTTTTAGAACCAACTTTACTTAGGAGCGATCGATCCGTAAATGGATTTTCAAACAGCCCCATTTCAAATTTTATTTTAAGAATTCTTGCTACGGCATCATTTATTCTCGCTTCACTAATTGAGCCTTCTTTGATTGATTCGGTTAGTAGGCTAATAAAATTCTGAAAACTTTGATTTCCATCAGGTACTGCACCAGGGACCATTACCATATCTACTCCAGCATTAATACAGTTTATAATATTTTTCTTATAATCAGGCTGTCCAACCATTCTTTCAAGGGCTGCCCAATCAGAAACAACGAACCCCTTAAATCCAAGCTCCTTTTTTAAAAGACCATTTAACAAGTCATTGCTCATATGCATGTATGTTCCATTTATTAGACTATAAGAAGGCATAATGCTTCCAACACCAGCTTCTAGTGCTGGTAAATATCCAGGCAGATGTATTTCTCTCATCTCCTGATCGCTAACTTGTGTATCGCCCTGGTCCAGTTTTTTATTAAGACCCGTACCCCAAACTGTTCCTCCATCTCCAATGAAATGTTTTGCAGTTGCCAGGATACTTGTTGGATTATTTAGCTTATCAGTTTGCAGTCCAAATACTGCAGCAGCAGCCATCGATTTAACGATTTCAGGGGTTTCACCAAAACCTTCATATGCCCGACCCCATCTTTCATCTCTTGGGACTGCTAGGCATGGAGCAAAATTCCAGTCCACGCCAGTAGCTGCAACTTCAACGGCTGTAGCTCGGTATACATCTTCTACCATTTTTGGGTTATTAGTACAGCCCAGACCAACGTGATGGGGGAAGATAGTCGCTCCTATAACATTGTTATGACCATGAACAGCATCCACACCATAAATAATGGGGATTCCCAACCTTGTGGATAAGGCAACTTTTTGAAATCTATCATACATATCTGCCCAAGATCTGGGAAAATTTTTTTCTGGAGCAGATCCGCCTCCACTTAATAGAGATCCTAAAAAATATTTTGATATATTATCATCGCCATCAAGAAACTTTCTTTCAACCTGCGTCATTTGTCCTACTTTTTCTTCGAGTGTCATATAGCTCATAAGATCACGCACTCTATCTATTATTGGCAATTCAGAGTTTTTATATAACGCACTATCGGTTGGTGTTTCCGATGATCTATCAATCAATTTTCCGCTAACTAATGTCGATTGTTTTGTATCAGATCTAGTCTTTGAACCATTGTTTGACTGACAAGAAAACAAAATAAATATTGTCATAAGTATAAAAAAGTTTTTCCTTTTTAATAAAAGCACGGTTTAGTCCCTTCCTTTTGTAATTATAGAAATTTTAAATAAGTTGCAAAACAACGTTTTAAAGTTGTAGCTCTATTTAAGAAATAGCAATAAATAATTTAAACTTATTTAAAGCTGCATATTTGCTTTTGTCGAGAATCATGATTATAATCTAACGTGCTATATTTGGTAGCATTAATTACACTTGTGAGGGGAAAAATATAATGAACAATAAAATAAGTTCACTTGCGCCTGATTATAATCAGTATCAGTTAGTTAGTTTATCCTTACTTAGATTATTAATTGGTTGGCACTTACTATATGAAGGGATGGCAAAACTATCAAACTCTAATTGGACCTCTGCAGCATACTTGTTGGATTCCAAATGGATATTTTCTGGATTAGCAAAGTGGATGGTAACGAGCCCAAGCGTTTTGGGGGCTGTCGATACTCTGAATATGTGGGGATTAACATTAATTGGCTTGAGCCTTATGCTGGGGCTTTTTTCTCGCTGGAGCTGTATCGCAGGAGCAGGTCTTATCTCTATCTATTACTTATTTCACCCACCATTAGTTGGGCTAGAGTATTCTAAGCCGCCAGAAGGAAGTTATTTAATTATTGATAAAAATTTAATTGAGGCATGTGCATTATTTGTTTTAGCCATGTTTCCCACTAGCCATATAACAGGATTAGATAAGTTTTTGCAAAAAGATTAAGTATAAAACATAAAGGAGCATTTTATGTCAGAAAAAAATTCTGAACAAACAAACCAAGGATCATCAAAGCAAGATTCTGGATTACAATTTGAGCGAAGAGATATAATTAAAGGATTAACTGCGGTTCCTGCTGCACTTCTTTATTTGTGGAGTTATTATAAGAAAAAAGCTCTGGATAAAATGCGCAGTGGGGAAATTATGGAAGAGCTTTCCTTAAGAAAAAAAGCCCCAGCTGTCTTAAAAAATAAAAAACCAGGCGACCTTATCCGCCTAGGTGTGATTGGCTATGGTTGGAGAGGCGCTCAAGATTTGAAAGCAGCAGGCTTTGGTAATCCTGAGTGGGCAGCAAAAGCAAAAGCCGGTTCTGAAAAAAATAAACTTGATAAACGATTTGAAACCTATTTACAACAAGATGATTTAAATGTGGCGCTTACAGGGGTATGTGATGTTTTTTCTACCCGGAGAGATCAAGGAGTAGCGGCTTCAATTTCTACTGTTCGCCCAAACAGCATACAACCACAAACAGAACCTGCTAAAGCATATCTTGATTATCAAGATATGCTAGCCAGCGATGATATTGATGCGGTTGTTATCACCACACCTGACCATTGGCATTCAAAAATAGCGATAGATGCAGAACGGGCAGGGAAACATGTGTATGTAGAAAAATGTATGACAAGAACAATGGAAGAAGCCCAAGCAATGCATGACGCATTTAGTAGAAGTAAAATGAAATTACAATTGGGGCACCATAGTCGTGCTGCGGCAAGCCACGAAAAGGCCAAAGAAATAATTGATAATGATATTCTTGGGCCCGTTACCCTTGTAGAAATAACAACTAATCGTAATTCCCCAGGTGGTGCATGGGTGTATCCCATTCAGTGGAACTCGATTGAAGATTATGGACAAAAGTATGTTTCAAAGGATCTTTTTGCCAATCCTAAATCATTAGATTGGGACCGCTGGCAGGGACCTGCGCCAAATAAAGTTCCTTTTAACCTAGAAAGATATTTTAGGTGGCGTTGCTGGTATGATTACGGAACAGGTTTATCAGGAGATTTATTTTCACACGACTTTGATGCAGTAAATCAAATTATGGATCTTGGAATTCCCAAAACCGTATCCTCATCTGGTGGCATTTATCGTTATACAAAAGAAAACTTCCCTGATCTTATTGAGCATGAAAGAGATGTTCCCGACAACTTTCAAACTATCTTGGAATATCCTGACAGGAATTTGACAGTTATATATAGCGCTACATTAACCAATAGTAATTACCGTGGTAAAAAGTTTATGGGGCACGACGCAACAATGGAGGTTGGTAGCGGGTTAACAGTTACACCCGATCCATATTCTACAAGATATAAACAAAAGATTGCCGATGGAATTATTAATACATCTCTCCCAATGTTTGCTTATTCTCCTGGCTCAAAGGATGTAGACGGAGTAACGTCTGCAACGGCAAAATATTTTGCTCAAAAGGGGTTGGTGTATACATATAAAGAAGGCAAACGAGTTGACCCTACACATTTACATGTAGCAGATTGGTTGGATTGTGTACGAAACGGTGGACAGCCTCGTTGCAATATAGAAGAAGGGTTTGAAGAGGCAGTAGCATGCCATATGGCTACGGAGTCTTACTTACAAGGTCGTAGAGTAGAATGGGATCCAGTAACAAAACGAATTGTTTAAGTACAATAATCTAAGGGGGATAAATTAATATGGGTGATTTGAAAACACGTTTTGGCATTATGATGTTTTTACAATATGCAATTTGGGGATCTTGGACTACAGCATTAGGAGCCCATCTTGATAAAATTGGTTTTTCTGGAAGTGAAATATCTGCAATATATGGATGTTTATGGCTTGGGTGTATCATTGCACCATTCATAGGCGGACAAATTGCTGATAGATTATTTCCAACACAGCTGTTTTTAAGCATCGCACATCTTCTAGGTGGTGTCTTGTTATACTTTACAGCATTACAGACGGAATTTTCTTCTATGTGGACTTGGATGTTTGCGTATTGTCTGTTGTATGCTCCTACATTAGCTCTAACCAATTCTATTTGTTTTCGAAATTTGGAAAATGCAGAAGTAGAGTTTGGTAAAATTCGGATGTGGGGTACAATAGGATGGATTGCTGTAGGCTGGATGGTTACATTTATGAGGAGTCAATGGCATACTGAAAATTGGACCGGAGGCAGTGATTTGTTATTATTTGCTTCCGTAGCTTCAATCATTATGGGCTTATATTGTTTTACTTTACCAAAAACACCGCCTGTTGCAAGTCAAAGCAGTCCGCTTGCATTCCTAGAGGCGTTATCATTATTGAAAGACAGGAATTTTTTGATTTTTATGATGGCTTCATTTGTGGTAACAACAGAATTACAATTCTATTATATACCAACGGCTCCCTTTTTATTAGATATGGGAGCAGAAGAAGCCTGGTTAACAGCCATAAAGACGGTAGCGCAGATTGCTGAAGTTATTGTATTGTTATTTTTACTTCATATATCTATTCAAAAGCTTGGCATACGCCTTACAATGGTAATTGGTATTTTGGCATGGCCCATTAGATACTTTTTATTTATGGTTCCAAACCTTCCTATAGTTGTTTCCTCTCTTACCTTACATGGGTTTGGTTATGCTTTTTTCTTTGTAACATCTCAAATATATGTAAACATGAAAGCAAGTGATGATATGCGAGCATCTGCCCAAGCAATGTTAACGTTTTTTACATTGGGCGTAGGTAATTATTTAGGAACGCTTTTTACAGGATATATTTGGGACACGTTTAAACTTGCAGACGGATCAACCGTCTGGTGGAAGTTCTTTTTAGTTCCAGCGGTTCTTTGCACTGTAATGGCTTTTGTATTTCTTGTATTTTTTAAAGATGATCATCAGGCTACAGAAGCAGAATTAAAATCAGTATAAATTAAATGAGTACAAAACGATTAGGAATAGGATTTATTGGTGGCGGGTTTATATCACGGTTTCACATCCAATCATTGATTGGCGTTCGAGATGTTGATGTTGTTGGCGTTATGTCTAAAACTAAACAATCTGCTGAGGAAACCGCTGCTATTGCAAATGATCTTAATTTGGGTCCTGCGAAAGCATATGACACCATAACGGAGATGGTTGAAGATCCCAAGATTGATGGATTATGGGTTTGCTCACCAAATTTTGCAAGAATAGATACTTTCGAAGAGATTGCAAATGCAATTCAAAGTGGTAAAGGCGAATTAATTGGTGTTGCCTGTGAAAAGCCACTAGGGAGAAACGTAGCAGAAGCAAAAAAGGTATTAGAATTAACTAAAAGCGTTGGATTGTTGGATGGTTATTTAGAAAACCAAGTTTTTTCACCTTCGATTACAAGAGGGAAAGAAATTATATGGGCCCGCGGTGCCGCTACAACAGGAAGACCATTCTTAGCTCGAGCAGCTGAAGAGCACAGTGGCCCCCATATGCCGTGGTTTTGGGAGGGAGAATTACAAGGTGGTGGTGTGCTGAATGATATGATGTGCCACTCTGTGGAAGAAGCAAGATTTATGCTAACGGAACCTGGAAAACCGAGGGACTCAATAAAGCCAATTAGCGTAAGCGCACATACAGATTGTCTTAAATGGCAACGACCAAAATATGCTGATATTTTATCTAAAAACAGTGGTGGTAAAACAAATTATTTAGACAGACCATCAGAAGATTTTGCGCGTTCATTAATTGAATATTTAGATGAAGATGGAGAAAAACTTATTGTGGAAACCACAACATCGTGGTGTTTTGTTGGGGAAGGTTTGCGATTAAGCATGGAATTGTTTGGCCCAGAATATTCTATGTTTGTTAACACTCTAGATCCAGATTTAAGAGTTTTCTTTAGTCGGGAGGTTGTTGGTGGCTCAGGTGAGGATTTAGTTGAGAAACAAAATGCAGAATCTGGAGGTATGCCAGTTGTTAGTAGTGAAGCTGAAGTGTATGGTTACACAGCTGAAAATAGACATATGGTAGAATCTTTTTTAGCAGGGAAACGACCGGAAGAAAATTTTGATGATGGACTTAATGTTACAGAGTTATTAATGACAGCATATATGAGCGCGGAACAAGGAAAAACAGTTTCTTTTCCTCCTCCAGATCTTGAAACTTTTGTGCCATCTGTTGCTAAAGGCGAGTGGAATCCAAAAAAATAAATGAAGCAACTATTCATATTATTAATTCTAATCGGATTATCTTACTCGCAACAAAACAAAAAGGGATATACTAATATATTGAGCAAAACAGATGGAGAATATTCAAAGCATGGATGGAACCATTATGGACCTGGTTTTTTTACGTTAGATAAAAACACAGGTGTTTTAGAAGCATCGGGTGGAATGGGGCTCTTTTGGTATAGTGTAAAAAAGTATAAAAATTTTATACTTGAGCTTGATTATAAGACTTCCGAACCAAAAGCAAATTCCGGAATATTTTTACGTGTCCCTGATATGCCTGTAAGCGATGATTATATTTATCATTCATTTGAAATTCAAATAAATGATAAAGGAATAGGTAAACACAAAACAGCAGCAATATATGATGCCAATGCAGCCTCCAAAGACTTATCAAACCCATCAGGCCAATGGAATCATTATAAAATAACTTTTATTGATGATAGGATAACCGTTCAATTAAATGGTGATCTTGTTAATGATTGGCGCGCAACGCCGAGCGGAAAAGTTTTAGACTTTTCAAATGCCGGCTACATTGGTTTGCAGAACCATGATTGGGATACAAAGGTATCATTTAAAAATATTTTTATTAAAGAATTATAATTATCTATAAACAGAAACAATCAATATGAAAAATTTTATGATCCCGATTTTGATTTTATTTGTTGGGTGTGCTAACAATCAAGATGATTGGATTATTTTATTTAATGGAGACGATGTATCGCATTGGCGAGAATTTAATAAAAAGGATTTTCCATTTGATGGATGGGCTATTGAAAATGGCATGTTAAAGACAATTGTTGGTGGAAATAAAGTAGATATTATAACTCAAAACATGTATAAGGATTTTGAACTTATTCTAGAATGGAAAGTTTCTCCGGTTGGGAATAGTGGTATATTTTATTTTGCCACAGAAAAAGGAAACTATATTTGGCAAACAGCTCCTGAGATGCAAGTTTTAGATAACAGCAGGCATCCAGACGGCAAAAGCCCGCTTACTTCTGCAGGATCACTTTTTGCTCTTATTGCTCCGGTAGAAGACGTATCAAAAAAAGTTGGTGAATTTAACGAAGCTAGAATAGTGGCTGAAAAAAACCATATAGAACATTGGTTAAATGGAAAAAAGATTCTAGAGTATGACTATGATAGCGATAGTATAAAGGATTTAATTGCTAAAAGTAAATTTGCTAGCATGCCATTGTTTGCTAAAGAAAATGTTGGTCATATAGGTCTACAACATCACGGTGAAGAAGTTTGGTACCGTAATATTCGAATTAGAAAATTATAATTTATTTTTATATCGCTTCTATTTTCATGCCGCTACTTTTTATAGTTTCATAGCCCTCTTTATCTTTTCTAATAATTAAGAAGGCCTCAACATTGCTGGTTTTTTCTATCAGCTGCATTGCTTTATCTATTCCCATAATAATTAATGCGGTTGCAAGGGCATCTGCATCTATACAGCTTGAGGCTACTACCGTTGCTGATGCAATCTTGGTTTGTGCAGGATAACCAGATCGAGGGTCTATTTCATGTGAATACCTTTCATTATCAATTTCATAATAATTTCTATAATCTCCAGATGTTGCCATAGACATATTATTTAAAGGTACCGCCCATCGAATATTATTATTTGAATTACTATTTTCAGGGTTTTCTATAGCAATCATCCAAGATTTCTTTTTTTGATTAAAGCCTAAACACCGCACTTCACCACCAATTTCAACCATGTAATTTTTTATTGATTTAGAGTTGAGAAAGCTGCAAATAACATCGACACCAAAACCTTTTGCTATGGCATTTAAATCAATTTTTATGTAAGGATCTGTTTTTCGAAGATAGTTTTTATTAATAATTAACTTGTCATATCCCATATGAGTTTTCCTTTTTAGAATAGTTGCTTCATCAGGAAAAATATCTTTTAATCCGCCTTTTTGCCCAGGGCCAAACCCCCAAAGATATAGTAAGGGGACTAACGTGATATCAAAAGCACCCTCTGTTTTTGTTGCCCAATGTAAAGCGCGCTTAACAACATATGAAAATTCATCAGATATATAAAAGGGGTCTATCGATTCAGTATTATTGAATGTGCTTATTTCACTATTATATAAATAGGTAGACATTTGTTGATTAATGCTATTTAGAATAGAATCAATTTGACTATTTAGATCTTTTTTGTAGTTATTATCTATATTATTTGAAATGATTTTTATATTATATGTGGTTCCCATTGTAAACCCAGACAATTCAATTTGATGGTTGGTTTCACCACAAGAAATACTAAAAGTAATTACAGCTATAGTTATTATAATATTGTTTTTCATTTATATGCTTTTAATGATTATGTACTAATATCTCAATAAATTTAGTACTTTAATATTATGATAAATAAACTACCCCAGACATTAATAATATTTACAATTTTATTATTTTTAGTTGCATGTGCCTCTATACTAAAAATTAAACCCATATCTTTTTATTATAATGATATAAATCAAAAAACTACCTATACAACAAAAGATATTTATCTTGTGGAAAGAAATGTCCCGCCATACACTTTAAAACTATCAGTTTCAAAAACTTGTAATGGAAAAATGATGGACTGTGACCCAGATTATTTTGATTTAGTATTTTTTTCTACTTCATACCCAGGGTTTGCAAACCATTTAAGTTTTATTGCAGACAATGACACTATTTTTTTAGGGGCAGCAAAGCGCATTGGATCCAAGTTTAATATGTCAGAAATAAATGTTGCCGCATCAATGCTAGCTGAAGGGGAGTTATTAGATCTTATATCTATTAGATCTGATGCTTTTAGGAAGATAGCAAGAGCGACTAGATTAAGAGGATATTTGGGCTCACAAAATTTTGAAATAACCTACAAAATGCGTAATTCATGGCGATTGTTATTTCAATACAATATGCTGGAAACAATCAGAGCAAATTAATTAATTAACAATTAAATTTGTTATACATCTGAGGTACTAAAATGTCTTTTATTAATAGAGAGTGGACACCGGAAAATGCTGATGAAATGCATAAAGAAGATTGGTTTGCAATCTTCTTTTCAGTTGTTTCATATATCGCTTTAATGGTAGGCGTAGCCATGTCTGTTTTATTGATCCCAATTGGTTTTATTATTTTGACAATAGGAATTGTAGCAGCATTAATCATGTATTGGATAATTGACCCTAAATTAAGATCAATATCTGCTGAATATGAAAAAAAGGAAAAGGATTACTTGTTACAATTAGAAGAAATACAAAAATGGGAAAAGAATAAATGACACGTGGACTTGCCGTAGTAATTGGAATGACCATTGCATATACAGCATCTTTTGCTGGTATGATATTTGCATATATTTATTATAAAAAGAGAAAAAAGACAGAAGGTGGGGATAGTTAAGGTGTTTTTTCTTCTCATATTAGCTACAGCTATTGGTCCACCAATTTTGGGTATAATCCTACCCGCACTCATTTTAGGATTATCTTTTTATCTTACATATTTATTAATTCAGTATTTTGAGAAAAAGAATCAAGACAAATAATAAATTATGGTAACATTTCAATTCTTAGATTGGCTTTGGCTGACTCTTTTTATTTTGTTAATGGTCTTCTTTGGTTTTTACTTTTATAGACTTGGTAAAAGATCTCAGTCAGATTATTTTTTAGCAGGAAGAGGATTGCCTTGGTGGTTGCCAGCTTCATCTGTTTATGCCACCCACACAGCAACAGATACCCCGATGTGGGTTGCTGGGGTGGTATACAAATATGGTTTTGCTGGATTATGGTATTCATTTTATTCTGCTTGGTGCGCAATAAGCGCATATGTTTCTACAAGAATATTTCGACGTTCTCTTGCCTATAGCCAAGCTGAATGGCAAACATTACGATTTGGTGAGTTGGGTGCAGAGCTCCTCCGAGGTTGGTTGGCCGGATGGCAAGTATTTTTAAATATGTTTATACTTGGCTGGGTAGGTATCGCTATGGGGAAAGTATGTGCTTATCTATTTGGCTGGGATCTTTATGTTGGATTATTAGTCTTTACAGCCATTGGCGCAGTGTATGTATATACATCCGGGTATTGGGGGGTGGTAATGGCAGATTTCCAGCAAGGAGTCATTGCGTTACTAGTGATTATTATTGTTTCAGTCTATGGCGTGTTAGCTGCTGGTGGCCCCACAGCAATTATATCAAAGCTTGATAGATACAATAGTACCTGTGAGTGGAGAATACCAAATATTAAATCATCCCAGATAAATGCAGTTGTAAGAATTAAAAATTCTGAAACGGGAGAGGAGATTTCAAGGAGCGAAATATTCAATATTCATAATCGAAATGATGAGACTTTATTTAAAGATACAGAAAAGGACGCAAAAGAATCAGTAATAAGTCAAAATAATAATTTAGCTGATGACAAAATATTATTTCCTAATAAAAATAGTATTTTGCTATCAGGCCATGGTTATAATATTGTTTGGAGAAAAAATAATAATAGAAAATTTGTAGATGTTGAATATTCCTTAGATAATGGAAAATCATGGAGTGAAATAGCAAAAAATCAACTTGAGGGGCAAGGTTGGCGTTTGAGCCCTATGAGTTTTACCGGAATGTATGAAGGGCAGTTCCCGATTGCCTGGTTTGTAACGATGATGATAATCGCTCTTATTGGCGGATTCGGCATGGGGACAGCAATCGATTGGTATCCTGAAGCACAAAGAATTCAATCTGCAAATACGGTAAGAGATGCATCCTATAGTATTTGGGCAGGAACAGCGCTAGTTCTTGTTCGAAATTCAATTTGGGCTGCGGCAATTATAGGTTTTTTTGCTATAAACCCTCACCTTGGTCAAGGGGGGGATTATGAAATGGCATGGTATAGAGTTGGTTTTGAATATCTTCCAGTCGGTATGGTCGGTTTTTTATTCGCTGGTATTATTGCTATCCACCTGTCAACTGTTTCTACACATTTAAATCTTGGAGCAATGTATGCAACAAGAGACTTTTACCATCATTATGTTAACCCTGAGGCGAATGAAGAGCAGCTCGTTTCAGTTGGAAGAAAATCAACCATAGTAATTTTATTAGGATCATTTATTTTTGGTTTAATTATTGGGGAAGAGATTACCGCATGGCTGATTTTTGCTTTATGGATTATGTCTGCAGGCGTATGGCTGCCAAATATATTACAAGTTATTTGGTGGAGGTTTAACTCCTGGGGCTTTTTAAGCGCATGGATTGCAAATCTAGGGTTGAGCTGGTTAGTCGTATGGATATTACCTCGTTTTGGAATCATCCCTGAGTTGCCTGACTACTTACAATTTTGGGCATTAATTATTCTTAATGCCATGATTTATTTACCCGTAACATTTTTAACCAAACCAGAGAAAATGGACCATCTTGTTGCATACTATGTTATGTCTAGGCCTATAGGTTTTTGGGGCCCAGTCCGTGAAGAAGCCATTAAGCAAGGGTTAATAAAAAGCTCAGAATCCAAATAAACAGAGCTGTGGCCAATGATAAATAATCATATTCAAGGCTTGTTCTTTTTTATTCTTATTCAACATCTTTTATTTGCAAATAATCCATTGCAAAACAAAGCAGATGTTATTCTTAAGCAGATGACGATAAATGAAAAAATTAGTCTGTTATCTGGAAAAGGAGCCTATAATACTCAAAACATTGATCGATTAGGCCTTCCTCAATTAGAACTCTGGGATGGACCGAATGGAGTGCGAAGTAATTCTAACGAAACAGCTACAGCGTTCCCTGTTGGCATTGCGATGGGGGCAACATGGAATACCAAGCTGATACATGAAATAGGAATAGCCTTGGGAAAAGAAAGCCGCGCTTTTGATGTAGAGGTGTTGCTTGGCCCTACAATGAATATCATTAGAACACCTTTGAATGGTAGAACATTTGAAACTTTTTCTGAGGATCCATATTTTAATGGTCAAATTGCATCAGCATATATAAATGGGCTTCAAAGTGAGCATGTAGGATCTAGTGTAAAGCATTTCATAGCAAACAATCAGGAAATAAGACGTCAAAGTGTTAGTGCAAAAATTTCTGAAAGAGCATTAAGAGAAATTTATTTGCCAGCATTTGAAATAGTAATTAAAGAATCCCAACCATACACTATTATGGCAGCCTATAATCAAATTAATGGTATACACGCAACAGAGCACAAATATATAATGAATGATATTCTTAGAAAAGAATTTGGTTTTAATGGCGTTCTTCTTTCAGATTGGGGAGGAGTTAAAAGCACAACCCCATCCTTAAAAGCATCACTTGACCTTGAAATGCCTGGACCTGGAAACTATTATGAGAAACCTTTAAGAAAGGCGCTAAAGAAAGGATTGGTAAGTGAACAAGAAATTGATGAAGCTGCACTAAGAATGATAAAATTAATTTTAAAAACTAATTTGGGAAAAAATTATGAGAAAAGAGAGATCCTTGTTGATAATAAAGATATGGCAAGATTGGTAGCTGAAGAGTCAATGGTATTGCTCAAAAATGACAATAACATCCTTCCATTAAAATCAAAAAAAATAAAATCAATTGCAGTCATTGGCCCAAATGCTAATAGAGCTGTTATTCAAGGTGGGGGAAGCGCTAGAGTAACCCCAGCATATTCCATTACACCTTTAAAAGGAATAGTAGAAAAAGCAAAGTTAAACAATATTGATGTTTTTTATGAAAAGGGTGTGGAAAACCATCCAACAATCCCTCTTATGGAAAAAAACTCACTAAGAACTAAATCAGAATCCAAAGAAAAAGGACTTAAAGCAGAATATTACAGCTCATATGATTTCAGAGGAGAACCTTATAAGATAGAAACAGATGAAGAGCTCCGGATTTTTGGTATTTTAGATAAAGATATATTTGGATCAGTAAAATGGACAGGTGAGTTTATAGCGCACAGCGATGGACAATACCGTTTTAGCGCCAACGCAGGTTTAGGGAAAGCAAAAATATATATTAATGGTAAAAAGCTTTCTCTTAATGAAAAAGGGAGCCCCGGGTTTGGAGGGCTTTTACCTCCACCAAGAATAGGAAATATTTTTCTAAGAACTGGAAAACACCGGATAAAAATTGAATATTCAGCAAAACCAAATCCTTTTCTTTCATTCTTTATAAAAATTATTATGCCAGCCATGTCCAATATGTTAGAGAAGTTTCGATTTCTTGAAATAGGGTGTAGGCCTCCAGAGCCTTCTATGTTAGATGCGGTTCAGTTGGCTAAAAATGTAGATGTTGTAATTCTTGTTGTTGGTTCATCAGACAACTATGAAACAGAGGCAGAGGATAGGTCGTCCATGAAATTAACTGGAGAACAAGATAAGATGATTAATTCTATCTTAAATGTTAATAAAAACACCATAGTAGTAATGAACACAGGGGCCCCCGTTGAAATGCCATGGATTGATCAGTGCCCGGTTGTGTTACAGGCTTGGTTGCCCGGCCAAGAAAATGGCAACGCATTATCTAATCTTTTATTTGGTAAAGTAAATCCTTCTGGGAAGCTTCCTGTGACATTTCCAAAGAGAATTGAAGACAACCCCGCTTTCGGATATTATCCTGGAAAAGATCAAGTGGTCTATAACGAAGGTATATATGTTGGATATCGACATTATGAGACCAGAAACGTTGAACCTTTATTTCCTTTTGGCCACGGGTTATCATATGCTGAATTTGACTATAAGGAGTTGGAATGCCCCAAACAAGTTCAGTCCTTAGATAATATAGAGTTAAATTTTTCTATAAAGAATATTGGGAAGGTTAAAGGCAAGGAAGTTGTTCAGTGTTATGTGAGAGATATAAACTCTAGCTTGGATAGACCTTTAAAAGAATTGAAAGCATTTCAAAAAATCTCTCTCTTACCTGGAGAGTCAAAAATGGTCAATTTATCTTTAGATAAATCATCATTTTCTTTTTTTGATGATCGTATAAATAAATGGATAATAGAACCAGGAGATTTTGAAATATTGATTGGCAGTTCATCAAAAGATATAAGACTAAAACAAACACTCAACTATAATAATTAAGTTAAGATGCCCTCATTTATATTGTATTTACTTTTATATGTGTTTCTAATAAGCGATGAAACAGCTCAATTAGATAATCCATTAAACGACCCTGCTTTTCAAGCAGTTTGGAGCCATCTAGAAAAAAAAGATATACCAAAGCAATATGTAATTAATACGTTTTTGAATTCAGAAATAAAAGTTCACCCAAAGATTATTAAGTCATTTAATAACCCATATGAGAAAAAAGAATGGGAGCAATACAGAAAAATATTTATTACTGAAAACAGAATTAAAGGGGGGATAAATTTTTATAATGATAAAAAAGATTTAATTAATCAAGTATCAGATAGCCTTAATGTTGATAAATTTTTATTGGTTAGTCTTGTTGGGGTTGAAAGCAATTATGGAAAACATTACGGACAATATTCTGTTTTTAATGCCTTATATACATTGATTCATCAATTACCTAGAAAAAAGAAGTGGGCATCAAAAGAGCTATCGGAATTCATAGTTTTATGTTATGGAAATAAAACTGATCCACATTCAATCAAAGGGTCATATGCAGGCGCATTTGGTTTTGGTCAATTTATCCCATCAAGTTTTAATTTTTATGCGATAGATTTTGATGGAGATAATATTCGGCATCATGATAAATGGCCAGATGTGCTGGGGAGTATAGCTAATTATTTATTAAAGAACGGATATAAGTCTAATACAAATGATTATTCAAAAAACTCAAGTGCTTGGAAGTCAGTTTTTGCCTATAATAGATCAAATAATTATGTTGGGGTTATTATGGAATTAAGAGAAGAAATAAAAAAGGGAGTATTAAATAACAAATTATAGTTCAAGTTTTAATTCCATTTCTATTTTATTTCTAATTATTTTTACGATTATTTCATCACCATTATTTAATTCTGCCAACCTTGCCATATAATCATAAATGTTTCTTATTTTTTTTGCGTTTATTTCAATAATAACGTCACCTTTTTTCATTCCCGCTTTATCCGCAGGACCATTCTTTCTCGAGATTCCATCAATCTCCATACCAACCTTTTGGCTGCTATAAGAAGGAATTACGCCCATAGTGACATTAAATGAAGGAGATTGATTATTTGTATTATCCTGTGTGATCTCAGTAAACATAGGCTTCTCTTTATCAGTTGATAGATGAACAATTAAGTCATAAACAAAATTCAAAACCTCTTTTTCTCCTTGATAATCAATTTTATCCCAGTCATCAGATGGTTTATGATAATCTTGGTGCGCTCCGGTAAAGAAAAACAATACAGGAATATCTTCCCTATAAAAGCTTGCATGATCACTTCGTCCAAAATCCATTCCACTCATATTTTTATCAATTTTTAATTTATGATTTTGTTTTATACCATCAATAGTTTTGCTGAGTGAGTTTGCGCTTCCAACACCGCCAATAGTAATTGGCTTTTCATTTAATCTTCCAATCATGTCCATATTTATCATAATAATAGCTTGCTCTAAATCTTTTGTTGGGTTTTGTGAATAAAACTTAGACCCAAGCAGTCCTTTCTCCTCAGCGTCAAAGCATATAGCAATTATGCTTCTTCCTAACAACTTTTTATTCATTGCTAATTTATGAGTTAACTCAAGAATTCCGGCTGTTCCAGATGCATTATCATCTGCTCCATTATGTATTTGAAGTGAATCTGGGTTTAAAGAACCTGACATATATCCTCCATAACCCAAGTGATCATAATGTGCGCCAACAATTATATATTCTTTATTTAAAATTGGATCAGAACCTTCAATAAATCCAACGATATTAGTTGCTATTTTTTTTTCAAATTTTAAGTTTACACTTGCAGAGACTTTTCTATCTAATTCAAAAGAGGAAGAGGTTAGCTCTTGATCAATTATCGAAATCAAATTAGCTACAGATTTATCATTGTTATTAATTATATCATTAGCTATCTCATGCGTTATTTGAATTATTGGCAAACCAGCTGAAGAAGCGCTCTGTCTATATATTAATGGTTTTAGTTTTTCATTTTCTTTTTCAACGCGCGCAACAAATAATACTCCACCAGCACCATGATCTCGCGCAGCAATTACTTTATTATACAATTTTTTATGATAGCCGTATGGTGAGTGCGGACTATTGCCATCGGGTCCATCTAATAACATCAACACCCACTTATTTTTCACATTAACATTTATATAATCATTCCATGATAAACTGTCATTATTTATGTCAAATCCATAACCAACGAATACAACCTTTTCATCAATGCTTCCATTTCCTGACCATCCAATCGGCACAAAGTCTTTTTTTATTTTATATCGAGATTTTGAATTACGAACCCGTAATATATTTCTACCACCAAGGGATACATTGTTTATATATGAGAATGATTGTTGATATTTTTTTGTTCCTGCTAAAGCGACTCCCTGCGCCTCCCAATGGTTGCTTATGTATTTTATTGCTTTTTTTGAACCGGCAGAACCTGGGGAGCGCCCCTCCAGCTTATCTGAAGATAGGTATTTAATATGCTCTAGTATTTCAAATGTCATGATCTCTGCAGAACCTGGATCAATCTTTTCTTTGTTTGACTTGATAATGATCATTGCGCCACCAACCAATATCATTATAGTGATTACAATCTTTTTAATAAGTTCGCTCATTATTTATTTTACTATTTATATAATTAAATACTGATCTTAATAAATATTAGATTCTATATGATTAAGGTAAAAAATAAATTGTGATTATTACAGTAATTAATGTCTAAAAAACAATATGATGGGATTAGAATAAATGTTCAATCAGAATACATATCTGAGAGATCAAATCCATTAAAAAAAAGATTCTTTTTTGCATATCATATTGCCATACAAAATCAAGGAGATTTTCCAGCAAAGTTATTAAGTAGGTATTGGAATATTACAGACGCAGAAGGGAATGTAGAGGAGGTACGAGGACCTGGGGTAATTGGGCGACAGCCACGTTTGGAAAAAGGGGAGTCTTTCGATTATACCAGTTTCTGTCCATTGCGGACTGAATTTGGAGTAATGCATGGAAAGTTTCATATGATAAGAGACGATGGTCAAAAATTTGATGTTATAATCAAACCATTTAAATTAGCGGCTCCTTTTTCAGTAAATTAATTTTATGGTGCCAAATAAAACAAAAATACTTGCAACTATTGGACCAGCATGTTCAAACCAAACTATATTGAAAAAAATGGTTGATTTAGGGGTAAATGCTTTCCGAATTAATATGTCACACGGCTCTGTTGATGATAAAAAATCTCTTTTTAACCAATTAAAAAAACTGTCTTCAGATGAGGATCAGCACCCAACAATTCTTGCAGATTTAGCGGGACCAAAGATTAGGATAAAAAGCGTTAAAGATGGATTAATTCTAAATGAAAATGACAAAATAATTATTGCAAATGATAAGGATACAGATGAAGAAAAAATTATAGTTTCTTCTGGGTTCACATTTGGAAAAGTTTCAAAAGGTGCACGAATTTTAATTAATGACGGACGCGTCCAGCTTGAGGTACTAAAAAAGATCAACCCAAATTCAGTTCAAGTGAAAACGTTAATTGGAGGAAGTGTGGAAAAAGGGAAAGGGGTTAATTTCCCGGGTATAGCGCTTGATATGCCGCCCTTGACAGAACAAGATTACACAGATTTATCATTGGCAATTGAGGAAGAGGTGGATTGGATTGCTCTATCATTTGTTCGTTCTGCTAAAGATAAAGAAACTGTAGATTCAATATTAAAAGACAAAGGAGCTTCTATTCCCATTATTGCGAAAATTGAAAAATGGGAAGCCTTGGAGCATCTTGATAAAATAATAGATACTTTTGATGGAGTTATGGTAGCGCGCGGAGATTTAGGCGTAGAGATACCTCAGGAGCAGGTTCCATTAATACAGAAAAAAATTATTTCAATGGCCAACAAATCTGGTAAGCCTGTAATAATTGCGACTCAACTTTTAGAAACTATGGTTGAATCTCCGACACCAACTCGAGCTGAAATAAGCGATATCGCAAACGCAATTTTTGATGGTACCGATGCTTTATTGGTAACAGGGGAAACAGCGGTAGGAAAATTCCCTGATAAAGTAATAGAGGTTTTAAAAAAAGTTATAATTGAAACTGAAAACACTATCGATTATAGTAGTATATTGCAACCAATAGGGCACGAGCACCATACTGCCGATGCAATAAGTAACGCAACTTGTCAAATTGCAAACGATATGAATATTAATATTATTTTATCTCTAACTCATAGTGGTAGCACGGCTAGAATGATTGCAAGATATAAACCGTCTGCTAGCATCATTGCTTTAACCCCTGTGAAAAAAACATATCGGCAGCTATCAATTATATGGGGAGTGACACCTAAAATGATAAATGAATATTCAAAGTCAGATGATATTCCAAGTGTATCTGCAAAATTTATAGATGGTAATAATATATTGAATAAGGAAGATAAATATGTTGTTACTGGAGGCGTCCCAGTTGGGATAGCAGGAACAACAAACTTTGTGGTTGTTCAAAAAGCAAAATAATAAAAGTAGGAATATTATATGAAACACGTTTTTTTCTTTGGAGATGGTAAGGCTGATGGTGCAGCTCAAGATAAAAATATGCTTGGCGGAAAAGGAGCCAATCTTGCAGAAATGACAAATCTTAGCATACCGGTTCCTCCAGGCTTTACACTTACAACTAATTTATGTATGGACTACTTAGCTGATGGGGTTTATCCAAATGAGCTAGAGCAGGAAGTAAAAGAAGCAATTAAAAAAGTTGAAGCAATTATGAATCAAAATTTTGGAGATATGGAAAACCCGCTTTTAGTATCTATTAGGTCTGGCGCAAGACAGTCAATGCCTGGCATGATGGAAACAGTGCTGAATGTAGGTCTAACTGAAAAAACTATTCCTGGACTAATCAATAAAACTGACAACCCAAGATTTGTTTATGATGCTTACCGACGATTGATCACAATGTATTCTGATGTTGTTATGGAGAAATCAGAAGGGATAGAACCAAAGTCTGGGCAGGGGATACGTGAATTATTAGAAGAAATAATGGATAAAATGAAAACAGATCGAGGGGTTACAGATGACACAGAATTAACAGCTGATGATTTAAAAGCTCTATGCAACAAATTTAAAGCGAAGGTGAATGAAACTCTTGGGAGTGATTTCCCAGATGATCCATACGATCAGCTTTGGGGCGGCATATCAGCTGTTTTTAAATCATGGTCTGGTAAAAGGGCAATAAACTATCGTAGGATAGAAAACATACCAAATGAATGGGGAACTGCAGTTAACGTACAGACAATGGTATTTGGAAATATGGGAGATAATTCTGCAACCGGGGTTGCATTTACTAGAAATCCTGCAACGGGTGAAAATGTATTTTACGGAGAATGGCTTATGAATGCACAAGGAGAAGATGTGGTTGCTGGGATAAGAACACCATATCCTTTAAACAGCAGCACTAAAACAGCTGAAACGAACAAACTCCCCGGTTTAGATGAATCAATGCCAGAGGTTTATAATCAATTAGACTCTATAAGATTAAAACTAGAAAAACATTATCGTGATATGCAAGATATTGAGTTTACAATTCAAAATGGGAAATTGTGGATGCTGCAAACTAGAGTAGGTAAAAGAAATGGAGCAGCAGCTATCCGAATAGCTTGTGATATGAAATCAGAAAATCTTATTTCAAATGAGGAAGCCATTTTACGTGTATCACCAAATCAACTTGATGAGATTATGCATTCAATGATAGACCCTGCATCAGAAAAAGAAGGCGAACTATTGGCAAAAGGATTACCAGCTGGGCCTGGTGGGGGTGTCGGTCAAGTAGTGTTTTCAGCAGATATTGCTGAGGAATGGGCAAACAAAGGTCTAGATGTTATTTTAGTGCGCAATGAAACATCTCCTGAAGATGTTCATGGAATGCATGCAGCAAAAGCAATATTGACAGCCAAGGGAGGCATGACTTCACACGCAGCTCTAGTTGCTAGAGGATGGGGAAAGTGCTGTATAGTTGGTTGTTCTGCTTTACAAATAAATTATACGGATAATCAGATGCTTGTTAATGATGAAATGATAAAAGAAGGAGATTGGCTAACCTTAAATGGATCAACAGGAAAAATATATAAAGGGAAGCTAAACCTTATCGAACCAGATTTGAGTTCCAATAAGTTTTATGGGGTATTAATGGAAATGACCGATAGCGTAAAAAGACTTGGTATTAGGGCAAATGCAGAAAGCCCTGAAGATGCAAAGCAGGCGCGAGATTTCGGAGCAAAAGGTATTGGTCTTTGCCGTACTGAACATATGTTTTTTGACCCTGAAAGGATTCTTGCTATTAGAGAAATGATTATAGCCACAGATCTTTCTAAGCGCCGAAATGCAATTATGAAACTATTACCATTCCAAAGAGAAGATTTTAAAGGAATTTTACAAGCAATGTCACCTCATCCTGTAACTATTCGATTGCTAGACCCCCCCCTTCACGAGTTTATGACTTTAAATGATAAGCAGAAAACAGAACTAGGAAATGAATTAAACATACCTTTAGAGGTGTTGGAAAACAGAATAAGAGGACTTGAAGAATTAAACCCAATGCTAGGACATCGAGGATGTCGTTTAGGCATTGCCTATCCAGAAATAACAGAAATGCAATCTCGTGCGATATTTGAAGCAACAGCAGAATTGATGAAAGAAAATGTAGAAGTGTCCCCTGAAGTAATGATTCCGTTAGTTGGTACATATAAGGAGTATGAACATCAGGAAGCGCTTGTTCGAAAAGTAGCAGAAGAAGTCAAGTCAGAATCTGGAGAAAATTTCTCCTATTTGGTTGGGACAATGATAGAACTACCTAGAGCGGCTCTTACAGCAGACGAAATTGCTGACAAAGCAGAGTTTTTTAGTTTTGGCACAAATGACTTAACACAAACAACTTATGGTTTTAGCCGGGATGACATAGGCGGGTTCCTACCTGAATACCTTGAAAGAGGAATTTTAGATCACGACCCATTTCAAAGCTTAGATCAAACTGGAGTTGGGCAGCTTGTAAAAATGGGTGTTGAAAAAGGGAGAGCAGTTCGAAATGATTTAAAAATTGGTATATGTGGAGAACATGGCGGGGATCCCGAAAGTATTAGTTTTTGCAATAAGACAGATTTAGACTATGTGAGCTGTTCCCCCTATCGGGTTCCAATCGCTAGGTTAGCAGCGGCACAAGCAGAATTACAAAAATAGAAAGATATAAAATGATAAAAAAATCGCAGATTATTTTTACTGTATTCATTTTATCTGTTTCAATAGATGCAAAAAATTTGCAACAACCCGAATTTGTACCAAACGAATTCATAATTAAGCTATCACCAGATACAAAAATTATTCTACCAAATTCTTTAACTACAGGAATAATAGAAATTGACATTATTTTATCAAAGATTTCTGTTCATGATATTAGTTCTGTGGCCCCTTTTAAAAAGAACCTAGACCCGCGACTTCCCGATATTAATCGGATATACAGAGTACGATATTCTGATAATGTTTCTCCAGATAAGATAGCAGAAAAATTTTACAATTTAAATAATGTCATTTATTCTGAGCCAAGATTTATCCAATATGAAACAAGAGTTCCAAATGATCCTTATTATTCTTCCCAATGGCATCTCTCTGTAATTGATGCAAGTCAAGCATGGAATAGAACCACTGGAGACACTAACGTGGTAATAGCAATTGTCGATGATGCTGTGGATTTAGATCATGAAGACTTGGCTGATAATATTTTTACAAACTGGGTTGAATACCATGGAACAGATGGGGTGGACGATGATTTTAATGGTTATGTCGATGATGTACATGGATGGGATTTTGCAGAAAACAATAATGATCCTAACCCAGCAATAGGAAGCCAAGATCATGGAACGCACGTTGCAGGCTGTGCCTCTGCTGTTACGGATAATGGTGTTGGAGTAGCAGCACCTGGATGGAAGTGTAAGATTTTACCATTAAAATTCTCAAATGATAATAATGGTTCTTTATCAGGGGATGCAGCAGCAGCAATTATATACGCTGCAAATATGGGGGCAGACTTAACAAACAATAGCTATGGTGGTGGAGGCTTTAGCAATTATTTTCGCGATGCATTTTTATATGCTTATGAATTAGGCACTTTATCCATTACGTCCGCAGGTAATAGCGATGCAGATGAGGCAAGTTATCCGGCCGCATACCCCACAGTGCTAAGCGTTGCATCAACAGCAACAGGAGATTATAAATCCGGCTTTTCAACGTATCATTTATCAGTAGATATTTCTTCTCCAGGATCTGGAATCCTCTCATCTGTCCCAGATAATGATTATGCATCATTTTCTGGAACCTCAATGGCTTCACCAGTTGCAGCTGGAGTAGCGGGATTGATCAAATCCGAGTTCCCAGATTTAACAGTTAGCGAATTAGCAATTAGACTTTCTGCAACAGCGGATAATATATATGATATTAACCCTGAGTATTTTTTGCTATTAGGGACTGGGCGTGTTAATGCCAATAATGCTGTATCCTATAATAGTAGCCAGTTTTCTACAATACCTGTGCGGATGGATCTAGCAAATTTCACAGCAAGTGATTTATTGCATGGTAACGGAGATTCATCGTTTGATCCAGGTGAAACAATCGATATGGATCTTTCTTTGTATAATTACTCGATTATGGGTTCTGACAATGTAAATGTATATTTAACAAGCAACGATTCTAGAATTAATATTATTGAGGGAGAAATACTAAATCTTAATGTTCTTCCAGAAGAAACTCTTAGCTTGGATCAAGCTTTTTCATTATCTATTAGCGACTCTGCGGATGTAGGGATATGTGTTTTTAATATTACAATTCAACAAGGAAGTCAAAACCTAAACTCTTTTGAGCTTTCAATTAATATTGGAAAAACACCCATACTGATTGTTGATGATGATGGTGGCGGGTCAACTGAAAAGTTTTATACAACAATATTGGACAGCATGAATATTCCTTATTCCTTATGGGATAGAATGAATGGTCCGTTATCTTATCAGATGGTACAAAACAGTCCAGTTTTAATTTGGTTTACTGAGTGGTCATTCCCAACCTTAGATTTTGAAGACCGTGAAGTCATTATGGAATATCTTGATAATGGAGGGAATTTATATTTGTCTGGTCAAGATTTGGGTTGGGAGTTAAATGAATACCCAGGAGATTCATCTCAAACCTCATTTTTCTATAATTATTTGCATGCTGATTGGGGAGGAGATGACGCCGGAGCTTCATCGGCGCAGGGTGTGCCAGGCAATTCTATATCTGATGGAATGAGCTTTGATATATATCAACCTGGATACCCATCTTCAAATCAGTATCCAGACTATTTTACACCTCATGATGATGCGGACTTGATATTCACATATAGCAATGAATTAAATATGGGTTTGAGTTATAAGGGTGATTATAGATTGGTATATACAGGAACAGGGCTCGAAACTTTTGGAAGTAATTCCAGCTCCACAGCTCCAAACGATGTAAATGAATCTCAAAGTGTATTTTTAGAAAGAACTCTTAATTATTTAAATTTTATTAATCACACACCATTATCTGATAATGAAGATTCAACATCAAGCATTTACTTTCATGTAAACATTTTTAATGATGGCTCTGGTTTCAGCAGCCCCTTTTTGTATTATAGATTGAATGGTGGTGAATTCAATATGGTAGAAATGCATGATACAACAGATGGATTTTATTATACTGTTTCCCCTCCAAATCAATCTGCATTAGTTGAGTATTATTTTTCTATCAACAATAATTATTATAACTGGACAAACCCAATCAATACAGATGAAGTATTTCGGTTTAGTATCGGTAGAGATATGATATTACCTGACGTACACGATCTAGCAAGCTTGCCTAGTCTCATTGATCGTTCAGGCATTGCAACAGTTTCTGTGTTGGCAACTGATAATATTGGAGTTGATAGCGTATCACTCTATTGGTATTACTCTTTTAACCCACAGCTGCTGCACATTACACCAATGAGTCTAAATGGTTATTTTTGGGAAGGAAATATTGAATGGGAGAATCTTTCTGGAAATGATAAAGTGTTTTATTTTGCTACGGCCAAAGATAGTTCGTTAAATGCCAACATTGGATATTCGGATACTTTAAATTTTCAAATCATTAATAAAACAATTCTTACTACGTGGGATGAAGAGATTGTTGGGCGGTGGGACACTGGACAGAATTGGGGATTATCTTTTGTGAATTCTGCAGTCAAATATGGCATGAACGATTCCCCTAGCATGAACTATGAAAATAATAAATCGGACTATCTAACCCTGATTGATCCATATGATTTATCGGATTACAATTCCGCATATTTGCAGTTCTGGACAGGTAGCTTTTTAAGGGATAATGATATTGGTACAATACAAATATCCGATGATGGAAGCATTTGGGAATCTATTTATTCAATATCAGGAATTAACTTTGTCGATACTGTAAAAATAGATGTTACAGAATATATTGATACTGGTGTTCATCTAAGATTTCATATTTCAACGGATGCTTCAGAAGTTGCAAGCGGATGGTATATCGATGATATTCATTTATTAGTAGATACTAGTTTAGTTATTTTATCAAATGATAAAGAAAACAATGTTCCAATTAATTTTAGCTTATCACAAAACTACCCTAACCCATTCAATCCAATAACATCAATTTCTTTTTCTACGCCAACAAAGCAAATGATTAGAATAGAAATTTTTGATTTACATGGTAGATTAATTAATACTATTTATGAAGGGATAGCTACCCCCGGAGAACATACAGTCCGCTGGGATGGAACGAACTCTTATCATAATTCTATTCCTAGTGGGGTATATTTTTATAGATTAACTTCTGAAAATTATTTTAAAACTAGGAAAATGTTGTTTTTGAAATAAGATTTTAATGAGAAGGATTAATCATTTTGGATAATTTAATTTTAGATAAGGCGATCAATTTATTAAAGGTTAATAAAGACAGCTGGTCAAACCTAACCATAGCTGAAAAGATACCTTTATTTCAATCTATAACAACAAAAACCGTTGAAGTTGCAAAAGATTGGGCAGACGCAGCCAATCAAGCAAAATCTATTTCTAAAGATTCACCCCTATCTGGTGAAGAGTGGACATCGGGACCATGGGCTCTTATCTATGGGGTAGAGAGTATGGTGGGGACTTTAAAAGCATTAGAAAGTGGAGAAAATCCCCCGATTGGAAAAATCAGATCTCGGCCAGATGGTCAATTAGTCGCCAACATTTTTCCTTACAATATCTACCATCGTTTATTATTAAGTGGAATTAAAGCAGAAGTGTGGATGCAAAAAAGCGTAAATGAAAACAACTTCAATGACCATATAGCACAAATCTATAAATCAAATTCACAGAATGGTCATGTATCATTGGTTTTAGGCGGTGGAAATGTATCATCCATTCCACCATTAGATGTTTTAGATAGATTATTTGCACACAAGTCGGTTTCTTTATTGAAAGTTCACCCTGTAAATAATTACCTAAAGGAAATTTTTGATAAGATTTTTGAGGATTTTATATCTGCAGGCTATGTTCAGATAGTATCTGGTGGCGCAGATGTTGGTAAATATTTATGTAATCATGAAGGAGTAGATCATATCCATATTACAGGTGGCGCTAAAACATATGATTCTATAGTGTTTGGCTCTGGCGAAGATGGAGTTGAAAGAAAGCAGAATGGCGAAAAGAAAATTAATAAATCAATCACAGCAGAGCTGGGGTGTGTGACGCCAATTATTGTTGTACCGGGGCCCTGGTCAAAAGGAGATATAAAATACCAAGCTGAGAATATTGCCACACAGAAACTTCACAATGCTAGCTTTAATTGTGTTGCGGGACAAGTATTGATTTTACCTGAAGAGTGGGATAAGTCAAAAGATTTACTTACAGAAGTAAAATCAACGATTTCAAAAACCACCGCAAGAGATGCATATTATCCAGGATCAAAAGATAGACATGAAAGCATTAAACAAAACTACGGCAACTGTGACCATCTAGATGAAAATGAAAAGCTTTCCAGATTATTGATTCCTGATTTAGACCATAAAAGTAATAATGAATATTTGTTTCAAAATGAAGTCTTTGTAGGCGCACTTGCTCAAACATCCTTACCGGGGATTAGTGCAAAAGAATATCTTATTAACACAATACAATTTTGTAATGAAAAGCTATGGGGTACGCTTGGAGCAAATATAATTATACATCCAAAAACAATTAAACAACTAGGTTCACATTGGGAAAATATAATTGCAGATCTTAAATATGGCTCAATTGGGGTAAATACCTGGTGCGCGCTAGCCTTTCTAACATCTGAATGCACTTGGGGTGCTTTCCCAGGACATTCAATTGAGGATATTCAAAGTGGAAATGGCGTAGTGCACAACACTCGATTATTTGATAGCCCTGAAAAGACAGTCGTTTATGCCCCCTTTTCCCCATTCCCAAGAAATTTGTTAAAAGGCGAGTTTCATATGTTTCCAAAACCGCCTTGGTTTGTAACAAACAAACAAGCCCATAATGTATCTCGGAGATTTACTTATTTTCAAGCAAAGCCAGGCCCGCTTCATTTGCCAGGCCTATTTTTTGATGCATTGCGCGGTTAAATTATTCAGATAATTGTTTTTTAGTTTTTTTATATAGATCTTCTTTAAGCATATCAAATGTTTCTCCTGGCATAGCAAAAAGGAAATATATATAATGGATCGTAGCAAGTATAAGAAACGTTCCATGCTCCCAGAGCTCCATGCGGTCACCAAACAAAATATCAAAAATACTAAAAGCAAAAAATATCCCCATAACTAATTTCATATTTAATCTATTCCAATCAGAATGAATTTTCCCCAAAACCAACACTAGCAGTAAAGAAACCCCCAATATTGATTCAATTGTTGCTATTGTATATAAAGAAAATATTGCTAACCATTTCGGTAAATTTATTCTTTTAAAATACCCAACCATTTTAGCGTCTCTATTAACACCGAACCAGCCATATGGTTCAACAGGTTGAATCTTGTATACTTGTTCTCCGTCCATATTATAAATAATAGATTTTGTTGCATAGGGATTAGGATTAGGGACAAATGTTCCGTTGAAAAATTTATCCATACCATTTAATAACCAGAAAACCCCCCAAAACAGTAGTAAAATTGTATAAAATGATATTTTATAATTTAGATATTTAACAATGTCCATTTATCTAGGATTATTTCTATTAAGCATTATTATATAGTGATTTTACCCAATCTACATCTTCTTTTGATAAAACCCCACCTAATGTAGTCGCTATTATTACTTGTTGAATGTTTCGTTGACCAAGAAGGACGCATCCTGAAGGAGAGTCAAACAACAGTGAATCAATAATGCCTCTCATAACTGGATGTGGGTGATCAGAAAACCTATCTTCTAAAAGAGTTTTATTTTCCTGCATTTTTCTTATTATTGTATCATCATTAAAGTCGCTTATATTAGATCGAAAATCACCATCACCAAATTGTACAGGTTCATTATATTTCCCTGTTAATAAACCATGCTTAATAGGTGAGAAAAAACACACCCCTGCATTATTTTTATCTATCCATTTCTTTAATCCAGATGATATATAATTATCATCCATAACGTTACGATACGGTTGAACAACGTCAGGGTTAACCTTGTCTATATATTTCATTATTTTAAATAAATCCCAATCAGATAAACCAAGAAACCTAGTTTTACCTTCTTCTTGGAAACGACGAATTGTTTCAATTGCATCATCGAAGTATTCACCATTTTTTCCAAAATTACAGTGGTGTAAGTATAAAAGATCTACACAGTCGGTCTGTAAATTAATCAAAGATTTTTCCATTTGTTTTCTCATATGCGCTGGATGATAGTAATGTTCATAGCTTCCTATATCCCACCCTACTTTTGTTGCTACAAAAATTTCATTTCTAGGTATTTTACCCCAAAGAGATCCAATAATTTTTTCTGATCTTCCATCCCCGTATACATCTGCAGTATCCCAGTGATTAATTCCAGATTGGTAACAATGCTTAAGAGCATTAATCGAATCATTTTCTTGTTGACCCTCCCATCCAACAGGTATTTTGCCCTGTTTATTTGATCCGCCATAAGACCATGTTCCAAGGCTGATTATAGATACCTCTTGTCCTGTTTCACCCAATAAAATTTTTCTCATAATGATTTTCCTTAATTATATTTATGATTATAAAATTATAACTAAGATATTTAATAAAGTTATTTTTATTATATTGGAATTATTATGTATTTGTTATTACAATTTCATAACTATAAAAAATTTATATTTTGTTAACTACAATTGATATTGGCCATAAAAACTTTGCTCTTGATAAAGCAATGTCTGTTTTAGAAGCGGAAGTAAGTATCCTTATTTTTCAAGGAAAATCAAGAGCAATTAAAATTATTCATGGTCATGGAACGGGGGCGTTAAAAAACGCAGTTCGCGAATGGTCAATAGAACAAAAAGGACGCTTTAAGGCTGTAATTTTTGGTGAGAATTATGATATGTTTGATAAAGAGTCTATGGATATGAGATCTGATTGCGGATTGCCAGATGATAAAGATTTTGGCCGAAGAAATAGTGCAATTACTTATATTTGGTTAAGGTAAAATTGACGTTTATAGAAAGATAAATAATCTTTTGGTTATAGATAATAAAAAATACGACTACTTATTTAGCAATCTCAAAGAACAGGCTGTTGAGGGAATATATATTTTTGGGAAGAATGATAAGTATAAAATTGATCAGAAATATTCTTTAATCACAAATCTTGAGAATAAAATTTGGTCAGACTTATATATTAGGTTAGAATTATCATTAGATCAATATGCATCAAAGGAATATTTACTAGGAATAAAATCTCTACCAATCCCTCGGGATCGCTTTCCTGATTTTAATTCTATCTCACCAATTATTGAGAATTCAACTGGGTGGACTTTGTTTCCAGTCGCAGGGTTCTTAGATGAAGAATTATTTTTTGAAGTAAATGCTAAACGAAAATTTCCCGTAACAGACATTATTAGAAAATCTCCTCGATTTGATAAAAAATATCATAACCGGGACATACAAAACGATCAAGGTTATACACCAGAACCAGATATTTTTCATGATATTCAAGGACATACACCTTTTTTAATGAATAAAGAATATGCAGACTTTTTAGCAGATGTAGGTAGCCTAGGTCATGAGATAATTATTGATAAAAGAAAACTTGGGTCTGAATTAGTAGCACATAACTTGAAACGATTACAGAATTTTGCATGGTGGACGTATGAATTCGGCGTTGTTAAAAACAGCGGAGATACTGATAATTATCGTAGAATCAAAAACGATATAGATTATGAAATTTATGGTGCGGGTATAATATCATCTTTTAATGAAACAAATAATGTTATTCAATGTGCGAAAGGAGAGTCCAAAAGGTCAAAGTTTATACCTTTTGATATGGAAGAAATAATTATGACCAGATATGATTTTAGCAATATTCAAGATAGATACTATGCTATAGATTCCATGGATGATTTATATGAAACATATTATGATAACAAAAACCTGTTCTTTTATGAAGGATAATTTCAGTTTTTCAAAAATACCTGTTTTTTTTCTCAGCGCATTATCTTTCCTTATATTATTATATAGTTGCGCCCCATCTAAGCCAAGCCTGAAAAAACTATCTTTTACTGAACCAGAAAAAGTTGTATCAAAACAAGACTCCTTGCTTGCGTTAAGTAAAGAAAGACGCCCTGAGTTTGTATCCATCCTATCAACGGCTCACATCAATATTGCAAGAAAATCAGAAAGTTCTGGCGATAGAAAAACTGCTTTAAAAGAGTATAAAAAAGTTTTGGCTATCGATCCAAAAAATAAAACTGCTCGCTATGAACTACTAGTTCTTGAGGGGCTGTCATTATACAAAAAAGGAAGTAAAACAGCTCTATGGGATGCAATAGAGATTTTTTCAAAAGCATCAATGGTTAATCAAGAAGATGGTGTTGCAAGTTATTGGATAGCTAAATCTTATGAGAAAAAAGATAACAATGATTATGATTTAATTATCGAAGCCTATGAAGATTCATTAAATAAAATACTGCCTGAAAAATTGCGTTTGGACGCACAAGGTTCAAAAGAGGCAGCTTATAAGAAGAAAAAGACCTTTAATAGTTTCTGGAAATAATTAATAATGTTGATATTTAGACTTTCATTAACACTATTTTTATTAATTATACGAAATATTATTTTAATCAATTAATTAACATCTTCTATTGATAGCATGGGTTTACTGTAATATATTTACCTTCGGTGGGAATCAATTATTGGGAAGAAAAAAGCATGATTAAGACATAACTATGTTATGATTGCTTTTATTAATTAAAACCGAGGAATATTGGCATGACAATCCACAGACCAAAAAATAGCATTCTTCTAGCTGCATCTTATCTCTTAATCTTTGGCTTTATTGAGGCTAAAGATTATGATATTTCCGGGCAAGTATTTGATAGCAATGGAGACAAAGCCGGAAAAGTAACTGTTATATTATTAGACAATAGTGAACTTGAAGTGCAGAGCACTAAAGCAAAGGGGAGTGGAAAATTCAAATTCAAAAAAGTTTTATCTGGCGAATACTTTGTCCGCGTAGATGGAGGGGAGCTTGGGAAAGCGAATGTCCCTGTCACTGTTAGTGAAGATGACATTAAAGATCTGCAAGTTGAATTAAAGCAAACTGCCCCAGCTAATGTAGTAAAAGAAGAAGCTCCACCTGATGCGCCAAAGAAAAAATCTAGTGTAGCCGCAGTAGCACCCCCAATTAACGATGGTCCTTTGGTGCCTGAATCTGCTGCAGAAGAAGAGCCTGCAGATGCTGGTTCAACCTACATCATGAATGAACTCAGTTTTGAAATAAAAAAACTTTCTGCAGAAGTGAAGCATCTTAGTTCAGAGCTAGAAAATTTAAAGTCATTAAGCAAAATGTGGGTAAACCCATTAGCCATTTATTCAAAAGAGATTATTATGAAAAACGGGAGCACGGTTTTTGGAAAAATTGTTTATCAAGATGAATCGGAGCTTAAAGTGGAAACTCTAGTAGGGTATCTTATTATTAAGCGTGATAATGTTGTACGCGTGATAGATAATGTTATAACAGAAGACACCCAAGAGTATGTCCCCGAACAAGTCCGTGATAGCTATTCTCCCCCTCCAATGCCGCGCTTATCTGAACCAAAATACACTTCTGCTGATCCGTTGAATAGAAGCGCAGGTAGAAAGTATGCAGCTAACTGCGTTTTAGTTGGAAATATAACAGAAAAAAAAGATAATCAAGGAAACACAATATTCACTGGAGAAGTGAAAAATATTGGAGGACGTCGTGCAGATTTTGTAAAAATGGATTTTGTTTTTCGTAAAAATTGGAGCGGAGAAACAAAAACACTTACAACCTTTGCAAGGGGTACTTACCATACATTTGATTCCGGAATTACAACAGATGCAACTCTTCTCCCAGGTTCTGTAGGTGCTTTTGAATTATATGTTCCACATGCATTTGGTTCATTTATAGGATACTCATATGTTATAGATTGGGAGGAATACGAATAACAGTGATTTTCTTTCGAACACTAATTATTTTATTTTTATTTAATTCTGTTTCAGCGCAATCAAACGCTACAATTTCAGAGGTATTTTTTCTTGATTTGGGGATAGTGATTGAACCTTCTACGGGTGAAGAAGAATATAATAGAGTAGTTGAATCCCCAAGCGAAGAAATTAATTTTCAAGTAAAGAAGGCAAAGAGTGGAGCAATTTATATGGCCGCATCTTCAGAAATGTTAGCTAGCCTTGAACGGATAAATAATCGAATTGCAAAATTAGAAAGTTCATTCCAGGAAAAACTGTTTAATTTACAGCAAGAAAATGAATTGCTAAAAAATATGATCACCGATATCAACAAAAGACCAAATATGGTAAATGAAGTAGTAAGCAAACTTGAAGTTGAGCCAGCAGTTTCTTTGGTAACGCCAATAAAGGATCAAGCAAAACCTCTTTTGACTTTAAAATCAAATAATAAGAAGCAACCTGAAAAATTAGTTGAAGAATTTAATAGTAAAGACTACATGGCAGGTGTCTTTGCTTACCAACAGGATAATTTTCAGTTAGCAATACAGTATTTCGCAAATTTACATTTAATAAATGCAGATAAAAACGTATCAGACAATGTTGCCTATTGGATGGCCGACTCTTATCAGCAACTTGGCGATGTTGATAACGCAATGATCTATCTTGATATGGTTATCGAAAAGAACAATTCAGAACATATTGATGATGCCTTAATTAAAAAAGGATTGTTGCATCGAAAAAGAGGAGAAAAAGATCAGTCTTTAGTTGTTTTTAATAAATTGGTAAATAACTATCCAAAAAGTGAATATGTTAAGCTTGCCCGGATGGAAATTAAGCGTGCGGAAATATATCAATGATAAGAGCAATATTTTTATTTAGTATCTTACTATTTAATCTATTTGATGCATCCTTTGCAGCAACTAGAGTGGCATATACTCGACCAGGTGTTATGATGAAAATACCATTTAGTACAGTTGGTAGATCCCCCTATTTATTTAGAACTGGGTTTGGAACAGAATTCCATAATCTTAGCCCATTTAATAGCACAGCTGGGATTTTCTTCGATATGGAAGTTGGAAAAAACTTTTCAGTTGGCTTTTCTTCTGTACAGACTGCAGATACAACTAATCTAGCCAATCTAGATGTATCTACATATACCCCTCCCGTTGAGTTTGGTTTTCATTTACAACAAAGGGTTTATACTTATAATGATATAAGTGTATCTATTGGATTACAAGATATAGTATTTAAAAATTCGGAAAGTGAAAGCGGCTTAAGTTTATCGCCGAAACAGTTGTCATTTTTTGCTGTTGTTAGTAGCGCAAAAAGTTTGGGATCATATAATTTACAGACTTTTCTAGGTTTTGGTACTGGGGGATTTGGCTCACAAGATTCTCTTCCAGCTACTGATTCCACAGGTACTCCTGCTGGAGTATTTGCAGGTTTTCATTTAAATACCCCATTCTTTAACAAATGGGGCGGTTTGGATTTTGTGGGTGAATTTGATGGTATAGGAATCAATGTGGGACTCCGCATCCCCCTTACCTCGGATTATCGCCTAAACATTGGGTTCACCCACATAGATAAACTGCCAAGCTGGAAGCTTCGTTATTGGCCAGGTCATCCAGCTTTAACCATTGGATTTGATATGGCTGTTCCAAGAAGAGCTAGGCGTGTGCTTGGAGATATATCAGGACCCGCTCCACTATTATCAGATGGAGATATGCCAGTTTTTGATGATGAATTTTCTGATCAGTTTGATTCCACTTTAGCAATGGCAAGTTTTGTAGTTAGTTCTCTTCGAGATTCCGTAGTTATGGTAAATAATGAAATGAGAAATTTAATGGTAAGGCTGTCCGCAATGGAGCAGCGTTCAAATTTTCTTGAAGATTCTCTAGCTTCATTAAAACTATCAAGTAATGTTGGTGAAAAAAATATGAATGAAGCTATGAGGCATCTTTCTAGATCTCTTAGATATTTTTATGGAGGAGATTATAGAGCATCACTGCAGGAAGTTGAAACAGCACTAGATTTAAACCCAAATCTTGCTCTTGCGTACGCCAGAAGAGGTTCTATATACTATAAGCTTGGGGATGTGCAAAGAGCAACCATTAATTGGAACCTTGCCTTAAGAATGGACCCTGAGTATGATGATGTGCGTAATATTTTAAAAGCATTACATGAAAATAGATTAAAAACAACAAGTTTTGTTAGGGAGTAGATTTCTATGGATATTGCAACCTTAGTAGGTATTGTTTTAGGACTTGGAGCTATTGCTGGTAGTATATTTTTAGCTGCAGCTGAAGCTGGTGCTAGTACGGGCGGCTTTATTTCTGGTCCAAGTTTTGCAATTGTATTTGGAGGGATGCTTGCATCTATATCTGTAGCCTTCCCTCTTTCGGATGTATTAAAATTAGGTGCTGCAATGGGCGCAGTATTAAAGGGAGGCGAGATAAAACTAGGAGAACTTGTTGATGAGGCTGTTGAAGCTGCAGACGTTGGTAGAAAAGGCGCAGCAGATTTGGAAAAGCACGTTGATGCAATTAAAAATTTTTTTTTCCGCGATGGAGTGCAAATGGTAGTTGATGGATATTCATTAGAAGAATTGACAGAAATATTAGAAACCAGAATAGAGTACAGAGAAATAAGGGAGAAAACACAAGCCGACCTGTTTAAATCAATGGGTGTTATGTCTCCTGCCTGGGGAATGGTTGGAACATTAATTGGTTTAGTTATTATGTTATCAGGCTTTGGCGGTGAAGGTGGCGCGGATTCTTTGGGCCCCGGGATGTCAGCAGCATTAATAACCACATTTTATGGTGCTGTTTTTGCTAACCTATTTTTCTTACCTATGGCGGATAAAATAAATGTTAGAATTTCAGCGAATACAACACTTCAGTCTTTGTTGGTGGAGGCTTCTCGGTTGATACATCAGAAAAAACATCCCCTAATTGTGAGGGAAAAACTCAATTCATTCATACCGCCCGCAGAATGGAAAAAAGAAGGTGAATAACAATTAATGGCTAAATCACCAGGAGAAAAAAAAGCCTTTAAAGCTGGTATCGTAAAAGGGATGAGCCTTGTTGATGAGGGTTTGCCGGGGTGGTTTGGTACATTTGCAGATATGATGACGCTTCTTTTTGCTTTTTTTGTTCTTTTGGCTGCATTATCTACAATGGATCCAGTAAAAATAATGGAAATGGCAAATTCTACAGGCAAATCTTTGGGTAGTAAAATTAAAAAAGAAGGAGCTGCAGAATTAGAGGGAAAGTTTGAAAAAAAAGCTACAAAGTTATCAGAAGTAAAAGCATCGTTAGATGAAATGGTAGAAAAAATTGAAGCTGAAATGAAGGATAGCAAGGGAGACCCACCAGTAGAAGTCACCACTAGTTCTAAAGGCGTTACATTAGAGATTAGCGGTGATTTTAGTTTCGGATCTGGAAGCGCTGGAATAAGTCCGGGTCTAAAGAAGTTATTATCAGAAAAAATAGTACCTGAGATTAAGAACTCAATTTTTCAAATTGAAATTGCAGGGCACACAGATAGCGACGCATTGCCCAAAGCATATCAAAAACGATTTCCATCAAATTGGGAGTTATCTACGGCGCGTGGATCGGCAGTGGTAAGAAATGTTATTGATCAGGGAGTAAACCCGACCCGGTTGGTTGCTGCGGGATATGCTGATTGGATTCCAAGGGGTCAAGCGCAAAATCTAACACAGAAAGTAGATAGAAATACTGTTTTGGAATTGAATGATACACCGGAAAAAAAAGGTAGGAATAGAAGAATAGAAATCACATTTTTAAAACCTTCACATCACACAACAAGCTATGTGGAAAATGATGGTTGATTATTATGAGTATATTAAGAATTATAAAAGGAGAACAATATGAAGAGAGGACATAAAATATATCCTTTCATTTGGTTTTTTGTTTTAGGCCTAAGCTTATTATTAGGTCAACAAAGCTCATCCTATTTAACGCAAAAGCTGATGGTAGAAAGTGATCTACGATCTAGAATAGCTAGTGCATTATCTAAGATTATTGATGATCAAAAATATGTAATTGATGTTGATGTTAATATTGAGGTTACTGGTGAAAAAGAAGAACAAATTACAATTATCCCTAGCGATAGGCCGATTTATGATGAAGCATCAGCCTTAGAAGAGCTGACGACTATAATAGGAGAAGCCGCTCCGAAAGGTGGCTCAGATCCAGAATCTGAATTTTCTAGCATGGGATTACCTATACCAGGATTTGATTTTGAAGTAGAAGCAGAACCGCAGGTTGCTCAAGAGAATTCTAATGAAGGGCAGCGGGGCCCAGGAATGGTTGTGCCAATACAAGAGCCTGGAAATACTACCGAGAGAGTTCAATCTAAAACCTTAACAAAAAGAGTGCCGGCTATAGCTGCAGTAAAGCGCTTACAAATTAGTATTATTCTTCAAGAAGGTGCCGCCCCAGAATTAATTGAAAATATTCGCCAAGTCGTGATGGTGGCTTCTAGGTTCGATCGCACTAGAGGCGATGTCCTTAGTATTATGACAGCATCTTTTAAAGAAAGAAGAGATGAAAAAAGCGCTGAACAAGTTCTACTAAAAAATATTGCAGATAAACTAGAAATGCTCCAATCCGGTGAAGGAGATGATGCCTTAACGAAATCCATTGAGAAGGAAATCAGCGGTCCATTATTAGATTTAAAAGAACAATTGAATAATTTAGAGAGAAGAGGTGCGGCAGATAAATTTGAGTATGAAAGAAAAACAGCTTTATTAAGGGACTCGTTACAATTGCGAGCACTGAAAGAAGAAATAACTTCACTAAAGAATGAATTGTCATATGCCAATGATGCTCGTGTTGATTCCCAATTAACAAATAGAATCGCAACGCTTGATTCTATGCAAATGGGACTTGGGCAAGAAATAAAAGATGTTGAAAGTTCATCTGCATTGATAATATTGGTTTCTATTTTAGGGGCACTTGTTGTTGTGTTGCTGGTATTAGTTGTTATTTTGCTATTAAAGAAAAAACAAGGTCCACAACAGCCTCAAATGCCAATGCCATGGCCATATCCACCACCACCATTACGTAGAAAAAAAAAGCGTAAAAGTGCGCCAGTAGCAAATAATGAGGCACAAGATGACCCTGATGTTATCAGGGGTGAAATTGGTGAAATGAGACAGTCTGTAGTTTCAATGAGCGTTGGGCAGCCAAAAACTGCTACCCGTATTGTTAAAGAATGGTTAGAGGATGATGTTGTTCCGGAACCGGAACCTCCTCCTGAGGAACCAGAAGAAGATTCTGATAAAAAGAAGAAAAAGAAGAAATAAAGAGGTCATTATATGATCACTGATATAAAAAGATTATCTGGTCTACAAAAAGTAGCGATATTGTTTAATATTCTTGGTGAAGGTTTATCAATAACTTTGTTAAAAGAATTAACAAAGACTGATATAAGAAAAATCCGATCCGTTGCCCGCGATATGGATAGCGTATCGTTTAAAGTAAAAAAGCAGGTAATTGAACAATTCTATTATAGCTTTGTAAGCGAAAAGTTTCAATCTGAAGAGGGCGCAGAGGATGAACCAAAGAAGCCGTTCGCTTTTTTACAGGAGTTAACTGATGAGCAATTAATATCAATGGTTTTGCCAGAGGATACAAGAGTAAAAGCGATTGTTATGGCCCAGGTAGATACAGAGAAACGAGCAAAAGTTTTAGATCGACTTGGTCCAGAAGAAAAAGGTAGAGTGTTGATTGAAATGGGGACGTTGGATGAAGTGCCCCTGGAGGCGGTAGTTAGTATAGCATCAGAATTACAGGAAAAATCCCACTTTTTACCCAAAACTGTTGATTTTTCAAGAGGAGGAGGTAAAGATGTTGCTGATATTCTGGGAGATATGGACCCTGAGGATGAATCAAAATATTTAGAAGCAATATCAAGAGAGGCCCCAGCTTTGGCAGAAGAAATAAAAAAATACCACCTTAAATGGGATGATATTTTTGAATTTTTCCCTGATAATATTATACGAGATCTTATGAATTCAGTAGAACTTGACCTTATTGCAATGTCAATGAAGGGGATGGATGAAGAAGTTGTAACAAGAGTTAAAAGCAATCTTCCTCAGAAAAAACAAGCTATGTATGAGCCTGTAGAAGGAGCAGTTTCAAAAAGAGAAGTAGATAATGCAAGAAAAGGGATTGTTCAAGCGGCAAAGCAGATGGAAAAAGATGGTGCTTTTAAATTAGAAGATTTTATAGGCGGTGGAGAGATGGTTGAGTAATTGAGAAAGGACATTTCATATAAAACCCCCGATAAGGGGGTTTTTTTTTATTTAATTTCAAACTAATTAAGAATATTATTTTTGAATGAAAAACAAGATTATAGAATTAATACTAAAAAAGCCATCATCATATAAAAATAGATTAATCGGTGTAGAAATTGAAGATATTGTTTATACAGATAATTGCAATAGAATCTCTGTAAATCCATCTAAAGACTATTCCGCATCTGATTTATTAAATGATTTAATCAAAAATAAAGATAATAATAATGAAACATATGATTATTCTATAGAACCTGGCGGTCAAATTGAATGGTCATCAACGCCACATCTGTCATTGCATGATATTCAAAAGGAGCATAAAAGACATTTGGAAAGTTTCAGAAGCTTGTTGTTTGATAATAATTTGTTTTCAATTGATTATACAGTTGATCCTATTTATTCTCCATCTACTGTTGAATTAATAGATAGCCCTAAATATATATTAATGAACAATTTATTTGAAAAAACAGGTTCTCATGGAAATTGGATGATGAGAAACACAGCAAGTATTCAAATAAATGTGGATATCCTTTCTAAAGAAGATGGTGAACAAATGGCATTTCTATCTGATTGTATAAGCCCATTTGCTTCTTTGTTATTTGCTAACGCCCCATTTATTAAATCTGATCCAGCGGGTGAAAAGAATTATAGGCATATAATTTGGTCTAACACCGATAAGAACAGGTGCGGTTATTTATTTGATCATGGTATTATTTCTAGCGAAAATCTCATTGAAAAATTTTCAGATATAGTTTTAAATGCACCATCCATATTTTCTATAGATAGAAATGATAATGTAAAACCATTTATGGGGAACATAAATAAGTGGCTCAATTTATCATATGATAATAATGAACTAAGTGATCAAATTATTAATGTTGCCCTTCATCAGATATTTACACATGTTAGATTTAAGCAAGGAATTATAGAACTCCGCTGTGCTGACCGCCCTCCTGCTGGCTATGAGTTTGCACCAACAGCGTTTTGGGTGGGTATATTGACTGATGGTGTAATAAGAGATAAATTGATGGAATTATTTTTATCATGGAAACCTATTGATAGAGAACTTTCAATTAAGAATGCTGATATTATAAACCTAGAAAAAATTGGACCGCAGAATACCAGCATGCATGATTGGATTAATTATTTTTCTGAATTAGCATTAGAAGGATTATCCAACAGGTGCCATCAATTATCTATTAGCAATGAAGAAGATTTATTGATACCCTATTTAGAATTATTCCGAAATAAAGGTGTACCAGGATTATTTCGTCAGAATGAATATATAAATAGCAAAAAACCCCTAAAAGAGTTTATAAGTAAGCCTTTTTGAAGAAACCAATTATAGGTATAAACCCGTATTATTATGAGCACAATGGAGCCATGTGGAATGCAACAAAAGAATATTATTATCAGTCAATATGGAATGCTGGTGGAATAGCTTTTACTCTTAATTATCCCAAAGATAATAGTTCAATAGTTGAATTTGCAGATATTATAGATGCTTTGCTTCTTGTCGGGGGGCCTGACATACCGAATAAATTATACAATGGGAAATCTCCTGAATTACTTGACTCAGATGTCATGTCAAATGAACGTGAAATATTTGATAGGAATATTTTTTCAGAAATGTACAAGCTAAATAAACCTATTTTAGCTATTTGTGTCGGTATGCAACATATTAATATCATAAGAGGAGGAACTTTGTTTGAAGATTTAAATAAACAATTAGCAGGATCTATCAATCATGGAAAGTTTAATGGAGACTGGTCAAAGCATTCTGTTGATATTGATCAGAGCTCTATACTAAGTAAAATTATTAATGATGATAAAATTGAAGTAGCAAGCACTCACCATCAAGGCATAAGAGACCTAGGAAGTGATTTAATACCAATAGCTTGGTCAGATGATGGATTAATAGAAGCAATTGAAGACTCTAAAGTTCCAAACTCTTTTATAGCAGTGCAATGGCATCCTGAGCTAATGCCAAATAATATTAATCAAAAAAAGTTATTTAGTTGGTTGATTTCCGAAGCTAAAAATAGATCTTAGTACATCAAACCGTAACCAACTCTTCTATTATCACCAACCGCTTCATTTTTTGTCACTGCATTAACCCCACCAAAAAATAATTTTTTTCATCCCATTAATTAATTTTTGACCATTTAAAATCAAAGTCCTTATAATCAAACCCCTTTTTCACAGTGAATAATTTTTCCATCCAAATGTAATCTAGGAGAATTTATAGAATTTTTAAGATCCATTTGATTTATGTAATTATTAATTTCTAACAAAGATATTCTATATTATTTATATGATGTACCATGATAAAAATTATTTCTATATACTTACGATAATAATTAATTTCCTCTAAGGTTTTACAGCCAACTTATTATTATGGATTCTAATTCTTTATTTAATACACAGCGTTCGGATAGATGGTGGTTCGAGCCATTATGGACGGCCATCGGATTCCTTTGTTTTGCTATATATACAACATGGGCAGGGTTACAGGGAAATTATTATTGGTGGTCTGCCGGAGTTGAAGGTTTTGGTGGTTATTTATCACCCTTTTATTCTCCACTAATATTTATTAATCCAATAGCTAGTGGGGCCGCCCCTATGGATCATAGCTGGTTTGGTTCTTGGCCCGAATGGTGGCCTAATCTTATACCCGCTTCTCCAGCAATATTAATTCTTGCTGGTCCATTATCTTTTAGAATGACTTGTTATTATTATAGAAAATTTTATTATAGAGCTTATTTTATGAGCCCCCCTGGATGTTCTGTAAAAGGTATCAGAAATAAAAAATATAAAGGGGAAACAGCATTACTTATTTTCCAAAATCTGCACCGGTTTACCCTTTATATAGCTATAGGTATTATATTTATTTTGAGCTATGATGCAATTTTATCGTTTTTTCAAGGAGGAAAATTTGGCGTTGGTGTTGGATCTATTATTTTAACAATTAATCCAATTTTATTGATTGGATATACATTCGGTTGCCATGCATTTAGACATTTAATCGGCGGGCAAAAAGATTGTTTTACATGCCCAAATGGAAAACCAACATTTCGCTATCGTGTTTGGAAAAGAGCTAGCTGGTTAAATGGTCATCATATGATGTGGGCATGGATAAGCATGATATGGGTTGCTTTTACTGATATTTACGTCAGAATGGTTTCTAGTGGTTACTGGATAGATATGAATACTTGGAATAATTAGTGAATATATCCGAAATCAAAACTGTAGAACATGATGTTATTGTGCTTGGAGCCGGAGGTGCAGGTCTGCGTGCTGCTATAGAATGTTCTATGCAAGGTCTGAGCACTGGTCTTGTTTGCAAATCATTATTGGGCAAAGCACATACAGTTATGGCTGAAGGAGGAGTTGCGGCTTCACTGGGAAATGTTGATAATCGAGATCATTGGAAAGTCCATTTTAGAGACACAATGCGTGGGGGAAAATTCTTAAATAACTGGAGAATGGCCGAACTTCATGCACGCGAAGCTCCAGCGCGAGTAAGAGAACTTGAAGAATGGGGAGCAGTTTTTGACCGCACAAAATCAGGATTAATTAATCAAAGAAACTTTGGGGGACACCGTTACCCAAGGCTTGCACATGTAGGGGATAGAACTGGCTTAGAAATAATACGCACACTTCAAGATCATGGAATTCATCAAGGCATTGATATATATCAGGAATGTACTGGGTTAGACTTAATTAAAGATGGTGATCGCATTAGTGGAATGGTTGGGATGTGGCGTGATAATGGCGAATTTATAATATTTAAATGTCGTGCTGTAATTATGGCGACTGGAGGAGGAGGGAAAGCCTGGAAAATCACATCCAACTCATGGGAATATACAGGAGATGGATACGGAATGGCTTATGAAGCTGGTGCTGAATTAATGGATATGGAGTTTACCCAATTTCATCCAACCGGAATGGTGTGGCCACCATCGGTGAGAGGGACACTAGTAACAGAAGGTGTGCGTGGTGAGGGCGGAATATTGACTAATAGTGAAAATAAAAGATTTATGTATGATAATATTCCAGATCGCTTTGCAGCCGAGACCGCTGACTCAGAGGAAGAAGCCAATCGTTGGTTGGCAGGTGATAAAGATGCGAGAAGACCTCCAGAACTTTTAACCAGAGATGTTGTTGCACGCGCAATACGCAAAGAGGTAAAAGCAGGAAGAGGTTCTCCTCATGGCGGTGCTTACTTAGATATTGCCAGCCGCAGAAACGCCGAAGATATTAAGCGCAAGTTACCTTCTATGTATCATCAATTTAAAGTATTGGCTGAGCTAGATATTACAAATGAACCAATGGAGGTTGGCCCAACATTACATTATTTTATGGGCGGCGTCAAAGTAGATGCTGACACCCAAATGACGCGAGTTCCTGGTTTGTTTGCGTGTGGAGAGTGTGCAGCTGGGGTACACGGCGCCAATAGATTAGGAGGTAATTCACTTTCTGATTTACTAGTATGTGGTAAACTTGCTGGTTCAGGTGCGGTTAATTATATCAAATCAATAAATAGTAATCTCAACCTAAACAATGATGTTGTTAAAAAAATTATACGTTCTGCAACAGATATTCTAAATCGCGAAAAAGGTGAAAATCCATATTTAATCCATGAAGATCTGCAAGATTTAATGCAAAATAATGTTGGAATTGTACGGACAGATGAGCTTTTATCTGAAGGACTAGATGGTCTTTCCAGTTTATGGAATAAATTTAATAATGTTAAGGCTGATGGCGCGAGCCAATTCAATCCAGGCTGGCATCAAGCCATTTCCCTGAGAAACTTACTTGTGACAGCAGAATCTGTAGCTCGAGCAGCAAAAATGAGAGAAGAAAGCCGAGGAGCACATACCCGCGTTGATTTTGAAGGGGAGCGCGATGAATGGCTTCAATATAATGTTGTTATTAGCAAGTCTAATGAAGGCGAGATGATCGCTGATAAGGTTATGCGAGATGAACCCGATCCAGAGTTAAAAAGAATTGCTGAGCTCAGTATTGAAGAATTAGAAAATGAAGTATTGCTTGAAAAAGGACGAAAATAGAATATGGGATTAAGAAATTTCAAATTATTTCGCGGCGATTCAAAAGAAGGAAGCATGAAAGATTTCAAAGTTGAGGTAGATAAAGGCATGGTTATTCTCGATGCAATACACCGTATACAATCTGAACAAGTAGGGGACCTGGCTGTAAGGTGGAATTGTAAAGCAGGGAAATGTGGTTCATGTAGCGTTGAAGTTAATGGCAAACCGAAATTAGCTTGTATGACAAGAATGAATGAGTATAGCCCGGAAGAAACAATATCAGTTAGACCAATAAAAACATTTCCATTAATTAAAGATTTAGTTGCTGATGTCTCATGGAATTATAAACAAAATAAAAATATTGCCCCCTTTACACCGGATCCTGATAAAAAAGATAATAATGGTAACTATATTATGATGCAGGAAGATGTGGATAGAGTACAGGAATTTAGAAAATGTATAGAATGTTATTTATGCCAAAATGTTTGCCATGTATTGAGAGATCATGATAAAAAAAATGAATTTGTTGGCCCAAGATTTATGATACGATTAGCAAGCCTTGAAATGCATCCGCTTGATAAAGCAGATAGAATAGAAAATATTAAGAATGATTATGGATCAGGTATGTGTAATATTACTCGATGCTGTACTGATGTTTGTCCAGAGCATATACAAATTACAGATAATGGAATTATTCCTCTTAAAGAAAGAGTTGTAGATCGATATTATGATCCGATTATTTGGTTGTGGAATAAATTATTTGGTAAAACAAAATAGTACTCTTATTTAATTAAGTTATTATTCTGTTAAGGAATAAATGATTATTTTAATCTAAAATTAACGGGTATAGAAATCCACACTCCAACAGCTCTCTCCCGCTGTCTTGCAGGACGAAAGCGAGTTTTCCTTATAGCTTTTACTGCTGCTTCATCTAGCCCGGTATTGGGAATTCCTTTTAGAATCAAAGTGTCTTGAACGCGTCCTTTTTTATCGACAAAAACTTGAACTACAACCGTTCCCTCTATTCCTGCTTCTTGAGCAATTTCAGGATATACTGGACGAATACCTGTCAATGGTTGTGGAGGATCATCATAGGGTATAAACTTTACTCTTGGCCCTTCTGGAGGTGGAGGTGGAGCATCCCAAGCTTCAAAACTATCTAAATCAGTTTCCTCTATAGTTAAATCATCAGCAATATCTTCATCCTCCGATTCAACAGGCACAGACGGTCTTGCTGGCGGCGGCGGTTTTTCTATTTGTTGAGTTTGGGGTATATTTTCTATAATAATTTCTTGAAGATCAACATCTTCAAGTTCAATTAATCCTAAATTCCTAGGAGAAATTAAAAATGTTGAAATTAATAATAGTATGCTAATGAGTGTTGCAAGTCGTATAACAACTGGATACTTAAATTTTAAAGATAAAACAACAGGCTGATTTGACATCGTTTTAATTAATCTAAAGCAGTTTTGGATGAATAGTTTAACATTAGGGCATCAGCCTTACGGAGTTCAGTGTGGATATCTGATATTAATCCCATGCGAGCCGCTTTATCAGCTTTTATTGAAATAGTTAATTGAGGATCAGCAGCACGTTTAGAGTACATAATATGCCTAATGTTTTCAGATCGAATTAGCTTATCCTCTATAGATATCTGCCCTTGTTTTGACAACCAAATATGAGCAGTATGCCTTTTGGACTTTAACTTTTGAATACGCTTTGCTTTAGGTAGCTCAACATCTAATCCCGAATATTCCCGTAAAACGGTAGTGACCATAAAGAATATTAGAAGCATAAAAATAATGTCTGGCATTGAAGCCGTTGGGATATCACTACTAATATTAACTTTTCTATCTAGTTTCATTATTCAGCATCCGCAATGGAAATTCTGGTTGCATTAGCACGCTTCAATTGATCAATTAAAGAAACATAGTCTCCATATTTTGTTTTTTCATGAGCTTTGACTGATATAATTAATTTATCATTTTCAGCCAATCTTCTACGTATTTCTTTATTTACATCTTTTAATGCAACAGGGTCACCTCCAAGCAAAACATTCCCCTGTGAGTTTATTAGGCAATTTAATATGTTTGTTTTTTTAATTTCTAGCTCTTCACCTTCAGCTGGTAAAATAATACCAAGTCCTTTATCCATATCAATGGTCGTAGTAACCAAAAAGAAAATTAACAGCAGAAATGCAATATCTGCCATAGATGATGTAGGGATTTCACCACCTTTAAACCTGCGCTTCTTATTCATTAATTAATATAGTTTGACTTATTTTGATTCGTAAAGTCTATCTAATATTTTAGCTGAGTACTCTTCCATCTCTAGTACTAGCTTATCAATCATTGAAACAAAAAAGTTCTGAAATATTTGAATAATCATAGCCACAATTAATCCAAAAGCTGTTGTTAAAAGAGCTTGTGATATACCCCCCGCAACAACTGCTGGTGATATATCATTTGCAGCTGCAATAGCATCAAATGCATTAACCATTCCTGCAACAGTACCGGTAAACCCAAGCATAGGAGCGATAGTAATTACTGCATTGAGCCAGATCATATTTTTTTCTAAAAATGACATTTCTAAAGATGCAGAGTTAGATATAGCTTTTTCAGCTTCTTCTAATCCTCTATCAATTCTTGATAGTCCGGCGCTAAAGATTTTTGCTACCGGACCTTCTGTATTATTACACAATTCCATAGTAGCATCAACGCCATCATTATTAAGAGTTTCTTCAACATCTTCAAAAAACTTAGATGTATCGATTGATGATGAAATAAGCGAATAAAACCTTTCACCAACAATTCCAAAGCCTGCAAGTAGCAATATCAATATTGGCCACATAAAAGGGCCACCATTAATAAAATATTCTACCATATTATTAAACCTCCATTAATATTGTTCGATTCCATTTTATCTTTTCTCTCAAAATATTAAAAATATATTCAAAAAAATGAATAGTCGCGAATTTAATTTAATTTTTTTGTCTATCCATAATTTTTTAGAAAACTGTTAAAATTGTATTTTCAAGTAAAATTATTAAAGTCTATAAAATTTAATTCAATTTAAAGATAAAAATTCTTCTGCTTGATCAAAATATTTTAGGGCTTCTATTATTTGATTATCTTGCATTAATCTAATGCTCCATAGCATATCTTTTCCCCATTTTGCCCCAGCAATTTCAGATTTTATCATATTTTTTATATATGTTTCATCAATTAAAAATTCAGTTGTATCAGAATTAATTTCTAGCTCAACTAAATAATTTAAAAAATCATTATAATTTGAATTACTGATTAGCCATGATTCTTTGAAATTTTCAAAGTTTTCTAAAGAATCGCCATATTCAGAAACAAATTTTGTTCCCCAATTAAACAATGGCCTTTTTTGGCTTCCAATTATCTTTTGAGTATTTTTATTTAAATTTGATTCATATGGAATATATTCATCGGGCGTAATTCCACCGCCACCATAAACAATTCTTCCCGATCTAGTCTTATGTTTTGGCCTAAGTTCTTTTAATGAGTCAATAATTGCTTCCCTATCTTTATTATATAATTCAGAATAATAGTCTCTTGTGTTTCCGTTCTCAAAAGGTCTTTGAATTAAACGCCCACTTGGAGTGAAGTAACGAGCTATCGTAACTCTTATTGCAGATCCATCACGCAATCCTAGCTGTCTTTGGACCAGTCCTTTACCAAAACTTGTTTCACCTACTATTAGGCCTCTGTCAAGGTCTTGAACTGCTCCGGCAACAATTTCACTAGCGCTAGCAGATCCTCTGTTAAGTAAGATTATTAGAGGGTAATCTGATCTCCCCTTAGAAGGCCTTGCCATAAACACCTCATTGGTGTTGTTATGTTTTCCAATAGTATACACAAGAGTATCGCGAGTGGTTATAAACATATTTGCTATTTCAGCAGCTTGTTCTAAAAAACCACCAGTATTGTTTCTTAAATCAAGGATCATACGCCTCATACCAAGATCATCTAATCTTTTTATTGCACTCTTCATCTCTTTAGATGAGGTTGCTGTAAATCTTGTTAGCCATATATATCCTGTTTGATTATCTAGCATAAGAGAAGCGCGAACACTATAAATAGGGATAATATCTCTAATTATTGTAACTGGAAATGACTCTTGTCCTAATCTGGCAATTATTAGATCAACGCTTGACCCTTTAGGGCCACGCAACGTTTTCATAACCTCATTTTTAGTAATTCCGTAAGCATCTTTTCCATCTATTTCAATTATTTTATCACCAGGGTGAAGACCAGCTATTTCCGATGGACTATCAGCCACAGGAGCGATTACAGTTATATATCCATCCAATATATCAAACTCTATACCAATCCCTTGAAATTTACCGCGAAAAATCTCATCGATTTCTTCTTGTTTTTTTGGTGGTATATATACTGAATGTGGATCAAGCTTTTCCATAAACCCATGGAATGCGCCATCCCATATTTTTTCTAAATCAACTTCATCATAATAATATTCGTTAACATACTGAATCATTTGATTAAAAATTCTGAATTTATTTTCAATAATACGGTAAGTATCCTTGGTGGCAGAATAAAGGTTCCTAACGGAAGGTAGCGTAATAATTATGGCAATCACAATAATCGTTGTGAGAAAAGAAAAATGTACTCGGGATTTATGTGATTGTTTCATGATTAGTTAAAATTAATATGGTCTAATTATAAGCCGAAATATATCATTGTTCTGAATGAAAGCGCAGATAAAGCCGATTTTGGAGAATCACTAATTTGAAATCTATCATTTAACTTCCATTGTCCAGCCTGAATTACACCTTTATTATATCCAATGCTTATTCTGAGACCAACGCGATCAGTTATTTGCCATTTAACCGCCATATATGGTTGAAAGTTAAAAAATGTTCCACTCAAATTTGTCATACCGGTACTGATTGATGTTGGTGGTAAATATGAATTTTGTAAGTCTTGAATCTCTTGTTCTGTATTGACCTCATATATAAGATTATTATTTTGAACATCTCCATAATTATTATTAAAACTAGAATCCCACCTTGGCGTACCGGTGTTTTGATCTATTGAAATGATCGTTCTTCCAAGTCCAAACATTGCGCCACTAGCAACTTCCAAATCCCGAAAGATTGGCACTACATATTCCATAGTTACCGAACTAATCATAAAAGTGAATTTTGCCTCCACAGTTGGAACAAAAATCCCAGTGTATGATTCAGTTCTATCTGCAGCATACTGAGGGTTTCCTCCTTGCGCTGGAGTTATAGTGTCTTGAATTCCAGCTAGTCCATTATTATCTATAGCAAGAACAACACTTAATGCATTACTTATTCTTGATGTTCCAATACCGGCATATCCTCCCAATCTCCATCTACCAGAAATTTGTGTAAAACCCTCTCCACCATGAACAACAAAAGGGTTGTTAAAATCATCTGGGTTAAGGCCAACTTTTTTTAATTGGTTTGTTCCTGGAATTGAATCAAGCATCATGTACATGGGGCTATAGCCAATGCCTCCCCCAAAATAATCTTCAACAGGGTAGAGGTCGCTTTGTGCGCTTACTATCAGGGGAATAGAAAAAATAAGTAATTTATATAGCTTCATTATGACTTCAGATTATAATCGCATCAATTTTTAACTTTGGAAATTTATCCTTTAGAATTTCAATTCGGTAGCGAAATGTTTATAATAAAAAATGAACAATTATTTAAATATTTACTTAATAATACGTAAATAAATAAAATTATATATGATAATTAGATATTAGACGGTTGGTATTATATTATTGTATATTCTAGTATAGAAATCAATGTACAATTGTTTTCGCACTAAGCCTCGGAAGGCATTAATGAATAATTTTCAAGGGCTAGTTTTACTATTAGCCCTACCCCTATCTCTATGTCTTTACGGCAAACCAATTAAAGTTATCGGGACTTATGATCTTAATAAAAACAATCTTAATGAAATTTTAATTTTAAAAGATGGAGGGATACAGTATGTAGAAATTGATGAGGACAGCAACCATCAAGAACTGTGGTACTATCATCCTAATGGAGTAAGGTCCGCTTCTATAGTTGATGTCGTAATGGCAAATATAAACCAAGATCCTAACCCGGAAATAATAGCAATAATATCTTCACCATCAATTATTTCAGATAAAAAAACCCCATGGCTTGTAGCATTTAAGTGGACAGGAAGAAGATTTTCATCTGTCCCTATGGAGCTTTTTGAATTCCCTAATGAGAAAGACTTTTTACGACCTTCAAATATTAATTTTCATCAGTCAGATACCCTATCTATGTTTGCAGTATCTTTTGGAAGCCCCTCCAGAAAGGCGGCAGTTTTTAATTTAGTAGAAGATTTCGGCGCTCTGTCTATAAATGAGTCTAAAATTATTCAACCTGAAATATTAAAAAATGGTTATGGTAGAGTTTATACTGCTTTGATAACAACAAATAGTGGAGAAATGATATTAATTTTTAGCAAAGAAAATAATATACTAAAAACGGGAATATTTTCTGTGGATGATGGATCAGAAATTTCATCAGATTTACTTGTTTTAGAAGATAAAGAAAACCTATATGCACCAGATATATGGGTATATGATATTACTTATAATGACGAAGAAGGGGCGTTATTACCATTTCAAAATGATGAAGTATTGATGTTATCTTATTTAGATAAAAAACTTTCTTTAAGGCATTCTGAATATTCAGGACAAGGTTTATTTAGTGTTTCTGACACATCATCTTCAGAAGTGATAAATAATACTATTTTAAAAAGAATTGAATCAGGTTTGTATAAAATACTTGATGAAGAATTATCCTCTGAGTCTTCCATTGATCAAATAGAAATTGATTCCCTTATAAGTAGTATTTCAAATACAGATTCAATTTTTGTTGGAGATTCTATAAATATTTCTGCGACAGTAGACTCTGCTGGAGGTTTTTATAGTTTTCAATGGCTAGTAAAGCCACCAATTGGTACAGCCTATAAGCCTAATACAGGTACAATTAATTGGGTTCCAACCAATAAACAAACAGGAGAAAATATTTTTGCTTATCTTTCTCAAATAAGATTAGGTGAAAAACTTCTTAGTGTATCCACACCATTTGGTAAGCAACATCAAATAATTCCAATATTGACTGATTCTCTTTTCGCATTTAAATTATTTGTAAAAGACACTTTATCACCAATAACAAAATATGTTCCAGATAAATTTATAATTCCTGAAAATAAAACAGCATCAATAACAATGGTTACTAGAGATAGCACTATTTCTAGATATCATTTTGATGGAGAACATTACTTTGAATTAGATGTGGGTTATGATTTATTTACAGATAATTCACCATTTGTGCTTACCACCAATATTAGATCAAATCTTTCTTTAGTGGACAAGTCTATTTCTTCGAAATTATCTTTTTTTAGAGAGAACACGCCTGATAGCTCTCTTACAACAATATCGATAGATCATGACTTAATTAATAACACTTTAAATATTACAGCATCAAATTCAATTGATTCTATTCCACAATCATATAGCCCTGAAGACTGGAATCCAGATTGGTATCTTTATCCCAATTACGTATTTAATGGTTTTCCTCAATCTCTATCTATGGATTCAATAAATAATAATCTAAAATTCAAGATAAATGAAGATATAAAATCCCACCCTTATACTAATATTTCAGTTACTGTCCCATTGGGTGAAAATTTTTATACAAGCGCCTTTTCATTTCCAAATGAAATTAATGTAAAGAATATCGATGTTATTATTACCGTGGATTCATTATCTACAAAATCTATTAAAGCAACCTATGAGCTATATGGTAATGTTTCAGCTAATTCCTTAGCCGGAATTTTTGATTTGAAAGATCGAGTGAGGTTTAATAAACAATTTCTAGAAAGTAAAAAGCTATTAAAAAGCACTGGTTTACAAACATTTTCATCAAGCAATGATACTTCCATATCTGACTCATTATCTTCAGATTCAACTAATTTATTTAATAATGCCCCTTCCACTTCAGATTCAACATTACAAAATAATAGCGATGTTGCGCCCGATAGCGCAGCTATACTCCAGAGTGATTCTTCCAGTATAGTTGCGCCCGATAGCGCAGCTGTACTCCAGAGTGATTCTTCCAGTATAGTTGCGCCCGATAGCGCAGCTATTAAAAAAGAATAAACAAATGATCTATAAATATATTTCCATATTTTTGTTTCTATGCTTTATGGAAATTGGTTTATCTCAGGAACTAAAAATAATTGATATGGAAGGAACGTATGATTTAGATGGAGATGGTCAATATGAATTTGCTGCACTAGAGTATAACCGATTTAATGGTGATGCTATTTCTATGATACGTTACTATGAGATAGATATTGATGGATATCAAAATTTATCTTGGGAGTTAGAAATGCCTGATGGATTGCTGGGGAGTTTTATAGGCGTAAAGCTAGCTGATATTATAGGAGATGGTATTCCAGAACTTGTAGCTGTTGCAAATTTATCATCCAATGGGGATGAAACAATTTTGCAACCAATAATATTTTATTATAAATGGTATGATGATGGTTTTTCTGAAACACCTTCGGGATATTTAAATATAGGAGATCAAAAAAACTTTGTAAGATGTCATAATTTTGATCTCATTGACTTGGATAATGATAACGATCAAGAAATAATGTTATCACTTGGAAGTCCAGTGAGAGCATTAGCTCTAATTGATGTTGGAAGTGATGGTGATTTGATTATTATAGAGCGTTTAGAGCCACCAGCATTAAGTACAGGAGTAGGGTTCGTCTATGGTCAATCTGTAGATTGGAATAATGATGGGTATGATGAAATAATTAGCTTTAGCCCTGAAGGAAATGTTCTAAAGATCCAACCATATTTTAATCGTAATGGAAGACTTGTAATTGGAGAAGCGAAACAAGAAATAATCACGGGAATAAATGGACTTCTACCCATGTCAATCATTATTTCTGATTGGGATTCTGACGGTTTTAAAGATATTCTTTTGCCTTTTCAATCTGGGCATATTATTGCCATGACTTTATCACCTGCAACTGTAGCAATTGATGTATTGCCTATTGATGCGGGGCCACTATCGGATATGAGTGTTGTTGATATTAATTTAGATAATGTGAATGATTTATTTCTTGTGTCTGGAGAAATGAATATGATTACTATGGCGATGGGATCTTTGGATACAGTTGGATTAAAAACTAGTTATTTTACATTAGAAACTGATACTGCAGATGCACAGGTTTTTAATATCATTCCTATTACTGAAGAAGGTGAGTATACTGGCTCTATAATTGCTTCAAGCTGGGATGGCAAAGTAAGTAATGTTTTTTTAACAGAAATTGGCAAGAATGAAATAAGCCTTCCGTCTCCCGATGAAGAAGATGTTATCACAGCTTTAGATGAACAGATTGAATTAATAGACCTTTTCCCAGAAATTAAACATGCTATGGATTTGCCAAAGCTACCGAAGCCTCCTGCTACAATGGGGCAGGTTTTACCAAAAAGTATTCTACCTAGACATATCCTTACCTTAAATCAGCTTTTTACTTATAAAATTCCCGAAGATGAAGCACGTCAGTTTTATAGTTTTCGTTGGTTAACGCCACCACCTAGGGGCATGTTTTTTCATTATGAAAGTAGATCTGTTCAATGGGTTCCTGATAATACTCAGTTAGGAGCCTATAAATTAGGATATCGAATTGAGATGAAAACAGGGGAATCTGTATCATTAGAAGCCACTATTAAGGATTCATTATTGACATACCAGATGATTCCAGAATTAGAAGGGTACGATGAATATGTGTGGATTTATGTAAATGATCCTCCAGTTTTTGTAACAATGCCAATTGGTACAGAATTTGTGTCAAATTCAGTTTTTTCTTACACCCCGGTTGTAAAGGATAGAAATATTGATACCAAAATTAAATACAGCCTTGAAGTGGCTCCTGATGATATGATTCTAGGAGAAAATGGAAGTTTAGTTTGGAAAACAGATAGCGCAGATGTGAATGTATATGATGTTCGACTTATTGCTACTGATGGGTTCGATCGAGATATACAAGAATTTAAACTTTATGCAAGAGCGGGTGTGAAAATTATTTCATCACCAATTGTTGATTTAAAAGTACATGAACCTTATCAATATCAAGTAGATGTTTGGAGACCTGAATTATCACAGGAAATTAAAGTTAAATTACTTCACGCTCCTATTGGGATGTCAATTAATAAAAACAATTTAATTAATTGGACACCAGAATCAACTCAACTAGATACACAATATTTTGCCGTAGAAGCTAGCCATGGTGTTGCAAAAGATACTCAAAATGTGGCAGTATTTGTTAACCATCCGCCTGTTATTTCTTCTGCACCACCCCAAATTAATATCGTCAATGTGGGGTCAACGTGGGATTTTCAATTAGAAATTTCTGATCCAAATATGGCTGATAAATTAACTATTACATCATTGGAATTACCGGATGGAATGAGGATAGACCCTTTTACATGGAGAATACGTTGGGATCCTACTGATGAAGAGCTTGACTTTTCACATATGAGACTTGAAGTTTCTGATGGAAAAGAAACATATTTTATAGATTCAGAGTTTTATGTTAATGCGCCTATCAAAATAGTATCTGTGCCTGTTATGACGGCTAATTTGGGGGAACCCTATCAATACAGGATATTGAATTCAGATAAAAACAAAAGTGCCTTGCTTCCTTATGATAAAACTATACGTATAGATGAAATTAATTCAGTAAGAATCTACTCTATTGATATAACTGATGATGTTTATCAAGAAAACATAGGAAGATATATTGGTGAGTGGGAAAGTGCAGAGGAAATATATTTAACGGAAAATGATAAACCTGAATCAAGTGCATTTTCCAGATTAAATGCAAAAAAATATGTTAACAACATTTTTTGGGAAAATGACAGACTTTATATTTTAATAAAAACTGTTGATGATAGAACAATAGGGATAAAAGATCTTTTATGGGAATTTTTTCAAGGTTCAAAAGGTAAACCTCCAAAGGTTATTGTTGAAAGATTAAGTCCAATTAAATATACACTTCTAGAATTTCCAGATGGAATGGAAGTTGATGAATATTCCGGTATTATTAATTGGACTCCTGGGCCAGAGCAACATGATTCTCATACAATAAAACTTCTAATTTCAGATGGGTATATGAAAGATGAACAATCATATGAAATTTATGTAAATCATAAACCTATCATTGTATCAAATGCACCTAAATCAGCCCTTGTTGATGAGGTCTATAGATATCAAATTCAGGTAGAGGATAAAAACTCAAACTCGAAATTAGTTTATGAGCTTTTAAAAGCACCTCAAGGAATGCAAATGACAGAAGATGGGAAGGTTGTTTGGATACCTAGGGCAGCACAAATAAACAATCATTTATTTACGGTGCGAGTTACGGATGGTTATTCTGAGGATGTTCAAAAGTCTCAAGTTTTTGTAAATATACCACCCTCTGTTATTTCTATTCCTAAACCCGTTGCTCTTACTGGATATGAATATACTTACAAATTAGTAGCAGAAGATTTGAATAAGGATAAGATAAAATTTAAACCAATTAAACTTCCAAAATATTCTACATTTAATAAACGAACTGGTTTAATACAATGGCGACCAAGAAATAATCAGTTAGGGCCTAATGATGTAATTATTGCTGCTATAGATGAAAGAGGAGCAACAACTGCTCATGAATTTAAAATACATGCTTTTGAAAATCCAAGTGCAAGACAATTTGTTAATACAGGTTGGCCTCTGATGTTAACTTTTGTAGGAATGATGTTTGCTTGGGGTGTAGCCCAAATTTAATTAATATCAAGTTTTTGTAATATAAAATCTAAGCATGATTTTGATATTGTAAATTGAATTGGCAAAGCAAAAAGCTTATTAATAATATTCTTATTTGCATATTTTAATTTAATTAAATCCTTTTCTGTGGTAATAAGAAAGTCCGGATTGTGATTTATAATCTTATTTTCAATAAGATGAAAGTCATCATCTTTATAATCATGATGATCATTAAAAGTGATATGATCAATAAAATCTATTTTTTTCATTTTTAGTGTTAACTCAAAGCTTAATGGATCTCCAATTCCTGAGATTGCTAAAGCTCGTTTATTTTTTATTTTAGCTAAGTTAATTTTCCCTCTATTAATATCTAATAAATAACTAGATGGTTCATATTTGCTATTATAGTGATTTATATTTAATGATCTTAGTTTATTAATAATAAAGCTTGATGGATTTTTAATATTCATTTTAGTTACTATTACAATATCAGATCTTTTTAGGTGTTGCCATGGTTCTCGTAATAGCCCATAAGGTAATAATTTGTAGAGGTGCTTTGGTTGATTTGCATTAATTAAGTTAATATCTAGATCCCTATTTAATGATCGGTGTTGAAAGCCATCATCTAAGATAATTAATTGTGGTTTATATTTATTATATAAATATTTGCCGCCTCTATATCTATTATTATCAATAACTATTGGTATATCAAATAATTTCTGAGAAATTAAAACAGGCTCTTCACCAAAATATTTCCAGCTCTTTTTGTTTGAAATTTCTGAATTTAAGTCAATTGTCCCCTTTGAATTCCTTCCATATCCCCGGCTTAAAATACCAATTCTAATACCGCGCTTTTTTAACAATTCTGCAAAGAAGATTACAGCAGGTGTTTTCCCGGTTCCACCAGTTGTTATATTGCCAACACTAATCACTTTACATGGAAGATTATATGAAACAAATATCCCCAAATTATAAAAAATATTACGCCAAAATATTATACCCCAATAAAATAGGGCTAACGGGAAAAGGAATACGCGAAACTGAGGATTGTAAAAAAAACTATTCAAGAACACGCTTATCAACTAATAGTTCTAAGTTATCCATGGCCTCTTTAATGATGGATAAGCATTCATCAAAAGATTCTCCTTTAGCAAAATATATAGGATCTCCATATATAACTTCAATACGACCAAAGGGCTTTGGGATATAAAAAGTATCCCAATTAGTAAACCCCCAACGTTTTGTACAATGTGCTGCAGCGGGAATAATAGGCGAACCAGTTAATTGTGCAGCTTTAACAACACCAGCTTTAGGTATTTTAGCAGGGCCTTTAGGCCCATCTGGAGTTATTGCGACTAATGACCCCGGTATATTTAAAGCATTAACTATCCCTTCTAACGCCTCTTTGCCTTTATCAGAACTGGAACCCCTTATAACATTCCATCCTATATCTGAACATATGCGAGAGATGATTTCTGCATCATTATGTGTTCCTGCAACAGCATAATATTGTTTTTTTGATAATTGTTTTACAAAAGTTAAAACCCTACCATGCCATATTGAAATTATTACAGACTTATTTTTTTTAATTAAATTTTTATAATTGCTAGCACCTTCAATTCGCCATTTATTTGTATTATACAACAATAATATTACCCATTTACCTAATTTTGATAGTAAATATAATTTTATCGATTTCATATAGATAATCTTTTTAAAATTTCTTTTGCACCTCTATCATACACACCGGGCATACCTAACGTTCGTCTTATTTGATTATACCCTAATAATATGTTTTTGCGAGATGATCTATTATTTAATAGTGTTAAAATTGCATTTGATAGATTATTAGCGGTCATATCATTTTGTATAAATTCTGGTACTATCATTTTATTTGCAATGAGATTTACTATACATGCAAACTTCACATTTGACATTCTTTTTGCAAGAAACCAGGTGAGGTTTGAAAAGCGGTAAAATACAACAATTGGAATATCTAGAACGGCAGATTCTAATGTAGCTGTACCAGAGGCGACTAATCCTGCACTCCCATTCTGTAGCGCTAGTTGAGGGTTGTCGCTCTCTATTTTAATATAACTAGGAATATCATCAATGGTAACACCAGGAGCCTTCCCAAGGACAACCTTTAGATTAGGTATGTCTAACATTATTTTTTCAATTGTAGCGATTAAAATTGATAAATGTTGATTTACTTCTTGCTGTCTGCTCCCCGGGAAAATTGATAATATTTTATCATTAGGATCTAAGCCATGCTTTTTATAAAAATCTAAAGAAGAATTTGGATGTTCTAATTCTATAAATGGATGACCTATAAAACTTGTTTTAACATTACGTTCCTCAAACCATTCTTGTTCAAAAGGAATAATAGATAAGCATTGATCAACGTTATCTCTTAAAATTGAGACCCTTTTTTCTTTCCATGCCCAAACCTGCGGCAAGATAAAATATGTAACAGGAACACCTAATTTTTTTGATTCCCTTGCTAAGCGCAAGTTAAAACCTGGATAATCAACTAAAATAACACGTTCGGGCTTATTCTTTTTTATCCAATTAATTGTTTTACCCATTACACTCATCATAAAAGGGAGATGTTTTATTACTTCGATAAATCCTACAATTGCTAGTTTATTTATGTGTTCAATAATCTGCACGCCTTCCTTTTCCATCCTATCTCCACCATGGCCATAAAACTCAATCTGATGATCATATTTTTTTATTTGCTGTATTAATTTAGATGCGTGTAAGTCCCCAGATTCTTCTCCAGCTACAATAAAGATTTTTAATGAATCATCTTTTTTCATACTAAATAGTGTTTAAAAAAAATAATAAGTATTAATAAAATTATATTTTGAAGAGTTCTTTTTTCGGTTTTTATAGTTTTAGAAAATTTCATTGGCACATATTTATCTTTATTTTTCCATGAGCCCATTCGGGGGAAGAATTTTGGCACATTATTTATATATTTTTCGTATTCTTCTCCAAAAATATCAATTAATGTATTTTGTTCTAGATCAATAATTAAATAATACTGTATAGTAAAAAACCCCCATGTTATTATTAACATGAATGAAATATTGAGCGACCCTGCAATAAAAACAATCCCAGAATAAATAACCATATTCCCTATATATAAAGGATTTCTAGTATAGCTATATGGGCCTGATGTGCATAATGAAGGAGCGCCAACTTTTGTAGTTCTTGTTACTCCGCCCGCATAGCTCACAGCCCACATGCGCAGTGATTCCCCAATAGTTATTAATAAAAAGCCTATTAACACATTTTGAATTTCTGGATGAGAGTTATATAATATATATATAGCCAAAGGTATTGGAGTATAACTTCTATGTTTAAACAGGAAATTACCAGTATTCATTAATGCAGATCCTCACGGATCATTTGATCAATTGTTATTGCTAATTCCAATGCATTCTTTGCTGCATTGCCATCAACCATTGGCGTTGAATCCCCATTTATGCTATCGGCAAAATTTTCAAGTTCTGCTTTTAGTGCATCAAAAGATGACAATTTAGGTTTTTCATAAACAATATGTTTTTTCTTCCCATGATAGTCAAAATCAACATCTTTTATTGCATTTATATTTTTTTCCTTTTTATCAACTATCCTATATACTTCTGTTAATCCAATTAATAAGTCAATTGTAATATATAAGTCTTGTTGAAATATTTTAATTTTTCTCACATCATCTTGCGCTACCCTGCTTGATGTAACATTAGCTATTGTTCCATTTTTAAATCGAATTCTAGAATTAGCAATATCAATTGAATCAGTTAAGATCGATATGCCATTTGCATAAATTGATTCTACATCGCTATTTACTAAAAACAGTAATATATCAAGGTCATGAATCATTTTATCTAAGACAACAGGAACATCCGTACCACGAATATTATAGGGAGCCAACCTCTGTATTTCTATATACTTTGGTCTTAGCATGTAATTATTTAATGGAGTTAATGCGGGGTTAAATCTTTCAATATGGCCAACTTGAATTACTACTTTTCTTTTAATTCCTAATTTTATCAGTTTTTCAGCATCGGTTACAGATTTAGTTATTGGTTTTTCAATAAAAATATGTTTTTTAGCTTTAATACAATTATATGCAATATCAAAATGTGTTTCTGTAGGGGTAACCAATGATATTGCATCAGATACTTCAATTAATTGATTGATATTTTTGTATAGTGGGACACGGTACTTTTTGCCGATTGAATCAGCCCTTTTTTCATCAATATCATAAATTCCAATTAATTTAAAACTATCAATTGATTTTAAATGTTTTACATGGTGCTCTCCTAAGTGACCAACGCCAACCACGCCAATATTAATTTTCTTTATATTTTTATTCATTATTAAAAAAGTTGCTAACTCAAATTAAGTATTAAAATCTTTTATATGTTAAAAGAAACTAATTGTTAATTAAATAAAATAAATAATAGTTCATTTCGAAATATCTTGTTTTTTGTAAGAATTACATTCAATTTTTCAAGAGAATTCCAAGCATGGTAAACTATAATTACAAAGATTATCCCGTTTGCTGATGGCCGATAATATAAAAACAGGTATTGGATTTATCATTCCAACTGCCTCTTTACTTGGCTTTGTTTTATCTATTTTATCAAGTGATTATTTTAATGGTATTATTTTTATTATAGCTGGTATGATAGTATGGATGCTGTATATATTTGTTGTTGAATCAACTACACCAGCATTAATGGGTAATATATTAATCCTTTTTATTGTTTTATTATCCTTAGGTGTATTTTTAAACTATGGTCTTTCACAAAATATGTTTGGTGGTTATGAATTAAAATCCGATGGTTCATTAATTGCACTTCTCGTTTTATTTTTTGGCGGGTTAATTGGTATGGTTTTCCGGGAATATATTTCAGTAACTCCAGCATCTTCTTTAAGTACAGAGGACCTAGCATTGGTTAATACAGCCTTAAAAAAATCTGAAAATATTGACCAAACAAAATCAGATCCAAAAGTTATTGTAGTTAAGCAAGAAACGCCTAAAGATGAAGATGAAGATGAAGATGAAGATGAAGATGAAGAAGAGTGGGATTATTCCCAAGTGTACGCATATCCACCTGATTATTACGAGAACGATGAATACGAAGACGATGAATACGAAGACGATGAATAAAATATTATAGTTTTATAACGAATCGAATTTACTTCCCTCTCTCATTTACAGTCATAGCTAGAACAATATTTGTACTACCTATAAATGCTTTATGTTGTTCAGTTGATGATTTAACAAAATAATATAGTGTCAGCAAATAAGATATATGAAACCACCATTCATTTACTTTACCTAGAAAAAATGCTCCATCAACAATTACAGTAATCATAAACAATATAGTTACTGCAAGAGTTGGTGGATACAGCCTTCGTTTAATAGCAAGAATACCTTTATAAAATTTGTTGTCTTTTGATTTAGTATACTCTTTTATATTTACTCCAGCACCAACAAAAAAGAAAATAATCAGAGTTTGAGTAGCTATAAAAATTAAGCTAACAAATAAATCAAATGAAATATGTTGAGTAGGCCAAATATTACCATAATGGTTTATACCAATTAGTATTAAGCCTATACCAGATAGGAAAATTAATACATATGATGTTATCATAAAAAACCACATAAAAAATCTTACACATTAAAATGGAAATAGATACAATCTCCATCGCACACAATATATTCTTTACCTTGTAGCTTTGCCAAACCAGCTTCTTTGACGGCTTTTTCAGAACCAAGCTTAATTATATCAGTATATTTAATCACTTCTGCCTTAATAAATCCTCGCTGAAAATCTGTATGTATTATCCCAGCTGCAACCGGTGCGGTGGTACCCTTTTTTATTGTCCAGCTTCTAACTTCTTTTGGCCCTGCAGTAAAGAAATTTTCAAACCCTAACAGATTAAATGCAGACTTAATAAGCTTATTCAAACCCTGTTCAGATAATTTATACTCTTTAAGAAAGATGTCTTTTTCATCTTCAGATAGTACGGCAATTTCTTGTTCAAGTTTGCTACATAGCGTGATAGAAATATTACCACTCTTTGTTGCGAATTCAGATAATTTATCATTTAAATTGCTGGCTTCATTTGCCGAGATATCAGATTCACCCACATTGGCAACATATAATATCGGCTTAAAAGTGAGCAAATTTAATTTTTTAATAATTTCTATTTCTTGAATATTTTCCGTATAAGTTTTTGCTTTATTTCCATTGTTGCAATGATCTAATAGAGCACTAATTAATGAGAACTTTAATTGATTATTTTTATCTCCTGATTTTGCAATTTTTTCCGTTTTTCTGTACTGTTTTTCAAGTGTCTGTATATCTGCTAAAAGTAATTCTGTCTCAATTATTTCTGCATCACCAATAGGATCAACCTTTCCTGAGACATGTGTTATATTTTCATCTTCAAAACACCGCACGACATGAATTATTGTATTTACTTGACGAATCTGTCCTAAAAATTGGTTGCCCAACCCTTCACCTTTGCTCGCCCCCTCAACCAAACCAGCTATATCAGTAAACTCAACAGTTGAGTGTGTAACTACATTTGGGCTATATATATTCTTTAAGGATCTTAGTCGTTTATCCGGCAGTTTTACAACCCCAACATGCGGATCTATTGTGCAAAATGGATAGTTCTCTGTTGGAACTTTTGAAGATGTTAAAGCATTAAATAGTGTAGATTTACCTACATTTGGTAGCCCAATTATTCCGCAGCGTAATGACATTTATTAATATTATTTGATTATTAAAAAGGATCTAAAGATGGGTCCATGCCTGTATCCCAGACAAGTTTTTCAAATAACCCAACCTGGAGATCTTTTGCAAAATATATTTCTTTATTTTTTACTGATAGGATGCCGTCTCCCCAAGCCATAAAAGTAGGTCTTTTAATAAATTTTTTGATATGAATAGTATATGTAATAATAGAGTGGTAGGGTCTTACTTGCCCTTTAAATTTTAATTCTTTTACACCCAAGGCTCTTCCTTTTCCTTCCCCCCCACACCATGATAGAAAAAATCCAATTAATTGCCAAAACCCGTCTAAACCTAGACAGCCGGGCATTACTGGGTCATTTTTGAAATGGCAAGCAAAAAACCAATCATTATCAGATATATCAAGTTCAGCTTTTATATAGCCTTTTCCGTACTTTCCATCAGTTTCAGAAATTTCTAAAATACGATCAATCATCAGCATGGGAGGCAATGGAAGTTTCCCAATACTTTTATCAATAAATTGTCCATCGGCAATTTCTAATAGATTTTTTTTGTTAAATGATGACTTTCGACTCATAGTTCACTAATAAATTAAATAGGAATTTATATAAGAATCTTAATTTCCATATTACTCTTTTCTAAATTCAATAAACAAATATGGAGTTTTTATGTCTGAATGGGTTTTAATATTAGGTTGCTCAACTGGACACGGAGGGGCAACAGCAAAAAGATTAGCTAAGGATGGTTATGGAATTATTGGATTTCACCTCGACCGAGGTGAGGTTAAAAAGGAAGCTGAATTATTAAAGGAGGAAATATCAAAAATAAATAAAGGAAAAGTATTTTTTTGGAATATAAATGCTGCCTCTGTTGAAGTTATGGATGAATATATTCCTAAAATAAGTGAGATAACTAATGGGAAACCCATAAAGTTGCTTCTCCATTCAATTGCTTTTGGAACAACAACAAACTTTTTTTCTGATAAACCTGTTACGCAAAAACAAATGGATATGACGGTTCATGTTATGGGTAATTCTTTATTATACTGGACACAAAAATTGTTTAATATGCAATTACTGGGTGAGGGGACGAGAATTTTAGGGTTAACCAGTGAAGGCAATTACTTGGCTATGGATGGATACGGCCCAGTAAGTGTAGCTAAGGTTGCAATGGAAGCTATAATAAGACAAATAGGTTGGGAACTTGGTAGATATGGTATTACTGCAAATTCTTTACAAGCTGGTATTACACCAACAAGGGCGCTTACAAAAATAACTGATAATTGGGAAGATTGGGTTGAAAAAACAAAGAAACGTAATCCTATGAAAAGAACCACTACCCCGAATGATATAGCAAATACAATTTCTTTATTATTAAAGCAAGAAGCAGATTTTATAAATTGTTCTATTATTTATTGTGATGGTGGAGAACACCGGTCTGGTACATTTTAGAAAAAGTTTAGATATATTTTTTAAGCTTATGAAGAGCTGGAAGGATTGTTTAGCCTTATTTGCTTTTTTATCAAATCTACTAGTTCATGTGCATCATTGTTTGGTTGCAATTGGAAACTAGACTCTGCGGCATCTAATGCAAATTCCCACCATCCTTTTTTTGTATACATTAATGCTAAATGATAATGTGCAGTAGATAAGCTATTATATTCTTCTCTGCTTAGATTTTGAGTTGACTCAGGATAAAGACGTATAACCTCACGATATTCAGAAATTGCTTCATCGTATAAACCTTTAGAATTATACCATTTTGCTAATTCTAAATGTCTACTTGGATCATTATCTACACAGCTATACAGAGCCATTAAGATGACCGAGGTAATGATGATTTGGTATGATTTAAGCCTAAACATCTATGATTGACTACGGTATAATTTCAGGTCTGTCCTATTCGAAATGCAAGTAAAAATATATTATCTAATATTATAAGATATAACCTGTTTTTTATGCATATTGCTTGGGTCATCTACAAAAAATATCATAGTAAGTATTCCTGTTAATAAAAAAACACCAATTCCCACCAATATAATTTCCATACTAATAATAGTACTAATACTTCCAACAATTGTAATTGCTAGAAAAGTAAATGGCGCTAAAGCTGTATCTGTTAAAGCCATATAAATTTTGTTATCCCCACCATCTGCAAACTTATATATTAAATTCATAGCTGACGGCATAAATGCTCCTAATCCAAAGCCAAGAAATAAAAAAATAGTATAAACATAAACCATGTTTTTTGCTAATAATGCAACAATAAGAGCTATTAAGTAGGATATAAATGATAATAAAATTGAACTTTTATGACCATACAAATCTCCAATCCATCCTGAAATCAAACTGCCAGCACCGGAAGCAATAACATTTATAATAACAAATATACCGGCTTCACTAATATCAAAATCAAACTTGTTTTGAGTATACACCGCATATAAACTAATTGCAGGATAATTTGCAGTAAGAAAGATTCTAGATATTAGATAATTGCGAAAATTATAATCCGTTTTTATTATAAATTTTGTTTCATTAAAAAATTCACTTATAGATCTATTATTATCATTATTTGTATCAATATTTATATGATACCATTTAAATAATATAGTTCCTATTAAAATACAGATGAAAAAAACTAAGAATCCTAATCCAAAGTTTTGTGGAAAGGGTATATCGCTATTTAAAACTAATCGGACAGCAAATCCACCAAAAAACCCCCCGATGCTATTCCAGGCAAAAGATATTCCAAGATATTTACCACGTTTATTAATTGAAAATGTATGATTAAGAAATTCAGTCCAAATAGGAATAATGATGCCAATCCCTAATCCATAAAGAATAAAGCATATATAATATAGTACCCAAGAATAAGGGCCAGAGGGAGCAAAAAAAGCATATATAAATCCAGCAAAAAATATCGGTGGCATAGCAAAAACATGAACACCAATAACTGCACGCTTTACATCTTTTATGTTTCTACCAATAATTGCTGTAAATAATTGTGGAAATGCAACTAAAATTGACCACAATCCCGCTACCGATAAGCAAATTCCCTGTGGGGCTCCAAGTTGTTTTAAAAATAAAGGAATAATAGCATATACAGTGTGAAAAGAAAGACCTATCCCCCAAAAGAACTCATGAGCACAGTTTAATATAAGATTATGTTTATCTTTATTTGGGTTGTTCACAATTAATCATTGTTATCTCTTGTTAATAGTATAATTGAAGATAATAATAAGACAGCCCCTACGATTTGTGCTGATTCAAGAGTTCTTGATCTAAAGAACCAGTCTATAAACATTGCTGATAGTGGCCAGAATAGTTCATATAGAGTTGCATGAGATGCGGGTATAAATTTTAATCCGTAGTAATAAATGAACAATGCTATAGAACCTGTAGATATGCTTATGATAAACATTGAGAACCATTGAGACCTGGTTAAATCAGCTATTATAGATAGATCTTCAGTCCCCATAATGATAACTATACAAATAACCGAAGTGATAATTAATCTAAGCGATGTAACAATTTGAAATGAAAGTTTTTGTAAAGCATACTTACCAAGCACCGTAGAGCTTCCCCAGCTAAATGCAGCAAGTAATGCAAATAATGATGCAATGATCATTTTATCTTCCCACTTAGATAATGGTTGCAATCCAAACGTAACCAAAAAACTTCCTATAATTGCTATACTTGCTAATAATAAAAACTTTTTTGAAAGTTTTTCTTTTAAAATTACAGATGCCAAACTTATTGCAAATAACGGTTGTAGTTTTTGTAATAAAACAACAACTGATAGATTTATATAGTTTACATAGCTTAGGGCGCTAGTATAGAAAAAAGTACCTAAAATTCCACCACAGACACTGATCCAAAATACAGACACCCAAGTTTGTTGATTTATTCTTTTTATTTCTTTTCTAGCTTTTAAAATGAAAGGAATAAATAGAATTGCACCAATAATATGTTCAATTGTAACTATTATCATAGATGGAACGCTATAAAGAGCCTGTCTTAATAATCCATCAAAACTCCATAATATTGCTGCAAAAATAATAGCAAGCTTTGGTAAAATTCTTTTCATAGAGTATCTTATAAACTATATAGCAATTGGTTTAAGCCGAACCGCCAAAACCTGAAATTTCAGATAATTCCACCCCAAAAGATTTTGCTGCAATTTGCCACATTTTTGATTCATTAGTATTAAATACAAAATCAATTGAAGTAGATTGCATTAGCCAATCACCATTCTCAATTTCTTTTTCTAATTGGCCAGATGTCCATCCGGCATGCCCTAGCATTAGTTTAAAATTTTTTGGGCCATTATGATTACTTATATCTTTTAATATTTTATTACTACTAGTAATAGAAAATTGATCAGAAATTTTAATACTATCATTACTATTGTAAGAATTAGTATGTAACAATATTCCTCTTTCGATTAACACGGGCCCGCCAAAAAATAATTTTGGTGTAATTTTTAATATATCATCATTTTCATTATCAATATTATTAAACAACATTTTTAATTGTGGTTTTTCAAATGCTTTATTTATAATTAAACCCAGAGCACCATCATTACTATGTTCACATATTAGAACAATGCTTTTGTTAAAATAAGGATCCTGTAAATGTGGCATGGATATTAGTATATGGTTTTCTAGAGATCCCATAGCGAAATATAGTTCATTATTTTATACTCTATCAATTTCCTTTTAATAAATATAGTTAATCAAAATTTGAAGATATAATTAATTAACATAAATTCATTGTCTGTTTAGTAATAAATAGAACCCAATAATTGCAATAAATTAATAATTGTATTGAAAAATCCAACCACACATATAATAATTAAAGGTGCTCGTCAGCATAATTTAAAAAATATTGATCTAAATATACCAAGAGATAAGCTTGTAGTTATTACTGGTATTTCAGGATCAGGAAAATCTTCAATAGCTTTTGACACAATATATGCAGAGGGGCAAAGGAGGTATGTTGAGTCTCTTTCATCGTATGCAAGACAATTCCTTGGCTTAATGGAAAAGCCTGATCTGGATTATATTGAAGGCCTTTCTCCAGCCATCTCTATTGAACAAAAATCTACAGCTCGCAACCCAAGATCGACTGTTGGAACGGTTACAGAGATTCATGATTATTTACGATTATTGTTTGCTAATGTAGGGAAGCCTCATTGCTGGGTATGTGATAAACCAATTCAAAAACAAACTGTTCAACAGATAGTTGACAGGGCCTGTAAGTTTAATAAAAATTCGAAGTTATATATACTAGCGCCAGTTATAAGAGGAAGAAAAGGCCAGCACAAAGGAGTGTTTACGGATGTTAGAAGAGATGGGTTTTTGCGATTAAGAGTGAATGGAAAAATTCACCGCGTTGAGGATAAAATTGATCTTAATAAAAATAAAGTACATAATATTGAGGTAGTTGTTGATCGATTAATACTTAATGGTGAATATAAAGATAGATTAACGGAATCAGTTGAGCTTGCTCTAAAAGTTGGTTCTGGCGCAATAATTATTCATGATCTAAATAATAAGAAAGACCATTTATTTAGTGAACACTTTGGATGCACTGATCACCCAGAAGCTTCACTTGACGAATTATCTCCACGGATGTTTTCTTTTAATTCTCCATATGGAGCTTGTCAAAAATGTGATGGATTGGGGAGTCAAATGAACATAGATCCTAATTTATTAGTCCCAGATAAATCAAAATCACTTATACAAGGGGCAATTATTCCATTAGGAGAGCAACCCAGAGGAAATTGGTATGGAGAAATTTTAAAAAGTTTAGCAAAGCATTATAATTTTAATTTTACAACACCGTGGATGAAAATAGAGCCAAAAATTCGAAAAGTTTTATTATTTGGTACAGGAAAAGAGACGGTCAAAATGGAGTATGCTTCAAAAAGATGGACGGGGACCTATACTGGCAGTTGGGAAGGAGCTGTTCCAAATCTAGAACGTAGATATAATCAAACAAAGTCATCACATATTAGACAATGGATAGAACAATTTATGAGCATGAGACCTTGTCCAGATTGTGAAGGTGCTCGAATAAAAAAAGAAAGTAGATCTGTTAAAATATCAGGAAATAATCTAGGTAAGATTTCAGTAATGACTATTAAACAATGTAGAGATTATTTTAAGAATTTATCTTTGAATTCAACAGATGCAAAAATTGCGGAACAAATCTTAAAGGAAATAAATAGTAGATTAGGTTTTTTAATCGATGTTGGTTTAGAATACTTAACTCTTGACCGATCTGCAGTTACTCTTTCAGGAGGAGAGGCTCAACGTATTAGATTAGCAACGCAAATTGGTTCTCAGCTTATGGGAGTATTGTATATTTTAGATGAGCCATCTATAGGTTTGCATCCAAGAGACAATAATCGATTATTATCGACATTAAAGAAACTAAGAGATCTGGGCAACTCTGTAATTGTTGTTGAGCATGATAGAGAGACCATAGAATCATCTGATTATATTGTGGATATTGGACCAGGAGCAGGAAACCATGGAGGAGAAGTGGTTTTTGCTGGCACCCCTAAAGAAATATTAAATTTTTCCAAATCTGTAACTGGGCAGTATTTAACAGGGAAGCAAAGCATACCCCTTCCATCTAAAAGAAGGATTGGGAGCTCATATTTATTATCTATTAAGGGTGCAACAGGAAATAATTTAAAAAATATAAATGTAGATTTTCCTCTTGGGAAATTAATAGTTATTACAGGTGTATCTGGTAGTGGAAAGAGCACTTTGGTGAATGAAACACTATATCCATCTGTATCAAAGGAGCTGTATGGATCTCGACAATACCCTTTACAACATGAATCAATTGAAGGCTTAGAGTTTATTGATAAAATAATAAATATTGACCAAAAGCCTATTGGCCGCACACCAAGATCAAACCCTGCGACTTATACAGGAGTATTTGTATTTATCAGAGAATTATTTTCTCAGCTTCCAGAATCAAAAATGCGAGGTTATAAACCCGGGCGATTTTCATTTAATGTAAAAGGAGGAAGATGTGAGTCTTGTGAGGGAGATGGTATAATAAAAATTGAAATGAATTTTTTACCAGATGTGTATGTAACATGCGAAATTTGTAATGGAGCAAGATATAATAGAGAAACCTTACAAATAAAATATAAAGGGAAAAATATAGATAATATCTTAAAAATGTCTGTTGAGGATGCATTGATGTTTTTTGAAAATATTCCATCAGTAAAGAGAAAATTATCAACTCTTAATGAAGTTGGTTTAGGATATATAAAACTTGGACAACAAGCAACGACCTTATCGGGTGGAGAAGCACAAAGAATTAAGCTTTCCACGGAACTATCAAAAGTATCAAAAGGACGCACTTTATATCTTTTGGATGAACCCACAACGGGTCTTCATTTTGAAGATATAAGAATGTTAATGAATGTAATTCATAAATTAGTAGATAGAGAACATACTGTAATAGTAATCGAGCATAACCTAGATGTAATTAAAAGCGCAGATTGGATTATTGATCTAGGACCAGAAGGAGGCACAGAAGGCGGAGAAGTAATAGCATCAGGTACTCCTGAAAAAGTATCTAAAGCCAAAAAATCATATACAGGTAAATTTTTAAATAAAATTTTATAATATAAAATTTTTGATTTTCTTTACTACTAACTTGGCGACCCCCCATTCAATTTGTTATCTTTAGTAGCTTTAAATGATAATATTATCTCTATTTTCTATAAAAATTAATGACTGAAATACATATTACTGATCCATCTATTATTGAAGATGATATAACAATTGAGAAAACTCTACGACCATCACATTTTGATGATTTTGTTGGACAAAATGATGTAGTCGACAATTTGAAGTTATATATTGATGCAGCGAATAAGCGCGATGATGCGCTTGACCATGTTTTGTTATTTGGCCCACCAGGTCTTGGTAAAACAACATTAGCAAATATTATATCAAAAGAGTTAAATGTTAACTTAAGGCAATCTTCTGGACCGGTAATAGATAAAGCAGGAGATTTAGCAGGTTTGTTGACAAATGTTGCTAGGAAGGACGTTTTTTTTATTGATGAAATTCATAGATTGAATAGTATTGTAGAAGAATATTTATACTCAGCAATGGAAGACTATCAATTAGAGATTATGATAGACTCAGGGCCTAGCGCTCGCAGTGTTCAATTAAATATTGAAAATTTTACACTTATTGGTGCAACCACTAGATTAGGTAATCTAACTTCACCATTAAGAGATCGATTTGGAGTAATTTTACGTGTAAATTATTATACCCCAGAAGATCTATTCCAAATTATTAATAGATCTGCCCAAATTTTAGACGTAAGTATTGATAAAGAAGGAGCTGAAGAATTGGCAAAACGTTCTAGAGGGACTCCAAGAATTGCAAACCGCATATTAAGGAGGACCAGAGATTATGCTGAAGTTAAATCAAATGGAATGATAAATAAAAAAATTGCGCAAGAATCTTTGAAATCTTTAGGCATTGATAATCACGGCCTTGATGACATGGATCGTCAAATACTATCTGCCTTAATAGACAACTTTGATGGAGGTCCTGTAGGTGTCAATTCGCTAGCTGTAGCTATAAGCGAGGATCGTACTACAGTCGAAGATGTATATGAACCATTTTTAATTAAAGAAGGTTTTATTCAGAGAACTGCTCGCGGGCGCGTTGCTCAAGAAAAAGCATATAAAATTTTAGGTAAAGTTTTTAATCCAACTAAACAAACAGGACTATTTTAATGATACAAAAAAAGAAAAAATATAAATTAGCAGATTTTGATTACGCACTTCCAAAAAAATATATTGCACAATATCCGGCAAAGAGACGAGATGGATCAAAATTAATGGTTGTTCATCGAGATACAGGGGAAATTGAACACAAGAAGTTTTCTAATTTACCAGATTACTTTAGAAAGAATGATTTATTTATGTTAAACAACACTAAAGTTTTTCCAGCAAGGTTGTTTGCTAATAAGGATCGAACAGAAGCAAAAGTAGAAGTTTTTCTCTTGCGTGAATTGGAAAATGACCTTTGGGAAGTAATGGTTAAGCCTGCAAGGAAAGTTAGAATTGGAAATAAGCTAATGTTTGCGAAGAATGTGTATTGTGATGTTATTGATAACACTATTTCTGGCGGTAGAGTTGTAAGGTTTGAATATGATGGTGAAGATATTTATAGCATTATTGATCGCATTGGTTTATCGCCTTTACCTCCATATATAAATAGAGATGCTGTCCCATCTGATAAAGTTAGATATCAGACAATATATGCTGATCGTCGGGGGGCGGTTGCTGCACCAACTGCAGGGCTTCATTTTACTGATGCAGTGATAAACAAGCTTAAAAAGAAACAAATTACAATAGATTATACAACGCTTCATATAGGACTAGGAACATTCAGGCCTGTTCAGGTGGAAGATCTTAACCGACACCAAATGGATTCCGAATATTTTGAATTGTCGCCAGCTACAGCATTAGTTATTAATGAAACAAAGAAAAAAAGAAGAAAAGTTGTCGCAGTTGGCACTTCTACCGTTAGATCTTTAGAAACTGTAGTCGTTTCAGGTTTCCAGGTAACTCCAAAAAGAGGATGGACAGACAAATTTATATATCCTCCTTATGATTTTAAAATGGTGGATGCATTGATTACAAACTTTCATCAACCTAAAAGCACATTGTTAATGATGGTGTCTGCATTTGCATCTAGAAAATTAATTATGCATGCATATGGTGAGGCTAAAAAGAAAAAATATCGTTTTTTAAGTTATGGTGATGCCATGCTTATTATATAATTTGATGGTCAAATCATTATTTAATGTTGGCGCAGTGCTACCCGCCGCTGGTCTTGGCACCAGGTTTGGTGAAAAAAAACAGTTCAAGTATTTAGCTAATAAACCACTGTTTTTATATTCTTTAAATATTTTCTTAAAGTGCAAAAAGATTACTGAGATAGTTATCGTTACAAACAAAGAGGACGTTGAATATATTTATAAGGAGACTGAATCATTAAAAACTAAAAAACATATTAAAGTAATAGCTGGTGGGCCAAGAAGACAGGACTCTGTTATGAATGGGTGTTTAGCATTATCGAACTCTATTAAATTTGTAACAATTCATGATATTGTTAGACCATTTGTTACAAATGATCTCATATTATCTACTATATTGGGTTGTAATGATAATGATGGATGTATTGCAGCTTTATTATCAAACGATACAGTAAAAGAAGTGAAAAACCTCAATATTGTACGGACTATTGATCGAGATAAAATATGGCTAGCGCAAACCCCACAAACCTTTAAAAAAAAAGTGCTTCTAGAAGCAATGACTAATCACAATGCAACAGATGAAGCTTCAATGGTCGAAGCAGCCGGCGGTGCAGTTGCCGTAACTGAGGGCTCAATCATGAATTTTAAAATCACCACAATTGATGATTGGAAATTAGCAGAAAAAGTAGTCTATGGTTAAAACAGGAATAGGATATGATGTTCACAGTCTTAAAAAAGGCGAGAGTTTACTTTTAGGAGGAGTCACAATATCAAGCTCAATTGGTGTGATTGCGCATTCTGATGGAGACGTATTGTTGCATGCAATGGTAGATGCTTTATTGGGTGCGGCAGCTTTAGGCGATTTAGGAAAATATTTTCCAAGTTCCGATGCGCAATGGAAAGAAAAGAGCAGTTTGTTTTTTTTAAGATATGCAGCAGAGCTATTATTTAAAAAAGGATATAATATCGATCATATAGATAGTACAATTGTATTGGAGCGTCCTAAAGTATCAAATAAGATATCTGAAATGATTGCTAATATTAGTAATGCGATCAATCTTGAAAAATCGTCAATTTCAATAAAATCTACAACAACTGATGGACTAGGTTTTATTGGAAAAAACAAAGGCATTGGGGTTTTGGCTATTGCTACAATATCAAAATAATATTTGAAGTCCTTAACTATCAATTCATACGCAAAAATAAATATTGGCTTAAAAATAATTAACCAAAAGTCTAATAATTATCATAATATAGAAACAGTTTTTCAGGAATTGGAATTTCATGATGTTATAACAATAACTAAAACGAATGAAGGCGTTCAATTATCTTCAAATAATGTAGAATTTCCAGTATCTACATCGAACACATGTGCTCAAGCTTATTTTAAACTAAAAAAAGAGTTTCAAGCTCTTGAAGGCGCCAAGATCCATGTTAAAAAAAATATACCTATGGGTGCGGGTTTAGGAGGAGGATCTAGCAATGCTGCTTCAGTTATGATTGGAATAAATAAATTATATGATATTGGCTTAACAAAAACCCAATTAAAAAAAATATCAAAAAAAATTGGTGCAGATGTGCCTTTTTTCATTGAGGGTGGAATACAGCATGGCAAAGGTACAGGGAATAGATTAACTCCATTAAGTGTAAAACTTCCATTTATTATATTATTGATATTCCCAAATATAGTTCTTAATACGCGATGGGCTTATTCGCAAATTAAAAACAAGTTGGAAATGCCTAACAAGGCAGTTAAGTTTGCCGACCTTATAGGAAAGGACATAATTCCTTTTCAGCTTTTTGAGAATGATTTTGAAAAAATCGTTTTTTCGACATATCCAGAGATTGGGTTGATTAAAAGCAAATTGCTTGATAACAATGCAAGTTTTGCCAGTCTGTCGGGTAGTGGCTCGACTGTGTTCGGATTTTTTAACGATGAAGCAGATGCTATTTCTGCAGAGTTATTATTTTCCAAGTCTTACAAGACAATCATCACACAGCCGCTATTTAGCAGATAAAAACAATCCCTGAATATGAAGATAGTTTGGGGTGTCGTCTAATGGTAGGACACCAGGTTTTGGTCCTGGCAGTCGGGGTTCGACTCCCTGCACCCCAGCAAAAATCATGCGTCATAATGGCTTGAGGTAAGATTGTATGAAAGATACATTAAAAATATTTAGCGGAAGAAGTAATCCAATTCTTGCAAAAGGAATTGTTGATCATCTAGGATTTAATCTTGGAGATGTTACTATACGCACATTTTCTGATGGGGAACTATGGGTAAAATTTGAAGAAAATATACGAGGTAATGATGTATTTATAATTCAATCTACATGCGGTCCAGCTGAAAATTTGATTGAATTATTTTTACTTCTTGATGCAGCGGTTAGAGCATCAGCAAAAAGAGTAACGGCTGTAGTCCCATATTTTGGTTATGGCAGGCAAGATAGAAAGGACCAACCAAGAGTTCCAATATCATCAAGAGTAATGGTTGATATCATTTCAACGACAGGTGCGGATAGAATTATTAGTATGGATTTACATTCGACACAAATTCAAGGTTTTGCTTCAATACCATTTGATCATATATATAGTCGTATGGTCTTGTTAGATACTTTGAAATCATTAGATCTTAACCCCGATAAATGTACTGTGTTAGCCCCAGACGTCGGATCTGCTGCTATGGGGCAATCGTATGCAAAGCGTTTAGGTTTTCATTTTGCGCTTATAGATAAGCGCCGCTATGCCCCAAATGAGACCGAAGTAAGTCATCTTATTGGTGATTTAAAAGGTAAAGATGTTATGATTATTGATGATATGATTGATACAGCTGGGACAACGGTATCAGCAGCAAAAGCTGCAATTGATGAAGGCGCTAATTCTGTTATAGCTGTTGCTACTCACGGGGTTTTATCTGGTCCAGCAATAGAAAGATTGGATAGTGCGCCAATTGATAAGCTTATTTTAACAGATACAATTGCTCTTTCTGAAGATAAAAAAATATCTAAAATGCATGTAGTTTCAGTTGCTGATGTTTTTGCTGAAGCAATAAAACGTATCCATAAGGGTGAATCTGTTAGTGCATTATTTAACTTATAAATAAGGGAATTTTATTATGGCACAAGAGTATGAAAAGCTAGATTTAAATGAAAGAACGGATAAAGGAAAATCCAAAGCCCGATCTCTAAGAAGAGACGGAATGGTCCCAGGGATATATTATTTTCGTGGAGAACAGAATGTTAATTTACAAATTGATAAAAAGAAGCTCTACCATGCAATGAGCTCTGGCCAGCATGTTTTTGAAGTAGAAATGAATGGAGCGACACAATATGTTACCATAAAAGGAATACAATATCATCCTGTAACAGATGAAGTTCTTCATATAGATCTTATGCAAGTTAATATGACTGAAAAAATGAAGTTTACTATCCCGATTTCATTAGAAGGAGAAGCAGAAGGAGTTAAAGAAGGAGGAGTTCTAAGTCAGATTTTAACTTCAATTGAAGTTGACTGTTTACCTACAAGTGTGCCTGATAATATTTTAGTAGATGTTTCAGATATGGAACTCAATAGCAATATGACTGTTGGAGATATTATTGATATTCCTAAAGATGTTGAAATATTATCTGACTTAGAATCTACTATTGCTACTCTTAATCCACCTAAAGAAGAAGAAGAACCTGTTGTTGAGGAACTTGAAGAAGGAGAAGAGCTTCTTGAAGGAGAAGAACCCGCAGATGGTGAAGCGCCTTCTGATCAAGATCAGTCTCTTGAAAATAAAGATGATAGCAAAGAAGGCGATAAGAAAGACACAGCAAATGATGGATCTGATTAATGATCATTTTTGTAGGGCTTGGGAACCCTGGCGATGAATATTACAACACAAAACATAATGCAGGTTATTGGATTGTTGATGAATTGGCTAAAAGGTGGGTTTGTAATTTTAAACCAGGTAAGGATAACTATGTTTATTCCGAAAAAAAGACTAAAGACGTTATGCTAATGAAACCAACCACAGGAATGAATAATAGCGGAATCGCATTAAAGCACTTTGTGAGATTATTTAACATTAGTTTAAATAACCTATTTGTTTGTGTAGATGATGTTGACTTGCCTTTAGGTCGCATTAGAATACGACCTAAAGGAGGGGATGGTTGTCATAGAGGATTAGAATCAATAATCTATCATTTAGGAAATACAAATTTTCCAAGATTAAGAGTAGGTGTTGCCTCAAGAGACTATAAAAGGCCTTCAGAAAAATATGTCTTGAAACCATTCAAAAGCAAAGATCAGAATTTTTCTAAAGAAATGATACAAGTTGCTGCTAATGCGGCCGAGTCCCTTTTATATAGCGGATTGGATAAAACAATGAATCAATATAATAAATTAGAGATGGGATAATCTAAATGGATACAAATACTTACTTATGGATAGTTTTAAGCGCTGGGGTTGTGGCGCTTATTTTTGCATTTATAAAATCAAATTGGATAAACAAACAAGATCAGGGCACTGATAAAATGGAGCAAATTGGGAAGAGCATTGCCGATGGTGCCATGGCGTTTTTACGTGCTGAATACCGTGTTTTAAGTTTTTTTGTATTCATTGTTGCTTTGCTTTTGGGGTTTGCTAATGCGGGACGTCAAGATTCAAGCGCATTTATTTCTTTATCTTTTATATCTGGTGCCGTTGCATCTGGTTTAGCTGGATTTCTAGGAATGAGGGTAGCGACAAAAGCAAATAACCGAACTACCAATGCAGCGAGAACTAGTTTAGAAAGCGCTTTAAATGTGGCGTTCACAGGTGGTTCTGTAATGGGATTAAGCGTAGTAGGCTTAGGGTTAATAGGCTTAGGATCGTTATTCTTATTTTATCAAAATATTTTTGTTAATGATTACAATAAAGTGATAACAGTTATTTCTGGTTTCTCTTTAGGTGCTTCATCCATCGCACTGTTTGCTCGTGTTGGTGGAGGGATTTATACGAAAGCTGCTGATGTTGGAGCTGATCTTGTAGGCAAAGTAGAGGCCGGTATTCCTGAGGATCATCCTTTGAATCCAGCAACAATTGCTGATAATGTTGGTGATAACGTAGGTGATGTAGCGGGTATGGGAGCAGATTTATTTGAATCGTATGTGGGTTCAATAATTGGCTCAATGGTTTTGGGTGCAAGTATAGTCGTAATGGGTGGATTTGATATTAGCTTTGTTATACTGCCTTTACTAATAGCTGCTTCAGGAATAATAATGTCTATAGTTGGCACTTTTCTTGTTCGAGTCAAAAAAGGAGGCGATCCCCAGAAAGCATTAAACAAAGGAGAGTTTGGTTCATCAATTATTTTGATTGGTATAATTTATTTATTAATTATAAATATTTTACCAGATCGCTTTGCGCAAAATGATATTATTTATACTAACGTGGGTGTATTTATTGCCACCACTATTGGTCTGTTTGCTGGTTTAGGAATTGGATTAATTACAGAATATTATACAGGTACAAATACTAAACCTACAAATTCAATAGTTGAACAATCTTTAACTGGGCCAGCAACTAATATTATTGCAGGGTTAGGCGTTGGAATGCAATCAACCGCAATTCCTATTCTAATTATAGCTGCTAGTATTGTTGGGGCTTATCAATTTGCTGGTCTTTATGGCATAGCAATGGCTGCTCTTGGAATGCTTGCAAATACAGGTATTCAATTAGCAGTAGATGCTTATGGGCCAATATCAGATAATGCTGGTGGAATAGCTGAAATGGCCGACCTCCCAAGTGAAGTTAGAGATCGCACAGATAAACTTGATGCAGTAGGGAATACAACTGCAGCTATAGGTAAAGGGTTTGCAATAGGATCAGCTGCATTAACAGCCTTGGCTTTGTTTGCTGCTTTTATGGTCCAAACAGGTATAAATAAAATAGATATTTCTGATCCAATGGTTATGGCTGGGCTCTTTGTTGGAGGAATGTTACCATTTCTTTTTTCATCCATGGCAATGGGCGCTGTTGGTCGTGCTGCTATGGCAATGATCGAAGAAGTCAGAAGGCAGTTTAATGATATACCAGAATTATCTGCCGCTCTAGCTGTGATGAATAAATATGGTGAAAATGATAAATGGACAGATAAGGATAAAAAAATATTTGATTCTGCTAATGGAAAGGCCGAATATAGTAAATGTGTTGATATATCAACACAATCTGCTATTAAGGAAATGGTATTACCAGGACTTCTTGCCGTTTTAACGCCTGTTGTTATAGGGTTCTTGTTTGGGGCTGAAACTCTAGGTGGTTTATTAGCGGGGGTTACAGTTACAGGAGTTTTAATGGCAATTTTTCAATCAAATTCAGGTGGTGCGTGGGATAATGCAAAAAAAATGATTGAAGAAGGAGTTGAAATAGATGGCAATCAGTATGGAAAAGGGTCTGAAATGCATAAGGCAGCGGTTGTTGGAGACACTGTTGGAGATCCGTTTAAAGACACTTCAGGTCCATCGTTAAATATATTAATAAAACTAATGTCGGTTGTGTCACTTGTTATAGCGCCATTGATTTGATTATTTAAGGAGATAAAAATGAGATATTATGAGACAGTATATATAATCAATCCAAATTTTGAACAAAGTCGAGTGGATAGTATTATTAAAGAGATAGATAAGTACATGGGTGAATTTAGTAAGGTCATTTCACATAATATGTGGGGAAAGAAAAAACTTGCATATCAAATTGATGGTCAAAAATATGGAACTTTTGTTTTATTGCATTTTGAATCAGATAGTTCTAATAGGATTAGTGATTTTGAATCATTTATGAAATTAAGTAGTTCTGTATTAAGAGCACAGACCATTCGATTAAAATCTAAACCAACTGCTAGTTTATTAGAAAAAACAACAACTGTTGATTTAGATGAATCTGATGGAGCGATTGAGAAACAAACATCCAAAGAAACAAAAAGCAGTAAAGATTCAGCGGAAGAAGCTAGTGTCAAGGATGACGATAACACCGAAGTTGAAGATTCAGCGGAAGAAGCTAGTGTCAAGGATGACGATAACACCGAAGTTGAAGATTCAGCGGAAGAAGCTAGTGTCAAGGATGACGATAACACCGAAGTTGAAGATTCAGCGGAAGAAGCTAGTGTCAAGGATGACGATAACACCGAAGTTGAAGATTCAGCGGAAGAAGCTAGTGTCAAGGATGACGATAATACCGAGGATGAAGTTGAAGATTCTGTCTTAGATCTGTAAATAAATTAATAAATAGAGGATATATATGGCTTTTGTGAGTAAAAGAAAATTTTGTTATTTCAAAGAAAATAAGATAACCGAAATTGATTATAAAGATGTTAAGCTTTTGCGTCGCTTTGTAACAGAGCATGGAAAGATTATGCCGAGAAGAGTTACGGGTACAAGCTCGAAAATGCATCGCAAGCTTATAAGAGCAATAAAAAGAGCTCGTAATATTGCATTAATGGCTTATTCAAATGTCGAAGGCGATTAATTAATTTTAGAATCTTAATCTAAGAGAGGTTTATATGGAAGTTATATTACTTGAAGATTTTGAAGGATTAGGTGCTTCTGGTGAAATAGTTAGGGTAAAATCTGGCTATGCACGCAATTATCTTTTTCCAAGAGGGATTGCGCTACGATCATCAAAGAAAAATCGAGCAGTTGCTGAAGAAAGAAAAAGAAATAATGAATTAAAATCAAAGCGTCTTAATAAAGCAAATGAATCATTAGCAAATAAAATAAATAAAACGGAATTAACTTTTGAAGCACAGGTTGGAGATGAGGAAAAAATGTTTGGGGCTGTTACTTCAAAGGATATTCATAGCGCTTTAGAAGAAAAGGGGATTACATTAGATAAAAATGCTATTCTATTAGATGAATCAATAAAAGCTTTAGGTATTTATCATATACCTATTAAGCTTGATAGCGAACTTGAAACTGAGTTAAAAATCTATGTAATTAAGACCTAAAGAATTATTTCTTAGCTAAATTTTGTTTATTTTATAAATAATTATATTACAGGTTTTTTATTGCACTAGTTTTAGTCCTCCACTATTTTAAACTATTATGTATGTAGAAATTGCATTTCCTATATCCAGCTATAAAATTTTTTCATACAAAGTTCCATCAAAATTACGCGATCAGATCAAGGTAGGTATTAGAGTAAAAGCTCCTTTTAACAAAAGGACAATCACGGGTATTGTAGTTGAGGTATCTAATTCAAATAAATATAAAGGTAAGACATATTCTATAGATAATATAATTGATGATGACATACGGTTAAGGAACAACTTGTTTTTATTATTAAAATGGGTAAGTAGATATTATATAGCACCAATGGGAAAGGTGTTGCAAGTAGCGTTACCTAAAACACTTACATCAAGTTATAAACCTAAAAAAATCGTTGAGATTAGCTATCATAAAAATGGGAATGGTATTTTAAATAATTCCCCAGCGCAAAAAAAAGCGCTCAATTTTATAAAAAAACAAAGCACCCCTGTTTTAATAAATTCTCTTAAAGGAATTGTATCTAACCCAACTTCGGTTTGCAAAGCTTTATTTAAAAAAGGTTTTATATATTGGAATGAAAAGATTTTAGAGCCAGATATCAACATATATACGGTTCCTCCAATAAAAAGAAATATAAATTTTACTGAAGAGCAAAATGATGTATTAAAAAATTTAAGAAAAGCAGTATCTTTAAATAAATTTGTCCCCTTTCTCTTACATGGTGTTACTAGTAGTGGAAAAACAGAAATATATATTGATATTGTACGGGATAACTTGAAAAAGGGAAAATCTGCAATAATATTATTACCAGAAATAGTTCTTACACCTCAAATCGCTGGTAGGTTTCGCGCAGAATTTGGAGATACAGTTGGTATCTGGCATTCAAAATTAAATAATTCTATGCGGTCATGGACGTGGAATAAAATACGTTCTGGTGATTATAAGATAATTATAGGCGCAAGAAGTGCAATTTTTGCACCAACCAAGGATCTTGGAATAATTATTATTGATGAGGAACAGGAGAATTCATACAAACAAGACTCAACACAACCAAGATATCATGCTCGCGATGTTGCATTAATGAGAGCGAAGATTAATAAAATACCTATTTTGCTTTCTAGTGCCACTCCCAGCATTGAAAGTTATTTTAATCATATCCGTTTAAAATATAGTTATCTCCAATTAAAAAACCGTTTTGGTGGAGCAAAATATCCAAAAGTAAATATTGTTGATATGAGTAACGAAAAAGATGAAACAGGTAGGCCTGGTCAAATATTATCTGGTTTACTTTTAAACAAAATGGAAGAAACTCTAAATAAAAAAGAACAAATTATTTTAATGCAAAATAGAAGAGGGTTTTCACCTATTATTTCTTGTGGTGATTGTGGCAAATTAGAAATGTGTATACGGTGCAATGTTCCTTTAGCTTATCATAGAAAAGGCCCCCCATTGAAATGTCATTTCTGTGGATTTTGTTTAGATCACGTTGCTCCAAATTGTAAAAACTGTAAGAGTTCAAATATTCTTATGCTTGGGACTGGTACGCAAAAAATTGAGGATATAGTTAGAAATACATTCCCCGATTCATCGTTAACTCGAATTGATATGGACACATCAAGATCAGCTATTAATTTAAGAAATGCAATCAGCAGTTTTGCTAATGGAGAGATTGATATTTTACTTGGCACTCAAATGATTGCAAAAGGTTTAGATTTTGAAAATGCTACTTTGGTAGGAATTATTAATGCTGATACCGGTTTATTTTTGCCAGATTTTCGATCAGGAGAAAGATTGTTTCAACTTATTTATCAAACCGCCGGGAGATCGGGAAGAAGAAAAAAGCCAGGCGAAGTTATTATTCAAACGTACAATCCAGATAATTCCGTAATAAAATATGCCTCATCATTGGATATTGAATCATATTATAAAATGATTCTTGAAGAACGAAAATCACTCAATTATCCTCCTTACAGTTGGTTAGCAAAAATTGAATTTTCGGGAAAAGATAAAAATCGCTTAAACAAAATTACAGAAAAAGCATATAATTATTTAAAACCCCCTTATAAAGGATTAGAAATTTTGGGTCCAGTTGATTGTTATTACGAAAAGTTGCGAAATAAATTTCGTATGCAAATAGTATTAAAATCATATAAGTCTGTTGATCCTAATGGTGGTAAGCTAAATAAATATATAAACGAAAATTTATCTAATTGGAGTTCAGTGAAATATTCTGATGCTAAAATCTCAATAGATATTAATCCAGCTTCTTTATTATGAAAAAAAACGCTTTAATATTTTTTTATCTATTCCTTTTTTTTCAATTAAATGCCTCTGGGTATAAAGCGCTTAACTATTGGTATCATCCACATAGCGTATCTAATGTTGGCGCTTCATCAAATTATATTAGTGCAGAAAATGACCGCTTAAACCCTGCTTTCATTTTTAATAGTGAAAAGCTAATGAATCTTAGTTTTGTTCAATACCCTTCTGAAATTACATCTCAGTTAGCACAGGTTATTTATCCTCATAAAAAATATGTATTAGCAGCAACAATTAGACATATAAGCTATGGTATATTTAAAGGATACAATGAATATGGAATGCCGACATCAAATTATTCAGCATCTGACACATGGGCATCGTGTAGTATGGCAAAATCATTTTACTCTGAAAATATTCACTTAGGAGCTAGCATAGGGTATTTTTATAGCAATATTGGTGATCTATCATCAATGTTATTAACTGGCACAACAGGTATGTCATTAAATATCAATAGGTATAACATGAATGTTGGTATAGCATTGAGAAACTTGACAATGGAAATGAAATCATATTCTAGCAATAAGTCTTATAACCCTATTTTAATTAATGTTTCTTTTTCAAAAGAACTAGCTTATTTACCATTGATTTTGATAATGGATTCAGATTTTGATATTCAAAGTAAATTAAATAATATCAGACTATCTGGGATTATTACTTTAACGAAAGATGTTAATTTTAAATTAGGAACATCGATTAATAGAGTAGATCAATCTGAAAAGATAGGCTTTTTCAAGGATCTATTTGCAGATACTGGATTAGGCTTTTCTATATCAACAAAACAGTATGTGGTTGATTTAGGAACATATTTCTATGGAATGGGCGGTACAGTATTTGCCATGGGAATCGGGTTAAAACTATAAAGAATCTTTATTTTATTTTTTATATAAAATTGCTTAGTTTTAAACCTCAAGAGGTAATGAAATGTTAAATAATAAAATTATTAATACAATAGGTATTCTAGCCCTGTTTTTTATAGGGTGTGAAAAAGAAACAACATCCAATATGGAGCCAGTAAATGAGATAACCGGCAGAAGTTCTTGGAAAATTATTCAACAAGAAATACTCGATAAAAGTTGTGCTGGATGCCATTCTGTTGGAACATCATTTGGTAGCCAATCTGGATTAATATTAACTGATGATGTTGCATATGAAAACCTAATTAATAAAGAGCCTCATAATCAAGGCGCTAAAGACGATGGTTTAGAGCTGGTTGGTGCTGAAGGATTGGCTAGCCTATACAAAAGTTATTTTTGGGAAAAAATCAATGCACCGGACAAAGACCATTTTTATGCAGATCATCCACAATATGGAGAAATTATGCCCCTAGGAATGGACTATTTATCAAATGGGCAATTAGAATTTATACGTCAATGGATCGTAGCGGGTGCACCTGAAACAGGTGCTGTAGCCGATTCATCATTACTTCAAGATTCTCTAAGGTTTGTAGATGTTTTATTTGAACCATTACAGCCTCCTGAAGTTGGGGTACAATATCATATTGGCCCTTTTGATGTCGAGCCAAATAGTGAATTAGAATTCTTTCAGAGATCAGATGGCGATACTACTGGACCAATTTATATTACGAGATATGAAATCATGATGCGACCCAATAGTCATCATTATATATTGTATGGATTTCAAAATTATATGCCAAGTGCGTTTGTCCCTCCGGAAGGCGTCATGCGAAATCTTAGATATCCTAATGGAGGTATAAATATTTCTACATTAGCATCCATGCAATACCATATATTTGGATTGGGAACTCAATGGCGCAGGCTAGATTATAGTCTTCCTCCAGGTGTGGCATTGTATTACAGTAATGAATTTGGGTTTGATCACAATCCGCATTATTTTAATTATTCTGACACCACGATTACAGGTGAACTGTATGTAAATGTTCATATGATAGATCCTTCTGAGGTAGAAAAAGTAGCCCGAATATTACAGATTGGAGATCAAGGGTTTAATTTACCAAAAGGAGAAATAACCACTGTTACTGATGAATGGTATTCTGATCAAAAAATATATGTTTTTGAATTATTTAGTCATGCCCATGAATTAAATACCGAATTTTCTATTGAAATCGCAGGCGGTGATCGCGATGGAGAGCTTATTTACATATCGTATGATTATTCTCATCCTCCAGTGCTAAAACTAGACCCACCTCTTGAAATAAACCAAGGTGAAGGTTTTCGACTAATTGCAACATATGATAATTGGCGAGATTATGATGTTACATTTGGTTTCTTGAGTACGGATGAAATGATGATTTTGTTTGGGAAATATTATACCGACTAACCTTACTTCAATTATTTATCTATTACGGTAATTAAAAATGCGTATTGGCATTTTTATAGTAATCTATATTTTTTTTATTAATACTTCAACTGCTCAAAACCAATACCCCATTGTTCTGATCCATGGATTTATGGGATGGGGAACTGAAGAAATGGCAGGATATAAATATTGGGGTGGAGAACATGATTTTCAAGAATATTTAGAGTCCTTTGGATATGAAGTATATACAGTTTCAATTGGTCCTATATCATCAAACTGGGATAGAGCAATTGAAACGTATTATCAGATAAAAGGAGGACAAGTTGATTATGGAAAAAAACACTCAGATCAGTATAAAATAATACAAAAACCAAAAAATAAGAATTGGGCTGGATTATACTCACAATGGAATAGCGATAATCCTATACATATTATTGGTCATAGTTTAGGTGGACAAACTGCAAGGATGTTACAGTTCTTGCTTGAAAGTCAAATATATGCTGACTCTTTAAATATGACTATTGAAGAAAGCAAGCTTCTAGGAAATCAGAAATTAAAATGGATAAGATCTATCACTACAATATCTACACCTCATAATGGAACAACGCTTTCTAATATTGTGACAACAACTTTACCATTCATGGAAGAATTAATGGGATTAGCTGCGATGATAGATAATAGGGTATATAGTTTTGATCTTGAGCAATGGGGTTTTAGTAGGAGTTCTAATGAGCCTTGGAATAAATATTTTGAAAGATTAAGATATCACCCGGCATGGAAAACAAAGAATTTTTGCGCATGGGATGTCAGTATTGAAGGCGCAAGGCAGTTAAATAACAAATTAAAAGCCAACAATGATATATATTATTTTTCATTTGCAACTGGCAATACAAACAAGGATCAAAACACGGGTCAACACAAACCAAATGCTAGTATGAGTATAGTTCTTCGACCAAATGCATATATGATGGGGAAATCAACACAATGTTGGGTTAAAGGAGACTGTACGGATTCAACATGGTATGAAAATGATGGAATAGTCAACACAATAAGCCAGCTAGGACCAACATCTGGACAAAGCGGTTTCGACAAAATAATTACATATAAGGATGAAGATGATTTAGTTACAGGGGCGTGGTTATATATGGGGAAATACACTATGGATCATAAAGCTTTTATGGGGCATGGTAATTATTCAGATGAAACTATTACAATTGTGTATAACGTTTTTAATGAACACTCAAAAAGATTAATGTCCCTTCCGGCATTCTAATAAATAAAACATTTGATAAAATATAATATAGTTGTATTATACAACAATGGATTTTGGTGAATTGCTCAAGGTTTTCCTCCTTGACCTTCAGTCAATATTTCGTTATAGGGTGAGTAGCCCTGATCTAACCCTTCCACAGATCCTGCTTCTATCATCAATTTCTTCTGAAGGTACTGATATGTCTTCACTTTCGAAACAAATGGGCGTAGATAATAGTACAATGACAAGATTAATCGGGGTTTTAATAAGAAATAATTGGGTTGAAAAATATAAGGGTGAAAATGATAAAAGAGTAGTGTTTGTAAAGATTACCATTAAGGGTGAAGCTATACGGAATGAAATTGATAAAAAGATTAATGATTTTGGAATAGAAATTATTAATGCTATTGCACCAGAAGACCGAAATGAAATAAGAGAAATGTTAACATCGTTGCATTGGGTATTATCAAAACAATTATTACGAACAAAATAATTGTATAATACAAGTATATTTTCACCAACTTTGCTTAAATGGTTTGACATCCATAGACGTGATTTACCTTGGCGAAAATATAAAGATGTGTATCATGTATATCTTTCTGAAGTAATGTTACAACAGACAAAAGTTGAAACTGTAATTCCATATTATGAAAAGTGGTTGAAGCAATACCCTACAATAAAATCGGTAGCTTTATCCAATCAAGATGACTTATTAAAACTATGGGAAGGTTTGGGTTACTATTCTAGATGCATTAATTTTTTTAAGGCATGTTCTATTTTATATCACCAGTATAATTCTCAGCTACCACCTAATATATCTGACTTTCTTAAACTACCTGGTGTAGGTAATTATATTTCATCAGCAGTTTACTCTATTGTTGAAAAACGTCCTATTCCAGCTGTTGATGGTAACATAACCCGTGTAATATCTAGAATCCTTGCCATAAGAAATTTGACACCATATAATAAAAAAAGAATTTTTAATATTCTTGATTATTGCATAGATAATGAAAGACCTGGAGATGTGAATCAAGCTTTAATGGATTTAGGTTCATCAATTTGCACACCACTTAAAGCGGAATGTCACAAATGTCCTATTTCATCATTTTGTAGAGCAAAAGATACTTTATTACCCATTGGATATCCAATAAAGCGAAAAAAAAATATAAAAACGATGAAGCATTTTATTGCTGCTATTATTTGGCACAAAAATAAATTCTTAATTAAGAAGCGATCATTTAATTCAATGTTAGGCGGTCTATGGGAGTTGCCTAATACGCAAATTGATTTACAAATTCCTTGTGATATACATTTATTTAACTATATCAGAAAAACTTTAAATTTCACAATTGAAGTGCAAAATAAAATTTGTACAATAAAACATTCATATTCTCATTTTGATATGAATCTTTCTTTATATCATTGCAATTTTAATAAAATGAACAATAATAAAATCAATAATATTTGTTGGATAAAACCTAATGATATAAATAATTATGCTTTTTCTAAATCAAATCACAAATTATTTAAAACGCTAAATAACAATGGTTGGAACAATTAAGACAATAATATCAATTATTCTATGGCCGTTGTTTTTTGTAACATTTGTTTTCGGTGTATTAGGTTATTTTATTGTTACTACTTTTGTTTCACTTAATGTAGCTCATCGATATATGAAAATCTTTTGCAGAACGTGTTTGTTATCTGCCGGGCAATTCTTAAAAATAAAAGGAACTGTCCCTCCAAGGGATAAGCAGCCATATATTTATATGTTAAATCATCAATCTATGTTTGACCATTTTATGATAGCAGGTTCAACAAGTCATTATCTTACGGGTGTTGCAGCAGAAGATCAATATTCATATCCAGTTTATGGCGCAGCTTTACGTAGGTATAAAGCGATTCCTATAAAAAGAGAAAAATTAAAAGATGCTATCCATAGTCTTGATGAAGCTGAGAAAGTTGTTTTATCTGGGACTTCGCTATTAATTGCACCAGAAGGAACCCGTACAGTTTCAGGAGAATTAGGAACATTTAAAAAAGGACCATTTCATTTAGCCATTAATACAAAAGCAACTATTATTCCAGTTGCTATAATTGGTGCATGGGAGGCAAAAAAGAAAACAGATTGGAAATTAAAACCAGGTGTTATAACAATACATTATGGTGATCCAATACAATCAACACAATACGATGATTACACAATACAAGAATTAAGCAATTTTGTTAAAAATGAATTACAAAAACTAATATCTAGAGGATAATTATAAAAACATGAATGAAATATTTTCGTATGAAAATTTATTAATTAATCTAATTCAATCATTAATTGGAGTTTTTATTTCTATTGCTTTAATACAATCTTCAATAGATAAACTTATTGATCGCAAAGGCAATCTAGAGTGGTTATCTAATCATTTTTCAGATACAATATTGAGAAATTTTGTTCCTTTAGTATTATTAATAATAACAATTACAGAATTATTTTCGGGCTTGTTATTATTATCAGGTGCTTTTATTAATATTCTATTTTCTAATTTTTATTTATTAATTATAGGGTTATTTCTATCTGCAATAAATTTTATTCTTCTTTTTTTTGGTCAACGTATTGCAAAGGATTATGCTGGCGCAGCTGTTATAGTTAATTATTTTATTTTGAATATTCTTGGATTGATATCCATATTATTTTCTTTTTTTAAATAAATGAAAGATCAGTATCTCTTAAACAATAATATTATTTTTTTAAATCATGGATCCTTTGGAGCTTGCCCAAAACCTGTATTTAATAAATATCAACAATGGCAATCATTAATTGAAAGTCAACCTGTACAATATTTTTCAAATGATATTTATAATTATTTGAACAAATCGCGTGAAGATTTATCATCCTTTATTTCCTGTGATGCTGATGATATAATATTTATTCAAAATCCTACAACTGCAATCAATTCGATAATCCGCAGTCTTAAGTTTGATAATAATCATGAAGTTTTAACTTCAAATCATGAATATGGAGCCATGATAAGAGCATGGAGTTGGTTTTCAAAAGATAAGAAATATAATTTAATTGAAAATAATCTAAATGTTCCGTTTACAACAAAAAGTAATTTTGTAGATGACTTTTGGAAAGGGGTTAGCAAAAACACTAAGATTATATTTATAAGCCATATAACTAGTCCAACAGCTATTATTTTTCCAATTGAAGAAATTTGTCAGCGCGCTAGAAATGAAGGCTTAATGACAATAATAGATGGAGCTCATGTACCAGGACATATTGATTTACATATTTCCAATTTTAATCCAGATATCTATATAGGTGCATGTCATAAATGGCTTAGCGCACCTAAAGGCTCCTCATTCATGTATGTTAAAAAAGAAATTCAGTATTTGATTGATCCTTTAATTGTTAGTTGGGGAAATGAAGTTGATCCTTCTCCAAGTCCATTTATATATGAGAATCAATATCAAGGGACACGTGACTTCAGCCCTTTTTTATCAGTATCTTCTGCGATAAACTTTCAAAAGAATAATAATTGGAATATTGTTAAGGAGAGGTGTCGGGATTTAACAAAACAAACTTTAATATCTTTACAAGAGATACTAAAAACCGAATTATTGTGCCCAGTTAATGATGATTGGTTAGCACAAATGGCAAGTATTCAAATACCTGTTAAAGATTCATCTAACATAAAAAATACATTATTGAGTAAATACAAAATTGAAATTCCTATATTTGAATGGGAAAATAATAATATGTTACGTTTTTCTTTCAATGCATATAATGATGAAAATGACTCAAATGCATTAATAGATGCAATTAAAGATATATTTTCTAAATAGAACTAAATCATTATATAATTATTCAGAAACCGAATAATTATAATCTTTTTCAAATTCTTCTGTTTTTATCATTCTTATTGCATCCCAAGTAAGCTTTGTACATACTTTTGCACAAATCTGACAACCTATACATTCATCATATCTTACTTGAACAGGAGGAATAGGGATACCATATTTTTCATTTGCAACAGGTTCAATGCAATCCACGGGGCAGAAGGGGACACAGACTTGGCACCCTGTACAGTTATCTTCATCAACTACAGCAACCAACTTAGGTTTTTTCTTTTTAAAGTTGACTTTATCTACAGGTTCAGGAACTGTCTTATAATGATCATAATTGTAGTTTTTTGCCATATTAAATATCTCTGTGTCCCTGAAATTATAAAGATTGATAATATTTGGCAATAATTAAGCAATCATCCAAAAGCATTTTCGATTAAAAGATTTTCTTATAAATTCTAGTCTTTGGAACTAAATAAAATTAATCATAAAGTTAATTAGGAGACTATTATGACATACATAATTGCTGAACCCTGTGTTGGCACTTGTGATACCGCATGTGTTGAGGTTTGTCCAGTGGATTGTATACATGGTCCAGATGATAAATCAGGTGCGGGAGCGGAGGCAAAAGCAGATGGATTTGATCCTGACGGGAAACAACTTTACATTGATCCGGAAGAATGTATTGATTGTGGCGCTTGCGAACCAGAATGCCCAGTTGAGGCTATCTTTGAAGAAAGTGAAGTACCGGATGAATGGAATAAGTTTACTAAGATCAATTATGATTGGTTTGGAAGAGATTTTCCTGGGTAAACGTTACATTAATATTATTTTTATGACGGCTGTTATATACAACAGCCGTTTTTTTTATATAAATAATGGATAATTCACAAATACTTGAACTATTAAAATCAGTAAAATATCCTGGTTTCACTAGAGATATTGTTTCATTTGGTATAATCAAAGAAATAACTGTTGATAATGATGCGATTAAAATTGAGTTAGCTTTAAAAACAAAAAATGAAGATAAGAAAAATGAAGTTGTTAAAAGTATAAATCAAATATTATCACAGCACTTTAAGAAAATAGATATTGAAATTATTGATGAATCTCCGAATAAGCCAAAATCTAACCAGACCAATCCTGCTGCTCAACAGAGCCCGTTTAATTTAAAAAATATTAAAAATGTTATTGCTATTGCTTCTGGCAAAGGGGGCGTAGGAAAATCTACTATTGCTGCAAATATTGCATTAGCTCTCCGTGAAGATAATTATTCTGTTGGTCTACTTGATTTAGATATTTATGGACCATCATTACCCATAATATTAGGAATAAATAAAAATCCAGGCATGACGAAAGACCGAAAAATTATTCCTATTGAACATTATGGATTAAAAGTGATGAGTTTTGGATTTATTAGTGGAAATGACACCCCCGTTATTTGGAGAGGTCCATTAGTCAGTCGAATGACAGAGCAATTTTTTAATGATGTCCATTGGGGAGAATTAGACTACTTAGTTCTTGATCTACCTCCTGGAACTGGTGATATACAGTTAACATTAACCCAAAAACTACGAATGTCAGGAGCAGTAATTATTACAACCCCTCAGGATATTGCTTTAGCAGATGTAAAAAAGGGGGCAGACATGTTTAGAAAAGTTCACACACCAATTATTGGCGTGATTGAAAACATGTCTAGTTTACAGATAAATGGAAAAGTAATAGGGTTAGATTTAATTAATACAAACAAATATTCTTTAGATATTAATGGCTTTGATGATAACATCAATATAAATGATGATGGAAGTTTTTCTATACCAATCAATTTATTTAAATCTGGTGGTGGTTTAAAAGAAAGTAAAAGATTGGATGTTCCATTGCTTGGACAAATTCCAATATCAATTGAAATGATGCATGCCACAGATAAAGGAGAGCCTATTATTTTATCTGAACCAAATAATGCAGTTTCAAAGTTATTTAGAGATATAGCAGATAAAATAAATTCTCAATTAATAAATTGATTTTAATAAGCTATGTTTTCTTTTCTTGCTGATATTTTAGCAATTACCTTTTTAGGGTTCGGAGCAATGTACCCTCTGCTTTTATGGCTTTCTCCACATGAATTAATTAATAGTGGATTCTATCGATTCAATCAAGGGATGGTTTCAATTGTTATTTCTATTGGAATAATATTTATATACTTGTCATTATCACATTTTAATAATTTTTATCTGGGAATATTTTGGATTTTTATACAACTTTTTGTAACAGCTATATATTGGAGAACGGATAAAATTAACAATGTTTTAATTTCTATTCCTCCAGTTATTGGTATCTCTTATTTAATACTTATTATGAGCCAAATCTTCACAGTTGATTTAGCTTTTATAGATTATATAATCATATTTAATAGCTATTCAATTATTGCTCTAGTTTTTTTCTCAATGATTTTAGGACATTGGTATTTAAATGTTATTCAGCTTCCTATTAATTTGCTGAAGAATAGTATTATTTTGTTTTCGGCTTTATTAGCATTACGATTACTTTGGAATATATATGCATTAATAAGTTTTGAGGTAATTGATAATTATGGGATTGTTTTATCATTAATTGCTTTTTTATGGACTTTTGAAGGGTTTTTGTTATCTGTCGCAATATTTTTTGGCGTTATTATACCAATATTATTAAATGTTTTTATTTGGAATACTTTACAGATACAATCTACACAAAGTGCAACAGGCCTTATTTATGTTTCTGTAGTATCAGTATTATTTGGAGATTTATTCTATAAATATTATGCATTTCGTTTTGGGATAATATTATGATAAATCCATACTTTTTTTGCGAGCTTTGTAAACAAAAACATGAATTAAATGGCAATATAAATTGTAGTTATAGTAAAAACCAGGTTGATTGGGCAAATTTTAGATCATTTGAAAAATGTCCAGCATGTCATAGCTCTCATTTTTATATTCAAAAAGATTTCAACAAGATTCTTGGATGTGGACTAATTATTATAGGTATAGTTTTTGTTCCAATTACGTATGGCCTGAGTTTAGCGATTGTAGCTCTCATTGATTGGTTATTATATAATCAAGTACCTGATAGTATCGTGTGTTACAAGTGCAAAGGTGAATTTTTTGGAATTGAGCATATTCCAAAGAACATTTTTCCATTTGATCATCATATTGCAGAAATTTATGAGGAACCATCTTGATTCTAAGGCGTTATGTTTACATTAATTTTATAATATAAAATTGAGTTAACTTCGCTTGTTTCTGTTGGTAATAAATTTATTCTTAATTAATGAATACTCTAGATAATAACATACCTGAACATATTGCAATCATTATGGATGGGAATGGACGCTGGGCTCAAAAAAATTCACGACCTAGGATTTCAGGGCATAAAGAGGGAATAGGTTCTGTAAGAGCCATCACAAAGAAATGCGATGAGATTGGTGTAGAATATTTGTCACTTTACACCTTTTCTTCTGAGAACTGGAAGCGCCCAAGAAGTGAAGTAAAAGCTTTAATGAGTCTATTGCTAACTACAATTAGACATGAGATAAAAGATTTGAATAAAAACAATGTTCGTTTAATGACGATTGGAAATTTGAATGATTTACCAGAGAACGCAAGAAAAGGAATGGAAGAAGGGTTGGAATTAACAAAAAACAATTCTGGCCTTAGACTAATACTAGCTTTGAGTTATGGTAGTAGAAATGAGATTTTACGTATGGTAAAAAGTATTTCAACTAAGGCAATGAATGGTGAAGTCAGCCCTGATAATATTAAAGAAAGTGATATTATAAGCGAATTGGACACGTTTAACATACCGGACCCAGATTTATTAATTCGCACTGGTGGTGAATTTAGATTAAGTAATTTTTTACTTTGGCAAATTGCATATTCAGAAATATATGTTACAGAGAAATATTGGCCCGAATTCCGAGAAAATGAATTATTGAAAGCTATAGAAGATTATCAAATTCGTGATCGTAGATTTGGAAAGGTACCAAAGTAATACTATGGTTAAAAAAATATTTATAAAGTGTTTGTTAGTGTTTTTTTGCACTATTTACATATATGCACAACAGGATGTGACGCTACTTGGTGTAGAGGTTGAAGGGAATACCCTTGCTGCTGAAACAATGATTAGATACACATCTGGTCTTAGACAAAATGAATTAATTAATGTTACTGATTTTTCTCGGGCTGTAAAACGACTTTGGCAATTAGGCTTATTTAAGGACGTACAGATTGTCATAGATAAGGAGACATCCGAAGGTTTATTTATATCAATACTTGTTGAAGAAAATCCAATTTTGGGATCAGTAATATATAAAGGAAATAAACGATTAAAAGATAAGCAGTTACAAGATGAATTAGAATTATATAAAGGCCAGAGGATCAAACCTCATTTTCTTATTGAATCTATTACAAAATTAAAGAATTTTTATGCAGGAGATGGGTTTTTACTTGCTGAAATTGATGCAGAGCTAGTAGAGCCCAACAGTAAAGTAGACAAGCAAGAATCAGAAAAAGATGCGAAAAAAAATGCATTAACAAAAGATATTGTTTTTACTATTAAAGAAAATGATAAAGTTAAAATTAATAAAATTATTTTTGATGGGAATGAATTTTATTCTGATTTTCGTTTACGAAGAGTTTTAAAAGAAACAAAACAACAAAGATGGTATTTATTTTGGAGATCATTTTTTGATAAAAATGATTTCAAAGAAGACAAATTAGCGTTAGAAGCATTTTACAGAAATAATGGATATCGTGATTTTCATATAATTTCAGACACAACTATTTCAGACCCCAAATTTAAAAATATTGATATTGTTATTAAGGTTAATGAAGGGACCAGATATAAATATAGAAATTTTTCTTGGGATGGAAATACTTTGTTTGATACTTATAAATTACAAAGAGCATTAAATCTTAAAAAAGGCGATTATTATAATGAAGAAGAGTTTAATGTTGCAGTATATAATAATATGCAAGGTCTATATATGGATCGAGGATATATATATAGCCGCATAGAACCACAGTTTATTCCAATAGGAGAAGATTCTATTGATATTCATTTTCCAATAATTGAAAATCATCAAGTTAGTGTACGAAATATATCTATTATAGGTAATGATCATACAAGAGAGAATGTTATTAGAAGAGAATTAAATATTTTTCCAGGGGATATCTTTAATAGAGAAATGCTTATTCGAAGTCAGAGCAATTTGGCTCGATTGAATTATTTTGCAAATGTATTACCAGATGTTGCTCCCGTGGATGAAGACGAGATTGATTTAGAGATTGTTGTAGAAGAGAAGTCTTCGGATCGCGCAAATGCTAATATAGGATATAGCGGAGTGTATGGCCTATCCGGTGGAGTGGGGATTGAGTTTGCAAATTTTAGAGGTTTGGGACAGCAATTCATGATTAGTTATAATATTGGCTCTAGATATAATTTTTACTCATCTCAACCAACTTCTCAATTTAAGAGCTTTAGCATGAGCTTTGTTGATCCAATGATATTTGATACTCCAAATAGAGTAGGGTTCTCTATTTATTACACCTATCGAGGTCAAGGAACTAACTATTATTTTCCTTTGGATTTAAGGATGAGAGGAGGTTCTATTCAATGGGGTCGGCGGTTTAAATGGCCCGATGATTACTTTCGGGGTTATTGGGTAGTTCGATCAATGCAAAAAACCTACGAAGGGACACAGGAAGAATTAGATCAATATGTGAATGGATTAGGTAAAACCTTTGCGAATAGCATTACCCAAGTTATTACCAGAGATAAAAGAAACCACCATGAATTTCCAACTCAAGGATCAAAATTTACATTGGAAACAACATTATCTGGAAATTTGTTTGGTGGAAATGAGGATTTTGCCAAACATCTATTGAATTTGGAATGGTTTGCCCCTACTTTCTGGAAATTTGTGTTAATGAGCTCATTTAAAATTGGCGTTATTCAACCATTAGATAATTTGAACAATCAAAAATCACTTATCCCTTTTGATGAAAAATTTATTATGGGTGGTAATGGAATGCCTTATGGTAATATGCTACGTGGATACCCAGATAATTCCATTAGCCCAGGGCCAACGGGTGGGAATGCATTATTGCGTTCAGTAACAGAATTTCGTGTTCCTATTTCTCAAAACCCTGTAATTTATGGTTTAATGTTTGCTGAAATGGGAAATGTATGGAATACAGTTAATATGGCAGAATCATTTGATATGCCTAGAGATGGTGCATTTACTTTAAAAAGATCTGCAGGAGTAGGAATAAGGTTTTATATGCCTATGATGGGTGTATTAGGTTTTGATATGGGATATGGGTTTGATGTAATAGACAACAGCGGTGACCCCCCTGGATGGAATTATACAATTATTTTTGGAAATGTTTTTTAGATAATATTTAATAAGAAAGGTAATATAATGAAAAAGATATTTTTAGCGTTTATTGTTCTATATTTAACAAGCCCTTTTATTTATTCACAGAGTAAAATCGGCTTTGTTCAATCTGATCGTATACGGGCAGAGTTTGAAGAATTCAAAGATGCAGAATCTCAATTGCAAATGGAATTCCGTAAAGTACAGTTTGAATATCAGACAATGTTAATGAGTTTAGATAGCATGAAAAAATCATTTGAAACACAAAGGCTTATGAGCTCACCTGAATGGCGAAGAGAAAAAGAACAAGAAATTGCTCAAAGAGAACAAACTATTCAGGCGTTTCAAGCACAAAAAGTAGGGCCTGAAGGTGAATTATATAAAAAACAAGCACAGATGGAATTCGAAATATTAAGTAAAGTAAAGCGCGCTGTTGATAAAGTAGCTGCAACTAAAGAATATGATTTTATTATTGATGGATCAGTTTCATTGTTATTTGGGAACCCGACTTATGATCTTACAGATGATGTGTTATATGAATTAAGAAAATATAGCCTGCCTGATGAAAATTAATAAATAATTATACATTGAAAACATTATTAGATTTAGCAAAACTTGTAAATGGTGAAGTTGTGGGTAATCAGAATATGATTATTTCGGGAGTTTCTGAAATACAAAATGGTATAGAGTCAACTATTACCTTTTTAGGAAATACAAAATATAAGAAATATTTATCATCAACAAAGGCATCTGCTGTTGTTGTTGATGATAGTTCTTTATTAAATGATAAATCTGGTATCATTCATAATAACCCCCAATTAGCTATTGCTAAAATTCTAGGTCAATTTTCTCATACGATTGATAGAAAAATCGGCATAAGCAAGACGGCTTTTATTTCACCAAATGCAAAAATTGGGGAAAATATTACTATTGGCAATTTTTCTGTTATTGAAGATGGAGTTATTATTGGTGATAATACTATAATTGGTTCTAATACGACTATTAGTAACAATGCTTCAATCGGTGATAATTGTAATATTTTTTCAAATATTCATATTTATAATGATTGTACAATAGGAAATAATTGTACTATTCATAGTGGGACAATAATAGGAAGCGATGGTTTCGGTTTTGTAACAGAAGATGGTAATCACCATAAAATACCTCAAAATGGTAATGTTGTTATAGGTAATAAAGTTGAAATTGGTGCTAATTGTGCTATAGATAGAGGCACAATTGGGGATACTGTTTTAGAAGATCAATGCAAATTGGATAATCATGTTCATTTAGCTCATAATGTACGTCTGGGTAAAGGATGTATTCTAACAGCTGCGGTTACAATTGCAGGTAGTGTTAATGTGGGCGAATATTGTATTTTTGCTGGGCATGTTGGTGTTGCCCCTCATATAACAATAGGCGCACACTCAACATTGGCAGCTAAAACAGGTGTTACAAAATCTCTTTCTGGCGGTAAAATATATGCTGGGATGCCAGCGCGTGAAATAAGAGAACAGCATAAAAGAGATGCGTTGTATTCTGAAGTAATGAAAATTAAAAAGCAATTAAAGAGTTTAGAGAAGTGACAAAAACTTACCGTAAACAAAGAACGATAAGTAAATCTGTTTCATGTACTGGAGTTGGTTTACATACAGGAGTAGAAAGCACTATTACATTTAAGCCTGCCCCTGACAATTATGGTATTCAATTTTCAAGAACCGATATTAATGGGAGCCCTGAAATAAGAGCTGATATTGAGCATGTTGTAGATATTTCAAGAGGGACAACTATTGGACAAAATGGAGTTAAAATCCATACAGTTGAACATGCTTTGGCAGCGGTTTCAGGTTTGCGGATAGATAATGTTCTTATTGAATTAACAGCAAAAGAAGCACCAGTGATGGATGGAAGTGCAAAAGATTTTGTAGATGCGCTTCAATCAGTAAGTTTTATTGAGCAAAAGAAAGATAGACATGTATTAAACATTAGTAAGCCGGTAGTATATTCTGACTCAAAGAAGGAAATTGATATACACGTAGTTCCTGCAGATAGTTTTCGGGTAACTTTTTTAGTTGAATATCCTTTACCTGCACTCGGAACACAATATGAAGCAATTTATAATATGGAAGAAGATTTTGCGAGGGATGTTGCCCCAGCAAGAACTTTTTGTTTTTTGAGTGAAGTAGAACAGCTAAGAGAGAAAGGATTGATTAAAGGAGGAAGTTTATCTAATGCTGTAGTAATTCTTGATAGAAGAATTAAGAATGGTGAAATTAATCACTTGCGAAAATTATTTGGTATTCAAGATAAAGTCATTCAAGGACAGAACGGTATTTTAAATGGGAAGTTATTGCGTTTTCATAATGAACCAGTAAGACATAAAACACTTGATTTAATTGGAGATTTAGCTTTACTTGGAATTTCTATTAAAGGACATGTAACTGCTGCCCGAAGCGGCCATGCAAGTAATGTTGAATTTGTTAAAATGATTCGTAAAGAATATAAAGATCAATTATAGCTTAATTATTTTATAAGATTTTGGATAAAAAGTCACAATTTAATATCCAGGATATTTTGGAGCTTCTTCCTCATAGATATCCAATGGTCTTGATTGATCGTATAACAGAAATTGAGCACGGTAAAACTCTTACAGCAATTAAAAACGTTACTATAAACGAGCCATATTTTGCTGGACATTTCCCTTCACAACCAATTATGCCAGCAGTTTTAATATTGGAAAGCATGGCGCAAGCGGGAGCGTTTCTAGTATTAAATAATGTTCCAGAACCTTTAAAAAAGAATATGTTATTTTCATCAATAACTAATTCAAAATTTCGTAGCCCTATAGTACCAGGAGATCAAGTAAAAATTGAAATGGAACTTGCAAAAATTCGCTTAGGAGCTGTTAAGCTCATAGGCAAAGCTTTCGTAGATGATAAATTAGTCGCAGAAGCCAATCTAATGGCAAATATTGTTAATAGAACAGGGTCGTAGGATTACTACAAAATTACATTCCACCGCGCTTATTAGCGCAAATGCTAATTTAGGAAAAAATGTCCAGGTTGGTCCTTTTTCCATTATTGAGGATGATGTCTCAATTGGTAATAATACAATTATAGGTAATTGTACCACTGTTTGTAGTGGGACCAAAATAGGTAGTAATAGCAAAATATTTCACAATTGTAGTATAGGTGAAATTCCTCAAGATCAAAAGTTTACAGGTGAAGATACTGAAACTTTAATAGGAGATAATACCATAATAAGAGAGAATGTAACAATTAACCGTGGAACATCTGCCCTTGGAAAAACTGAAGTTGGGAGCAATGTATTATTAATGGCAGCAGTCCATATTGCGCATGATTGTATTATTCGTGATAATGTTATTATGGCAAATATGTCTACACTTGGCGGTCATGTAGAAATTGGAAAATATGCTTCTTTAGGTGGAGGTGTCCTCGTACATCAATTTTGTAAAATCGGAACCCATGTATTTATTGGTGGTGGCTTTCGAGCTGTTCAGGATGTACCTCCTTATATTTTAGCTGTTGGAGAACCTTTAAAGTTTGGGGGTATCAATTCAATTGGTTTAAAAAGAAGAGGATTTTCTTTAGATACATTATCTAATATTAAAAAAGCCTATAAAATGTATTTCCGCTCGGACCTAACTAGATCAAAAGCTTTAGATACGATAAATAATAATTTATCTGATAATAAAGAAATATATAATATTATTAATTTTATTGATAATAGTGAACGTGGGATTATATAATAATCTTTATATATTTTATGAAATTAATTTTCATAGAACTTTTTATTATAATGCATTTATTATTTGGACAATTTCCTTCTTATGATATTTCAGAGGTTGATGGATCAAAATTTGTATTATCTGTTAAACCGTTAATTATAAGCACCTCTTTTTCACTTGT
>Ga0206678_10000010_pt1 | contig 118847 bp, 151 predicted proteins | sample M180m12015metaG_FD_155453 | JGI IMG/M metagenome (GOLD analysis project Ga0206678, IMG submission 155453) | Ammonia-oxidizing marine archaeal communities from Monterey Bay, California, United States - M1 80m 12015 | ecosystem: Environmental > Aquatic > Marine > Intertidal zone | place: USA... | reverse complement strand
AATCCTGACGCGTGGATAGAACTAAATAATGGTTCAGTTGTCGATAAGTTAACCGGAGATAGTTTTCCTTTGATGTTTAATGGGTTAATCGATAAAACTGAAATGTGGAATATAGCTAGAGTTGATGATGATGAGTGGTGGGGTTCTTTAACTGATTTAGATAAAGAAAGGTTAACCGATAACTTTAGTTAGTGAAATTGAGAACTAGCGGGTCTACCAAACATATGGTCATTCCAAATAACTTGACCTTCATCTCCAATTATAGATAATTCAATGGCCACTTTAGGTCCATTCTTACCCTTAGGTAAAATAATATTTAGTATTTGCTCAGGTATTATAACATCCGCCAAATAAAATGGGTCAATACCGTATTCCCATATTTCATTTTCTATTTCATCATAACCTTCGATTTCACCACTTCTAATCCCTTCATCAAAATTAAGTGAAATATCTGTGTATAATGTTACCTTAAAAATATAGTGTTCGTATTGTGCCGTAAATTGACTATTAGATGTTTTTTCTACAAATTCAAAATCAATAGAGTTAATCTCAAATTTATCTTTATATATTGACCTTAATGTTGGTGTATTTAAAAGTACTTTACCTATTTCAACTATTTTATCTATATCTTTATCCATAACTATAAATATAACTATTTATATTAAATGGAGTTAGAAAATAGTTTAGATAGTGAATTAAAGGTTGAGGCACAAGAAAAAGGTAAAATGGCCGTAAAAGTTCTTGATGCGTTAGTGTTTAGTAAATTTGGAGGTATTGAGTATTCAATGATGATACGTAAAAATAGAGCTAATTGGCAGAACACAGCTTCAGATACTATCCCATTTTATTTTGAATTTGATGTTGATATTGATGTTGATAAAACATTTGAACCATCACCTACATATGATAAAAAATATGGAGAATACATATATGAAATAGGTGACCATATTGGAAGGGCCTTACGATATGTTAACTTACAGGATTATATGGATGAGCCAATGTTTACATATGTAAATGACGAATTAGTCGATAATGAAATAGATAGGTTGGAAAATAAATTAATTTTATATCTTCAGTCTCAATATGAAGGGCTTAGTTATGACAGTATTAGAGAGGCGGATATAGGTTACTATTTATATAAAGGGGAAACAGATAATCCATATATGAGAGTTGAGTATGTTGGTCAACCACCCTTAAGGGACGGAGACCGTCAATCTACAGATACTATTGAAGAAAGAGAATATTTTTCTTGTGATGACTTATATGACATAATGTCCGACCTTTTTGACAGGTCACCACTTTCTATATCCTATGATGGGGAAAATTTCACCTGTCAATAAGAATACCGTAGATATTTATATAATATGAAAGATATTAAACTTGTTAATTTATTAAAAGAAAATGTTGTGGAAATGTATTCACAAGACGTTTCTTCCGATATCGCAAAAATAGAATTCGGCAGGGCAAATGTATGGTCTAAATATGATAAACCAATTAATGTTTATTTTAACGACTTAAGTAAAAGTCCTTCTGAAATAGCCAATTCCACTAATGTTATACTTACCAATAAAAAAACGGGTGAAGATTTAAGTTTCGATTCCGAAGACATTAGAGTTAAAGGTGATAAAATGTGGGTTAGTGTTAATGACCTTAGACAATTATATCCAAAATTTTTAGAAACGTTATTAGTTAAGTCTGATAAAAGAAAGTCAGAAAACTTATCAGTTAATACACTGAAAACAAAGGCCTCAGGAATACCTCAACTAATATTAGATATATTAAAAGACGTGTACCCAAATAATTGGGGAAAAATTTCTGAACCTGATTGTCAAACCTTAGAAGGTGTAATAGATATCTTTCCAGCGATGGAAGGTGAGAGATGGTCAATACTAAACTTCTTCGATACCAATCCAGGTGTGATAAGAATATTAGTAGAGAAATACCAAGATGAAAACGATGAGGTAACTTTAGAAGGGTTTAAAGATTATCTAAAAGAAAACAAAGAAGAGATATTCGGAAAAGATAGCCCAATACTACAATCGTTAGTAAAAAGAAACTTACAGTCATTCGAAAGAGGATGGAAGACAGAGGCCGAGGTCATAGACATCGTTAAGAGAGAGAACCCAACACTAACTGATGAAGATATATCACAATACTGTTTAGGGTCCATAGAGGACCGTGTGAGTGGTGTAGACTTTAAAGTTAATGGTAAAGGGTATCAAACCAAACCAGCGTCCAAGATGGAGAGGTTAAAGAACGGAGGAGTAAGAGTTCAAACATATGGTATGAGAGACTGGTACCAAAGAAAAAAAGAGATAGATTACATATTATATTCTAACGGTAAAAACATCGCAGTATTCCCAAACAAAAACTATAAAGTATCTAATGACGGTAAAACCGTAACACATTATGAGAACATGGTTAAGAATTCATTTGTATAAGTAAATTTTATATCCTATATTTGTCGAACACTTAAAGATAACTATATGAGTAAGTACAGAGTAATTCGAGAAGAGTTCTATAACGGTAAGGGGATATCCTTCGATGTATGTTTCTTTGTACAACAACAAAAATCATTTCTATTCTTTAAATGGTGGACATATGTCACACACGATTCCATAGGTATTAAGAATCTAAAGAAATTCCCCCTACACTTTAAAGGTGGTGTACTTGAAGCCGAAGACTTCATTAAAGAAGTTCTAATTAAAGGTAATAAGTTTAAAGGGAACTATAAAACCGTATTAAGGGAGTATGATTCTAACGGGGAGGAAATAAAACTATAATTTTTTTGTCTCTACATTTCTCAGGCGGCGGGTCTCTATAAAACTTTCTATTATAAACCTCAAGGTTATAACTCCAAAGTTTCCTCAACGTATTATATAAGACATTCTCCTTTATAGAGTCCATAAGATAATACCCACCCTTTATATACACACAGTAAAAGAAAGGGGTATTATACGGATATACATATAAAGGATAAGAAAGGGGGGTATCTATATGGGTAAACATATAATCCCTATAGAACAGGGTGGAGAAACAGTCTATTATAAAATACACTACCTATAATTCTCCGTAAGGAGAAGAAAACCAAAGTGTAGTGTGGTTAAAGACTCATATAAACCCACCCTCTTATAACCAAATCACCTAAAAACACGGTTTCATCTACGAAACGTCCTACAAAACACCACTTAGAACACCATTAACAGTAATATAGGGATGGTGCCTTATAACTATTTCTAAATGGGGGATTCCGACAGTAAGGGAGGGGGTTATGACCATTAGTGAATAAAATCACCTAAAAGTATAACTAAATGGGGATTTCACCGATGAGAAAAGAGGGTTTTTTAGGTATCTGTCGGAATAAACTCTTTGGAAATACCTTTAGATGGTGTGAATATAATGATTTAATATACTTAATTAATCATTCATATGCCGGTATCGGATATTTCGGACCGTTTTTCTCGACCTTCGGTCGGTCCTTTTGTTCTAAAAAATTTTTTTTAACGGGTCCTTCGTCCCGTATTAATAACACTATTTTAAGAAAGTCTTGAAACATAAGGTGGTCACATATATTTATATGTATGGATTTTAATTTAATGAATAACATGTTTAATAAGATAATGCCTAAGTCGTATGATGATATTGCTAAATATTCTAATATGGTTATGGACCATGAGGTATTAGATGGTAAAATAAAGGATATCGAGTTAGACTTTGTACCTTCTAAAGAGCCAATTAAATACGGTGGTTATGAAATGATACAACCGGGTACTCTAGTTATTAATGTGATTTTAAATACAGAAGGTTTTTATGAAATATCTGATAGTATGCCAGAATTAAAAAAGGTATATAAATTACGTCCTGAACTTGAGGCCGATAGTTTCTTAGAATTTAATGGGTATGAATTTATTAAAAATGTTATATTTCCATATATTTCACAAAAATTCCTTAGGTTAATGGGTTTGTCATTAGGGGACGTACCTTATGTTGATTTTAATCTCATTAATCATAGAGGTGAGACAATACTAAATTACGATGAAGATTTAGATACTTTCATTGGTTCAGAGAATAGTAGTGTTTGGAAAAAGATTTCTTAAAGTTTATACTTACCCTTATTAGTTTCTAACCAACCAACAAATATTGATAGAACCTCTGATTGTGATTCAGTATTATAGTTATGCATATTATCGTTAAACATACCATCATAACTATTTAAATTAACAACAGACAACATCCCCACATTTTCCATAAAGTAATTTTGGTAGTTCATACCATTTGACATTAATTTATCCCAAAATAATTCCAAAGAAGTACCATCCCCTTCAACAGAGTTTTCCCAAACTGCATTTGAAATAGATTCAAATATTGAATCGGGGTCAGTATCTGGTGAACCTATATCTACTGAGTCTAAAAAGTCCACTATAGTATTTCGATTAAACTCATTACCATTTAGTGTTATTTTTTGAGAGTCTTTAATATCAACAGTATACATTAATGAATCTTCATCCAATATTTCAATATAGGTTTTTAAATCATTATCGAAGGACTCTAATCTAAATGACCCCTGTGGATAATCGGCAATATCAATTGAGTAGTATTTTTTTAATTTAGATTCAACATTGACTAAGTCTTTTTTAAAGTTATCATCCATTGTTATTCTATCTCCAAGTCTCTCACCGTTTAATAATATATTATTGAAATCAAGTAACCCAACAGTACTTCTCGGTATGTTAAAATATTTGGAATCTTTTAAAAAGAATTCCATAAACATATTACGAAACATTTGTTTAGTTCTAATGGGTAAATCAAAATTACCTTCAGCGAAGATATCTACAGAAATTCTATTTTCAGGTAAAAGTTCGAAGTCATAAGTTAAATCTAATCCCATATATTTAGACCTAGATTGGTTCATAAACTTAAATAACATTCCATATTGTGTGTCGATACTCATATTCATAAATAGTTATAAAAACTATATTTAACCAAAGTACTAATATTTATTAACATGAGTAACAAAGTTGCATTAGAACTATTGAGAGACTTTTTCGTTATGCTTGGACCTAAGAGACCAAGTGGTCTTTTTGACTTCGAGGTGATACCTCTAAGTGATTCAAGTGACCATTCACATACCCTTTCATTTGAGTTACCTGATGAATTGAAAGAACAGTTGAATATTAAAGAAAATATGTTACCATTAAAAGCCAGTTCTTTAGAGAATTTGATATTATCTCACATGAGTAGTGAGGGGGAGGTTAATCAAAAGTTTATGAATCTGATAGAGTTTTTAAGAGCTTTACCTGATTTTAAAAAAAAGATTGACAACTATTTTGAAAAACAAAATATAAGTATTATATTTGATTTTAAATAGTATTCCATAAATAATTTAAATAGGAAGAATGGGAAATGCAGAAAAAATTAATAACATTGAAAAACAAATTAAACATTTAGAGACTGAAATGACGAGTATACAAGAAAAGTGTACTCATAAAGAGACTCGTGTTAAATTTAAAGATGGGACCAACAACATGAGAGTGTATTGTTGTGAATGTAATCGTGAAATGGGTATCCCTAATAATAAAGAAGTTGAAAAATTTCTAAACGTAAAAAAATAAAATTATGGCTTGTGAAAATTGTACTTGTAAAAAAGAAAAATGTCTAAATGAAGGATGTACGTGTGAAAACTGTACATGTAAGTTTAAAGGTAATGACTCTGAAGAGAGTAAACATATGGCTCCGTATGACAGGTAATCTGTTGTTGTAGGAGTTTAGGACCGCTTATAGTTATGAGCGATTAAGGGGAGAGGTTTCGCTACCATCTCCCTTTTTATTTTCTATAACCTTTGATTTCTTTTCGATTGGCGATATCGATTAAACTTTTTAGTTTACGAACTCTACCCGATATTACTGACTGCATTAATTCTAATGTTTCAATATCGTATTCACCGTTAACGAAATCCATGAAGTCTTCCGATTTAATTTCAGGTTGAATCTCTACATCTTCTTTTAATGAATTATTTGACGGAGTCTTATATGAGGTGTCGGTATTCATAGGTACTTCTTTAATATCATCTACAAACCTTTCAGTATCCCATGTATCACCCCATTCTTCTTCAATGAATTCCCCCATTGATACATCAATTTCTCCTGTTTCAATTTGTCTAGTGATAAACTCTTCTGAGTAACCTTCAAGGAATAATTTATAATAATCACCTTTTCTACCACTATACCTTTCTTCACCTAATACTTCAAATTTTTTAAGAGTTGGTATGGTATACTTAGTTTTGTCAGTTTCACCATTACGAATTAACGTAATATTATTTAATATAAAATTCCCATAAAAATCTTCAATTGCTCCATCAAATTTAGGTAAACCAAATAAAGGTAAATTTTTACTAATGTAATTACTTAGACTTACTCCAGTAAATTCAGAAAAATCAACATCCTCAAAGTCTTCTATATCCTCAATTACTTCAGGATTTTTATCCTTTATAAATAATAACATAGTAATTAACGCATCTATGTTAACCGAAGGTGCCACAATTTTTTGTTGCTCTGTTATTCTCATAAGGTTCTTAATTCTTGAAACGCTTGACATATCTTGTATTTTTAAATAAATATCTGAATATTTATATTAAAACGTAATACAATGGATTTAGCTCAACTAGCAAAAATAATTAAAACTTATATCGAGAAGGTAGTTTCAAATAATAAATTTAAGGAAACACCTGGAGCGAGTTATATATTAAGACAAATCATGTCCTTACCGCCAACAAAAAGATTAGTAAAAACTACATTATCAAATAAAGAAATCGTAAAATTATCTTTTATCATATTCTTTATGTTTAAGGGTGACGATATTGAAACGGCAATATGGAGAAGTGAGAACGAAGTATATATGTTATCTCTGAGTGATGTGGATGAATTATTTGCTAGAGATATCTCATGTGAAAATTGTGCAGGTCTTGGAGATGCAGACTGTCGTGAGTGTTTAAATACAGGTTCAGAAACGTGTCATGAATGTGAAGGTACAGGTGAGGGTGAACCTTATGGGGATAGTGATGAAGATGATGAATGTGGTATGTGTAATGGGTCAGGTGAAATAGAGTGTACTCAGTGTGACGGTATGGGGACATATAGTTGTCCAGATTGTAGTGATGGTGAGGTTGAGGAAGATGAAGAATCAGTTCACTTCGGTAGTTCTACATGGGTTATTGGGGACGTTAATATGGTAGAAAAACTTAACGAATTAAATCATCAGGATTATACTCATAAAATAACGGAGGTCTTAGATTCAAATAAAGGGGCTGTAATATTACTTAAGAGTGATTCTGAAGTGGACCATGAATTAATAGGTGACTTTGAAGATGAGCACGGACCTTACTGGGACTTAAAAGATTCGTCTAGAATAGAATATCTTAAAAGTTTTAGTGAGATTAGTCCACTTTACTTTAAAGACGATGTTAATAAAATAAAATTTACTGGTGTTTAAATAGAGTATTTAGATATAAATCTCTTAATTTTAGTAATGTTACCGAAAGATTTTAAAACAATAGTACCACCATCTTTAGTTATACTAACAGATAACTTATCCATATTATAAATAATTTTATGGTTACTATTATCTTTTATTAATTCATTCTTATTTACTGAACATTGTTTAAAATTAATACTCACAAGAAACTCTTGTATTTCATCCTGAGGGACAAATTTAGGTTTAAATAAGTTTTTTATAAAATTAATCATTTCTTTCGTCTATTAGTGGGTACTGTTTATCTATTTTACTTAGTCTACTTTTCAACCATTCCTCATAGACATCGTCAGACTCTAAAATACCGTATCTTCTTAATGTGTCTCTTAAGACTGAAACTTCACCTCTAAGATTTTCCATTAATCTCCATATATCGTGTGGAGCTTTACTTATAGATTGTGATGTTATTGTGGTATGACCTTCTGACTGTAACCATTTTCTTACGTCAGTATACATATCTACAATTTTATTGTCTGATTTAGTTTTATCTAAGAATTTTTCCATTGAAGTACCCATAACAATAAATATAAACTAAAATATAATTATACTATATTGAGTCTACTATATTTTTATATACGACTTTTAAGTTATTATCGAATGTGTTATTTGTTGAGTATAGTTGTATATCAGGATTATACGTGTTGGTTTGATACCAAAAATCAGGAGATTTTGTTTGAATTGTATACTCCTCTATATTTTCGATATCTAGTATATCGAATAGTTGGGTCATCTCTACTTTTGTAAAATTACCCTCTATTGTAATTGTTTTTTCTGTAGTGTCTAAAGTGAATTTCATGTTTAATCTATATTTTTACTTTCTTTTTTCTTAGTGTAACAATAACCATCATTGATATTGTTCCATAAGTAGTATAGTAAAAATACAGATAATAGTAAAGAAATTGACTCTACCATCCAGAATTCTTTTGTGTATCCACATTCACTTATTATATAACCTTTTATAGTGTCTACCACAGATAATAATGATAAACTCAAAAAGATTAATATAACTTTTTGATATTTTAGACAATGTTTTAAATGTTTATTAAACATATTATAAGTATGGGTCTAATGTGTCAGCATCAGTACTAAATTCGTCTATAAAATCTTGGGTAAATTGACCATCCTTCTTTAAATATTGTTTAGGTATTTCACTAAAAACCCAATCTAAACAAAGTATAGCGACTAAATGCTTGTCTTTATCATATATAGGTACGGCACAGTGACCTCTTGTTCCACTTGAATAAGCTAATGACCTTAAACCTATATCATTCATATCCTCGACATTAGGGAAGTACATTTTACCATCCATAGTGTCTTTGATGTAACTTGTAAAACTAGTTATTAAATGATTTTGATTTTTTTCGGCTTTTCGTTCTAATCCATCGGAACATCTTTCATAAGTAATTGATAATTTTTGCATCGGTGAGGTCGTATAAAAACTACCCCCATTATGAAATTGCCATATATATACTCTATCGGCGTTATAACTTCGTCTAACGTCTCTTATTGCGAGATGTACTATCTCGTCTTTTTTGATTTGTTCCATTAGTTTCTCTTTAGACCTACTTTTCTCCTGTTTGTCTCTCATTTGTCTAAAGAAACCAGCACCTACTAAAGCTACAATTATTGAGCTAACCGAGGTAACTAATACTTCTAATATTCTTATCCAATCCATTAAATCTTTCTTTATAACTAATAAATATCCGTGTTTACGGAGTTTTTTCTATTTGGTAACCCTTTTAGTACCAAAATTAATTTTGTACCACACACGTTCATGTATAAAATAGAGTATCATTTTGGTTATTATTTCAAATGAACCGATAGTTAAACCAATTAGGGGGTCACCTGAAACAACCCAACCAATAACAACGGTATCTATTGTTCCGATTATTCTCCATGTAATAGTTTTAAGTAGATGTCTTTTAAGATTTACTTTAGTTTTTCCCATATTATAACAAATATCTAAGTATAATATACTAAAGTAAATAAAACCCCCACAAATGTGAGGGTTTTTACCACTAAATTGTTATTTTTTAGTCTTTATGATTTCATCTATAATTCCATACTCTAAAGCATCTTCAGCAGATAACCATAAATCACGAGATGCGTCTTGTTTTACTACCTCGGCATCTTTATCGCAAAATTCACCTAATAAGTTAAACAAAGTGTCATTTAACTTAGTCCATTCTCTCATAGTGATTTCTGCATCTTGTATATTACCAACCGCACCTCCTGATGATTGGTGTAACATAGTTCTTGAGAATCTTAAAGATGAACGTTTACCTTTAGTTCCCGCACCTAAAAGAATAGAACCCATCGATGCTGCCATACCCGTGTTAACTGTTACGATATCTGATTTTATATAGTGCATAACATCTACCATAGATAGTCCTGATTTTACTGAACCACCTGGTGAATCGATGTGCATCGTAATATCCATATTATCTACAGAATCTAAATACATTAGTTGAGCTTGTACTACTGTTGACATTGCATCATTTACTGTACCTGCGACCCATAATAGTCTGTCTCTCATTAATCTTGAGAATATATCTAATTGAGTTGCTCTCATCTCTCTCTCCTCTAAAATGTAGGGGGTCATTGAACCTTGTAGTTCTTTTTGATAATGGTGCATTGTTAGTGACGACACGTTATGGTCGCTCATTGCGTATTTTTGAAAATCTTTTCCGTAATCCATATTTTTTTAATTTTAGTTTTAACGTTATATTTATAGTAACAAAGGTAAGTAAAAAATGCCAAATAGAAAAGTATGAGTATAAAATTAAACGAAGCGGTTGGAGTTCCAAAAGGTATTGTAGATGCTGGCGAAAAATTATATAACGATTTTAAGTCAAAGGTTACCCCTATGATAAAAGACGGTCAAACCGAATATAAAGTTAATTTTAAACCCGTTGAACCTTACATGATTGGAGATGAAGAAATAAATGATGTGGAAATAGATTTAACACTCAGACCTGATAGTGATAAGTATGGTGAGGCTAATATGATGGTTTATAGAAAAAATACTATAGGTAAGGTAGGTAGTGATTATGTTTTGATGAAAGTTAATAAAAATGGTAAGGTTATATTATCTATAGATAAACCAGTACCTGAAGATTGGTCGGTAAAAGATGTGATAGATTCAATAAATAAATCAAAAGTACAAACAGTAAGTGCCCTATCTCACGAATTAAAACATGAGTTTGACGATTTAAAAACACCGTATACTAATGTTGAAAAAGTTTCAGAGTACCAAGCAAATACTGAGATGTTTGACTTCCCAATAAGTGCGATACAAAGAATGTTCTATGATTTATATTATTTAGATGAGATAGAAAATTCTGTAAGACCAACAGAACTTTATGCCAAATTAAAAACTAAAGGTATTGGTAAGTCTGGATTTTTAGATTTCCTTAAAAAAGAATACTTTATAGTTATGGAATCAATGAGATTTAGTGTGGATGAAATGGTAAAGGAAATATACTCAAATATGGATTCTGTAGATGAACTATTAAGTCAAGTTGATATTGGTACAGACTTAAATAATTTGAGTGACGATGAAAAAGTTAATTTAGTGTTACGTATTGCGTACATAAGTGCCTCTAACAATAGACGACAAAATTATGGTGACTCATTAGTTGATAACGATTTAGAAGCTGAGATAGGTTTTATGGGAGATAAGGCTAAACAATTTGATAAATACCAAAAAGGGTTTGATAAGTATGAAAATAATGTTATGAAATTCTATACTGATATAGAAAAATATTTAAAAACCACATCAAAAAAACTAATTAAGAAACTAGGGAAAGTTTACTCTCTACTCCCTGATTAAACCACTCAGGAGTTTCTCTATTTTTCCATTTAGAAAAGTAAGCTTTATCACCAAGATAATAGTTTCTATAAGATTCAACAACAGATTTAACTTTATATTTTTCAGGCATCGCCTTAGCGGGTTCTGTTAAATCTTTATCAAGAATATTAGGTTTATTCACAACACACCATTCTATAACATCTAAAGACTTATGACGTTTACCGTACCGGTAGGTATATTCCTTACAAAGTTCTAAACCTAACTCACATAACCATAGATAATTAGTTAGACTTTCACGTGCCCATATAGAACATGGATGGTTTTTATGTGATAATTTATAAGGGATGTCAGTATTGTCTTTGTTAACAATATGGTGTACCCCACAAAGAAGTTGAGCGGTTTCTAAAATCATTTTAACAACATGTTTGTCGTTATGATATTCTGCACATTTTTTTACGTCCCAATCTAATACAAATATATTCATAATGTTTATTTATTTAAACAAATATAGTTAATAATGTTTAATTAATAAAACATTATTTAAAATCTTTCATATCAATTTCTATGGTTCTAATTGAGATTAAATTAGAAATTAAATCCCATCTTTCAATATTATCTAAATGTGGCGTATTAAATAAATCGATAACTTCACTTGATAGTTTATCGTTTGTTACAAATGCGTCAGCATGTCCTAAATATGACTCAATCTCGGAGATACCCCCTTTTCTAAACCTATCAACTAATACCTCTTCAGTAATCCATCTTTTGTGAAATCCCATATCTTATCCTGTTATTTGTTTTCGTAAATCTTTATATTTTTTATTCCATTTAGAAATTTCTTCTTTATATCCCTCCTTAATTAATTCTTGTTTTTCAAGTTCTTTTTTTAAGGATTCATTTTCTTTTTCAAGAGTTTCTATTTTAATTTCGTATAATCTTCTATGTTCCATAATATTATTTTATTATTATAACCCTAATGTAAATGTTAGTATATATTCTATAGTTTTATCATTAACTTTTAATGTTCTATAACTTATTTCGTTTTTATCCATTATTGATTTTATTTTATTGTCAAAATCTAAAGACTCTTTATGGTTTTGTAATCTACCTTCATCTTGAAAATTATCAGGTCGGTCTAAAAAAATATTTATATTTTCATACTTGTTGAATACGTCTAAAACCATTTTATCAAAAGTGTCATTATATAATGTTGATGGATAACCACTTTCATATCCATTTTTATACGCTAAAGAAAGTAAAATAGGTGAGTCCACAATTATATAATCTACTTTACCGTAAGAACGTACTATACCTCTATGTTGATTAGCAAATATGAATAGTTGGTCATTTATTTGAGAATCATTTTTTTCCCAAGCAACTTGCTTAGGAAACTCATAAGGGTTATCACAACTTATATCTCTTCGTTTAAGTTCGTAAAATAAACCAGATGATATCGTAGACTTTCCTGAACAGGGTCCACCAAACAAATTAATTATTTTTGTCATACTTAAGTTAATAATTTCATTAATAAATAAATTACCCCCAATACTAACATACCCACAAAACCTACAAACGCTCCAAGATAACTTGCTTTCATCTGTGACTCAGTTTTACCTTGTCGGTTAAATACCTTTTTCAAATTTTTCATTTTCTTAAATCTCTTTTAATGTCTTTTTTAACTATTTCTAAATATTTCTTACGTTTTTTGTCACTAACAAAAGGAACAGACCAAAACTGTTTAGTTTTACGCCATCTTGATGGACTCCAACCAAAAACAAAAGTATAAACTCCCATCACTAATCTCAACTTAACTGAATTAAGATACAATGTAATAACAGGTAACATCGGTGCCCCATGTGTGATATATGTTCTAACTTTTTTATCACTAAGAAATGGTTTTGGGTATGCGTACATACCAAATAAAGGTACAAATTTATAGGCAAATCCAGGTGTAAAAACCTCATCAAAAAAGGTTTCCATTTTAGGTACCATTCTAAACCACCAAACGGGAGATATAAAATAAATGTGAGTTGACCACGTAACTAAACTTTGATATTCTTTAATCAGCTCTTCTTTGTTTCTATGTAATTTATCTTCATAGACATCAATTATTTTATACGTTTCACCACCATTTTCTAATTCGTTAATAATAGTCTTAAAGATACCATTATAACAAAACGATTTGTGGTCGGGGTGACCAATAACTATAAGATGTTTTTTGTTTTTAGTGTTCATAACGTTTTAATTATAATAAAAATTTAATTCACATTCAACTTAGAATCAAAATATTTAACCATTATATGTCCACTCTTATAATTGGTGGCTAACGGTATATTATGAACATCACATAACCTCATTAACATTGAAATATCTACATCGTGTGGATGTTTATCTAACGGGTCCCTAAAGAATATTACACCGTCTATTTCTCCACGAGTAACCATAGCCCCAATTTCAGCATCACCACCTAAAGGACCACTGTTTACTGCTTCAACTTTATCGATACCTGCGTGTGTAATTTTTTTACCTGTTGTACCTGTGGTTACTAATGATACGTTGTTGTTGTTAAAGAATTTTAAACGTTTCATGACAAACGCTACCATATCTGATTTTTTACCGTCATGGGCAATAAGTGCTAATCTCATATTATTAATTTGTAATAATATAAGATAAAAAAACTTATCAGTAAATTAATATTTTAAATTAATCACATTGATTTCCAAAATTCTGAATAATACCTTCTAAATCACCTATACCTACATACGGTTCTGAAAGGTATAATAATAAATCCAAAACAGTGATGATTCCGTCACCATCAATGTCACCAACACATGGTTCCTCATTGTATTGTTCACAATCTTCCCAAGGTTCCCCTACAGGATTAACCATTAGGGCATGGAACCCGTCACCTTCGATTAAAGTTGGTGAACCTATGATTGCACAACGAGGTAAAGTGTATTGACAACATGGTATACTAAATGTGTTAGTATCTAATGTTTCACAATTGACATATGTCCATGTGGACCATTCCGTTGCAGGAACAGTTGAAAACACATATTGTTGACATTGGGAAATAGAGTTAAATGGTATAAAGAGAAGTAATGGGATTAGTAATGTTTTCATATTACCTAAATATTGTTATATATCCAGACTCCTCTAAAATCTCAGGTGAATCACTTTTACGACCATAAAAAGTGTAAAGATATACCCCATCTGAAACATAATAATCTCCACCATTTATACTCCCATCCCAATACGGGTAAGTTTCAAAATCCTCAACAAATCCATAATATATTTGAGACCCCCACCTATTAAAAATTTTAAACTCCACGTCAACCCAACAATCTAAATCATATATAATTTGCCATATATCATTAATTCCGTCATTATTTGGGGTGAACGTATTTGGGATATAAACTGTCCAAGGCCAACATTCACTTAATCCTGGTGGGTCAACACATTCTTCTCCAGTTTCACAATCAATTAACTGAGTTTCAATAACTGTTAGTGTATCAGTTTCATAAATGTAATTATCCACCAAGACTTCTACTGTATCCGTAAGGGTTTGTGTTATATAAAGGGTGTCAGTTAAGAATTCTGTTTCAGTTACGTAGATAGTGTCAGTTAAGAATTCTGTTTCAGTTACGTATATAGTATCACATGGGGGTGGAGGTAGTTCACAATCAACACCGGTTACCATATTAAATACAAAGTTATTATTACCAGTAATAATTTCATTAGGTACACTCGTAATTGTAAAGTAATTACCTTGTCCTGATATCCATGTACCCGCTCCATTAATCGTACCACTCACGGTAATCGTATCTCCAGGTTGAATCCAGACTGCTAAATTAGAAACCCCATTAAAACAATTAAAAGTGGTACCTAAAAAATCACTAAGGCAAAAATTTGTAACCGCTTCAGTCCCTATGTTTACTAAAGTTGCTTCATAAACGAATGATGATAAAATACCCGCATCAAATACTTCACATTCTTCTTCAGAAATAGTAACATCAATTATGATTGGGTCGGGACCTATTGAAAAAACACAAGTACCGTCATCCTCTGTTGCGTCCTCATTATAGTTTAGTGCGAAAGGGTCGGTACAACCAGGGAAAACCACAGGACACATAGTAACCACATTGTCTAATAAATTAAAATCAGGATAATTTTGAGTTTGATTAGCCACATTAGGATTAACTGCCCATCCTCCATCTGCAACTTCAGAAGTTTGAGATAGGTTAATTTGCCAAATGACTAATTCAACACACTCTTCATTATTTGATAAAATATCGGACCAGCAGTCATTGGTGGAGCCATAAAAATCATAGATGTTAGTACTCCATGTGTCGCCTGTTTCTAAAACAGAATTACCAAAAAAACTTTTACTTTTAAAGGTCCACCCTGGATGGTTATTACCACTGACGCAATCAGTCCATTGGTAATCAAAACCATCTAAGTGTAAACCTAAAACAATATGACTTATTGTTTCATTATTTTGAATAGAACCACTACTTGAAGTATTACAGGTGGTTTCAATATCGGTGAGGTCATTACATCCACAGTTTTCTGAGTTAATGACTTCCACCACTAATTCTCCTGTGGTAAAATTAAAGTCATTAATTGAAATGTCACATTGACCTTTTACTAAAAATGTGTTTAGGAAGATTAATAAAAATAGTATTTTTTTCATTATTAAGAGAGATAAGTTTTGAATTGTTTAGTTTAACACTATAAATACAAAACTTACCTTCTTATAATCACATTATTGGTTCCCAAAAAACGTTAAATGGTCATCATAATTAGACCTCTATCAAAAGATGCGAACTGTTCATAAGTCTTTGCTCTCCTAACAGTATTAGGGTCCACACGTAAACGAACATGAGTTGGATACTTTTTTTGAGACTCTTTTTGTTGTCGATTAACTTTAGCGATTGCCTCACGTTTGGTCATTGCCCATTCACTATTCCCTCCTGTGGTTGGTCGGAAGTCTTTAGTACCCACAGTTCCTGCGGGAGCTTCCAACCAACCAAATAGATAAAGGTTCTCACCTTTTTGATTTTTATAAGCCATATTAATTATTTAATTTAAAATTGATTTACCTAACACTAATGGTGAGCCGTCTTTGTGTGAAGACACGAGAAAACAATTCTCTTTCTCACTAATTAAAAGTGTTTTGTTTTTGAACATTTTGTAGTGCTTGTAAGCGTACTCTTCTACTTTGACTTCACCTCAGGTGCAATTGTTTCTTCTTTACCCATGTTTTTATTTTTTTAAATGTTTAATTATTTCGTTGGTACAAATATAAGTAATATTTCTTTAAGTTTTACTAAAAATATTATTTTTTTTTAAATTGATATAACTATTTCTTTATTAATCCAACCTATACACAGTTCTAAATCACCATTTAGAAATCTATCGTAAGTTATTTTCATATATGGTATAAGATAAATTTGAGATACTATAGTTGATATTGAAAATTTCATAATTTTAAAATAAAAGTGTTAAATAATAAGCCAATTTATATCCTACAAACGCCCCTATTGCGGTTGGTACAGGAAATATAATAAATTTACCTAAACTTGTTACGTATTTAGGTCTATTAACAACTCTCCCTAAGAAAAAGTAGTAAATCATATACCCTAAAAGTACTAATATATCCACTCTTTCTGCGATAAAGACAACTAAGATTGCCCCAAGTAGACCAAATATAAAATTATCGAACACAGCACTAACTAACTCCTTGTTTGGTGTTTCTCTATATTCCTCTTGTATTTTTTTAAGACTCATAATAAATAAATTTTGAGCTTCCTGAGGGACTCGAACCCACGACCTGCTGATTACAAATCAGCTGCTCTAGCCAACTGAGCTAAGGAAGCTTTTTATACTAAATTCCATTTTTTAGCCGATTGAATAATGGCGACCTCATTAGTTAAATTAGGTTGCTCTCTAACAATATCCATAGCTGTATACATAACCTCTAATCTTAGTCCTTTCGTTCTGGCTAAGTTTAAAACGTCAACATAATAGTTAGGGTTAAATTTTGGTAGTGTACCATCTTCTTCCATGTCTGCAATTTTACTAAGTATATTACCCATAAGTGTTTTTTTATTAGAGTACAAATATATGGTAAATGCATGAAAAAACCAACATTAAGTGTAAAAAAGTTACCTAATGATGGTTTTTTCGTGCATAGTTAAAAAGTGAGTTCTTTAACGTTTTATTTATTATCCGTTAACAACGGATTTTTTGTTACTATCTATTTGTCTATAAATTTCTGCAACGTGTTCGCTCATACCATTTACAGTTTTATCTACTCTACTGTCAATATGACGGTAGACTTCGTTCATGTTATTTTCACTAATATTATGTAGACTATCCACATAATCTATTAGTTCTTTTTTAATCTTTTCAGATTCGTTATACTGATTTTCGTTTTCTCGATTCAGTCGGTTTATTTCCTCTTTTAAGGACTTTGTTGTCATATAGTTCACAAACGTACCCACAACCATTACTAATACAATGACTGTACATACACCTAAAATAAATGATGTTATTTCCATAATTTCTATTTTTTAATTTAATTTTTATGTCAAAGAACTCACTAGTGGACCTTGATGGACTCGAACCATCGACCTACGCATTATGAGTGCGGTGCTCTAACCAACTGAGCTAAAAGTCCGTTAACAGTCTATTTTATCCAACTACAACTGTCACGGATGTCCCAATAGAGTATAAACAATATTGGTTAGGAATAAATCTTTAAGGTACTACAAACTCTTACCTATTCTTGAGTAGATGATTAATCTAGGGGCAATTCATCCTCCTTCTTTTCACTATGGATGTTACCCCATTTCTCATCATGTGTGATACATTAGTCATTAACAGTGACTCGTGTCTTCCAATTCCACCATTCGGTATAATTACTCCACTTAGACTCCGTCTTTCGACTTGTAGGCGTGAGATTTGACGCCTCGTTGTTCGGTTGTTAAACCTATCTAAGAGCGGGGGAGTAGGGGATTCGAACCCCTACCTCTACTAACCAACTTAATCACATCGAGTAACTAGTATGATGCTTTCTGTCTTAAGGTTGGAGCGTCGTACCACTTTGACTAACTCCCCGTATTTAGTACACCCATCAGGATTCGAACCTGAGACCGTCTGCTTAGAAGGCAGATGCTCTATCCAGCTGAGCTATGGGTGCATGTAAAAGAGAGGTTTCGGGTCTTTCGGGGTTACTACGATATAGAGGTTAACCCTTACCTTTTTCTATATCATTGTAGCTTCACTACCTCTCTTAAATTGTATGTTGGGTACATGTAAAAGATAGGGTTCTATTTTAAAGTTATCTAGTTCCAACGCGTATTGGATAACTCCCTATCTGTGTACCGAAGGACGGGCTCGAACCGTCACGGACATTACTGTCCAAGGGATTTTAAGTCCCTCGTGTCTACCAATTCCACCACTTCGGCATCTATATCTTTCAATACTGTAAATGTACGGTACAAATGATTAAGTAACAACTATTTTATTAAATTAATTTAATTGTAGGGACGGTAGGAATTGAACCTACGACCTTGACCATATAAGAGTCCTGCTCTAACCAACTGAGCTACATCCCCATGTTGAAAACACCCATATTTTATGTAGAGGTGCAAAACTCGATTTAGTATTGGCGATAGTGACCCCTCAGGGGTTCGAACCCTGGACCCTCACATTAAAAGTGTGATGCTCTACCAGCTGAGCTAAGAGGTCAGTATTTTACCGAATACTGTGTCGTTACTTAATCTTGATGTCAAAGAACACTGCTAATATAAAACAAAAAACCCGAACATCTCTGTTCGGGCTTCTTCTTTTTCATAGCTTTAAGTCTATTTTTTACATTATGTTTTACCGAACTATCACATAACACTAAAGATTCTTATCCTTGATAAGTTTCTTAATATTATATTATGTGTGTTTCGTTTATTCATTTTTAAAATAGTTTTGTACTTGTTTGTACTCTACAAATATAGTTAAGTTATTTCAATTGTCAAATTTTATTTTAGGATAATCTGTAACCTATCCACCATAAATCAATTCTAAAGAATTTATTTCCTTTATTTAAACCAAAACCAATACGTAACATACGATTCTGATTATTTAATTTAATTTTAGTTAGTTTCATTAATGTATGATTCTCCCATCTTCAGCATAAATCTCTAATGTTGCCGCTTTACCTCGATTATCTAACCAATCGTCAATCTCAAGTAGGGTATCTTTAAAGAAAATACGTGAGATAAAATCCCATTCACCTAAAGGTGTATCAATACCGCCTCCCATTACAGAAAAATCTTCAGGTTTAAGTTCCTCGTCAGATTCAAATAACATTTCACAAAATCCACCTTTATTTTCATCAACAACTAACATAATATGTTTAACACCATCGTTACGGTAATTAGGTGATGCGAAATGGGATTCATAGGGGTATAAATCATCAACATCTTCAACATTTTCATATAAGTCACCCAAATCTTTCTCATCAAATTCTAAAATTACTTTTTCATTTTCATCTACAACTCTAAAGAACGTACTACCGTTATAAAAGGGTGCGTTCATATGAAATAAATCGGGACCCCACATATCGTCAACAACGTCTTCTAACTCAGACCTAATCTGCCATAGTTCATCACAGTTATTGTCTTTCATAAGGATATCTACATCCTCTAATTGTTGGTCATTTAATGAATGTCCCATCGCCTCCATTGACCATCCGTAAACTTCTAATTTGTATTTCATTTTAATTAATAATCTAAAAATTCAATTTTATTTGTATTTGGGTCCCACTCCACAGTTAAGGGTTTATTTTTAAAAATGTAATCTTCACCTAAGACTGATGCGTTGATGTAGTGTGTACCATTATCAAACTTATAACCATACCCACTGTGGATGTGTCCACACACGTGTATCTTCGGTTTAACGACCTTTAACCGTTCAGTCAACAACTGACACCCCAGGTTTATATATTGCCCCACAACGGTATCTAAATAACCATATGCGGGTCCGTGAGTGACCACGATGTCCATGTTATGTGGAATCTCATTCCACTTCTCCTTTAACTCCTCACCGTTGCGTGGTAGGTTAAATGCCCAATTATAAAATTCAGGTTGCCACGGAGAGCCATAAACTTTTACCGAAGATTGGTAATCCTCACCGATAACTTCAATGTTGTCCTGAAGGTAAGTAACGTTAGGATAGTAACTCATGATGTCTTTAGCTAACATTGGGTTGTCCTCAAACATAAGGTCGTGGTTACCAGCGATGACAATCTTATTGGTGTAGTTATCCAACTTATTGAACCAATCAAAAAATCCATCCACCTCATGTTCATAACCTCGTGAAGAAAAGTCACCGGCATGGACCAACAAATCACCACCTGGCAACTGTGACGTTACCTGATGATGTTTTGTGTGTGTGTCAGATATGAATGTGATTTTCATTTTATTTCTTTTGGCTAATATAAACATAATATTTCGATTAAAAAAACTTATCTTTTAATTTTTCTTTTATAACCATAGATTTTAATATGTTTACGTAATTTGTTGCCTCGGCGTATGACTTTGATAAGTAAGTGTAATATTCATCTTCAGTATGTAATGTAGATAAATAACGACATTGGTAGAAGGCGTAGTCATAAACCGATTCTCTCCAGTGACTATAATACGCATGATTAAATTGAGTACCCTTAGATGTATGTATTCTAACTCTAGCCTCTTTCATACCAAAAAGGTTATGGTTTTCCTTAAATATTTTAGAAGAGTAATTACCTGTCTCAAGCTTAGATTGTGCCAACACTATATGTGGGAACTTAACGTTTAAAGAAACTAACATTTCTATTAGTTTATCTTCCGAGAAATCATTTAAAGTATCGTTAATATTAATTACCGAGATATTAGATTCAAAATCATCAGTATTTGTAATATCACGACTTAAAGATTTATTAATGGGTATTAACAATATGGATAAAAATATGATTAATAGGATTAATGAAGGAATTAGTATTTTTATCTTATTTAACTTTTTATAACGTAATTCATTATTACAATAATAAAACAATTCTTTCTTATTAAATTTCATATTTTTTTTGGTTCATTAATTAGTTAAAAACGACCCATTTAAATTAAAAAATGAGTCGTAATAAATTGATTTTTGACTTTAAAGACCCATTTCTTTACGAATCTTAGTTGCTGAGATATTTCCAATTTCAGAAGGGGGTGTGTGTTCAATTATATCATAACCAACTCCTCTACCGAATTCAATTGAACAAATATCGGGAATAATAGTCACTGCGACTTTACCTGATTCGACTTCAGAAGAATAATGATTCATAATATTTTCTTTAACTTCTGTTGCGGTAAATGGATTTTTTTCGTTAGGTTTTCCGTCTCTAATACAGATTAAAACATTTTTACCTTTATCCATTGCCTGTTTAAATAACTCTTGATGACCTTTATGTAAAGGTTGCCATCTACCTACAAACATCGCATACTGACCATCTCTAGCCGGCATTGATGACTCTACGTGAAATTTACTACTCCAATCACTCATAATTTAAATTTAAATATAATTAGACCAATCAATACCTTTGAATCCCTCATTTCTATTAAGGTTTACTCCAAACGCTCGTTGACCCGGTTTATTAGGGTCCATATCATTAATTAAGATTCTCGGACCCCTCTCAATTCCTGTAATTAAACGGTCATAGATTATACCGTTCTCTTTCAATTCTTTAACAGTATGGTCGTAGAGATAATCTGGTCGTGCGGTAGTTAAAATTACCATATGACCTTCTTTACTCCACGACTCTAACTTTTCTTTTACTTCAGGTAAAACATCTACAGATGAAGTTTCATACGTTTCAAACTTTCGATATTTGAATATCGTTCCATCTATGTCACAAAATATTGTCGATTTCTTATCTACCATCCTAATTTAGATATAATTTTTTGAAGAGATTCTTCAGGTGTATCTACAGTGGTATCGATATCGATAAAGTTTTCCTTAGGTGCTACATACGCATCAGACCTAAAGTGGTCTCTTTCTCTAGGTTCTGATGTATGAATGTAAATTTCAACTAAATCTTTACCTAATAGTTTTTTAAACTCTTCTCTTTGGTCAATATAAGGTGAAACTAAAGAAACTATTACGTCATCTCCTTGATTGTGTAAATAATGTGAAATTTTTTGAGCAGCATCCACATTAGTTACCCTACCTTTAATCGAATAATCTTTATTAGTAAACAATTCTCTCATCTCATCACCATCAATTCTATATGCGGTAGGTAGATGAGATTCTTTAAACATATTAGCCAATACGGTCTTACCGTGTGACGGCTGCCCTGTAAACCAATAAACCATTATTCTCCTATTTCTACTAATTCAATATTAAAGTTTAGTGACTTACCAGCGAGTGGGTGGTTCATATCTAAAATTAGATTTTCTTCATCTTCGCCTACGATAGTTGCTTGAATCGGCATACCTTGTTCAGTCTGACCTTGAACCATACCACCTATTTCAACTTTAAAATCTTCAGGGAAGTTCTTACGATTAACTGGCATTACTGCCTCCTCTTTTCTTTCACCATACGCTTGTGTTGGGTCTAAAGTCACATCTTTTACTTCACCAACTTCCATACCTTCAACTGCGGCATCAAAACCAGCTATCATTTGTCCAGTTCCAACTGCAAAATTAAGGGTTTCTCCACGTTTATGTGAACTGTCAAATTCTTGACATCTTCTAAAGTTCCCGTGTAGTGAACTTTAACATTGTTACCTTTTTCTACTTTCATTTTTTTTGTTATTTAATTTATTTAATGTATTTATTTTTAACCCTTTGAGATATTGGGATGGGGTCCCCCGTTTCATCAATTCTAACGAATTTAATTTTAGTTGATAATATAATTGTTTGATTACCTGAGTAAACATTATGTGAACGTGCTTCCATGTAAAGAGTTAATGATGTGGTACCAATACTTTCTACCTCACCATACATTTTTATTAGTTGACCCTCTTTAGCCGGTTTTTTAAAAATACATTCATCAATCTTGACAGTAACCATTCGTGGGGTATCAGCAACTTGCATAGCAAACGCGGCGGCACTTGCATCTAACCAAGCTAATAATTTACCCCCAAATAAGTTACCGTGGAATCCTAAATCAGATTTTTTTATTGGATGTGTATTTAATAATTCCATTGGTTTTTTACTCATTTTAATTCATTACTTTAAAGTGTCCCCAGTCCTCACCAGAAACGTCAATATTAGGAAAGTAAAACATTATTTCCTTATTGTCAAATTTTATGGTCTTTAAAAACCCTGAAGGAATTGTTGCTCCGCCTAATACTTTTTCAAGTTCACCTTCGAACTTTACTATGATTTCTACCCAAACATTATCATAAACTTTTGATAATCCTCTTTCAAACTCTTCTAATTCTCTCCACGGTCCACGATTTAATCCTTCATGTTGTAGAACACAATTTAAATATGTAAATGTTTTTTTAAGTGTTTCCCTATCGCAGTTAAACGCGGCCGCGGGAGCTAAATGGCCTCTATCCCAAACATTGTCTTTATAATCATCAATATCTGAGGTTTGAATACTATCGTTTGTATAGAAATTTAAACCACTTCTACTTTGAGTTCCCATCGGACATAATACTTTATATGATATCCATAAGGGTTGTTCCAATTCTTCAGAGTATACAACATCAAATATATCAGTTTTTATAGTATCATTCTCAATAGTTAATGTTTGACTATGTAATGGTAAACTTAAAAATATTAAAAATAGTTTAAATAAAATCTTCATAAATTCACTATCTTTTAATTTTATAAATTTGACTAAATAAATCTTTAGTTTCATCTAAAACAGATTCTTTAGGCCACAATCTGATGTCATCACCTGAGTGTGCGGTATCGAAACCTACCCAATGACCTTCAGGCCATTCATCACCTGATAGTATGGTTTCTGAAAATGTTAAACCTCCATGTACACTTACATCAATATCGTCATAACCCTTTCCGTGGTCTTTATGTGAGGGAATAATTTTAACGTAACCGTTACCCCATCCTCTTTCCATGTCGGCCCACGTATTTCTCTTAATCATAATTGGTGAAGGAATTCCCGCAATTTCATAGGATAATAAAACTTCGTTAACATTCAAATTTAGGTACAAGGCTTCCTTTAGTGCTTCGTCACCTATTTTTCTAAGTCTATCTGCAAAAAAATTAATATTGTTCATAGTTATATTTATTATTATACATAGACAAAGATATGAAAAAAATTGATATAAAAAAACAATATTTAGAGGGGGATGAGTATTATTCAAATAAAACAGACAAAAAGACTATAGTTTTACACCACACGGCAGGTAGTCACAGACCAGATTGGGTATTTAGTTCATGGGATAGAGACAGGACTAAAGGTGGTAGACCATTAAGAGTTGCCACTCAATTTGTTGTTGGAGGAAAATCTACTAGAGATGGTAATACAGATTGGGATGGTGTTATAGTACAAGGATTACCTGTTGAACAATGGGCACATCATTTAGGTACTAAGAATTCTAATAATAGAGAGTTAAATGAACAATCTATAGGTATAGAAATTTGTAACTATGGTCCATTAGTAAAATCAGTTAAGGGGGAATATTTCACATATGTTAATAGTAAAGTACCTGAAGAGGATGTTGTAGATTTAGGTAAAAATTGGAGAGGATATCGATACTATCAAAAATATACCGACAAACAAATAGAGTCTGTTAAATTTTTGATAGATAAATATAGTTTAGAATATGGTATTGATGTTTGTAAAGGTATGGTTGAACTGTTTGATACTAAACAATCATTTAAAGGTTTAAATGTTTTGGAGAAACAACAATTTTTAAATGAAAAAGGTTACTTAGGATTAAATGGTAAAGTTTTAACCGAAGATGGACTTAACGGAGGAAATACCAAGTACGCTGTAAGAACATACAATGATGCTGATAGAAGTGATTGGGGACCATTTGAATTTAACAAGTTAGCAAATCATGGGGGTGTTGGGATATGGAGTCATACCAATTATCGTAAGGACAAATTTGACGTTTACCCTTATCCACCTTTAATTGAAATGTTAAAGAGTCTGTAATTTGTTTATTTAAAATTTTGTGGTTATATTTGTTTTATTAAAAAAAAACATTTATGAGATTTACTACAATTATTATTACATTTTTTCTGACAATATCTAATGTTTATTCACAATCATCTACGGTTGGTGTGTTATTTGGTAGTGGAGACTTATTTCTTTCCACAGATAATATTAACACATCTGTAATCAATAGTCGTAACCCATATGCCCCATGGGGAATATATACTACGGGCCAATTAAATATAATTAACACTGGAGGGGTCCCGATTATAAATCAAACGGGAGCCTACCCAAATAGGTTAGGTATTAATTATGGATTTTTAAGAAACGGTATCAATGTAGGGGTTGGGGGTAAAATGGTTCTTTATACAAGTGAACCTGCGGATTTTTACCCCGATGTAATGATTAGACTACACCCAATTAAACTTATTACTCAAAATTCACGTTCAATAGACATCGCTTTGATTCTAAATGTTTCTAATACTATAGAATTTGGTGCGGGTTTATCAATTCCTTTTCTACTTAACAGATACTGATATATTTATTAGTATGATAAGTAATGAATTTCAAGATTATTATGATGGTATTATAGAAACTATAACTAATAGTGTAGGTTCTGAGTCTTATGCGCGTAATTTAGGTAAGAACAACTATTTTAGAATAAAAACAGGGTTTTATGAAGACGAAAATCCCGAAACTATTACAAATGAGTTACTATTAACTGTTAAAGAATCTATCAATGAGTCTAACATCATAAATGAGGCTAAGGGTATTAATGAACCAATTAGACGTATAGTTAGAGACATAACAAATATTGTTAAAAGTGAAAATTATGGTGAATACTTTTTACCTGAAGACATCACTGAAACGAATGAAATTGAATATGACTTTGATAATGACTTTAAAAAGTTAAACATAAGTAGGTCGTACAATATACCGTCATTCTCCATAGAATTAACTTACAATGCCGATTATAGTATAAAAGAACCCTACATGATTAATGGGGCATTAATGTCTGACGGAGATACAATTTCAGTACTAATAATTATTAATCCTGAACATTACCCTTCACTTATGTACGATTTAATTGCAGATATAAATGACGTAGTTGCTCACGAAATAGAACATATATTTCAAGAAAATTATATGAGACCTGATAATGAAATACATTTTAAAGAAGAGGGGGATGAAGACCCAACAGGTAAAGAGTATTATAAACAAAGTCACGAAATACCTGCAGAACTTAAAGGTATTATAAGAGTCGCTAAACTTCGTAATCAACCAATTAAACAAGTTATAGGTGATTGGTTTAAAAGAAGTCAGTACGCACATCAACTAAATGATAAAGATTCGTTAGAGTTAATCTCTTTCTTATCTGATGAATACGAAAAAAGATATGGAATTTAAAAGTGAAGAAGAATTTAGAGGTGTAGCTAGAAGAGCCGTACAAATACTATTGTACGTAGTTGAAAGTAAATCCCCACTACTTAGGAAATTAAAAGCGACAAATTTAATAACTAAAATATATGGTGCTAATCAAAACGGTACAGTTTATTTTGAAGTTGAAATTCCTTTCATGGTAGATGACCCAGACCACGGACCATTATGTAAAGAATTAGATAAAATTTTATCCGCAGTGATAAATACATTTGGTGATTATCACTTAAATGAAAATATGGAATTTGTAACTAAAACCTCCGATGATGAGGGTGATGATATGGTTGGTTTTTTAAGTTCATGTAGTTTTGATTGGACTAATCACAATGATGAATATAATGCTAAAGCAAAATATGGTTTCGAATATAATTGGTTTAGTGTAAAAAATATAGTACATATTCCCGATTAAATTATATTGCATTTTTTTTATTAAGATAAAATCCGTATCTTTGTTATATGGAACACACGCGAGAAAATTTAAAGAAGTTATCATTAGTTGAAATTAAACTAATCTGTAAAGAGTACTCTCTTCACCGTACAGGTACAAAAACAAAATTAATTAATAGTATTTTAGATTTTATTAAACCAGTACCAGTCACTGTTAGTTTACCGACTGAATATAAACCACCAAAAGGTAAAAAAGTTATCGGTATAATGATGGGTGAATCTGACAAAAGAAAACAGATTGGTAAACTAAGAGAAAAAAATAAAGTTAAAGACCTATACTACTCAATGAGTGTACACTACTATGAGGTCGATAAAGATTTTAATTTTATCGATGTCGACTAGATAACTTACTAGCAATTTTCTGCATTACGTCTCTAAAGACTACTGACGAAACAGTTATAAGACCTGAATGAACTAATGATGTTGTTAATGTTGCCATTTCTACAGAATCAAAACCAAAGGTATTTGCGACATTAATAATCATACCTAAAATAGGTAATAAAAAAGTGTATGCTAATATATCTCCACCTCTATACACACTAATACCAAGAACGCTTAACATTGCACTAAATTTATCTTTAAGTTGTTGAGTTTTACTAACCGCAGACTTTAATTCATCATCTAAACCTTGTTGTTCAATATCTTTTCTGAGTTTATCGTACTCTTTACCTTCAAAATAAACGATAGATATTGCGGCAATAACCAATGAGGATACCTGCCAAGATTCTAAACCTGTAAACTGACCATTAAGGTATTTTTCAACAGGCTCCATAAGTGCACCGATACCTGCTCCGTAAGTCAGGGCGAATTTAGTACTAATACCAAATTGTTGTTTTACGTCTGTAATTATTTTTTTAAGTAATTTATCTAACCTTTTTAAGGTAGACGTTACTTGTTCTCCGATTCTCTCGTTTAATAATACTTGATATTGTTCTTCTGTAACTAAAACTTTCACTTGTAATGTTTTATTATAAATATGTCACTAATACTAAACTGTTATACGTTATATTTATTTTAAAAGACTTTAAATGGCTAAAGATGTAAACCCAAGTGTAAAGGAAGGTGATAATATAATTTTAATTTATATGAAAGACCCATATTCACCAGTTCCTGGTGGTACTAAAGGTGTGGTAAATAACGTCACTAAAGACCCGTTTGATGAGGGTGAGGAGATAATTTCAGTTAAATGGGAAAATGGTTCATCATTATCTTTAGTGTCTTCAGAGGACATATGGATGATGGAGAGAGATTTAAAAACAAATATCAAAGAAGCTCATAATAACCCAAATTTAGATAACCTAATAAGTCTTAAAGAAATTTTTAAGTATTCTAATGAAAAAATATTCTTTGACTTTTTAAGTAAGATTAGGGAGTCAGGTTTAGTTAATATGTTCGAATCAGGTCAATTTTTAGTCTCTGGACCAAAATATCTTCAAAAATTTATTGAATTTGAAGAAATGAAGTCAGGTAGAGAATATGATGAAGACATGGTTGAGGAGTTAATGAAGATGTCTCAACAAACAAGAGATGAATTTATTAGAATGGCTATGAAAATGGTTGAAGACGAAGGGACCGATGACTATTCGAATAGAAATTTAGAGAAAAAAATAAGAACCCTAACTAGTAAGGCTCTTAAATACTATATGATGATGTTCGGTAGATAATTAAATAGATTCTTTAATATTTAATTTACCAATATTAACCTCCCACGATTTAATCCCAAAAAGTTTAAGTTCATGTGCTACCGACTTTTCAACAAAACGTCTAATCTCACGATTTCTTGAGATGGCACTACGAAAGTCACGAGTATTATTAATATTACATAGACCATTTTCATCAGTTCTCCAACCCCAACCTTTCAATCCACCAGAAACCGCAACATTAACAAATAATGAGGTACTCCATTCACTGTGTCTCTTAATGTGAGTAATTCTGAAATTCAAGTCGTGGGAGTCATATCTCCAAGATGCTCTTAAATCTTGTGAGGTTAAGACTTTTCTCTTAATTAAGTCCCTCACCCCTTTATCTGCTTTAAATTGTTCTATAAAATCTGACATATTGTGTTTTTTTCGTTAAAACAAATATACGGATAAAATATTAAACTGCCATAGAAGTAGTTAAGAAAATTGGGTTTCTTTCACCGAAATGACCACCTACCATATTAAAATAAAAATATTCATCGGCCTCTTCCTCAGTCATAAGGTCAGTTTTTACCATTTTTTGAATTATACGTTGTTTTGAATACACAATTCTTGTTCCACGACCAAATTCTTCGCTAACTCCAACGATACAATCATCAAATCCATCCATAACAATTGCTCCTTCAGCAATTTCATCTATTTCTTCTCTATTCATAGTTTTTATTTAAAATATAACTTAATCCGTTTACTATGTCAAACGAGAAATGAATATATCAACATATTTATAGTAAAAACAAAGATTATGAGAAATTATATGACAATATCAGACGAAGAAAGAAATTCTATTCTTCAAAATCATTCATCATTTTATAATGGTTATGCCACAGGTAACGTACCAAGTAATTTACAACCATTAACGGTTGATAATAGTATTAAAGACGATGGGGGTATCACTGTTGATAATCAAGGTAACGTAAAAACTTATCGTAATCATAATGTGAATGAATCGAAGGTAAAATCAAAAAAAGAAACTAACGAAATGGAGGCTGACGACATGGATTTATCTAATGTGGATTCAGCTTACGATTATGATTCAGGTGGACCTGAACAATTTGATGGTTCTTATTCTGATGATTCATATGGTTTAGATATTGATTCCATAATGAAAATGTTTGGTGGTGATATGTCACCCGCAGAATATCATGATGAGGAGAGTATGATGGATACTCACATGGACGGAAAAGAAAAATTTAATGATGAAGATTCCGCGTATGAGTTTGATTCACAGGGTGGTGATGCTGATGTATATGGTGAACAAGTTACCAACATGTCAATAGGTTTTGTTGAAACAGACTCAAAGACAATAGATGAAGAAATGTGTGAGGGTTGTGGTGAGACTGACGAAAGTTTAGTAACCGTAGCTAAAATGGATAAACCTATTGGTAAGATTTTTTCATTATCAAAAGAGATGGGTGAAGAGTGTGATACTTGTGAACAGTGTGGTTCTGAACTTGATGAAGGTGAATGTGTGGAATGTGGTTCTATGTACGAAGAAGTTGATGAGGACTTACATGAGTCGTTTGATAAGGATAGAAAAACAATAAGAGAAATGTTTAATAGATTTAATAAATTTAATTAATAAATAACTTTCGGTTCTATTCGAAAATTATTAAAGGACGGTTTTAACCGTCCTTTTTTTATTCATGAATATTTTTATATAACTTACCATCTTCAATCAAATGTCTATATTTTGGGTAGTAGTCCCATTCTAAACTAACCATTTTTTCACCATCAAATAGATAACCATTATTAATCATATTACGTACTGATTCTTTATCATGTATATTTAATTCTTGGTGATGGGTATTTCTTAATTTATGCATATTACATTCAACATTACCAAACCATGATAAATGCCACCCATTAATATCATTAAGATGTGTTTCTTGTTCATACCTAACATTTCTTATTTTTTGTGGTGTTGTACTCTTTAAATAAGACCATCTACAAAAGGCGGGTCCTGGCCAAAACATATTTTCAAAATCCCATTTAAAATTCCAATAGTGCCATCTTTGAAGTATAGTTTTAAAAGTGTCAAAAGTTACTTGATTATTTTTAAGTCTACTCAGTATGTCATTGTCCCATATTTCATCCACATCTGAGATTAATATTACATCATCATCGTTAGGTATTATTCTTTCTAAAGTATCTTTTATTGCGTTTCTATTATAGTTTTCTCTAAATTTATTGAGATTATCCTCGTCATTTACACCTAATGGGTGAGGTTCATATAAAATTTCATTTGGTAAATCAATCACTACATGTTCAATTTTGTGTAAAAATTTAGAAAATAAACCTTTATGTTTTTGAAAAAATAACTCTTTATCTTTACCTGTATGACTATTTCTAGATTCGATTAATATGAAATGGTCAACATAGTTATTCATCTCATGTAACCTCAAATTTAACATATCTAATTCATGGTCAAATAAAAAACAATCGTAAATTTTTGGTTGTTTAATGTTAATTTCTGTGTTTTTAATCTTATCCCATATTTTAGGTAAATCATAATTATCTTGAGTAAAAGGTTTTAGTTTACCGGTAGTACCATCTTTATCTATACCATTCGACGCGTACATGTCTTTAATTAAGTTAGTGATGTTATTATCATCGTCCCAAAATTCAGTCAATAGTTCGGTGTGTGAGAAAGCATTTAATTTCTGTCTTATAAAATTAAAATCCCCAAACCAAGAGAAATGGAACCCCCCATTCTCTTTAATTGTGAAACGGGTGTCTTCATACTCTGACCATCTATCATCTCTAATTTTTTGAAATATTTTATTATTTGATATATAATGAGAGTAATAAAAAGCGGTAGAACCTAACCAGTAATGCATTTTTTCTAATTTAGTATTCCATACTAACCATTTTTGTTTAAAAATTACAGGACCATATGGTAAATCATCAGATAATTTGTTAAAAATTTTATGATTAGGAAATTCATCAACATCGGAAACTATGATAATGTCTTCAAAATTAAGTTTTAATTCTTTTAGTGCTAAACCTATAGAGTTTCTTTGGTGTGACTCTCGATAGAACTCTATAGTTTTTTGAGAATCAATAGTGGTGTGGGATTGTATTATATTTTCACTAACTATTGTTGGAGTATCTTTAACAATATAATGTTTTATCTTATCTTTCCACTTTGAAAAACGATTAATATTCTCTTTAAAATATAATGGTTTATCCTTTCCCGTAAAAGTTTTAGTTGACTCTACAATTAAAAATAAGTCAACATGGTCATACAACTCTTCAAGTCTTAATTCTAGTAAATCTAATTCATTATAAAATAAAAAACTATCAATTATTTTTTGATTAATCATTCGTAGTTAACTCATTTAGTAGTTTATGATACTTTCTAACTAAAATTGTGTACCCACAATAATCTCCCGTTAACTTATAATAAAGTTTAATATAGTTTAATGAATTTTTTACTTGAGATAGGTTAGTACATGAAAATAAAACATTTTCGGCTTTAAAATAATAATTACTTATATTGATATCTGTCATAGGTCACTTACTTTTATTTTATAAAGATAATAATAATATAATAGAAATCTATGTCTAAAACAAATTTTACCGCCAAAACCGAAACTATTGATACTATCCCCGATATGTTAAATTACTACTATTATAAAGAAATATTTAATGATAAAGAAATTAATGATATAATATTAATATGTGAAAAATTAGATTCAGAAATTAACGAATTGGATTATTCCGATATTTCTGTCGATACGAAAAGAAGAAATAGCGTTAGTTACTTACCAATAAATGATGAGACTTCATGGATTTATGATAAAATTTATGATTTATCTGTTAGTGCTAATCAGGAAATGGGTTGGAATTTTAATGTGGATGGTATTAATCAATTTATGGAGTATAACACCTATACAGATAATAGTGGTCATTACTTATGGTATTCTGATATAGTAAATTCAAATACTAATAAATTATCAGTAACTCTACATTTATCTCTTAAAGAAGAATATAATGGTGGGGATACTGAGTTTAATTGTGGTTATGAAATATTACGACCTAAGTTTAGTGTCGGCGATGTGGTCATATTCCCATCTTACTTACTACAAAGAACCACACCTATACTTTCAGGCGTAAAACGTACAATAACTTTAAATGTAACGGGAAAAACTTTTAGATAATGGTATATAACGTAAACGATAATAATCTATTTGAACACATAACTAAACACCATAAGATTATATGGTTTTTATTTAAGGAAGGTCAAGAAGACTCCACTTTAAGTATTAAACCTTTTAATGATAAAATAGAAAGTGTAAATAAAAATTTAAATGACGAATTTCCTGAAGTAGTATTTTTCCAAACCACTATAAATGAAAATCCAAAAATTATGGAATATTTTGGGTTGAACGATAGTATAATATGGGATTACAAACATCACCAATTTAACCCTAGAATAATTAGTGTGGTGGATGGTCAATTAATTTACGACCAATCAGGTAAGGAATGTTACTGTTTAGAAACATTAATAAAAATGGTTTTTGACTTACACCCCGAATTAATTCCTATACCAACCAGTGAGGGATAATCGTATCTCAGGTGTTCCTGGGTTTACGTGGGAAACATAATGTAGTTTACCTTTATCTTCAGGTAGTAAGAATAGTGTTAAACTATTAAATTTAGGTGTTTCAACATTTTCAACAACATCCCCATCATCATTTAAAAAATGTAGTAATCCACCATATTCAGGTTTCCAATCTTTAGTTAACTGTAAAACGAATCCGATAATGCCATTAGGACTATCTTGATGTGGTGATAAAAAATCACCAGGAACATAACAAGCAGCGAAAACCTCATTAGAGCCCGTAATTGTTAAATCAGTTACTTTTGAGACTAAGTCGTGAGATTCATTACCATCCAAAAACTTTCTAATCTGACATTCGGTACAATCACAATCATCAAAATGATTATCTAAAGTTCGATGAAAAGAATATGAAAATTCGTTTCTACCAAAAGAGTCTGTGGAGTATTGTCTTGCTTTCTGTATGTTATTGTATTCTTCAGGTGTATTTCTAAAATAACTAACTCCATTAATATTTTTAGACGGAAACGTAGCTATTGACCACCAATCGGTGGGCATTTCATAACTAAAGAAATTATTTAAATTTTCAGCGACTTCATCTTTTAAGTAGTTATCTATAACAACATAACCCTTCTCTTTAAAGGATTTATGTATTTTTTTTAAGTCTAAATTAGGGTTAATTAAATCTTTCATATTTTAATTTATAATTAGTATTCAGTTGTAAAAAAGAATACCTGAAACAATCTACCATCATACTTATCTTTACCAAAGTAATCCATTGATACGTGATAGTTATCTGAACGATACATTACTAAACGATTAAATTTATTACCTAATCTATCGACTAAGTCCCATTTAGTATAATCTCTGGCTTCTGACATATGAGGGGCTAACGAAGTCTCTTCCTCAGTATATTTACTATTATCCCAACCGCAAAGACCTGTTTCTTTATGTTTATATAATCCAGTACCTGAACTTACAGGTGCGTCTGGAGTTAAGTATAATACTGCTGCCCATCCTGTGGTACTATCTGAATGTATCCAAGAACGGTCTTCTGATGTTGTGTATTGAAAACTACCTGAATAGTCTCCTCCCCAATATGTGATTTTACCTGCAAATGGTTCTACTAAATTCTGTAAACTATCTTTTAAGTCGTCATCTAAATGTGAGACTGTACGATGACCAGGGTAATTACCATCTACATCAAAATCTTGAGTTAAGGCGTATTCTCTTACCTCATCAGGATTGATATAGAAATCATCAATTATTAATGTATTAACTCTCATGTATTATTCTATTATTAGTTCAGGATAATCCTTATCTGAAAAGTAGTCAATAATAAATTCTAGTAAATCATTCTTCTCTAAATAATCCTCAATATACTCATCATATGATATGACCCAATCTTTGGTGTAATGACTTTCTGTCGCGTAATCCCATTCGTCACTAAATACTTCTAAATTTCCTATTGATTCAATATAATCTGAGAAGTCTCCTTCACAAATTTCTATTTCTCTGTATCCTTCTTCATTATTTAGTGAAAACATTATGTTTAATGTTCCGTCAATAAAATCATAATCAAGTAGTTCTATTAGGTGTTTTGTCATTTTTTAGATATTTGTATATAAAATAAACGATTTATTTAATTAAGGAAATGGAAATTATAGAAATTATAAGTTCATATATAAATAAAAGTAATAATATACTAAAAGTCGAGTTTCAAGTGTTAAACAATGATAATATTGTATCCGATACTATTGAATATCATTATGTTGAAGAGTTTGGATATAATATTGATATGACTACAGATATTTTTGATGACTATGACATGGATTTTGATGGTATGGAAACATGGAATGATGAGGTAGAAGAGGTTGATGAACAATTTATTGATGAAGATGAGTTGTTATCATTTTTAAATGAATATTATATTGTTTTTCCTGATAGAAAACCTGAAGAAGAATATAATTAAGACTATTTATAGTTATGTCAGGAAATTTTACACCACATAACGATAATGAAAAATCTCAGGGTTCTTCTATGGTTGAACTTATTAATAGATTATTAGGTAAAATCTTCTTAAAGAAACCCGTTTTCTTTGGGATGGATGAACACAAAATAACTTTATTAGTTAGTCCTAGTATGAAAATATATGGTATTTACACTTCACCTGACAGGTTATTAAAAAAATTCCCTTTTGAAGAGAAAAAGTTTTTAAACTTAAAAGATTTAAGGTCGTGGGCTGAAAATAATGAGTTCTCAATAACTTTCTCCGCTGAGACACCTAAACTTAAGAGAGACTTATTAATGTCGTTAGGTGACGTTATGGTTGAGTCTAATGGAGGTAAAGAAAGGAATCTAAGTGTTGTCGTGATGGAAGAATTAAAAAAATCCAAACTACCCGAATCTATTAAGGAATGGGCAAAAGAAAACCCTGAAAAGTTTATTAGAAATATAAGACACGTTCAAAACATATTAAAAAAGTAAAAGTGGTCGATTGACCACTTTTTCTATTTAAGGACCTACTCTTGAGAGTCTAATCCACATATTAACATTTTCACCATTATTCAAGTGTTGATTAGGAAATTTTAGTACCAAATGTTCTAAACCATCTTCTTCAATTATAAAGTTCCTTGGGAGTCCGTCATAATCAATCAATAAATCATCCCAATAACCATCGATTCCTTGAATCACTTCACAGTAATATGATTCGGTCCAATCATCACTTCCTTGAGTTACTTGATAACCTTTGTAGAAAGTTCTACCACTAAATGAAACCTTTTCAGTACCAACATTTAAATCACCAATAGTTGTAGATACCATACCATCATATGTTGTGTTATTTTCATCGTACCCTTCATAGGTATTGACACCATCGTGTCTAATAAAACTAACAAGGTATGTACCATCTAATGTAGGGTAAGTTTCTAGTTCGTATTTCTCACATCCAACTAATGTGATGAGTAAAGATAAAAGGAATAGTATATTTTTCATAATGTTTATGTATTTTATTTAATACAAAGATAAGCCTTTTTATTTAACTGCAATGGAAGATAATGCTTTTTTATAATATTTATTGAATTATGGGTCACTTAATAAATGAAATATCACGAATAAAAGGAATCATGGGTATCATATCTGAAGGCGAATCACAATTTGATTCCTCAGAGAAAAAGACCATTGATGATTTTGTCGATTTCGTAAAAAAAGAACTTAACATCAATAATGACGTTGAAGTTAAACTTCAAAATGATAAAGACGGAATTAAGACAACCGCAGTTTATAAGTACAAAGACGGTGAAGATGAGAAATTTGAGGATTCTGAAATAAGAGTCTTTACCTTAGGAAGGGCATTGGTAGACGTTTTACGTTCTATCGCTCATGAGTTAGTACATCACATGCAAAATGAAAAAGGGGACCTTGAAGGTAAGGTATCCAACGTTGGTGGACCTATTGAAGATGAGGCAAATTCAGTTGCTGGTGAGATGATTAAAAAATACGGATTAAAAGACCCTGAAATCTATGGTGACAAAGAAGAGATGGGAGAACAAGAAGACGGTGGTGGAGAGGCTGATTCCTCATCAACAAATGCCAATGTTACAACATGGGAAACGGGAATAAGTAGAGGTCCCGCTAACACATTAACTGTAGCAGTATGGAACAGTGGTGTTAATAGAGGTAAGGGTAATCATATTGATTCCACAGGTACGTGGGAAACAGGAATAAGTAGAGGTAAGTCAAATCCCCTTAATTAACATATTTATAAAGTAATGGATAACAATAATAAAATAATAACGGAAGAATTAAAACAAATTGTTGTTTTAATGAACTACGATAGGTCTAAGACTTTAATGGAACAAGACCCAGCTTGGACACGTAATATTGGTAAACCAGGTACTACATCGATAACAGGAACAAAGATTCCCGGCCCTAATAAGACTAAAAAATCCAAACCGAAAGAGAAAACTGAAGCTGAACAACTTGACGATGAAATGTCACTATATATTACCAATGAAGAACCTCAAGAACCTCGTAAAAGTGGTAAAAATGGTAAATACTACTTACCATACAAGTCTGAAAGAGCCGTTGTAAAATTATGTGGTAAAGTAAAATCTTGTGATTGTACATCAAATACAACAGTTTATTGTAGTAGTGATAAGTACTTAGATGAAATTTATGATATGGATTGGAATGATTGGAGTTCTTTTTATGGACCTAAAGCCGAAAATAGAGGTACTCATGAGACGTTAGGTTATTTAGAAATGGGACTTATTGGGTTAGGTTTTGTTGCTGCGATTGCCGCGGCACCTTTTACCGCTGGAGGTTCTGTAGCAGTAGCTTTAGGTACTGTAAGTACTGTTTCATTAGTAGCCGCAGGTGGTGTAGCCCTTGCAGACGCGTATCTTTACATAGAGGAAAGAGATTATTATTCAGCTGGAATGGCAGGAGCTTTAGCTGTAATACCAGGTGATGAATTTTTTAAGGTAATTAAAATGTTTAAAGGTTTAGGTAAGTACGAATTAAAGGTTTTACAAGAAGTTGCAGGTGCACCTGACGATATGGTAAAAATAATAAAGAATGTGAGTGAAAAAGGTTTAGAAAATTTACCTAAAGCCGATTTAGAAAAATATCTAATTTTTAGAAAGGCGAGTATAAAAAATGCTTCATTATTGTCTAAAGAAACACTTAAATACTCGGTACTAAAAGCAAAGTCAATGTTACTTAAGTTACCTCTTGGTAAACAATTATATGCGTTAGCGAAGTTATCTAAAGGATTAGGTTTAGCTGTGGGTCTTACATATACATTTGACCAAATTTGGTTGGCCTACAGTGTCGGTAAATCTCTTGGCGAGGAAAAGAGAAGAAGAATGAGAAATTTTATTGCAGAACTACCTGACGGAACTTCAAAACAAATAGGTTCAGATTATGGAGCAATAATGGATATGGCATATGATGAAGGTATAGGTGAGGTCCTTAAATTAATGGGTAAAGGTCTTTGGAGTTTAGTTTGGAATGAGGACGGAACTGAAAATACAAACGGTATCGATAAAATTAAAGGTGCGATTGAAAAATCAATAAAAGAAATTCCTAATACTGAAGAAGGTGGGGGGCTTATAGCTTCATATACTAAGGGTCCAACCGACGCAGAAAAAATAGATTTAGATAAACTTGGAAGTAGTTTAAAGGATACCATTTCATTTAGAAGTGGTCATAACATAACCGTTAAAATGTTGAGAAATGGAACGGGTACCATCCAAGAAGGGGACAAGGGGGTCTCCACGAAATACGTTCAAACATTATTAAATAAAATAAAAACTAAAGATAACGAAAATAAAGTTTATTTAAGTGATAAACCAGACGCGGATTTTGGGCCAGATACGTCAAGTGCCGTTTATGAATTCCAACTAGATTATCTTGGTGGTGAAGGATTTGATGGTGTGGTTGGTGAAGATACCATAGCAAAAATGGAAGAAATATTAAAAAAACAAGAAAATGAAGAATAAAAAAATAATAACTGAAGTTAGTAGAATACAAGATATAATGGGTTTAAAATTCATTATAAATGAATCGTTTTGGGATGATTTATTGATGATGGGTGTAAAGGCAGGTAAGAATGTAGACCCTTCTTTAATAGTAAAATCAGCTGCTGATGAAATAGTTATTGGAGGAGTTAAAGTTTCAGATGAGTTATCCACTTTACTTAAAAAAGAAATGAAAGATTTAACTGATAACACAACAACATTAAAACAGAGTGTTGATAATGTATTAGAACTTTCTAAAAAAACAGACCCTAAGGTCTATGAAAAACTTGTTGATTCAATATTTAACTCTGAAAAATTATATGAGAGTCTTGGTAAATTAGTTACGGATGCCGATACCGCAATAAAAAACTTAATAAAAGAAAAGGGTCTTAGTCTTCAGGACGCTTATGATACGGTCATGAAAGATGTAATGGTAACGATTAAAAATAGTAATATAGTACCTGACTCGTTAATGTCTAAGATATCTAAGGAAGTTGCCGATTTAGTAAAAACCGCAGATGAGACACTTAAAGTGGCTAGTAGTAAAATACCTGAAAAAAATTCAATGACTTTGAAAGATGGAACTAAGGTATCCGATATATTTGATAGTTCAAAATGGAAAAAAGTCAAAGAATCTCTGTCAGACGAAGAAATATTAATTTTAGCTAACCCTAAAAGGACTTTTAACCTTGAAATAAGTAAAAGATTAAAAGAATTGGCCGGTATTGTTGACGAGAGAGCTAATAAAATTAAAAAGATAGCCGCGGCAAGAACAAAGACAACCAATACAAATCTTTATGGTAAATTAGATACTCAATTAAAAAAAGAGATGGAGACACTTTATAAGAAAAGTAATAATGAATTTGTGTCGATTAAAAACTATTTGGATGATGTAGCATCAAAAGACCCAGAATTCAAAAGAGTTTGGAAGTCATTAACTAAAGAAACAGACGGTGGTTGGGATTTTTATAAACTATGGGGTAAGACCGCAAAACATGTACCCGCTTGGGAACAATTTTGGAAAGGTATTACAGATGACTTTTTTTCAGTATTTAAGTTTTGGGGCGACGAAAGTGTTAACCCTATTAAGGCCATAAAGGGAGTAGCTGAATCTGATAAAGTCCTCAGACAGAAAATTAGAGCTAATATTTCGAATTTGTTTCTTTCAGGTTCTAAAAGAGGTTTCCCATGGGGAAAAAGTAAAAAAAATTACAAAAAATTAATAGACAACTATGGGCCTAAATCTGCAAAGGTCGCGTATGTTAGAGATGTGATATTAAACTCTTTTAAAATTAACTTAGTCTTGAGTATAGTACCTGTCCTTGGCGGAGCAGCAATGAGTTGGCTCAAAAGGGATGACTTTAAAGCGTGTACGAAAAATCTTGAGGTTAAGGGGGATACCACAAGACAAAAAATGGAAAGTAGAAAAAATCAAATAGCTAAAAAAATTGAGGCGTGTAGATTTTTAACGGATGCGACTGGAATAAACAAATGGGCAATTAATTGGGCATTGTGGCATAGAGGTATTGAAGAACTTGACGATGATAAAAATCTTTTTGAAGAAATAATAAAACAAGCTATACCTTTTGCCGGTAATAAAATAGATACTGATGACGAAGGGGGTATGTTTCTTTTGGAGTTGGCAACATTGGACCCTGGTTTTGTAATGAATGTAGTTAATTTACTTGTTGAATCTGAACAAGTTTTAAGTTCACCAACAAAACAAGATAGTTTTATTGGTGGTTTGGAGGGGGAACTTGATGAAATGAAAGCAGAAATGGAAAAAATCGAAAACGAGTTAGAAGGTGGTAATATAGTTAAACCATTAGAGAATGAAGACTTTTAAAAAATAATATTATGAAACAACTAAACGAAGAAAAAAGTATTAACATTCAAAGATTAGAGTACATTCGTGATAAAGAATGTCTACCACAGATATTTAGAAAGGGTAATGCTAAAAAGTTTGAAATCACAAAAGATGGGACCGAAGATGTAATTAAGGTAACAACAGCAAGTGATAAGGATTATACTATTTATCCGAACATGACCATTGCTAGTAATACCTCTGGAGAGGTTAGGACTTTTACATGTACGGGAATTGAGAATGTAGGTGAACAATCAAATAACGATAATGATGACAATGATGATAATGATGATAATGGTGGTAACGATAATTCCCCAACTACTAATTGGAAATCTAATTTTTGTATTAGATGTACCGACAGTGAAGGTAGTTTAACGTCAACCAAAGCGACATTAAAATTGTGTAAACCCGTAATAGAAGGTGGTGGTATATGTACTGGATTTAAAAAAAGTGCCATTATAGATGATTTTCCAATATGGAAAAATATATCAGGTGATACTCAACCTAAAATAATTAAAGACTCGTTATTTGATAATAATGGTGAATTATTTTTTCAGGGTGAAAGTAGAGTTGAAAATGGTAAATATAAACCATTTAAATTAAAGAAAGAAAATGGTGAATGGTTTTTTTATGATGACGAAAAAGCGGGTGGTCAACCGGGATGGATTAAACTAACAGAATACTTCACAACATCTTTACATGAAAATAAAATATTTGAACAAAAAGAAATGAAATCAATATCAGACAAAATAGAAGAAAAATTAAGAGACATATATTTTTATACTGTTTCAGAAAAAGGTAAAGAAAGAGTAATATTTGATTTACAAGATAAAAGAGATATCGAACAACATTTAAAAGACTTACATAGTCAAAATATTGTTGGTGATAGAGGTTTTGTTATGGCCGTAGTAAGAGCTAAGGGTTCTGATAAAGAAGATGGTCAACTAATTAAATTGGGTTCATACCCAAAAGATTCTAATGTTAATTTAGGGTTTGGTGAGGAAAAAGGATTAGGTGGTCTTGTAGGGACACAGTACTTCTCAATTAAAAATAACGATGGACCTGATGATAGGGATTTTGAAATAGTTAAAGGAGATATCAATAAAGATATTGAATTTAAAAAAGAGGTTGAGGTCAAAGAACCTAAATTAGTGGTTAATCAACCAGTTAAAGAAGAACCTTATGAGGAGGTTATGAAACAAAAAGAACTTAAAGGTTTAGCATCTTTGGTTAGTTCTGATGAGGTTGGTAATGATTTTACAAAAAAACAAAAAGAGATATTAGAAAAACTTAAAGGTCAGGGATATTTATTTAAGAGACCTGTTGAAGACTCAAACTATAAAAAGACAAAAGTGAAAAGCTCTGAATTTACAGAATCGTTTCATGTTTGGAAAAAACAAGATTAATAAAATGGGTATACAAGATTCAATAAGAAGAAACATTCAAATTTTACAAGAAGAAAAAAAGGTATCATTAACTGAAGAAAAAATAGTTAAAGGTAGATTCTCTATGGTACCTAAAAATATAAATAAACACTCCACAATACAAAATAATAAAACGTTTAATGTACTGTTTAATGAAGTGAGAACATTAAAGTCTCATGGTATTAACCAGAAAGTAATTAATGAAAATATGGTTCAAGTATTAAGTCAAATGTTTGATGAGGAAGGTCCTCGTTTTCTTGACATAGTTAAAGAAAAATTGGCTGAATACTTAAAAAGTAAGTTACAACTTACTGATATTGAACAAGAAATATTAGTTAGTGCTATAGGTAACACTGAAATGGACGAAGTATCGGAATTATTTAATGACCCAAGATTTTTGGCTCAGAAAATATCTCAAGCATACTCCGAAGATATGGGTAGTAAATATTCAATGGTGAGTACAGACAACTCAGATATGGTCAAAAAACTTGAAGACACATTTGTCGATAAGTTGAAGCCTGTTATAGGGGACGTTAATTCCAAAATGGAATTAAAGTTGAAAGACATTAGAGATAATATGCTTTCATAAACTTTTTTAAGAAAAAGGGGGTAATTCAATCTATTAAAAGGTATCGGAAACGGTACCTTTTTTTATTTTAATGGTGTTATAATTTTGTGGTTAAAAACTTTATATGTATTTTTGTGATGGTGCTTTAAATTTTATATGGGTAATCCTTTAATTTATTCGTAAGTAATATATTTTATAATAAAAAGTACTTCCATGAAATTAGACCAAGTATATGTTATTTCTTTAGACCATAGTGAAGAATATATACAAGACCTATACAACAGGTTGAGTAAAATACCTTTACCTTACGACACTCCAGTATTCATTATTGATGCATTTTTAGGTACTCGTTTAAAAACTGAAACTGATTTAGGTTATGAGTTATACCATAATTGGAATATTTCAGATTTAAACCCTAATTGGCATTGGTGGGAGAGACCCACTACGTATGGTGAAGCTGGTGGTATGATTTCACATACTATGTGTTGGGAAGACGCTTATTTAAATGGGTATGAAAATATAATGATACTTGAGGATGATTTTGACACTGACGGCACATTACAATGGTCTATATTCGAAGAACTTATCGATTATCAATGGGACTTATGTTTAATGTCACATAATCCATTACATGTAAATTTCCCAAACATACATAGTTCTTACGAAATAGGTAAAGAACATTTTATAAGACCTTCCTATTTTTATAACACACATACTTACATATTAAATAAAGAGGGGTTAAGGAAGTTAGTGGAGGACCATTTAGATACCTTAAAAAAGAATATAATAGTGTCTGACGAGTTTTTATCTGCCGTTACGACTACTCACCCCCGAAAAGATTTAAGAGAGCTCTACACGTCTAATTTGAATGCTATTGCAACTAAAGAAGATTATACTTATCAGACTCGTTACATGAGTGCGGGTAATTCATTAACAGAACCCACTGAAGAAGATTTAAAATAAAATGGGGGGTCATCACTCCCCCCACTCTTTCTACCATCTCAACATTACTCCTGCCGTCCCTTTCCATTCGATGATTGCTCGTTTTGGAATCCAAAACTCGAATTCTCCGATTTCATCGATTTTGTTGGACATGTCCTCTTTGAACTTGGCAACATCGTTAGAGTTCTTTGGGTGTTTAACACCTACGTACCCTGCACATACCGGACCGATACCTGTAACTTGGGACATCTCATCAGTAAGAGTTCGTCCACAACATCTGCAGATACCTGCGTTGTCCTTTGTGAGTTTAGCTTTCAATTTGAAGGCTTTGTTAGAAATAGTCATCACTTCTGTAACATCAACTAAGATTGGGTGAAAATCCATATCGTAGTTCTCTTTGATACTTAGAGCGATTTTGCGACCGAGTTTGATTGTGTTACCAACCAATTTTATGTTCAACTCTTTTTGAGAGTCTTTTTGAATCTCACGGTCAATCGCTTTGTAACCAGCAGAAACTTGTTTTTCAGTCAACTGACGGTATTTTTTGTATTTAACTTTTAGGTCATTAACGAAGTTAGATTCTCCTGTGTATTGTACGATAGCCTTTAACTCCATAGGTAGTTCTTCAATTTTAACTTCCCCTAAACGTACTTCTTTCATGATTAGTTTTTCTGCCACTGCGTATTGTTTTGGTGTTAGACGACCCCACTTTAAAAGTGATGGTTGTAATTTTTGAATGAATGTGTTTGCTCCTTGGTAGTTTCTTACTTTTTCTTCGATGTTGATTCCTGTTACTGTCATGATGATATTTTTTTTATGGTGATTACTGATGATTACCCTACAAAGATAAGCCTTTTTACCATATATCAAAAAAAAATGCCAACTAAAATTAATTTAATTGGCATCTATTGGTGGAGGCGGCGGGATTCGAACCCGCGTCTTGTTCAGTCCACCTATAAAGGACTACACGTTTAGGACAACATTAGTTCACAATGTTCCGTAATATTTAGTTCAATTTTTACATCCTCCACTAACAATAGATGTACGATTCAATTTAGGGTTTAATCGTTTTTCCACCACACAACGGACTTCTGTTGAAAGGTATATGTCCTGACCGACCCCTCTTCACTGTTAACGTCTTACGCTACAGCTACTTGTTCAGTTCTAAGTAAACCTAGAGCTGACATTTTGTTTAGTACGTTGCCGTCTAAAAAATTTCCATCATAGATTTAAGTCATAGATGAAGTTTGACTACGTGCCCCGTATAACTGACCCTGCCAATCAATTCCATTCGCCCCCATATTTTCAAAGAACATTTGTTTCTTGGTACAAATATAAATACTTTTTTTCTAATAAGAAACTATTTATAATAAAAATACATTAAAAATGGTTAAAAGACATATAAAGTTAACGGAAGGTGATATTGAAAATATCGTAAAACAAGTAATTGAAGAACAGAGAAGAGGTGATTTAACTGGTGTTAAAACAAAGTTTTCTAGACGAGACAGAAAAAAATATGAACAGAAGGGTAGGTCTGAAAATTGGAATCAGGAAGTTTCTGGTTCACTTAACTTTGATGTTAACCCAACAAATCCATTAGCGGTAAATGTAGGTGAAGGTAGATATGACATTAGATACATAACTAAGTTAGTTGGTGGTGGTAAGGAAATACCAGGTAAAGAAACACCACCTAACGTTATAGTTACCATTCCAATATATAACGTACAGGGAAGTAGTCTTCCATATGCGGATAATATGGTTATGCCTTACTTTGATAAGTATCCTGAGGCTAATGTACAGTTTAAGAAGATTGTAAACGATTTTATTAAATATATAAATGCTGGTGGAGGGGATAAATTAACTAATGTAACAATTAAGGGTAGTGCCGATTCAGGTACACCTACGTTAAAGGTACCAAGTGGTTATTCTAAATTAGACCACCCAAGTGCAAAACCATATAACGGTAAAACTGACCCTAAAGAAATGAATCAGTATTTAGCTGATATGAGGGCTAATCAATACGCACAAGCTTTAATTAACGCAATTAAAGAAGAAACAGGATTCGATTTAAAAATCAAAGTAAAAAAGGGAGATAACTTCTACGGACAAGGCGACGATAAAAGAGGTGAGGAATTCAGAAAAATTACTTTAGAACCAAATGCTGAACAATATGAAGTAAAAAATGAATTAAAAATTGATGGAGAAAAAACACCTGGTAAAAAGATTAAGAATGAGTCAACAAAGTGGATGGTTCCTGTTTATGCTGACGGAGTAGGTAAATATAGAGAAGGTTATAGAGTTTGGGACAGTTACGGTAATGGTACTTGGCACTTGGCACTTAGTGTTGAACGTGCAGATGAGTTAGGTATTGATTGGGAGTTTGACGGAGTCTTAGATGCTAAACTTACCGATAGTGGTTTCATAGTTGACGGAAAGTTAGTTGGTATGTTAGGTACTCGACCACCGATGATAGGGACTACAAATCCAAATCCGGCAACTGATGGTCCAATAAGTTACTATTCCCCAAAAATTACTACTAAATCTGCCGTTAGAACTGCAGTGGTGGATGGTGAGAAGATTAAAGTAGCTTATTTAAAAGATATAATCTTTACGTTCTCTAATCAAAGAAGGGGTTAATTATAATTTATTTTACGGAAACATTTGAACTACAATAATTGCATTCAATTTTTTATTGTAAACAACGTGGTGACCATAGTGACTTGGTAATATATAACCTTCATTAAGATAATCCCCATATTCAGTTAAAACATTCATTTTATGGTATTTTGAATTCATAAAATTATTATGAGCTTGTGTAGCGATTTCTAAATCTGTTTTAGATGAGTCGTAGGTAAACGCGGTTACATTTTCTGATGAATTAGTATATTTTGAATTACTTGCAATTTTAATTCTATCAGATGGGTATTTATATTTTAAGTTAGGATTAGTGTGGGACACTTGTTTGTAACTTCTTATCGTACTTAAGTAATCGGTATGTATTTTAGCCCCATTATTTATTAGTGTGTCGGTTACAAAAGTACTTAAACCTCTATTACTTCTTTCTTCATTTACTAAATTCAGTAAATGTCTTTGTATTTCACCTAAGTCCTGTGAGTAACTTACGATAGAAATAAGTGTTAGTAATATTAGTAGTATCTTTTTCATATAACAAATATAAGCCTTTAAAACCAATTATCCTATTAATATACTATTTATTATAAAAGTTTTAAATGAAATTCAGTACATTATTAAACGAAGGTAAAAAAGAGAATCTTATTTCTAAGTATGGTGATGAGCCAATATACAAAGATAATAATTTTATATCTAAGATTATTGATAGTGACCCATCGAGCACTAAGAAGTATTCTGAGTGGACTATTAAACAAGTAATTGAATTCATGAAAATTAATGATGGTGCGTCACTTCCCGATGTTATCACTCAAATTACAGATTTAATTAATACTTTCCACGACCTATCATTAACAATTACTGATAAAGATATTGATTTAGCTAAAAAATTACATTCAGGTATTAATGACACATATATAAAAGGTGCTCCTAAAGATATACACAGATATAAGTCATATTGGGAGTTACAAACGGTCTTATCTGCAATGGACAAAAAGAAAAAAGATAGAGAATTAGAAAGAGAGGCCATAAAAGATACCGATAAACTTTATGAGGATAGTAGATTTTTAGTGGTAAGACCTTATAGTCATGATGCGTCATGTTACTATGGTGCAAATACTAAATGGTGTACGGCGTCTAAAGATAATCGAAGTTATTTTAATCGATATGGTGATTCTGGAGTATTAGTTTACGTAATTGATAAACAGTCTAGTGACGAAACTTTAGGTAAAATGGCCATTAATATTAATGAAAATGGTAATATTTGGATTTACGACCAAAAAGATAATCAAAGGAGTGAAGATTTTTTACTTGATAGGTTTGAGCCGATTTCTGAAGTACTTAAAAAAATACTTAAAGGTAATACTGATTACGAAAAATTAATTAAAGTTAAAGAGGGTAAATTAAAGGCCTCAAAACAAACACTTACCGCACGATATTTTAATTATATGGATACTGAACAAGTATACCTTAGATTTGAAGGTGCTGAAGAGTTTCTTTCTATAATGAACGAACAGTTAGAAGACTATGAACTTAGTAGTTACTCAAACGCTATTGAACTACCTTACGGTATGGATAATTATTATTATGACCGTTATAATTTTGAAGAAGACATCAAAGAAGGGTACCCTTTGTACTCACTTAATTCATCACACCTAAAAACATTAAAAAAAATACTTGAATTACTTGGTGATAAATTTAAAGGTTCATTCAAAACTTCTCCAAACGTATCAAGAGAAAAGTTAAAAAAATTCAAAGAGTTAGGTAAAGATTTAAAGGATTATTATGAGTTATACGATTTATCATTAGTTGATAATGATAATTTCCCTTTATCCAAAATGGGTGATTTTTTAATGAATTTTGATAACGATTTCTACGAAAGTTTTGATGATGCGTATGGTAACGCTCAAGACGAATCTATGAAAATAGGTGTCCAAAAGGCACTTACAGATGAGTTGTGTAACTTATATGAACCTGAAGGGTTTAAACTAGAAGATACATGTTTCTATAAATACTCAGTATCAATCGATGATTTAATAAAAATGTATGACAGTAATATCGAGTACAGTAAATCTTTGAGTTTAAAAGAAATGTTAGAGTGGTATATGGATGAAAATATCAGTATGAATGTTGAAGAACCTCACAATATGGCGTATGAACACGTAGATGACGAAACCTTTAAGTATTATTTTGATAGCCCTATGGACTCTGCTTTAGATAAGTTACTTGAAAAAATTGAGGAGTCTGATGACTATGTAGATATTGAGGAATATAAAAGAATTTTTAATGTGGTAGAAAAAAAGTTTGGTTTTAACGAAAAAATAGAAGTTGAAACTTTAAATGGTCCTAATGGTGATGTTACGATAGAAATAAAAGGGATAAAACCTGAAGATAATAAAATAGATTTTGAACTACGTAGAAATAACCCACAATGGAAAATTAAAAAAGGAAGGGCCAAATTATCGACAATAGAGAAGTTAATTTCTAATTATCAATTATTTGACCCATTTGAGGATTAATTAAAAAATCTTGTAGAACCTTCTGCCGAAGCCTCATCAAGTTCGTCTTGATAATTCATTGACAGTAATTTTTCTCTTAAAATTTCATAGAGTTCCCCCACTTCACTTTCATCCATATAGATAACGTCACCAGTAAACTTAGATTCAATTGATAACCCTTCTTTGTAATCGGTTACTGTGATATTTTCTAATTCATAGGTCTCTTCTTCATAGTCGTCCCACTCACCTAAAACGTCATCATTAACATCAAATAGAGTCCCGTAGTCGTTATAATTAGGTTTTTCGTACTCATAGATATATTTCTTATTTTCAAGTCTATTAACTAATTTAATAGAAAATTCTACCGCTCTGTTAACATCATCTACAACTACAAATTCATTCTCTGTGTGCATATTGTAATAACCACATGAGAAATTAATACAACTAAAATCCCCTTTACGTTTAATCTGAGAGACATCAGTATATGGGTGAGATTGTGGGTCGGCATTAACCCCCATAATTTCATTAAAAAGTGGTAAAGCTTTATTAATAAAATCCCCATCCTTTTCGTACAATCTTGTTCCTGAACATACCTCAGTAATTAAGTTATTTCCAGGTGCATCAAATTGAACCGCATAACCCACATCGTTCAAGAAGTTAATATCACATTTACTCGAACCGTGACACCCCGTTTCTTCGGACACAAATAGTCCAACTTTAACTTTGGGTAGGGCTCTTAAAAGCTCTAATGCGATAAAAACACCACACTTATCATCTCCACCAATACCTGTTGGACTACCGTTTGGTGTATAACCCTTTAGGGATAGAAATTCTTCATCACCGTAAGTATGTCCAAAGGTGTTGGGTTTGATAAGTGATTCTTCTTGAACAACTATTTCATCGACCAAACTATGTACTGTGTCTGTGTGGGCAATAAACATTGGATAATACTCACCCTCATTTAAAGTACCTTTAGTGGCGTAGACATTATTCATGTCGTCAGTATAATACTCAACATCGGGCATTGCATCCAATACGTCGCGTAGGTATTGTACCATATTTTCTTCCTGATACGTTTTTGTTGGTACTGATAGTACGTCTTTTAGTCTATTGAGTCGTGTATTATCCATTTGTTTATTATTTAGAGTACAAATATACAATTTATTCTTCAAATAAAAAAGAAAAGGGAAAATTAATTCCCTTTCTTTACAATAAGTTCTTCTTCATCTTTCATATCAAGAACAAATGGTTTGTCTTCAGTGATTGTACCACGTAAAACTTCTTCAGATATTAAGTCTTCAATCTTTTCTTGAATTGCTCTTTTAATCGGACGTGCCCCATATTTTTCATCAAATCCAACATTTGAAATAAATTCTTTAACCGTATCACTAATAGTGATATTGTAGTTCATATCTTCTAAACGTGTTGTTAATTTTAGTAATTCAATCTCAACTATTTGTGAAACTTCTTTTTCTTTTAGTGGGTTAAATACCACCACTTCGTCAACACGATTTAAAAATTCAGGAGTAAAATGATTTTTTAACTCTTTTTGAAGGAGAGCTTTTTTCATTTCTTCATTATTCGACATTCTGTTTGTTGTTTCAAAACCAACACCTGTACCGAAATCTTGAAGTTTTTTAACTCCTAAGTTAGAAGTCATAATTATCAAACAATTTTTGAAATTTATTTTACGACCGAAACTATCTGTAAGGTGACCATCATCCATCATTTGTAAGAGTAGTGAGAATATATCTTTATTAGCCTTTTCAATTTCATCAAACAAAACTACGGAATATGGTTTATTCTTAACTGCTTCAGTTAATTGTCCTCCTTGGTCATGACCGACATATCCGGGAGGTGAACCAATAAGTCTAGACATCGTATATTTTTCTTGATATTCAGACATATCCATTCTTATTAACGCATCCTCATCTCCAAAAATTTCTTTAGCTAATTGTTTAGCTAAATGAGTTTTACCTATACCGGTAGAACCTAAGAAGATAAAAGAACCTATTGGTCTATTTGGGTCTTTAATTCCTACACGATTTCTACGTATCGCCTTTGAAATCTTTTGAACCGCCAATTCTTGACCAATTACTGTGGTATTGAGATTATCTTCAAGATTTAGTAAAGATTCTTTTTCATCATTGTTTAAACGACTAACTGGAATTTTAGTCATAGTTGCAACTACATTATAAACCATATCTTCAGTTATTGGTTTACGTGTAACATCCTTTTGTTTTTCAAACTTAACCTTTTCCGAATCTAATTTCTTTAGAATCTTTTTCTCCTTATCCCTAAGTTCTGCTGCTTTCTCATATTGTTGAGATTTCACGACTTGTATTTTCTCATCTTTTATAGATGATGCTTGTTCCTTCAACTTTTCAATAACTTCAGGTAATTTAACATTGATTTGCGCACTGGCACCTACCTCATCCATAATATCAATTGCCTTATCAGGAAATTCTCTATCAGTAATATATCTATCTGCTAAGGTCACACAAGCCTCTAATGATTCATCACTATAACTTACTTTATGATGAAATTCATACCTTGATTTTAAATTCTGTAAAATTATTAATGTCTCTTTAGGTGTTGCACCGTCAACTACTACTTTCTGAAAACGACGCTCAAGTGCACCATCCTTTTCAATATTCTCTCGATACTCATCAAGAGTTGTTGCCCCAATACATTGGAGTTCACCCCTTGCTAATGCCGGTTTAAATATATTAGACGCATCTAACGAACCTGAAGAGTTACCTGCACCAATAATAGTGTGTATCTCATCAATGAAGACAATTATTTCAGGGTTTTCATATAACTCATCTAAGATAACTTTTAATCTTTCTTCAAATTGTCCACGATATTTAGTTCCAGCGACAATAGATGTCATATCTAATGATACTATTCTTTTATCACATAAGTTTTGAGGACAATCACCTTCAAAAATTTTCATAGCTAAACCTTCTACTATGGCAGTTTTACCCGCTCCTGGTTCACCAATGATAATTGGGTTGTTTTTCTTTCTACGGGAAAGGATTTGTGCGATACGATTAATTTCTCTCTCACGACCAACAACAGGGTCAAGTTTACCTTGTTCAGCATGTTTAATTAGGTCACGAGAAAAATTATCTAACACAGGTGTTTTAGAGTTACTCACTTCTTTAGGGTTACGACCACCCTTTTCGTTTGGGTCTACTTCTTCTATCATATTATATTAATTAATTTATCATTACTAATATAACAAAAATTGTTCGTTTATCAACTACTTGACATTTTGTCATATTAAATTTAGGTTAACTGTCATTATGTCACTATTCCTCTATAATGATGAGTCATATGGACATTATATAACTTATGGTACGTTTTTTGCCATTTGTTAAGTACAAAGATAAACAATAAAATAAAAAAAACTAATAATATGTTTGGAAAAAGAAAATTTAATGAACTATTCGATGAGTTTGACTCATTCTTTAATGAAATAAAACCAACTTACTATAAAGTAGGACCTAATGGATACATTTTTTATTACGATAGTAAATCGACTACGAGTACTACCGATAATAATACGAATCAATTAAAAAAAGAATTAGATAATGCTATATCAGAAGAAAATTTTGAATTAGCGGTTGAACTTAGAGACAAAATTAAAAACTTGGAAAAAAATGGAAAAGAAATAAAAGACTTAAAAGAAAAATTAGGTATTTCTATTACTGAAGAGAATTTTGAAGAATCGATTAAACTTAGGGATAAAATTAAAAACTTAAGAAAGTAATAAAGAACCCTCCATACGGAGGGTTTTTTATTTATATATTATTCCTATACTTATTAAAAAAATATATTATGGCAATTAAAAATGAAAAAATAGAAGGGAAATTAATCATAAATGAAATTGACTCATCTAACTTAAAAAAGACAGTTTATAATACCTCTAATGAGAAGTTAGTGGTAACATTTAAAAATGGTATGGAGTACGAATACGAAAAAGTACCACACTCAATGTATACTAAATTTAGAATGGCAGAATCTCAAGGAGGATTCTTTAATAAAGAGATAGGAAGGAAATACAAATATAAAAAATTAACAAAGTAATAAAACTCACTATTTATAAACATGGATAATATAATTTCTAGTTTTGATGTAAAAGATGAGTTAAATCCCACTATTTGGGATAATCCTGATGACCCTACAAATGCCGTGATGAAAGAAGAAATTCGTTTACAGTTAATCGAAATCGCTAATAAATTCATTGAGTTTTTAGATTACGACATTTTTATACAAGATATAACAATGACCGGGTCACTATCTAATTACAATTGGTCCGAATTTTCAGATATAGATTTACACATTATGTATGACTTTAATGAGTCAGGAAATGAAAAGGAACTTTATAAGGACTTATTTAAACTAAAAAAAACATTATTTAACTCCACACACGATATAACCGTTAAAGGTTATGAAGTTGAACTATATGTTCAAGATATAAATGAACCACACATATCAACAGGGGTGTATTCAGTATTATTTAATGAATGGTTAGTTGAACCTACTAAAGAGGAGGTTAATATCAATAAAAAAATTATTACTGATAAGGTTGAGCAGTGGGAAGACATAATAGATTTAGTGATTGATGATGTTGAAGAATCGGATGATGATTTAGAGACTTCTTTAGAGAAAATACAAAAAGTAAAAGATAAGTTAAAAAAATATAGAGGTTGTGGTTTAGAAAAAGAGGGTGAATACTCTTATGAGAATTTAGTTTTTAAATATCTAAGAAGGAATGGATATATACAGAAACTATTCGATTTTCAGAATGATGTTATTGATAATCGTCTTTCTTTATCTGAGCAAAAATAAACTATAATTATAACGTAGGCTAAGAAAAAATGGAAATTCTTAACTTACGGTATATTTATTATAAAAAACTATTATGGCACAAACTGGATGTACATCGACAGAATACACAATACCTGTGAGTGGGACAACCTCATTTACACCAATGCATGCTACATATGTGAACGATAAAAATCAATCAATTACTCAGTGCGACACTGTTAGATTGGGTGGAGTTAATGGTTTATATAATTAAAAATTAAAAAATATTAAAAATATAGAGATATGGCAGATTTAAAACCTCTAGGTAGTGAGAAATTAGAAGGTCAAGAACAAATTAGTAGAATTCTTGAGATTTCTAATTATGGTTCAAAACCCACTACTTTAAGTGAAAACAAAAACTCCAAAGCCGACTATTCAATTCAGATGGCCGATGGAAAGTACTACGGAATTGTAAAAGAAAAAACAGGATACGTAGTAAAAGTTGGTATAAGTGAATCAGAACTTGATTATAACGAACCAATGCAGAACCGTAAACATTACAAATCATTTTCTCAAGCAATGAAAAAAGTGAATCTTATTGCTGGTGAACTTAATAGAATACATGAAAATACTGAAGGAGTTAACATTATAGGTGAACAAAAGAAATTTGTTTTAAAAACACCAGAACCTAAAGTTGACGTTGATATCGATGTTGATGAACCATCAATGGAACCTGAAGCGGATTTAGATATGGATGTTGATATGGATGTTGATATGGATATGGATTCTGAAGAAAGTGTTGATGATTTAGATATGGATTTAGATTTAGATGATACTGAAGAAGAAGAAGTTGAGGTTGAGGTTGAAGATGAAGAGAGCTCATTCAAGGTAATTCAAAAATTAACAGGTAAAATAGGACAGAAACTAAGAACTTACGATAAAAATCAAGGATTATCCTCTGAAGACATTAAGTACGTTTTAAATTCAATTATATCTGCAGTTGAATTAGACAAACTTTCTGAAGAAGATAAAGAAGATATTTTAGCTAATTTTGAAGAAGATGAAACTGATTATGATATGGAAGGTGAAGTTGATATTGATGTTGAATCTGGTGATGATGAATTAGATTTAGATTTAGACTTAGATATGGATATGGATATGGAAGAACCTGAAGGTGAAATGGCTGAAGGTGATTCTATGAAATCTATGGTTGATGAAATATTTGGTGAGTCAAAAGTTGATAAGGTATTAGAAAAGTACTTTGTAGTTACCGATGGTGAAAAAAAGATTACAGAATCTAAAAAAATTAAAAAATTCTTAGCTGAGAAAGTTAACACTATATCGGTTAAAAAAGAAATAAAAAGATTATCAGAGAGTATTGAACAGGAATTAACTTCTGAGTTCATACTTAAAGAAAATACTAATATTAAATTTTTAGGTAAAACTAATAAAGGAAATTTAATTTTTGAATCTGGTAAAAAACAATTTAAAGTAACTTCTAAAGGTGAGTTACTATGAAATTAGTTTATATAAATGAATTAGGTCCCAATTATAAAGGGGATAATATATACGAATTCATCTTTTCAGATGTAGACGATGTATGGGGTGATGAATGGGACGCACAACCAGCTAATGGTAACCCTTCACCACCCCATATTCAATATATAAAGAAAGTTGGTGTTTTAAGAAACGTAAACATTGATTTACATTTAATACAAGATTCTGACTTTTTTGGTGTATATGATTCGATTGATGGAGTTATATCTTTAGCGTGGGAAAATGAAGATAGTGACTCGATTATAAATGATAAATTTAAAAGATTAGTTTTCGGTTACGGAGATAGTGTTAAATCTGTAGAAGATAAACTATATGAAAGAGATATCGTATTAAGTTACGAAAAAAGTTTTATTGAAGATGAAAAGTAAATTTAAAATAATGGACTTATTAAGGGAGGGATTTAAATTAAATACCCTTAAGAAATTAGACGGTAAACAAATCAGTGTTTTACATAAGAAACTAGTTAACGAACAAGACACGACTAGCGATAAGACAGAAAAAATAAAAAATGACCTTGCAATGGCCAACCAGTCGGCACAACAACTATCCAATGAATTAGGTGAAGAAGAATTAAATGAGTGGGGTAGTTCTGACCAACATTTCTTCAATCAATCAATTCACAAACAATTAGGTGAACCCGAAAAAATGCCAAGTCCTTTTAGTCGTGAATTAGAAGACGCTGTCGAAGACGCAGTTGATTTCTATTGGGACGATTGGGAAGAGTATGAAACAGATAGAGACGGATTAATAGTACATGGTAAAAGAGCTTATTTAAGAAGTTACTTTACTGATAACTTTAACATGTTAGTTAAAATGTTTGAACCTGCCGATGAGTTACATGATGATGATAATGAACTATTAGAAGATAAAGATGCTGATAATTCATTAGAAAAAGAATCAGGTTATAACCCTTATGATGGTAATAGTGTTGGTAATGATGACGGACCCGCTAATTATGGAGTTAATCCTAAAGCTGGTGGTGACGGTATGGGTATTGCGGAAGAGAAGGGTAAAAAGAAAAAGAAGAAGAGCAAAAAGGTAGATGATACTATTATACGCCCTGTTATGACTACTTTAGGTATGTTTGAAGAGGATAGTGAGTATGCCATTTGTATGGATAGTATACAAGGTAAGTATGGACCTAAAAAAACTTGGAAGAAAAACGCTGAGAAGAAATTTGATGCATGTGTTAGTTCTGTTGGTAAACAAATTAAGGAACGTAAAGAAAATATTAGAAAAATTGAAGAAAGTATTGTATCTTTGATAAAAGATGTAAATAAACCTTCTATGACTAAAAAAGATTTAATGGATATTATTGAACAAGGACCTGGGACTAAAGAAGCTCCTGTGAAGACACCTACTCGTACAAAACCAAAGAGAAAAAATCCTTACCAACCGAAACACAAACCAGCACCTAAAGCTAAGGTGGAGGATAAAGACTTACCAAATTTTCTTAAATTTGACAATCTAAATATATCATTTAAAGATGAAGAAAAAAATTAAAGAACAAATCGAATATGATGGTCCTGAAAGAATGGACCAAGGAATTCAATCAAAATTAGAAAAAGGTGAGACACCTATGTCTGATAATCCGGGGTTACCGAGGAAAGACAATGATGAATTAGATAATTCATTTGAACAGTTAGTCGCATCAAAAAGATTTCGTGATGTAGTTGAAAAAGTTAAGAGATATACAGGTGTAAATGAAGTAACTCAGAATCAGTTAATGAATTTACAGGGTATGTTGATGCAAGCCGTTAAACAAGTAAAACAGATTGAGTCAAATAATGAAGGTTATTTGGAGCAATTGGCTGTTGATGTCGTTAAAAAAGAATTATCATTACCTGATGATGCATTTCAATATGATGTTGAATTAACGTCTATGCCAGGTCAGATTGATATGTCAAAAATGAGAAAGGATTCTGAAGAACCTGAAGACGAAGATGTTTTAGACCAGTTTGGTGTTGAAGAAAATGAAGCGGAAGATGATTTAGAGAATTTTATGGCCGCTTTTGAAAAGTTTGACTTAGAAAAGGCTAAAAGACGTTTTATTAACACTTTAATTCAAGGAGCATCTAAAAAAGGTCATTACATGTATCATTTAGTTAAAGATGAGTTAGAAAAACTTGACCCAAAACTATTAAATTTATATGGTGTATTAATGTCCGTTAATGATTTATTATACTGGATTATGCCAGATGAAATGGTTATGAAAGCTGCTGAAAGTGGTCAAGGAATGGAAGGTAAGGAAGAAGTTGATGATACTACTGACCCACCAACTATAAAGGCTAAAGGATTGTTTTTTCCTATATTGATACATGAACTTCTAAAAGGTGTTTACGAAGTCTTAGGTACCCAAGGATTACCTGACGACCCTAAAGCTGCGGATATGGTTATGGCATCTCAAGATACATTACCTTACGAAATATGGGATTTACGATTAGGACCAGTAATTTGGGAAAAATTTATGGCTTCGTATCCTGAAAAATTATACGATGACGATTTAAGAGAAATACAAAATTATTTATTTTCACGATTTTCTTCATTAACTACTGATGAATTTTTCGATGTTGCTAAAATGATTATGTCTGGTTCTGATGATGGTAAAAAAATTGTAGCTAAAATGGTGGATGAGATTATAGAAGAATTAAAGTCTCAAGATTATGAAGATGCAATATCACAGTATGACGATGACGATGATGACGATGATGATGACCTTTCAGGTCTTTTAGACGGGTTGGGTATTTCTTTATCATAAAAAAAACTTATTATGTATAGATGGGACTATCAAGAGAGCAAGTTTTATTGGAATATGCTAGGTGTGTAAAAGATACCCCTTACGCGTTAAAAACTTATCTACAAACCTACGATAATACACAATCACAGTACGTACCTTTAGAATTATTTTCAGACCAAAAAACATTAATTAATGATTATGATACTTATGAGGAAAATATTGCCTTAAAGTATAGACAGGCCGGTGTATCTACAGTTACCGCAGCTTGGGCATCAAAAAAAGTGGTTACTGCGTCTAAGAAAAAACCTGAAAAGGTACTAATAATTGCAAACAAATTAGATACATCACAAGAATTCGCTAATAAGGTTAGAAGTTTTATTGACCAATGGCCTACATGGTTTGGGATATCTTATTCTAACGAAAAAAATTCTCAAAGACATTTTAAATTATCAAATGGTTGTGAAGTTAAAGCAGTTGCAACCTCAAAAGATGCACTTCGTGGGTATACACCAACAATACTTATTTTTGACGAGGCTGCGTTTATTGATGCTGATGATGACTTTTGGTCTGCATGTATGGCGTCACTTTCTACAGGTGGTAAAGTTATCGTAATTTCTACGCCTAACGGGTTTGACCCGATATATTATACCATTTATGACCAAGCACTAAGGGGTATGAATGATTTTAAAATAACTGAGATGTATTGGTATCGTGACCCTCGTTACGCTAGAGACCTACAACTTATAAAATGTAATGATATTATCCATTACATGTTAAATAGAGAAGATTATGATGATAGTAAAATTATAATAAACTATACCGACATAAAACCTCGTGAAAGGGATTATGTAGAAATTAAAGAAAAATTAGCAAATGGATACAAAGTTTATTCTTCATGGTTCGAAGGTATGGCTAAAAAACTTAAATTCGATAGAAGAAAAATCTCACAGGAATTGGAGTGTAACTTCTTGGGTTCAGGGGATAACGTCATCCCAAATAGTACGATTGAAATTATTAAACAAAACTATATACAAGAACCAATAAATAAGTTTATAGGTGGTTCTTTATGGCAATGGAAAGAGCCAATACAAGGACATAAATATATTATGGGTATTGATGTTTCTCGTGGTGATAGTGAGGATTATACAACATTTACTATAATAGATTTTGAAACAAGAGAACAAGTTCTTGAGTATTTAGGTAAGGTACCACCAGATGTCGTCGCAGAAATAGCATTTAAATGGGCGACAATGTATTCAGCATTTATTGTAATTGATATTACGGGTGGTATGGGTGTATCTACATCAAGAAAGTTACAAGAATTAGGATATAAAAACTTATATGTTGAAGGTGTTAATGCCGCTGATAAATGGAAATATAACCCTAAAACTTTAGATAAGATTCCTGGATTAAATTTCAATAATAAAAGAGTACAGATTGTGGCATCATTTGAAGAGGCCTTAAGACATAATTTTGAAATAAGGTCAACAAGGTTATTAAATGAATTAAACACTTTTGTTTACATTAACGGTAGACCCGACCACCAAAAAGGACAACATGATGATTTAATTATGGCTATAGCTATGGCGATTTATGTTGGGGAAAATTCATTTACTCAATTAGAAAAGGTGACAGAACAAACTAAAGCCATGATGGAAAGTTGGTTAGTTAATGAAACTCCCGTCAAAAATACCTCTAACGATTTTCATCCAAGTTTATCTGCATTACCAGGGGGAATAAACCACAATAGACACAGAGGACAAGCGACTAGGCAAGACTATCAAGATAATTCTTGGTTATTTGGAAAATTTTAAATGTTTAGTTTAATTCAAATAATGTTACTATTTATCTAAAAAAGAAGTATGGCAGAAAATTATACTATATGGCAACGACTTACTAAGGTATTTGGTCCTGACTCAACGTTAGACCAACAAGCTCCCGTATTTAAGTTTGATAAGAAAGAACTTTTAAAGACTCCCGATAAAAAGGAGTATGAGAGAGAAAAACTTCAAGCCCAACAAACACTCTATCTTGGTCAACAATGGCAGAAGGTAGAGAACAACTTATATACTCAAGCGGTATATTATGAACCGACTAGACTAGCTTCATTTTATGATTATGAAAGTATGGAATATACGCCCGAAATATCTGCGGCGTTAGATATATATGGGGAAGAATCAACAACTGCGAATGAAGATGGATATATATTACAAATTTACTCAGAAAGTAAACGAATTAAATCAGTACTTGGGGATTTATTTAACAATAGACTCGATATTAGTACTAATCTACCTATGTGGACAAGAAATACTTGTAAGTATGGGGATAACTTCGTTTATCTAAAATTAGACCCTGAGAAAGGGGTTATGGGGGTACAACAACTACCTAATATTGAAATTACTCGTCAAGAACGAGGAATGAAAATTAAACCTGAAAAAAATAGTACAGATACCGATAACGATGCTTTAAAATTCTTATGGCAAAATAAAGATATGGTATTAAATACGTGGGAAGTGGCTCACTTTAGATTATTAGGTGATGACCGTAAATTACCTTATGGTACTTCTATGTTAGAAAAGGCAAGAAGAATATGGAAACAACTTATTTTATCTGAAGATGCTATGTTAGTTTATAGAACATCAAGAGCACCTGAAAGACGAGTATTCAAAGTTTTTGTAGGTAACATGGATGACAAAGATGTCGAACCTTACGTACAGAGAGTTGCTAACAAATTTAAAAGAGACCAAATTGTGGACTCTAATAACGGTAATGTCGATTTAAGATATAATCAAATGGCGGTTGACCAAGATTACTTCATACCCGTTAGAGACGCTAACGCACCTAACCCTATCGACACATTACCAGGAGCACAAAACTTATCAGAAATTGCTGATATTGAATATATACAAAAGAAATTATTAACTGCACTTAGAGTACCTAAAGCATTTTTAGGGTTTGAAGAGGTTGTTGGTGATGGTAAAAACTTAGCGTTACAAGATATAAGATTCGCTCGTACAATCAATAGAATTCAAAAATCTATGATTCAAGAGTTAAATAAAATTGCTATAATACATTTGTATCTATTAGGTTTTGAAGACGAATTAAATAATTTTACATTAGGTCTTACTAACCCATCAACACAAGCGGACTTACTTAAAGTTGAACAATGGCAACAAAAAGTTGCTCTTTACCGTGATGCGGTTTCTGACCCAGGTAATGGTATACAACCTGTTTCATCTTCTTGGGCTAAAAAACATATTCTTGGTTTCTCAGATGAAGAAATTAAATTAGATTTACAACAACAAAGAATCGAAAAGGCTGTTGGAGCGGAACTTGAAAAAACACCTGAAACAATTACTAAAACAGGAATATTTGCAAACATCGATAAATTATATGGTGATAAACCTGGAGAAGGTGGCGCACCTGAAGGTGAGGTTACAGAACCTTCTGACACCGGATTTGGTGGTGGTGGAAGTGATTTTGGAGGCGACTTAGGTGGTGATTTAGGTGGTGATTTAGGTAGTGATTTAGGTGATAGTGGTACAGATACGGGTGGTGACACTACGGCTGAGGTTACACCTGAAAGTACTTCAGAAAAAGATTTAAATATGATATTAGAAAATGATATGATTAATGGTATATCCGAAATTGACTTATCGAAAGGGAGAGATTCTTTAGGTAAAATTGAAGATGAACTAAGAACATTACTAGATGACTAATATTTATAATAAAAAACGTTATGAATAAATTCGGACAAATAAAATCAAATATAGAATCTTTAATGACTAAGTCATATGGTAAAAATTCTTTTAAAACCAATATGAAGTCATTTAAAAATCATGTAATTGAGAACGAGAAACTTGCTGAAGCATATTTTCTTTATGATGAACTTTCCAATAAAAAAGGTTTATCCAAAGAAATTGTTGATGACTACGTAAATGAATGTATTGAAACAATAAAAGATATATTAACTACTGAGGATAAAAAAATTAAAGAAATTAATATGTGGGTTTCTGAAGGATTAAAAAATAATTCAGATAACAACTATACCGATATTGATACTGTAGTTTATAATAACTCGGTTAGAAACTTAGAAGAAGTTTTAGAGTGTAAAAATAATATAAAAAAGTTATTAGGTGAAAATAAAGATGATGTGAAAATTAACGAATCAGTTAACATTCCTTTAAGTTCTATGTTAAAAATAGCAACAAACACATTTAATAAGGAATATGGTGATATCAGTGAGGAAGATAAAAAAGAATTAAAGGCTCTTTTATCACTCTCTAAAACTGAATTAGCTGAAGAGATTGTAAATTCTAAAAGTATTGTATTAGAAAAATTAACTGAAAAAATTAATGAATCGAATGATGAAGATTTACATGAAAAAGTAAATCAGACTATAAGTCATATTAATGAGTCCGAAATTTCATTAACTTCACTTTATAAGTTAAAACAATTAGAACACGGTTTATAACTTTAAATTACATATATAAAATAAAAAAAGGGTTCAGATTTCTGAATCCTTTATTTTTTGGATATAAATGGCTTTTTGTTTTTGTTTACGTCTCTTAGTAGACTTCTTAGTAAACTCTTTTTCCTCTCGAAGCCTATTCAACTGTTTAGTCTTATAAACTTTATTCTTATACCTTTTTAAGGCTCTTTCGATATTTTCTTTTTTTCCTATTTCTATTATTAACATATATGACTTATTATAATAAATATATTCAACTTATCAATATTTTGACAATCGTACTTTTTATAGTTATATTTTTAACGAACAAATAAACATTAGATATTATGAATTTATATGAAAAAAGGAAAAACGTCCCAATTAACGGGATACGAAAACGCGAAATGTAGTTATGGAACAGTAGATGCAAAAAAATTAAAATCAGTTTATATTCTCATACAAAGTTGGGTGGAACCAACAATGACGGCTCATAATTGGGTTAGAACGACAGGTATGTTAGAGAGGGACATTAAACATCACTTATTAGAATCGGTGGACCCGTTATTATTTGAAAAACATAACATAGTCGATTTAGATTTAAGAAGTAGTGGTATACAATTAGGTAAAAGAAGTTTTATGAATTTAGAGGTAACATTATTTGTAAAAGAACAAATAGACTTTAAATCGTTGATACTTAGAGACAGGATAAAACAAATAGTTAATACATTATATGGGTATCCGTTAATGAAATCAAAATATTTTATACTACATAAAACTAAAAAACAGTCTGTTTAATCTATTTATAGTTAAAACAACTAAATGAAAGTCGTAATTAATGAAAGTCAATTATTAAGATTATTTGAAGCAAATACGCTTGTAGATAATCTTAATAATCTTATAGACCCTAAAAAATTTATATATGAATTTGGTTATGGGGATACTTTTATTTTACCAAGTAGTGTTATGATAGAAGGTGATATTCAAGACGAAGATATAAGTGTTCGGGTTGAAATTGGTAAAGTAATTTATAAAGGACAGGAAGTTACAGACTTCGCGAATAACTACGTTTTTTTCTCAGGAGAAGGTGACGATTCTGTTTTAACAACAGAATATAAGATATTCGTTAGTGACAAAATAAACCAATTATTAAGAGTAACTCCAATTAGAATAAGTGAATGGGACGTTTTTATCTCGATGGAATACTAAACGTAGCATATTTATAAAATAAAAGATATGAAAATATTAGGACCAAATGATACGGGTAAAGGGATTTTAATTGAGTGGGATGCCGGTTTTATAAACCCAAACGATAAACGTAACGCCGATATTATAAAAGAATCATACGGTCAATTAGACCATTCTAAACCTTTTGAGTTTTACGCAGTATTACAAAAATACGACACACCAAATAGAAACGGTAGAATATATCCCGAATCAATATTAAGGAGAGAAGGTGAAAAATACCAAGAGGCAATAAAGAAAGGATTATCGATATCAGAACTTAATCACCCTGAATCGTCACTTATCGACTTAGACCGTGTATCACACTTGATAACTGATATGTGGTGGGAAGGTAATGTTCTAATGGGTAAAATAAAATTATTGACATCACCAGGTTTTCATAAAACAGGTGTTGTATCATGTCCAGGAGACCAAGCGGCAAATCTTATGAGACAGGGAGTCACTATGGGGGTATCATCTCGTGGTGTAGGTTCTTTAGTTAAAAAAGGTGAAAGGAATGAAGTGCAGGACGATTTTGAATTAATTTGTTTTGATTTAGTATCTTCACCATCAACACCAGGAGCTTACTTATTCCTTAATCAAGATGATAGAATGAAGTACGATGAGAACATTGAAGAAGAGACAAAACAAAGAAGTGTAAATGGTGAACCTGAAAAAGGTTTAGACAAATCACTTGACTTAATGAAAAAATTAACCGATTATTTAGGATATTAATTAAAACTAAGAAAAAAAAATAAAATGGAAGAAAAGTATTTTGTAGCAAAAATTCAGTATGATATGCCAGACGAGCATTCAGGTAAGATTAAAAAAATCAGAGAAGAAAAATTAGTTAAAGGTTTTAACGTAACAGATGTTGAGGCTAAAGTTACTAAAGCCTTTGAAGGTTTTACTCACGATTGGAGAATATCTGCATGTGTCGAAAGTAAAATTGATGAAGTAATCGAGTAATACTTCACATACATATTATAAAATTAAAATCGGGTAAACCCCGATTTTTTTTTGCCTATTGTTTTATAAAGTGATTTTTTTTTAATTCGTGTATATTTATTATAAAAACTATAAATAAACATTTTGCAAAAAAATAACTAAAATGGCACAAAAAAAACAAAACTTAGTTGAAGAAGCGCTACTACAAATGGAAAATTTGAAGGAAGCCGTTACGGAGAATGCAAAAGGAATACTTGCTTCTACTATGAAGGAAGAAATCAGTGAATTAGTAAAAGAATCTCTAAATGAAGAAGAGATTGAAGACGAAGTGTCTGTTGAAGCAATGGAAGGTGAAAAAATGGAAGAAGGTGACGATATGGAGAAATCTGTAAAGCACGAAACAAAAGAACAAGACGAACTTGACATTGAAGACGACATGGAACTAGATGTTGACATGGACATTGAAGACGAATCCGATGAGGATGAGGATGATATGGAAATTGATACTGATGATATGCTTATGATGGATTTACCAGGTGATGAGTTAGAAGTGGATGACGAAGAAGAAATTCTTTTACCACTTGACCTTACAGGCGCATCTGACGAAGAAATCCTTAAGGTCTTTAAAGCTATGGGTGAAGAAGACGGAATCGTTGTTACACAAGACGGTGACGAAATCACACTTAAAGATGATGAGGCTGATGTTGAATATCAAATTCAAATGGAGGAATTCGGAGGTAAGAAAGGTGACGACTCTAAATCTCATAAGGACTACGAAGAATCTAACGAAGAATTCGGAGGTAAGAAAGGCGATGATTCAAAATCTCACAAAGATTATGAAGAATCAAATGAAGAATACGGAGGTAAGAAAGGTGACGATTCAAAATCTCACAAGGATTATGAAGAATCTAACGAAGGAGACGAAGTAGTTTATGAAATTGAACTCGGAGAGGATGACGGAAACTATTATGGTGACGCAGCTGAAGACGACTACTCACAAATTGAGAAGTTGAAAAAAGACGCACACCACGATGCTGAAGAACATCACAAAGAGGAACATTACGAAGAGTATGGAGGTAAAAAAGGAGACGACTCAAAATCTCACAAGGATTATGAAGAATCTAATGAAGAGTTCGGAGGTAAAAAAGGTGATGATTCAAAATCTCACAAAGATTACGAAGAGGCTAAAGAAGGTATGGTGAGAAGTCACGCTGCTGGACAGAAAGCATCTTCTGATAAATCTAAAGGACTTTCAAAACCACATTCTATTCCTAATAGAGCAAGGTACAATGAATCACTTGAGAAAGAAGTAAAACAATTAAGAGAAAAAAATGAAGAGTACCGTAAGGCACTTAACATCTTTAAAGAAAAACTTAATGAAGTTGCTGTTTTCAATTCAAATCTAGCATACGCTACTCGACTGTTTACTGAGCATTCGACAACAAAACAAGAAAAAATAAACATTTTAAGACGTTTTGATTCTGCTGAAACAATCAAGGAATCGAAAAGTCTTTATAAGACTGTAAAAGAAGATTTAGACTCGAAAGGAAGTTCTGCAGTTGTAACTGAATCAGTTGCATCTAAAGTACAGAAATCACCATCTAAAGGTTCTGCTACAAATCTTATCGAAAGTAAAACTTACGAAAATCCTCAGTTCATGAGAATGAAGGATTTAATGGGTAAACTTCAAAAATAAAATTTAAAAAAAACAAATACTAAAATGGGAGCATTATTAGAATCAGGTCTTGTTGGTAATATTGGGTTAAAACACCTTAAAGTTATCAAAGAAGACACAATCAACAAATGGGACAAATTAGGATTCCTAGAGGGTCTTAAAGGTCACGTAAAAGAGAACATGGCACAATTATATGAAAACCAAGCGTCTCACTTAATTAACGAAGCATCTGCTTCAGATAACTCAGGTTCATTTGAAACAGTAGTCTTCCCTATCATTAGAAGAGTATTCTCTAAATTATTAGCTAATGATATCGTATCAGTACAAGCGATGAACTTACCAATCGGTAAATTATTCTACTTTGTACCTAAAATTCAGAACAGAAATGCTGATGGAACACATGTTGCACCTTTCGGAGCACCTAATGGTCCTTCTGGTACGTCAGTAAACTACGGTTCAGGTAAAAACCTTTATGATAGATTTTACGAAGGTTCTGCACCGAATTCAGACCCAGCTGGGTTATTCGATTACTCTAAAGGAGCGTTTTCAGGAATTGCTGCTAATACCACATTAGTAAAATGGGATGGTTCATCATTAGTAGTTGCGGCTGCAGGTGATTATGCAGGTAACCAAAGAACACTTTTAGTTGCATTATCAGGATTTGCATCTGCAGGTCAAGGTAAATTAATCGGACCTACAGGTAACGAACAAGATACTGAGGATTTCTTAGCATCATTAGAAGTACAAATAGGTGGTGATTACTTTAACTTTAACGTGGTAACACAGAAGTACGGTAAAGGTATCGTTCAATACGGTAACGAATCTCAAACTAACTTCCCTCCAGGAAACTATACAGGACCAGGTGGTAAGTATGATGATATTTGTACTGCTGACGGTGTAATTTATTTATCAGTTGATACTTCAACACCTGTTGTTGGATGTGCTAACTGTTCAATCGATGGTTATACAGGTACTACATTCGCGGCTAACCCTACGGTTGGTGCGACTTACAGAGTATATGCTGACTTAGAATTCGAAGACCAAATGGGTGAAGTTTCTTTTGACCTTGATGCAGTTACTGTATCGGTTACAGAAAGAAAACTAAGAGCACAATGGTCTCCAGAATTAGCACAAGATGTTTCTGCATTCCATAACATTGATGCTGAGGCTGAATTAACAGCTTTATTATCAGAACAAGTGGCTGCTGAAATTGACCGTGAAATCTTAAGAGACTTAAGAAAAGGTGCGGCTTGGACATTACGTTGGGATTACAACGGATGGAAGAGAGTGTCTAATGGTTCAGTTAACTATAACCAAAAAGACTGGAATCAGACATTGATTACTGCGATTAACCAAATCTCAGCTCAAATTCACAAATCTACATTAAGAGGTGGAGCTAACTGGATTGTTGTTTCTTCGGAAATTTCAGCTATCTTTGATGACTTGGAATACTTCCACGTATCAAATGCGGCTCCAGACCAAGACCAATACAACATGGGTATTGAAAGAGTAGGTACATTATCAGGTAGATACCAAGTGTACAGAGACCCTTACTTCCCACCAAACACTGTTTTATTGGGACATAAAGGTTCTTCATTATTGGATACAGGGTACGTTTACGCACCGTATGTACCATTACAGTTGACACCTACAATGTATAACCCGTTCAACTTTACTCCGATAAAGGGTATTATGACGAGATACGCTAAGAAAATGGTTAATAACCGTTTCTATGGTAGAATCGTAGTTGATGGTGTTAGAACATTTGACTTGAACTCTTTAAGATAATATATCTTAATAGGAATATTAAAGGGGACCTTATTGGTCCCCTTTTTTATTTGTATAGTTTCTAATACAATGAGGGGAGTCTTCCCCAAAATACATACATCTTAAAATTTCATTTTCAATTCTTAATGGTTGAAATTTATCACCATCATTTGGTTTATGACCATTATTACGTGCCCTCATCATAATCATTTCATTTTTCACAATTTTTGTACTTATTTCACTTCTAGTCATAATGTATTTTTTTTGCATAAAAAAAGGGACAATGTCCCTTTTTAATTTAATTAATCTGCTTTGTGTACTTCAGGGTCAGGAACTGATTTTTCTTTATCCTCAGGAGGTGTAGTTAACACTCTGATAGCTCTTGAAATCACTTCAGACTCTTCAATACTAAATGCACCTCGTTTGTGTGCCGATTTAGCCGCGTGTACCACACAGTACAATGATTGGTCACCATTTAAGTTCTGTACAAACTTATCTAAATCTTGAAGATTACTATAGTTTATAGTGTCAAATAATGTTCCAATAGGTTTTGGTTGTTCATCAACAGATTGTTCGGTACCTTGACCTTCTAAAACTTCACTCACTTTTTCCTCTACAGGTTTAGTTTCAGTTTTTTTAGTTCTAGTTTTTCTAGCTGTTGGTTTTTTTGTCTCGTCAGACGTTGTCTTTTTAGCTTTAGCCATTTTGTTTTTTTATTTAATGAATAAGTTTATTTCTCGTTATATTTATTTAATAGATAATAAAATTATAGTAATAATCAAGTATGAGTGAATATATTTTAACAGAAGATTTAGCCGTTTGGTTTGGAAAGAAGAAAAAAAAGAAAGGTTCCTCACAACCAAAGGGTCCATGGGTTAATATATGTAAAAAGAAAAAAGGTGGTGGTCACCCGCCATGTGGTCGTGGAGACGCAGACAAAGGAGCGTATCCCGTATGTCGAGGTGCTGGTGTTGCAGGTAAAATGTCTCAGAAAGATAAAGACTCGGCTTGTCGTAGGAAACGAGAAAAAGAAAAGAAAGATACTCAAACAGGGAAAGGTCAAAAACCAACAAGAATTAAAGTGAAGAATTATAAAAAGAAAAATGAATCAATAGATAAGTTAGTTAACTTAGTATTAGAGGAATTAGGGGGCGACGTTAATGTTTCAAGTAAAGTAGTTAAAAGTATTTGTGACGCTAAAAAATTCTGTAACGCTCAAGGACCCATTACTTTTGGACAATTAAGAAGTATCGTTAACGGAGCTAAAAATAAAAGATTAGCTAAACATGTAGGTGAAGGTGGATTTAAAGCATTTATACGTTTAATGCCTTGGTTTATACCACAAATTGCCGTAGCGGGAATGTTTACATCTGCAGTTAGAGCACTTAATAAACTAATAGGTCCAACATTAAAAGAAACGTCATCCTATAAATCTTGGTGGGCGAAGGCAATTATGAAGGTATTTAGTTTTGCTGAAGGAGATATTAATCCTGTGGACCCGTTTAGTCAAATATTTTTTATAAGTGATGGGTTAATGAATTTAATGAATAATGAAAACAAACTAAAATTCGCTTATCATATTTCAGAAATAGCATCAAACGAGCCAGATGATAAACCTGTTCCTGAATTTTTTGTTGAAAATGAATTAAGAAGTTGGATTAATCAAAGATTTTTATTAGACCCACCATTACAACCAAAAACGTTAGATTCTTTTGACGATGTATCCATACCGTTAAGTGAACCCGAAAAAGAGGATGAGGATTTAGTCGATGATACTAAATTAATTGAATCGGTTTTAAAGTCATACACTAAAGAAAAGACCGTAATATCTGAAGAATTACAATATCATATTGATAATCGTATTTCATTAACTGAAAATGTTTTTAGATATGGTAGCCCCAAATACTTTGATGTGATTAATGAGGGTCGTAAGTTATATAATGATGGTCATAATGAATGGTCAGAAGAAGAAATCGAGTTATTAGAATCAGATAGAGGTAAATTTTTTAATTATAAGGGTGAAAGATTACCATTTGATTTTCCAATGGTAAACGAACAATCCTTTAGTTGGGATGGAACATATGCCAATGAAATAGATGAGGCCGAATATAAAGGTAAAGATGTTAGTTTAAACAAACCTAAGTCAGGTGGACCTAAAAAGTGGTATGTGTACGTTAAAAACCCCAAAACGGGTAAAGTTATAAAAGTTTCTTATGGGTCACCTGTTATGACAGCTAAATGGAACGACCCAGGTGCTCGTAAATCATTTGCGGCTAGACATCAGTGTGCTAAGAAAAAAGACAAAACTAAGGCGGGTTATTGGGCGTGTAGAGCACATAAAGATTTTGGTAAAAATGTCTCAGGTAGATTTTGGTAATGATATATTCAGACACACAACTATCACATAATAAAAAACGTAGAGTTTTTAATGAATCCGTTAACTCTGAAGAGTTAAAATGGCACAAAGATGAGTACGACCGTATTATATTTGTAGAATCAAGTGACGGTTGGAAGCTTCAAATGGATGAGGAGTTACCCCAGGACCTTAAGGTTGGACAAAAATATATTATTAATAAAGAGACATACCACAGAGTAATTAAAGGTTCTGGTGACCTTAAAATCGTTATTATAGAAAATAATGATTATATTAGAGTCCCTTCGCCGGTAATTAGCCAAATGAAAAAGGGTTTATCATACTCTAAAGGAATTAATAGAGTCACTCAAAAGATAGTTGAGAATAACGTAATTTCTAAAAACCAACTATTAGAATTAAAACAATTTTTTGACAGTAAAAAAGAAACAATCACTTTAAATGAAACGTTTAAAGGAAAACCACAAAAAGATATGGAGTATGTTAATTGGTTATTAAATGGTGGAGATGTAGGGTATAAATGGGTTATATCAAAAACTACTTAGTCCCATTCACTGGCAACGTTTCTAATATTATCTTTTTTAATTCTAATAGTATAACTCTTATCCCCATAGGCCTTAGGTACCATTAGGTAGAAATAATCTAAAGCCCTTTCTAAACAAGAAGACTCGGTTTCTATAATGAGTTTTTCTTCCCCATTAACAATTTTAACAAAATGATAAGTTGTATTTCGATACATTATTTTTTTTTATATATAACAAATATACAAATTATTTTTTACCCGAACAATATTTACCTGAACATCTTTTTTTACCGTCTAAACCAGGCATCTTACCTTTACACACTTGGACGGCGTAACCGTTAGCGTAAGCTGATGGGTAAACATCATATTTAGCTTTCGCCGCGTTTTTACCTCTTGCACATAAAGTAGTGCTCTTCTTTTTTTTCTTTTTAGATTTTTTCTTTTCACTAATTACTCTAGTGATTATTTCTATCAGTTCGTTTTCAGTGATTGTTACCTTTTTCATTTTCTATTAACTATTTGAAATTTTAATTCTCTTTTATAGGTATTAATCTCTCTATCCGTCAATACTTTTATATCGATGAAATATTCGTTAGGTATTTTGTCTTCAGTATTAAAAATAAAATAGTGACTATCTGGTGTTCTATTTAACTGTGTCCAATCTTGAACTTGAACTTCAGTTTTACCTTCTCTAACATATACCCTATAATAGGCGTTAACTTTATTAAGTACTTCATTCGTAGTATACGCTTTTTTAATTATGACGTTAACTTTACGTACATCTGGTCCTAATATCTTTTCATCTTGTTTAATTCCGAAAAAATCAAAACCATATAATGAAGGGTCATTCGTTGTTGAACCAATTTGATATAACTCCGATAAGTCATTAACTACAAATTCATTAGTTTGATTAGAAATATTAACTCCATTAATCTTTAAATTTTTCCAAGTATCGTACATCATACATGGTATACTTGATGATGTTAATGGTGGTACTATAACTTCATATACCCCATTAGTTATTTGACAGGTTGGTAAATCTAAATATAATATTGAACCATTCATATCTGTAATATCTACAGATGGTAATTCATCAAAATTTTGAGGATTACCGAATTGGTAACTGTATAGATATAATTTATTTTCTTTATTTTCATAAAAAATATTTCTATCATCCTCTATTAAATCATCATATGTAGTTTCTAAGTATGGTTCATAAAATGTTTGTGTATTCGTAGTAAAAAACCCTACCGAGTAGTTTTCAGTTAATCCTGTAATATTTTCAACTTGAGGATAAAAGGCGATTCCCCATCCTGTAACTCCAGTAGTCGCCCCCGTTAATATATCATTTATCTCTTGAGTCATATCAAATTTAATATCTTCATTACCAAATTCAAAATGTTGAGTATCAATAATAGTTAAACCTGAGAAATTTAACCCTGTACTTGAATTGGTATTTAAATTATCGTATACCCCCGGTACTGACCAATTTGAAATAGTTTGAGATTCGTACCAATTAGTTGGTCTACTTGAGTAGGCTTTGTCTGTAGGTAATTCAGTAAAATCGTAATAATCGTATCCAACACCTTCATCCCACGATTGAATATCTCCTGTGGTTCCTGAAACTTTAGGTATTCTAAATAATACTAAATCAAAAGAAGTTGCTCTTCTTCTTCCATTAGACCATGTATCATTTAATAATTCCAAATCAAATGATGAAGTATTAGTCATATTGAGAATATGTTTCATACTTTTTGAACAACCAGTAGAGATAATACCATGTTTGATTTGTTCAGTTATTCCTGATAATTCAATATCGAATAAAAAACGACTAAACCCTTTTGGAGTAATTACATTATCTACCCCACCAAAGAATAGTTCGCATATAGGGTTTCTACCTGTATTTGCGTATGAATTTGAAACAATAGTTGTGTTTCTATTAAAATATGATTTATAAGTAGACATAAACTCTTTTTAATATAAATACTTAGTTTATACGAATATACTTATTTAGTATCTTTTGATTTGCGTCTCTAAGTTCTTTTTGTAACTTTTCCATGGTAACTCCGTTAGTTGATGTGCCATCAGGAACCATACCATGATACGGATGAACATGTCCAATAAGAAATTGTACCATTAAATTTAATAACTCAATTAATTCTTCTCCTCTAACAACTGAAGATGTTTTAGGTTCAATCTCATCTGAAAGGGTATATTCCTCAATACCGTATAAAGTGTCAGATAAATTTATTTTACCTGTATCATTTTTTGATGATTTATGTGAAAGTAAATAAACAAAGTCCCCACCCATTATAGATGCGGTATTATTTAATAATATTTCCTTTTCAGGTATTATCTCATTTTTTTCAGGAGTAAAAGGGACATCCCCTCTTTTTGATTGGTCATATATTAACCCATAACCACCTACTAAGTCCGATTGTTTAACTTTAACGCCAGACATTAAATTAGCTATAAATAATTTCTCATTTGTTTGTGATGTGTCAGAATTTAATTTATTATATAGACTTGGCTGAGGTCTAAAATAAATAGGGTATGTTGAATCACCACCACCTCTTAATCTAAAAGGACCTAAAGGTGTAACTGATGTTGTTATAGTCGATAAATCAGGTACCAATTTTTCTGCAACACCATTAATTATTTTATTAATTAAACGTGTCAAATCATTAACGGATAGGGCTAAAAAATCAAACTTTTGGTATAGATTCTTAGTACCCTCTACATCTGTAGTTAAATCAAAACTTTGACTACCATTTCTTTCGTTAGGGGTTAAAGTATAAATATAAATTCCTCCTGTATAGGCGTTTGAATTATTATCAGGATTTACAACGTTATATTCTACTAAAATTCTAATTGGTTTATGTCTATACTTAAACTTATAAAGTTTTTCGGCTTCACCGTATACCGTCTTTTTATTAAATTTACTAAGTTGTAAGAATGACCTATTATCATTACCAACAGGGTAAACATTTGGGATAGGTTGACCATTATATTTACCAGCCCTTAATAATACGGTATTTTCTTTAACAACAATATCGGCACTTCCTCTACCATCAATAGATATGTCGTCTGGCTCAGAATAGACACCCTTATTAGATGATTCAAATACGATTCCTGTGTTTGGGTTACGTAGTTGTTTCTGTTGTTTATTTCTACTACCTAAATTACTGTTACTAACCGCCGAATTATAAGGTTCTTGTTTTACGTTCGTTAAAGAGGAAAAAACACCTGAAATATAAAACTTATCTTTATTAGACTTATCGTCAGAGTTAGAGTAAATTAAATGAACAAATTCACCATTTTTAGGTGCAGTATTTATGAAGACAGGTAATAGAGGTCTAATAACAAATGGGTCTCTAGATGTCCATTTTTCTGTTACACCTACAGTATCGGCAACACTTTTTTCCCTATCTGCAGTGTTTTCAGTTTTTAGTACGGCACGAATACGACCCAATCCCATAGGGTCAATATTATCAATACATTCACCTACATATATTATTCTATTATTATATGGTATATCAGCCATTACTTAGTTCTTTTTTTATACTCGTTTAAAATTTTATTATAAATTATTTCAGTACTATCTAAATGACGAGTTAATTTAATAATATTAGTTTTAGTTTCCTCAAAATCATTTTGTACAAAATCCATCGCTTCGATTAAATCTTTATTGGAACTGTTTTTATACTCTAATAGTATTTTTGTTATTTTATTTTCATCCATATTAATACGATTTTCCTGAAGCCTTTGATGGTGCGGTCGCTCCTGCTATCACAGGTGGCACCGCTAATGGTGGTATAAAGACTTCAACTTTACCATTAGCTAATTGCTCTTGGTAAGTACCTTTTATTTGTTGAAACATTGCTGGCATGGCAATATTTACTGCTCCACTTGGAAGGTCACCTGTCGGTATACCTATTGATTGAAGTCTTTCCGTCACTTCTGTCATTGCTCTTGTCGGAGAGAATCCACCTAATAATGAACTAGCCGCCAAAGCGAAAGAAGGTAACGATATACCTGTGGCTGCGGCGGCTAAATTCAATAATTTTAATATTTCATCAACTAAACTTTTACATTCTCGATAATCAATAAAACCCTGAACTAATTGAATTATTAAAAATATAACTCCGGCAATCATAGCAGCTTGTTTATTTTTGGCTTCTTTAACTATTTCAACAAGTAATGTTTCTACCAATAATCTTAAGTTCTTTTTTAATAAAATGAATAATTCTTCAACAAATATCGCAGCAATTTTACTTAACATTTCTGTCATAAATTTACCAAACGTTTTAATAAATGACTCTAAATTACTTAGTGCCAATATATTCGCAAAATTTGGATTAACTGACTTCATTACAATTTGTAACCCTAATAACATTTTTGGTCTTAAGATAGCGAACATCACGGCTTTTGGGATAATCTTTAAAAAATCATTATTAATCGCGACATTTAAATTTAAATCAATACCCGATGGTATATTGAGTTTCCAATCTTGGTCTTTAGCCATATTGTTGACTAAACCCATTAAGTTATCTGCGTTTTGACCGGCATTACCAACATCGTCATTAATGAGTTGAGCCATTGAATCTAATAGTGACTCAGTATTGACGGGTAATTTGACATTATTACAGTCAGTGAACTCGGTAACTCCTTGAATCATATTATTAACTTCAATCTCAATATTTTTTAAATCAAGTGGAGACATCTCAAAAAACGATGGGTCTATATTATCTAACTGCCCTAACTTAGCGGTACCCTGAACATCAATTTCTCTATTACTATCAAAACAAAGACCTAATATTCTTTGTAATATTTTTTCAAACTTAGTCTGTTCTTCTTTTTGATTAACAGAAATCCCACCCGAAATATCAATAATGTTAGTTAACATATTCATGATTTCTACCGATATCATATTAAAATTAACTATATCTATAGAACCGTAATAATCTCTTAAGAAATCACCTAAATTATCTCCATTTAATCTATTGGCTAATGTTACCTCGTAAAAATCACCAAAAATAGGTGTTCCAGTATTAGGGTCGGGGTATTGTGTAACATACTTTATATCAAAAATACCGGCTCCTGATGCACCAATGTAACTACTACCGTATTCGGCCGTAAATGGTACACCCTCATTCTGAAGTCTATTATAAAGTTCTTTATCCATTGAAAATGGTTGAGAACCGACATTTATGGAGTCTTTTTCATATCTAAATGTCCATGGCTTGGATGATGGGTCGTTTTTTAATAATTCCCTTAAATCGATATCGTTAACTGGTATGTAAAGTGGTTGAGTATTAAACTCCTGCTCTTCTGAACAACCCGCAACTTTCAATACCTCCTCAGCAACAATCTCACCCATTCTGGATTTAGTATTTTCACTAGCCATTAAAACTTGTTTTATTAGGAAGTCGATAGTGGAAGAACCTGTATTTTTACCACTAGGCATAGTTTTTTTGAATAACTTAGTTAATTCATCAAATACGTTTTCAATTTCTTGTTGAGCTCTTTGTTTGATATCACCCATAGCGTTTAATTGCTTTAGGGCGTCACTTTTTGCGTTTTGAAAGTTACTATCTAAACCATCAGATATTTTTTGTAGTTTTTTTTGATTAACCGCAGTATTAATAGTGGATTTGTATGCATCTACTTTAGAACTAGCCTGTTTAAACTTATCTTTTATCGACATAATGGTTATTTTTAATCAAGTTTATAACCGTCCTTCTTGTCACCACTGCTTAAATCTTGTTGTATTAAGGTTTGTAATGTGTCATCATCAATTTCAGATAAACTAAATTCCTCGCTTGAGGTATTATTAGTTTTTTCCCATATTGTTGACTGTAACTTAGAAAGTGATAGTTTCTTTTCTATAGTATCATTTACGATTTTTTGTTGTTCTTTGATAACAGGTCCAATAACGGTCATATCCTCAGGGTCCTTTAACATCGCCAACATTTTATTTTGTATTCTTATAGCGGTCGCTCTTTGTTCTACAAGTTCGTTGTAAATTTCTTGCATAAGTGAAAGAACTGAGTCTTTACTTAATACTATTTCTTTTTTTTTAGGTCTTGCCATAATGTTATAAATATTTATAGAATAATTTTTTTATAGATTATGTAATTTATTTGTCAACTCATAATATAATTTCTTATACTTTCTCATTGATGTCCTTATTTCCTTAGTAGACATATTTGTCATATCACGTAGAGATAGTAGTATTATATTTTTATTAAATTTATTATTATCCGTTCCTATAAAAATATTGTTATAATTCTCAAATAACTCCATCAAAGCGTATCCTAACTTTAATTCGTTATTATTTAAATCGGTATTTTCTATATAATCATTAAGTTCTTTTATGAATCTTTTAATCACATCCGTTGCCTCTATCTTTTCATTTTCAAGATAGTAAATCATATCAGGCCTACTTTCTAATTTAGTAGTTATATCTTCATATGATATTTTCCTATTTTGTTCTTTTTGGTCTTTTATAATCATACCCATTAGGTAGTTTTTACATATCGTACCAAAATAAGAGTATGCTTTTTTACCTTTTTCAGGTTTAAATTTTTCAACCTTTGTAATTAAAAAAGAGTGGGTGTCATGATTAATTTCACGAAATTCCATCCCCTTTCTATAAAGTTTATATCTTCTAATGATTGATTCAATCATTTTATCTAAAGGTGCTCTTAGATATTCATCATAGATTTTATTTTTTTCAGTAAAAGTAGAGGCAGTTAAAAATAATCTAACTGCCCTCTCTTCTCTTTCCGCGAAATAATTATTAGTTGTTGGTTTTCTACCTCTTTTTTTCTTTTCAATCACTTCAGGAGTTTCAGTATTACCTGAAACAACCACTTTATTTGAATCGTTATTAGTTGTAGTAGCACTTTTTGGTTCTAAAAACATTAAACATCTATTGCTTGATAGTTTATGTCCCTATCTTCAATAAAAAAATGTTCTTTTTTCGCCGAGTCAATCCAAAACGCAACTTCGTCTTCAGATATTTTTTGCTCACCAAATTTGTAATTCCAAAAAATTGAACCCTCTCTCATGTTCATGTGTTTGTAACCAATTCTAGGTATTGTCATTATTTCTACTGAATTATAACTTAACCTTAGTAGGAACTCATATACAAAAGTTAATTTCATGGATTTTTTAAATCCACCAAAGTCTTTAAAAACTGATTTTTTAAGTACGACTCCGCTTGTTTGAAAATTTTGATAGTTTAATAAAACTTCATTAGTTAAGTAACCAATCTCACTATTCATATTAGCTGCAAAGGTTGCCTCATTTGTGAATCCAGCAAAAACACCTTTTTCATCTACGTCTAATACTAATGGTAAGAATCCTGATACTTTTGGATAAGCTTCTATATATCGTTTAACATTTTTAAACCATATTGACGCATATTCATCATCAAACTCTAATAAAGAAATCCATTCATTTTTAGCGTTTTCAACTCCTAAGTTTACTTGAGATGAGAAATCAACATCACCTGTATTTTCAACTAAGTTTACTGTTAGACCACTATAGTCAAAGTTTTGAACTACTTCTTTTAGTGACTCTTCATCACTATGTACAATAACTAACTCATCGATTGGTGTCGATTGTTTTATTATTGAAAGTATACAACTATTAAAGAACTCAACAAAGTTTTTCACTTTTGAAGAATTAATAGGTAGTATAACTGATACGTTTAATTTATTTTCCATAATTATTAATTTTCTTCTTCTACTTTTAGTTTATCTAATTGTGTTTCGAATATAGTTTTTCTAGTCTCTAAGTAACCTGAAAATGTTCCAACTACATTTGATTCGAATTCTTCTCTATTTTTAAATTTATCGGAGGTTTCAATACCCGCCTTATATAAATCATCATTAATATTATCCTCTAACCAATTTTGAGTGAACTCAGCTATTATATCAGTCATTTGATTTAATTCGTATGTCCAAACACCATTGTTTTCTGCCATCCAATCAGGTTTTAGATTTGGAACTTTACCGATTACTGGTGTTCGACTCGCCATTGATTCTATCGGGAATGTCCCTACTGATGATGTATCATCTACCCATACAGAAACAAAAGAATCTTTTAAGTATTCTGCGAACTGTTCTTGATTAAGACCTCTCATGTCTCTAAATGTAACCCATCTAAATTGTGGGTACTTTAAATAAAAAGTTTTTATTATTTTCATAGTGTCCCTTTGGTCACGAGTATGAATTGAAATGATTGGTTTTGATGGTACTTCTTTCGCTGAGAACTTTTCAGAAATAAAAGGTGGTATAATATCAAATGTGATATTCTTCATAACGCCCTTAACAAGTTCTGTTTGTTTTTCACTAGTAGTTATCGCCTTTAGGAAACCATATTGTGACCAAGTTGTACCAGGTTGTAAAGTCTCTAACATATGGTCATAAGCCTGACATGAGATGATTTTACCACAAGGTAGATTAGCAAGTTGTTCTAATACGTGACCATATATTTCAGGTACAACAATAAAATCTTCAGGAGAAATCTTTAAATCTTCACCTTCAATACTTTCATGAGGTAATTCCATATACTCTTCACCTAACCATTCAGAAACTCCCGTATATTCTTTTGTTTCATGAATGATTATTGGATTAAATCCATTATTTTTTAGGGTTAAGGCGATTTCATAAGTTTGTCTTACGGAAGCCTTAGCGTTCCCTTTAGTGTCTTGTGTTAAAAAATAAATCCTTACTGATTTATCCGTTAATCGTTGAACCGATAGTTCAACTTTTTTTAATAATTCTGTATCCATAATTTATATATATTTTATTATTCCGTGTCTTAATAATGTATTAAAAGCAATTTTAAAGGGAATACTTAAAGACTTTGAAGTTCCCGCACGTATACCTAAGTTATCGTCTATTTCCTCTCTTTCAGTTAAAACGACCTCTAACATCATTTTTATTGTTTCAAATTTCACTACACTTATGTGTTGAGCAAATTTATCTTCAGAGATTTTTTCAGTTTCTTTTTCAGTGGTTAATTCTTTACCGTCTTCATTTTTAGGTATATTAACCTCTTTTTCTAAAGCAATAAAGTCAACATAATAGTTTTCTTCTAAAAATTGTAACATTATTTTAATTTTAATTGTTTATATAGTTCTTTAAATTCTCCAATATCGTTGATGGTGTATTCTGAATTAATATCTTCATTATACGATGTTGTACATTTAATAACTGTTTTATTTTTCGGTTGGTTTATAATATGATTTGGGTTGGAAGTAATTAGTATATCAACTTCATCCCACATACTATCTATTGTAATGTTAGAATAAAATTTTATTTTCTCAACCAAACAACCATACTTGGATAAAAAAAATAGTGTAGCTGGTTTTGACTTACCGATTTCATCAGATACTATTAGTACTTCATGGTCGTCTCTTAAAGTTTCGTATATTTCATTTAAAATATTAAAAGTTGGTCCATCTATAGATGGTGAGTGACCAAAAATTTGCATAGCAAAATCGATATAAAAGAATTCAAATAAATCTTCTTTATCTTTAAATTTAAAATGATTGATTAAATCGTCTAAATTTTTTACAGGTAAATCTAATTCGTATTTAAAGTCATCGACAGATAATACTTTATCAAATTCTTCAGTCTCTTCATTATAAACAGAATTATTTTCGTCCTCAAATTCATCAATATAATGTTTTTGATATAATTGTTCTGCCTTTGTGAAAGTGTCTCTAATTACACCATTTAAATCAAATGCTACTCTCATGTGTCGTATCTATCTAATAATTTACTAATCAAAGGATTTCTGATGATATCGTCTGTTTTAAAATCATATGTGCCAACTTTGTCTAAATTTTTAAATCTAATTGTCGCATCGTATAACCCCGATTGTGTTTTATCTTTATATCTATCCGTTTGGTCAATATCGCCTGATATGAAAAATTTACTATTAAAACCTATTCTAGTTAATAGTAATTTCATCTGAGAAGGTGTTGAATTCTGAGCCTCTTCAAAGATTAATATTGAGTTATCAATATTCATACCTCTCATATAAGCTAAAGCGAAAACCTCTATAATATCATTTTCTTTTAATTTTTCTCTAGCCTCTTTACCTATAATTTTATTTAATAAGTAATACGATGGAAAAATATATGGGTCTAGTTTTTCTTCTAAATTACCAGGTAATGCTCCTAATTTTTCCTCAGCTTCAACTGCCGGTCTAACAATGATTATTTTTTCATAAGAGTTATTTTGGTCCATTAAAAGTTCTACCGCAGCTTTCATTGCGATATATGATTTACCCACCCCCGCAGGTCCTGTACATATTGTTATTTCACTCTCCTTTAATATTTCGTGATATTCTTTTTGACTTTCTGATAAAAATTTTTGTTTAGGATTTTTATTAATTATTTTATTTATTAAATCTTTTCTTGGTAATTTTCGTGTACCCGATTCTCCTTTTCTTGCCATTATTTCAGTATTGTGTATTTATTTCGTTTTTTCACGAGTGTTTGGTGGTTCACCAAATTCTCTACGATATATTGTATTCCCTTTATCGGGACTTTCGTATATATAAGTCTTATTGTTTACTTGCTCATTAATCCACTGATATGTTTTTTTCATTCCATTTATTAAAGGTTGGGAAACTTCCCACCCTATTTTATTTCTATAAAGTTTATTGTCAGAGTTTCTACCTCTTACACCTAAAGGACATTTGAACCCATATTTATCAATAAATTCTTGACCATATATATTACTAATTTTAACATCTTTTTCCGAGATATCAATAGCCATTTGGCCCAACTGATTTATTGTTACCATTTCTTCAGAACCAATATTAACGGGACCAATAAAATCGGACTCCATTAATTTAAATATTGCGGTTATACATTCATCTATAAAAAGAAAAGAACGTGTTTGATTACCGTCTCCCCACACTTCTAATGTATTTTCAGTTTCTGCGACTTTACGACACATTGCTGCGGGAGCCTTTTCTTTACCTCCTGTCCACGTACCCATAGGTCCAAAAATATTATGAAAACGTGCAATTCTAACATCTAATTCATAATTTCTATTAAACGATAAAAATAGTCTTTCTGAAAATAACTTTTCCCACCCATATTCAGAATCGGGATTAGCTGGATAAGCTGAAGACTCTTCACAGTTTGGATTTTTAGGGTCTAATTGATTATGTTCAGGATACATACACGCCGAAGAAGAATAAAATACTTTACCAACTTTCTTTTTAGTACATTCATGTACCACATTTAAATTAATTAATGCCGAATTATGCATTACATTCGCATCATTATCACCCGTAAAAATATAACCCGCACCACCCATATCTGCGGCTAATTGATAAACCTCATCAATACCATCCGTAATAACTTGTTCCACTATTTTAGGGTCTCTTAAATCTCCTTTGATAAAATTATCACATATCTCCGTATGATTAAAGAACTCATGATTTTTTATGTCACATATGGTTACATTATTACCATTATCTTTTAATCTTTTTGAGAGGTGACCACCAATGAATCCTCCCCCACCTAAAACTACTACATTTTTCATATTAACTTATTGCCCTACCTTTTAGTTTATTCCAATCTTGCTCAGGTCTAACTTCTAAATTAGTTTTCCAGGCGGCACCTAACACATTCATATTAACACCGACATCATTAGCCATGGAGATTAATGCGTTAATATCTTTAGGAAAACAGGTACCACCAAAACCTAATTTACCGTCAGGTCCTGGTACATGTAAGTGGGAGTCACCAATACGACCATCCGATGAAAACCCGTACATTGCATCATCCCAATTAACTCCAACTAAATTAGCTAATCTATGGTACTCATTCATTAATGACACTTTAGTTGCAAAAAAAGTATTATTCATATACTTTATAAATTCGGCGGTTTTTGAATCAGTATGTATAAAGTGACGATTCATAAACCTGTTTGAAAATAGTTTCTCAACCTTATTGGTAATTTTTCTATCTCCACCAAAAATTATTCTAGCTTGAGTTAACATATCTAATTTAGCAGTTCTCTCAGTTAAAAATTCAGGTGAAAATATTATACTTAAGTGAGGATATTTTTCTTGTAATTTTTCTGTGGTTCCGGGTAACACGGTCGATTTAATAATGTATATTGGTCCCTCAACGGATTCTTCAAAAACTTTTTCTATAAAAGATAAATCTTGTCTTCCGTCAACACTCATAGGTGTTGGTACACATACAAATATAAAATCAGATTTATGGGTTTCTTCTTTAGTATGTGTCGACTTTAGAGGGTCGATATCATACACTCTTATTTCATTTGTTGGTGAAAATGCAAAAATTTGTGATTCTCCCACAAACCCATTTCCAACTATACCTACTATGCTCATAATTATAATTTTATCCTAAATGTAGTAGACTATTTAAAAATCTAAATTGTTTGTTTATTTTTATAAGTAAATTAATAACTTATAGTATATAAAACAACATAATATGAAAAAAATAGACTTATTCAAGGTATTCATGGCTCCAACAGCGGCTGAAGAGGTAACTAAAGTAATCAATAGCGGATATATTGGTCAAGGACCTAAAGTAAATGAATTAGAAGAAATGATGAAAACTCATTTTAATCACGACTACGTATCAACGGTAAATGCAGGTACATCAGCACTTCATTTAGCTTTACATTTATTAAAAAAACCATCAACAAATCAGGTAGTTTATGAGGGTGTTATTGGTTACGATTCAAAATGGCCAGGTTTAGAAGAAGGGGACGAGGTTTTAGCCACCCCATTAACTTGTACCGCATCTAATTGGCCTGTATTGGCAAATAATTTAAACATCAAATGGGTGGATATTGACCCTGAAACTTTAAATATGGATTTAGATGACTTAGCAAGAAAAATCACACCAAAAACTAAAGTTATTATGTTAGTTCATTGGGGAGGTTATCCAAACGATTTAGATAAAATAAAAGAAATACAAGAAAGAGCACATCGTATGTATGGTTTTAAACCTGCGGTGATAGAGGATGGAGCACACTCTTTTGGTTCAACATATAAAGGAAAAAGTATTGGTACACATGGTAATTTAACCATGTTTTCATTACAGGCCATAAAACATATAACATCTATTGATGGTGGGTTACTACTTTCTCCACATAAGAAGTTAAACGATAGAGCTAGACTAATAAGGTGGTACGGTATTGACCGTGATGGTGATAGAAAAGATTTTAGATGTGAAGCGGATATTGAGGAATGGGGTTATAAATTCCATATGAATGATGTCTGTGCGACTGTAGGTATTGAAAATTTAAAACATGCTGACGAGATAATTGAAAAACATAAATCTAACGCTAAATTTTACGATGAAAATCTTAAAGATGTCGAGGGACTTACATTATTAAAAAGAGAAGATGGATTTGATTCCTCTTTTTGGATTTATTCTGTACTTGTTAATGATAGGGATAGATTCTATAAACATATGGGTGACCATGGAATATCGGTTTCTCAGGTACACGAAAGAAATGATAAGCATACGTGTGTTAGAGAATTTGTTTGTAGTTTACCTAATTTAGATAAAACTATTGGTAAGATGGTATCTATACCAGTTGGTTGGTGGGTAACCCCTGAAGACCGACAATATATCGTAGATACAATTAAAAAAGGGTGGTAAATGATATTAAGAAAACTAACTGTAGATGATTTAAACTTTTTAATTGAAGTTAGGAATGATGAGTCAACTAGAAAATTTTTAGAAAATGATTCAGAATTTACAAGTGATGAATGTAAATCATGGTTTGAATCTTATAATCCTTTATGGTTTATAATTGAGGTTAATGAAGAACCTGTTGGTTATATTAGAACTAATGGTGATGAGGTTGGGTGTGATATACACCCTGATTTTCGTAAAAAAGGATATGCTAGACAAGCCTATAATTTATATTTAGAAAATAAAAATTACGCAACTTTATGGGTTTTTGAAAACAATTTCGCCAAAAAATTATATGAGTCATTAGGTTTTGTAGAAACTGGTGAGGTTAAAATAGTTAGAGGTGAAAAGTACCTTCATATGAAATATATTAAAGAACCTGTTAGTAAGATTTTTATAGGTGGTTTTGGTGGTACTGGAAGTAGAGTAGTTGCCGAAATATTTGAAGGTTTCGGATTTTACGTAGGTAGAGAAATTGGTGCGGATTCATTAGATTTTGGTAAAGGTAGTTTTGTGCAAGAATTTGACGCTTCATGGAGAAAAAAAGATTTTAAAAGAGTAATTAATTTTGTAAAAAAAAGATTAAAAAATCCTGATAAATTTGCGATTAAACATGGGCATTTTATGTTTATAAATGATGTACTTAGAAAAGATTTTCCTAAATGTAAAACTGTATATATTATGAGACACCCAATTGATATGGCAGTGAAGAAAAAGTACATACCCCATAATAAGTATGGAAATATCGGTATTAACGATTTAGACGGTAAGATAAAGTATTATATAAATGAATCGATTAAGTCTTGTAAAGAGGCCGATTTGGTTATAAAATATGAAGACCTTTGTTTTGATTTAGAAAATCAATTAAAAATTATAAGAGATTTTATCGGTGATTTAAATTTAGACTTACCAAAAATTAACATTAAACCCTCTAAATCGATAGGTCAACAAACTGAATTATATGATAAATATGACACATCAATGTTAGGGTATTAAAAATAAGGGACTATGAATATAAAAAATAACCCAATTGAGTATTATATAGAAAAAATAAATAGTAAGGATAATTTTTCATTTACTCGATGGGGAGACGGAGAATGGTTTTGTACTATTGGTAAAAACGGTCAAAATTGTGATGGTCATAAATATTTTCCTGAAATGAGGGAATCTCTTAATAATGCATTAAATAACGATAAGGGTTATTATAAAGCAATATGGAATTTAGACCACGGACAGATAAAAAATATACTTAATATTTTACTACCATTTATAAAAAACAATAATATAAATATTGATTGGGTTAATGCGGGTATATGGGAAGACTCGGCTCTAAGTGGACAATTAAAACCATTAGTTAAATCATTAGAAAGTAGAAACTTTGTTATTGTATCAAGTGATAAATTAAAGAAATTAGATATTAAATATACTGATTTTATTAGTGTACCATCTGTTAATTGTTTTTTAGATAAAGAAAGAATTAAAAGTGATATGATAAAAATGACGGAAAGATACGATGACGTAGTCTTCGGTTTATCATCTTCTATGGCGACTAATGTTATTGTAGATGAACTTTATGATGAGATTGGCGATAAGTGTACTATGATTGATTTTGGTTCAATATGGGACCCTTTTGTTGGTCATATAGGTAGGTCATACCATCGAGAATATAAAAATAATAAATTATAAAAAACTATGGTAAATTATATAGTAAGCATATATTGTGGTAGAAGAAGAGCGGGAATACACACTGATTTTAAAATGTTATTAAATAAACATATTGAATTTTTATCTAGTAATCCTGATGATATTGATGGTTTTACATTTGTAATTAACAAAACTAATATTGAATATGACCAATATTGTATTGATACGATAAATAAATTTATAGAAAAAAGTAGTTTACAAGGAAATTTATTTACTAGGGAAAATGTAGGTGGTTCTTATGGTGCTTGGGAAAAAGGGATTATGGAAACATATGGTGAATATGATTATTCTTTTTTGATTGAAGATGATTATATACCTAATCTTAAAAATACGGTAAGTTATTTTTTACAAAAAATAAAAAATCATAGTTTTGTTGCATCATATTGGGATAATAATCACGCGTCGGTATCTAACGGGTTATTTAAAAATTCTTTAGTTTTACCTACATTAGAAAAACATAATAGACTTTTTGATTTAAATACCCCAAATAAATCGAGTGAATCTTTTACCGACTATCAGAGAAATTTTTTAAATTTTGTGGAAAGTAAGTTTACAGATATTACTGATATAGGGTATACTGAATTTCAAAGATGGAAGGATGTGGAATATGTTATTTTTACGAATGATAAACTTCCATTATTAATAAAACCAATTAAACAATTTTATGATTAACTGTAATCCATATGGTGGTATTTCTAATAGAATGAAATGTATCATATCATCCATAGTGGAGTATGGAGATATAAATCTTTTATGGAATGTACCTAAAAGTGGTGGTGGAGTTAGATGTGAATTTAATGATTTATATAAAAATATCTTTAATGGTAGTGCGATAAATAGTGTATCTGACTGTAAATTTATTCACCATAAAATGAACACACATAATGAAGGAGGTAAAGATAACTTACCATCCGACCTTAAGAAAAGATATATTGAAGTGATTAAAACTTTAGAACCTATCGATTACATTACAAATAAAATTAAAGAAGAGAAAGATAGGTTGGGCGATTATAGTGCGGTTAGTGTTAGAACTTTTAGAAGTTTTCCTCACGAATATAACTCATGGGGTAGACATTTTAAAAAAGATAATCTTTTTAAGATAATGGATAAAGTTGAAGGTAAAATTTTATTAACCTGTGATGACACCGAGACAACAAATTTAATTAAACAAAGATATGATGTTTACACCACACCTAAAAGAACCAAGTTTGGGGATTTTACCACTGTGGAAGGTATGCAAGATATATTAATAGACCAATACTTAGGTAGTTTGTCTACGGACATTTACGGCACCAATATGAGTAGTTTTTCTGAAATGCAATGGTGGTTAGGGGAATGTAAACCTAAATATTATGGGATGTTACTACATCAAAGATAAATTATAACCACTTATCTTTTGAGTTAATTAATAACTGATTATAATTATTAAATCCATATATTTTAGAGCCCGATAATTTTTCCATCCATGAACCAGTTTTCCAAACACCTCTTGAAGCGGATATACAACGAGGACAATTATAAATAAAAACATCACCACCAAAGTATGAGGGAATAACCGCGTCACCAGCCGGAGTCAAGTGATGTTCTGAATTTGCTAATACCATAAATTGAACTTCATTATAAGTTTTATCTGTTTCATGTAACAATGTTTCAATATTAATAACCGAAGGATGTCTTTTTAAAACTTCTTTATCACCAATATCTAAAGTTCCTTGTCCGGTATCTATTTGTAATTTGTAGTCATCAGATTTATCAGGCGGTCTTATATAAATTATTTGATAATCATTTTCAAAAGTGATAAACATTTTTTCTAATATTTCACTATTAAAGTAATTATGAGGGTGACGACCCCATTCTTTAGTGTTTTTATTATGTATAGTTAAAATTGGTTTATCATACTTATACTTATCATTTTTATAGAACTCTTTGAGTGGTGGAGGTGTCCATTTATCATTAGTAAACTTAGGGCTATTTAAACCGTAGCACACATTTTTATGTTCTGTAGTTAAGTAATGATGTAAAAGTGGTGGGTCAAAATGTTTATTAACCTCAGTATGGTTCGGAGAAAAATAAAACACGGGTCCACTACCAATTTTACTTGCAGTCGATTTTAGATTACCTTCTAAATATTGATGATAAGCGACTGGTAGGTAGTACCATAAGATAAAACCAAATTCATCAAAAGCTTCGATATTAGGATTATTTTTCATTATATGTTTCGATATCTTCGTTTATCACTCCACTGTACCTTTTTACTTCTACCTAACATAGATAATTTTGCCACTTTTTGATTGAACGAATTTCTAGTTTCATGTGTGTGAGGGTTACCGTTATTTTGTTGGTCAATACTACTCATTACTGTTGTTTTTTCTTTTTTTATGTCTTTCCAAGACTGTTTTATGTAATTCCCCCATATTTTGTCGTGCAGATGTAGAGACTGACCCCTTACCTTCACTTTCATGGTGGAAATAAATAAATAGTCCCTTAGGGATTCTTTTACCAATAAATCCGGCATCCATCATTTGTACCCATAAGTCATAATCTACCCATCCTTTCATTTCTGTACTGTAACCCTCTATTGAATTATAAGCTTCACGGGAATACATAGAACTATTAACTATAAATGGACCCTGTAAAAGTCTTTCTTTTGACCACTCAGGTCTTTTTTCTAACCCCTGCATTTCACCAACATGAACAGTATCGCAATAAACAGGACTTATTTTAGGGTTTTTCTTTATAATGTTAACACCTGTTTTAAGGTAACCAGGATAAATCATATCATCAGCATCTAAAGGTAAAATGTATTCACCTTTACCTTCTCTAACCGCCACGTTTCGAGTGTCAGAAACTCCAGTATTCTCTTTATGTATAATTCGTATACCTTCCTGACCTTCTAATGAATCTAATTTCATTAAACAGTACTCATCATCTGAACCATCATTAACTAAAGTAATTTCGAAATTAGTATAATCTTGGTTATAAACGGATTGTAAAGTAGGATTTAACCTTTTAGCATAATTATAAATTGGCATCGCTAAAGTTACTAAGGGTTCACCTTTCTTTATTGGTTTTTTATTAAATTTAGTAGGTAAAAGTATAGGTAATTTATCCTCGTACATACTTAAGAATTTTAACCTATTATTTTCCCATTCATTATTTGTCTGACCTATTGAAAGGTGGGTTATTCTCACATCATAAAATACTCCAATCTTAACTCCACTAATGTGATTTTTAAAACTAAAACCTAAATCATAAAAATGAAATCCATTAAAAGATTCATCAAAAGTATGTTTTATTTTAGTTTTATCTAAAGCGATGAAAAGACCATCAACAATGACGGTTTCATCTAATTTACTACCCTTTGATTCACTATATTGGTTAGTCCATTTTTTTTCACCTTGTTGGTGGTTAACTATACCTAACATCTCTTCGGTAATTTCCCACCATCTTGCCGACTTAGGAAAAAATTTAGTACCTGCGACCCCTAAAATACCATATTCAGGATTTCTTTTAAAATGTTTAAGTACCTTATTTCCCCAATTCTTCTTTTCGAAGTAAAGGTCATCGTGACATAATACTACTATATCGTTACTTGCCTTTTCTAAAATTATATTATAAGCCTCACTTAATGAATGGGTACCTGGATTTTCAAAAGGTATGACCTCCATTTTATGAACACCGCAAGACTGTTCTATATATTCTTTAAACTTAGGGTCAATTTTTTTAGTACAATATCCAATTGTTATCATAAAATTTTATTTAATTTCCTGTAGAACCAAATCCGTTTGAGTTACGGTCTTTTTCTTTAATTTCTTTAACTCTATTTAACTTAACGTCTCGACCTTGAATTACGGGACATATTACCGCTTGTGCAATTTTATCTCCAAATTCGATTACTTGAGTTTCATTACTAAGATTAATTAATATAACTTTTATTTCCCCTGTGTATCCTTCGTCCACAGTACCTGGTGTGTTAAGGACGGTTAAACCTTTCTTAATAGCTAAACCACTTTTAGGTCTTACTTGTACCTCACTCCTTTGTGGTACATCAATGTATAAGCCTGTTGGGATTAAAGCTCTACCAAATGGTTCTAATGTCACTTTTTCATTAGCTCGTAAGTCGAACCCCGAATCACTACCATAGTGATATTTAGGTTCAGGATTAACGGACTTAAAAGTATAGTCTATTTGTGTTGGTTCAAATCCTGTGTGAGTAAATGATTTTTCTAACTCATCATAATCAACACCGAAAGACTCTAACATCGCTTTAGGGTCAGACATATCCACATCACTAAGTTGCTTTTGTATGTCTTTTAATTTAGACATATCATTTTTTAATTCATTAAATTTTTTAAACATATCTTATTTTAAATTGTAAATTTTTCTAATTAATTCGACAAGTACATTTACATCCTTTTCACAGTATTCCGCTATTGGCGATAATCCATTTGCGTTCCAATATGTGTCGTGTACTAAATTACCACTTACTTCCCCCGTTTTAGGACTTTCAATACCCATTGACACACACATTAAATCTAACGATGATATCCCAAAATTGTTACCAAACTGCCAAATATCTTTAGTGTCAAGAGCCTTTACCTCCCACGGTTTAGTTTCGTATGAAGGTAATATTTTTGGTGGTAAAATATTATTAGTTAAAAATCTTTTACCTAAGGTTGGTATATCAAAAAATTTAATATTATGTCCACATAAGTGAAAATCTAATTTTTGAACTTTATTTAATAAGTCTCTAACCTTAAGTAATAATTCTTTCTCGTCATCTTCGGCAAATGTTTGAGTATGTACCTCATCACTTGGAGTTATAAAAGAAAAAGATGCTACTATAATTTTAGAGAACTCAGCAACTAATGCGGCCTTATTAATAAAAATCTCTTCAGGTGTTTTACCTTCTTGGTCAGGATATTTCCTAATAAACCAATCTAAGTAACTCTCAAATAATCTTGCTAATTCTGGTTTATTTTTCTTAAGTGTCGGTAAGTCTTTTTCAATACCTACAGTTTCTAAATCGAAAAATAAAAGTTTGTTTAATGGTAAATCTATCATTTTGTTATTGTTTTATATATTTCTGCTCTCGTTTTTGTTACTACATTTAAATCATAAGTGTCTTTTACTGTTTCATATAACCTTTCACCTAAATCTTCAGCCCATGTTGGGTTATTAACCAATTTCTTAATATATTTTGCCCAATCTGAATGATTTCTACCTTCATTTACTAATAATGCATTACCATCAACAAATTCACCATATTTAAGTGCGTGTTTTAAATCGATGGTATAAGGTCCAATATTTGAGGCTATAATTGCCTTTTTATAAAACCCCGCTTCAATTACTTTTAATTGAGATTTCATTCTATTAAAGATATGATTTTTAATCGGAGCTAAAGATACGTCAAATTTTGCGTAGTTTTTAGCGTACGAAGTGACGGGTTGTGTCCAAACTCTATGATAATATTTTTCATCGTTGTAAGGTTGTTGATTATACGTTAAAAGGTATTTTTTATATTCTTCAGGTACATCCTGATAGTTTTTTGTGAATATTTTTTCATACTCCGCCCATACCGTTTCTTCTGGTTTAATATCTCTTTGTTTTTGATTACCTGTTTTTTGGTCAATTTCAGTTACTGAGCCTCTTGTATCAAAACCACATAAATATAACTCATATTTTTCTTTTAAGTTACCTAATTTACTAAAACAATTATCTAATATTTTTAAATCGTGTAAATGTGAAGAACCACCTAACCACCCAAATCTTAATTTATCTGAGGGTTCTGTCTTATGTTTAAACTGAGGTTCATTAGGGTTAATCGCGTTTGGTAAAACAAAAACATTTTTATTAAACTTTTTTATTTCTTGAGCAAAAATCTCTGTAGTTGTTGTCACATATTGAGCAGCTTTTAAGTTTGCTCTAATTTTTAGATTCAACTTATTATTTTGAATCATAGCATGTGCGGGATGTTCTTTAGTTGGTAACCAATAATCATCAATATCGGCAACTGTTACTATGCCCCATTTATGTAATTTATCGATTAAGGCCGGTGTACTATCATAATCTTTAGTGATTGTTCTATGAAAATGAACCATATCATAACCTTTCCAAAAGTTATCATCATTAATTTTTGGGTCGTAATCTATATCTACATGAAAGTCATCAGGATTTTGATTTTGTAGAAAAATGTGAGGTTCAACTGAACGAAATTTACCGACACCTGTTCTATCGGATGGTAGGACTAATACTCTTATCTTTGACATATAATTTAATTTTAATCAAAATATAGTAAAAGATTTTTAATAAGAAAAGGTATTGTTATTGTTTTACTTTTTTTACTTTAAGGACTTTTCCTTCAAACACATGTTTACCTACTCTAAGAGATAATGTTTCATTAACTTTTTGGTTTCCTTCAGTAACAATACCCGAACTTTTTAATTCTTCTCTAACAACATCTCTAACTGTGTCACGAACTACATCTCTAATCATTTGTTTTAAATCCCCATTGTTTGGTATTGTTGAAGAATTAGAGATAACAGTATTACCTTCATTTTGTAAAGGACCTGTTTGAGGAGGTGTATTATTATTCATTAGTCGTGTGGCTCCTTGTATTAATTCGTCAGTTAATACTGGACCATTAGACTGTGGCTGAACTATAGGATTTTCTAACATTAATTTTTTTATTTCATCCGGTAATTTAGAATTTTTAATCGCATTTTCACTTACAGGTTCACCATTACTAATTGGTTGAGCCTGTTGAGGTACTTGTTGTTGAGGTACTTGTTGTTGTATCATATCTTGAGGCACATTATATGTCGCGTTTATATTTTCGGACATAGGTAGTGACCCTCCACCTTGATTCCTAGGTGTTCCATTGTGTTTATCCATTATTTTTTTAGAAACTGCTAATTTTTGCATTAAGTCACTCATATTATTTTATATTAAAATTTTGCGTTTAAAATTACACTAGACATACTGTTATCACCGTTAGGGTTGTAGTTAGGTCTAGGTTCATTAAAGGTATCATTAGTTAACTTATAAGTAAATATTTTATCAACTCTGAATAACCTCCATCCGGGTAATGGTTTTTCACCTATAGTTGCGGTATGTGACGCACCTTCAGTATCCCATGCTCTGAGTACCATATTATTACCACCCTTACTTCTACCCACACAAACAGGTTCTATTGTTCTATATCCCTTACCACCGGGTTCCTTACCATCGTAATTAATAACTACAACTTTTCGGTCTCTAATTGATTTTTCAATATCACTAAGAGACGCAATTTCATTTATAAGACCTTTAACCGTGGTAAGTAATTTCATTACAAGTCGAAGTTAGGGTAGGGTTTATTAGGACTATATTTATCAATTTTTGTGTTTTCAACCCTTGCTTGTATATCTGTTGAAGTACCAGCAGTTTCGTTGTAGACATCTAAAAATTGAGCAGTTCCTCTACCAATATTATCACCATCTGCCATCGCATCGGGATGTTGAGGTGAGTAAAGGTCACTTTTTGGTGAAAAATCATTCTTAGGGAATAACTTTGCTCTTTCCGCTTCAGCGTATTCAGATAATGAGTTAGCTGGTTGTGCGAAGTCTAATTTGTCATTTTGTGTTGCCATTATATTAATGTTTTCATTATATCGTTTATTTGTTTTATTTGTTCAGTTACAGACGTGTCAAATTTGTTAATACCTTTCTCATGTTTTTGATTAGGACTAACAACTATTCCATCTTTAGTATGATATTTTATATATTCATTTTCCATACCACCTTCTGATTTGGCCTTTTTACCGATATCTAATGTTTTTCTCCAATGGTCTAAAACACTATCACACCATTTTTCCATTCTTTCACCACCATTTAAAATGTATGGTGAATCTTCTTTATTACCCTCATAACCTTCAAACCAATTTTTAATTCTTTTAATTTGTTGGTAAGTGGCCACACCACTTTTTCTTAAGTCTTGGTTTCTATTAAACCCTTCGACATTACTATCGGCGTCAACAGAATCAAAACACTGAGATAGGTGATTACAAAGTGATTCAGGTACTTTAACTTTTCTGTTATATAATTCCTTATTCATTTTTTAAAATTTTAACTAATTCGGATGTTGATATACCATCTAATAATGCCAATTTTTTTAATGCCTTTATATTTCTAACTAATATTGGTGAAAGTTTACGGTCAATTTTTAAATCTTTATCTTCAGATTTACTAACTAACATATCGTCAGCCATCTTAATTAAGTCTTCTTTACTTAAAACTTTTCCTTTTTCTGTAAGTCGACCTTTCATGACAAAATTTTTCTTATCTTTAAACTCTGAACTATCATCTAATTTAGGGTCTTTACCCATTTCTTCAGACCTACCTTTAGCGTCGTCTTCATCAAAACCTAATTCATCCATAAAGAAATCTATAGTTTCATCGGCATCCATAAATTTGGTTTCGTCATAACCAAAAGCGTCTTCCATATCTTCTTCACTAACTTCTCGTTTTTCGATACTCTCACCATAATATGTTCTATACCCTCTTGTTAACGGGTCTTGTGTAATACGAGCCATCGCAACAGTCTTATCCATAGTTGTATTACCATCCGCACTAACATTAGGGTCTAAAATCGGTATTTTAGAATTTAACATAGTACCGTCATAGTCAATTATCTCATCCATTTCTCCTTCAGGTTTTGAGGTCTGAGTAACATCTAAAAACTCTTTATGTGTTTTACACGGCATAAATGTTTTTCTTTTATGTTTGTGAGAACCCTCACAACCCAATTCCTTTGAGGCTTTCTCAGCACCCTCCTTTGTTTTATAAAGATACGACTTCATAGATTCTTTTTTAATATAAATACTACGAACAAAGTATTTATCTATAAAAACCATTCATGGCAAGTCAGAATATTAATAATTATAATTTTAATCGATACGATATCCGTTTAGATAGTAGTAGTTACTTTGACCTTACAATCGCTTCAGATGAAAGAGATTATGATGAGGAGGTAGTATTTTCTAAAAAACTTATTGCGGAAGACGATGGAGATAGGTTACCCGTGTATATTGATTTATCATCAAATATATCTAACCAAAAAATGAAATTGTTGTGGAATGTTAATTATACCGGAAATACTTTAGTGTCTGAAAATTATTATAACCCTAAAAATGTTGATTTATTCTGTGAATCGGCGACTACTTTGTGTGATATAGGTTTGGTTGCAACCGATAACGGGTTATATGATAAAATGACAGGTGAAACCATAACATTTACAATGGGTATTAATGATTTTGAAAAATGGAACCCACATTACTATGACCGTAGAATGAAATTTCATCCAGTAACTTCATATGCCGATTATCCAAACCATAGGTTTTCGGGTAATTCAAAAACAATTTATAATATAGTATCTAAAAATAATTTTGATTCGATAGGTTACTATAATGAGTTATACGGAGGATTTTATCAAGGTTTTTATAAATTATTTGGTTATGATTACGAAGTTTTTCCTGAAAGAGTAAATAAAGGATGGACTATGGAGACTGTGATTAAACCAAGGCAAAGAGAAGAATTTAATATACAACCTTCTGAAGTTTATTTAAATGATGTCTACCCTGAAAATGCGGGTATGTTCTTTTATTTTGGTACGAGGGCTGAAAATAAATATTACCACCCTGCTTCAGGTAAAGTAGAATCTAAAAGAGGTAATCAAGGTTCAGACGGTTTAGGTTGTTATAACTATAATTGCGGGTTTAATGTTGATACCTCAGGTAAAAGTAGTACAGAATGGACATATAAAAGAGTTACCACCGGATTAGATGATTGTATAAGAACATGTGCTTGTGCCGACACAGGAGTAACCAATTCAGATTGTTTTAAAGTTTTTCCAACTACAGGTACCACAGTTAAACATAATACGGGACCTTGCGGAGCATATGATACTACAATAGTTAACCCACCGGTGGACCCAGGGGTTGATGCACTTTCAAATGCAATGTCAATAAGATTATCGGGGGACCCTAAAAACCCACACTTATGTGTTAAATACATTAAATTAACAGGTGACTGTGTTACAACAGGTAGCTGTGGAACAACAGGATTAACATATTCTTCAGGTTATTGTATTAATGAGATTTGTTCAGTTAGGGGAATATATGATGATTGTGGGTACGACTCATTAGTTTGTTTAACTGCTAATACTGAAGAAAGATGGGTAATGTTTTCTGCCGTATTTGAGAGGTATCAAACATTAGAGGACTGTGATTTAATTAATTGGGGAGGTTTAGGTGATATAAGAGATGTGGTTTACCCGTCAGCAATAAATGGTGCCGCGTACAATTTAATAATGCCACCACAAACACATATAGGTAGTAAAAAAGAGAAAAAGGAAAGTTTAATTGAATTAAATAGAAAATGGTTACGTAATAAAGACAGAAGAAGAGGGTTATTAAAATTATATGTTAATGGTTACCTATTTATGGTTATTGAGGATTTTGAAGAAATTATACCTCGTGAATTAAATACTCAAAAAGAAAAACAACTTGGAGTACCATTTAATGTAAGTTGGGGCGGAGGTACCCAAGGACTTAGAGAGAGTTTAATGTTTAGCGCATGTACCGCCACAGAAGGAAAGTATATACAGGACCCAGAATCGATGCCAAACCAAACTTTATCGGGTACTTCATTATCTGGTTTAACCACTGATATCTTACTTGAACCTAATTTTGGGGGAACTTTTATGGGTGGGATATCTCAGTTTAGGATGTATACCGAACCATTATCAACTCCGCAAGTTCAACATAATTATAGAGAACTAAAAGGTAGATATAATTTATATGACTTTTGGTGTAGTAACTGTTTCCCTTGTTTATTGGGATGTTACTTTGATTTTGATGCGGAAGAGGCAGTATGTGATTTTGATTTTGTAACTGATGAAATAACTTGTGATTTCGGTTTTGATATATCCGAAACAGATTGTAACCCTAACTTTAACGTAATAACATAATGGAATTTTTTATAAGAAAAAATAGTACGTTACCTATTATAAAGGTACAAATAGTAAAAGATGGTAGAGTTGACTTTAGAGAGTTTGATAACTTAACTAAAGACTCGACTATCACTTTTAGTATGTGGAATGAAGAAACTAATGTTTATTACATTATGAATAAACCTGCCTCAGTTATGGTTAAACCATCAACGATAGACACTGAAGAAGTGGAGTACTATGTTTATTACCAATTAACTTCTCACGAAACAAGACATATCGGTGGTTATATAGGTGAATTTAAAATATCAAATAGTCAGGGTGAAATAATTTTACCAAGAAGAAAAAAATTATTTATAAATATAACAGATTCAATTAGCAAGCCTGAACTATGTTGTAAACCGTATGGTGGAGGTTCATCTGGAGGAGGCTCATCTGGAGGAGGAATACCCCCTACACCGTCTAATACACCGATACCCCCTACACCATCACCTTCAAGTATTACCCCTACCCCCACCCCCACAATATCTCAAACACCTAATTATTCGTTAAGTTGTGAGTTAAATTGTGAATTTACTAACTCAGGTGATACACCTATAGGTTTATTTACATTTAATTCTACAGGTGAAAACCTATCAGAATTTACTTACAATTCAGAAACTCTAAAAAATATCTACGATAATAATTACGAGTCCTTTGAAATGGCAATTCCTAATTGGGATGGAACTATGGCGATAATGAGATTAGAAAAAACTGAGTATTCTAATCCTGAAATAACATTGTCAAGTCAGGGTGAAAATTCTATAATAGAGTCAGTTAGCCCAATACTTAGAACTTATCGAATTAAAGACGGTAATAAGAGTATTGGTAGTTTAGGTATTAGTGAAACTACGGTTTATTGTTTATACGAAAAGAATAGTACTACAGTTTTATTAACTGAAACGACAGATAAACTTTATACTGCGTTTAAATCATTTATCGAAGGTCCTAATTTTAATTGTGGTAGTACTGTAAACCCTAAAGAAAGAGAAATTAATCAATTCAGAGAGTCGGTAATGTCACAGTCCTTAAGTGGGTCACAATATTATTGTGTCGATATGATATATGATTTACCGTTTAATTCATATAATAGAATACAGCAAAATGGTGGTAATTCACAACTTTATATTGAATCGATGAATTTATTCCTTAATGCCTTCTATGAACCAAGTTTTAATGGTGATTTCACTTTTAAAGTTAAAGGTATCGTAGAATGGACTACTCAAACCTCAGAACCATGGAATGTTGCGGGAAATCCTAATGAAGTACAATATCGAGATACTATTGGTACTTATTATAAAAATAACCATAATACTTTATTACCGGGTATTGACTATAACTTCATTTATCAGATAAATCGAAGAAGTTTTAATAATACGGGGTTACAAGGGATATCTAATTTCTTAGGAATTTATTATCCTGATATTGATAATACAATTAATAATGTTGCAGTTGCATATAATGTTAACGTAGACTTACCTTATGTTATGTCGGGAGTTACAGGTAATTTATTTGATAATTTTTTACATGCTCATGAAGTGGGTCATGCTGTTCTTGGATTCCACACATGGGACTATGGTACATGGACCATTCCTTTAGGTACATTCGATGGTACATATATTTCTGATTGCCCAAACTTTCCTTGTAACATACCAAATTCTGATTGTCATACTATTATGTCATATTGTGCTAATTTTGGAATTACTTTTATTAATCTTGAATTTAGACCTGAAAGAATTGCAGATGGATATAGTTACGCGTCCACGTATGGTCAACATATGATATGTCAAGATACTCCTGAAGAACCATATTGTGAGTTATCTATTGAGTCCAATATGTCTTCCCCTTCATTTACCTTTACTGTACAGTTTAGAGACTGTGTTGGTGGTCCATGGGAAATTTACGGTACCGGATTAACATATAACGACTTTCCATTATATGTTTTAGTTAGTAACTTACCATCAGGTAGTAGTGAGTGTTATGAGTATAAAATAACATCTAATGAGATTAGTATGGAATGTTACGGAAGTAATCAATAACCTAATTAAATATAAAAACTATTTATTGATAGTATGGAATTTTTTATAAGACAAAATAGTGAGTTACCAATATTGAAAATGCAGGTCGTCAGAGATGGGCGAACAGACGCATATAAAATATTTGATACGGATTTAGATACCGCAACAATTAGATTTTCGATGAAAAATGAATCGAATGGTATTCCTAAAATTTTAATGGAAAATGCGTATATAACTGAAAAAATACAAAATAACCCCGATGCTCCTTATGAATATTATATTTATTATAAGTGGCGTAAAAAGGATACGAACACTAAAGGTAGGTTCATTGGTGAGTTCCATATACATAACTCAATGGGTAAGTTAATTGCTCCAATAAGAGAAAATTTGTATATTAATATAATTTAAAAAGGTAAATAAAAATATAATAAGATTACTAAAAGTGGATATATTTATAATAATATGACAAGAATAATAAAATCAACTATATTTATAATTTAAGATGGCGAATAGAACAGTAACATTAACAGGATTAACGGTCGGGACAAATATCTCGGTGATTAATATTTATCATACCTCAATAGATGCTGGAAATCTAATTGCTACGGTAACTAGACAACAATTAATTGATGGGTATTCATTTGTTGATGTTGATACTCATAACGTATATATATGTGCAAGTGATTCTCCGTGTGATGTTATTGCAACAGTATCTTTTGTCACCCCAACACCCACTAGTACGCCAACTCAAACACCAACACCAACAGTAACGGCAGGACTTCCTCCCACGTCTACCCCAACAAATACGCCAACTAATACTGTAACACCGACAAATACTCCAACTAATACTGTAACACCGACAAATACGCCAACTAATACTGTAACACCGACACCGACAGTAACAACAGGTCTTCCTCCCACGTCTACTCCAACTAATACCCCAACTAACACATCAACCCCGACACCAACACCAACGAATCCATGTTGTAATACGTGGTCCTTATATGGAGGTATGGAATGTGAATCTGGTACAACATTTACAGTAGTAGATTGTGAGGGTATAACTACACAAATCATACTCGACCGATACGATTCAAAAACAATTTGTGCTCTGAGTGTAATAAACAATAGTCCATCATGTGGTGGGTCAGCAAATACAAATGGAAATTGTATATGTGATATAGCTCCAAGCCCGACACCAACTAATACCTCAACCCCAACACCAACACCGACAACAGGTGGAGGTGGAGATGTCAGCCCAACACCAACTAGTACTTCAACACCAACTCCGACACCAACTACAGGTGGGGGTGGAGATGTCAGCCCAACACCAACTAGTACTTCAACACCAACTCCGACACCAACTACAGATGATAAAAATGTGACTCCAACACCAACTAATACTACGACTCCGACTCCAACACCAACAACAGGTGGAGGTGGAGATGTCAGCCCGACACCAACTAGTACTTCAACACCAACTCCGACACCAACTGAGCCAGCAATACCTTTACAACCGTGTAATAGAGCCCCAAGTATACCTATAGGTACACAAGGTAAGTATCTTGTTGACTTTAGTGTTGGTACTGACACAGGTGCGGTTGTTATTTATTTCGGGCCTCGTTCAATTCCAGATGGTATTAGAGTACGTCATAACTTAGCAACCTACAATACATTGTTTAGTCCAAATCTTGCAGTAACAAACCCAGTCAAGTCAACAAGTCCAGGTACCGGAAACTTCACATATGTTGGAACAAGTTCACCAACCGAGGCACCTACAAGTATTACTGCGGGAGTATCATATGAATTAACCCAATATTATTTAGATGCTAACGAAGCTTGGGTAGTAAACGGTACTGCCAACGCAACATTCCAAAATGGGGATTATGTGGCGAACACAGGTACTGATGCTGGTGACCCAAGAACATGGAACCTTATGGTGATACCGAAAACAAATACTCTTGCATCTGACCTAAGACTAGAAAGTATTGGATTTTATAGTAATACAGTATGGGATATGGATATTTCATGTCCTGCGGCGTTACCTTCATTTATAGGTGCATCAGGAGTAACACAATGTGCGGCGGTTAAAACTGAAACGTATTACTTCGCTAAATTTAAAGACGAGACTAATACTACTCCAGCACAAAATAACCCAATATTTACAGACCCTAATGGTGAATTCCCGTTCGATAACGGTCGTATAGCTGTTGATGGTAGTACTGATATACTTATTGTAACTAATGGAATGGTTACAAGCATAATACCATGTGACTAAAATGGTAAAATAAATTAACTTATTATAATCTATGAGTAATAGTATAAGGAGGCAAAAAAATTTAGTAATCGAAAGATTAAATCGTAGATTATTAGGCGAATCAGAAATGGACTGTCCAAAAGCCACTCAAGATTTAGAATTAAATACGAAAAATCGAGACTCATCTATAAAGTCAGAACATATAAAATATGGACCATTAAATGTAGATGAACCTGGTGATTATTGGCAAGACTTATCGAAACATTGGGATACTACTGAAGAGGCAGCTAAAAAATCTTTATGTGGTAATTGTGTTGCATTTGACATATCAAAACGAATGGATGAATGTATGCCTGGAGTTACATCAGATGATGATGGTCGTTTAGGTTACTGTTGGATGCACAACTTCAAATGTCACTCAGCTAGAACTTGTTATACTTGGGCTAAAGGTGGTCCGATAGATGAAGATTCAGTATCTTACGAATGGCAAGAAAGAAACACAAAATAGTTTGACAATTCTATAATCATTACCTATAATTTGTTTAAGTGTTAAAGAGTAATCACATCAATACGATGTGAGTAAAATGTCTCAAACGAAAAAACAAATAATATGGTATCACAAGAACAAATTGAAACGTTCCTCAATGGAGAGGACCCTGAAAAATATATTGTAGCGTTAGAATATGATTACGCGTCAGGAAAAATATTCAAAGTAATTCAAGACCCAATACAGGGTAAATCAATAAAATCAGACACATTTATTCCATTTGCATGGGTAGGTAACCTACAAGGACTCAACTTTTATGGCGGTTCTAAGGCAGCTCAAAAACAAGCTATGTCTACACATGGAATAATTATTGAGACATTAGATACTCATAATGATACCCGAATGGAACAGGGTTTAAAGTATTTAGTTAAGACAACTAAATCATATAGTAATTTAGTAAACTTTTTTAAAGGTGGTGGATTAGACCCATGGGGTCGTGGTAATTCAGACTACATAATGATTCTAGCACCTGCCGAACAATATTTAATACAAAAAAATAAAAGACTTTTTAAAGGTTTCGATGAATACGATGAGGTACATCGTTTTGTATTTGATATTGAGACTACAGGACTATCTCCTGAGGATAGTAAAATATTCCTTATAGGGATGAAAGATAATAAAGGTTTCGAAAAGGTTATCGCTTGTGAAAACGATGAAGAGGAACGTAAAGTTATTATTGAATTTTTTGATACAATCGCAAGTATAAAACCGACCTTGATTGGTGGTTATAACTCAGCCTTTTTCGATTTTCCTTTTATTCTTCGTAGAGCGGAAATATTAGGGTTAGATGTCAAAAAAATATCTAAAACATTAAATCCCAAACAAAAGTTAAGACAGAAGGAGGGTATGTTGAAGTTAGCGAATGAAATGGAACCATACACTCAAACAATGATGTGGGGTTACAATATCATTGATATCGCACATGCAGTTAGAAGAACACAAGCAATTAACTCAGACATTAAAAGTTGGGGTCTTAAATACATAACTCAATTTATTGGGGCGGAAAAAGAAAACCGTGTTTATGTTGAAGGAGATAAAATTGGTAAAATTTATTTTGACAACAAAGATTATTATTTCAACCCAAAGACAGGTGGTTACAAAGAAGTTGGTTCAATAGGTACTGAAAACCTAATGGAAAGATTTCCAGGACACTATGAAAAGGTAAATGGGAACTACATTATTGAAAGGTATCTCTATGATGATATATGGGAGACTATGGTTGTAGACGAGGAGTTTAATCAAGCAAACTTCCTTCTATCTAAATTAGTACCTACCACATATGAGAGGCTATCAACAATGGGTACCGCAACATTATGGAAAATGATTATGGCCGCTTGGTCATATAAACATAACTTAGCAATTCCTAAGAAAGGTGAAAAACGACCATTTACAGGTGGATTGTCAAGATTGATGGCAGTAGGGTACTCTACAGACGTTTTAAAACTCGATTACTCATCACTATACCCATCGATACAGTTAGTTCATGATATCTTCCCTAAATGTGATGTAACGGGAGCCATGAAGAGTATGTTAAAGTATTTTAGAGATACTCGTATCACTTATAAAAAATTGGCTTCAGATTTATACGTTTCAGACCCAGAACAATCTAAAAAGTATAATCGTAAACAATTACCAATTAAAATATTCATTAACGCATTTTTCGGGTCATTATCCGCTCCACACGTATTTCCGTGGGGTGATATGGATATGGGAGAACAAATTACCTGTACGGGTAGACAATATCTTAGACAAATGATAATGTGGTTTATGAAGAGAGGTTACAAACCATTAGTGATGGATACGGATGGTGTAAACTTTTCATCTCCACCTGAACGTGAAAAACACACATATATCGGTAAAGGATTAAACGGGTTGGTTGAAGAAGGTAAAGAGTATATTGGTACTGAGGCGGACGTAGCGGAGTATAATGATATTTTCATGAGAGGTGAAATGGGGTTAGATACTGACGGTGTATGGCCGTCTACTATAAATGTTGCACGTAAAAACTACGCACTACTCACTGATACAGGTAAGGTTAAATTAACAGGTAATAGTATTAAATCTAAAAAGCTTCAAACGTATGTCGCAGAGTTTTTGGACCAAGGGTTACGTCTATTATTGGACGGTAAAGGTCATGAGTTTTTAGACTTTTATTATGAGTATGTAAATAAAATTTATAACTTGGAGATACCGATTTCTAAAATCGCCAATAAATCTCGTGTTAAACAAAGTATAAGTGATTATAAATTACACGTAAAAAAACGAACCAAATCAGGGTCTTTAATGTCTCGACAGGCACATATGGAATTAGCTATAAAACATAACTTAAATGTGGGATTAGGTGATACTATCTATTATGTCAATAATGGTGAACGAAAATCTCACGGTGATGTTCAAAAAAAGAATAAGTGGAATGCAACTGCGGCAGAAAAGAGAGAATATGCAATAAATAATGGTAAGCCAATGCCTCCAGATTCTACAGAAATCGTATTGAATTGTTATTTAATTGATGATAAATATATTAGTGAAACACCTGACAAATTAGGTGAATACAATATTCCTCGTTATATGGCAGCATTTAATAAACGTATTGAACCTTTGTTGGTAGTGTTTTCTCCTGAAATTCGTAGTGAAATATTAGTGGATAATCCAGATGATAGACCGTTTTTTACTAAATCACAAACTAAGTTGGTTAGAGGATTCCCCATGAAAGAAGGTAGTCAGGATAATTTAGATGAAGTATTAACATTATCTGACCCCGAAATTAGGTTTTGGGATGACGTTAACATAAACCCATATTACATGTATCTTGAGAATACAACTAAATTAGTGGATATGGAATACGTTAATAAAAATATGAATATTATGAATTCTTTAGACCATCAGAAGACATAACGTACCAGTAGTTATTTATATATCTTAGTTCAACAGAGGCAAACTTTTCGAGTCTAATTTCTTCATATTGTTCATCGATTAGTTTGTCTGTTTTTACTATAGAGTCTGACATAGATTTTACGGTAATATGTTCTGTGGTGGTTTCATCTAATAAAATGACACATTCTGAATTACTATTTTTAACCACAATAGCGCTCTCACCATTTGTCTTATAAAAAGGCATATTAATTACCATAATAGTTTCAGAAAAAATAGTTTCTTTACCATTAATAATTTTTTTAATCGGTCGTGTTTTTATAATTCCCATAGTTAAATTACGTACATTTGTCTCGGTAACGCTCTGTATTGTAATGATTTATTTAAATTTTCAGCTAAATTAGCTTCTCTTTCCATCATCTTATCAGGTCTTAACCTTTCTAATCGATTCATTAATTCTTCCATTAATTTACTCTTTTCGTCTTTAGCTTCAGTGAGTAAAGAATCGTAATCCATTGTTACTTCAGAATCTGGAGTTTTTAAATTACCACTAAATTTACCTCTTACACGTCCTAAAGTTTCTTTAACATAAGCAACAAACCACTTTCTAACCCAAGCTTGTGCTGGATTATTTAGTTCTGCCCATAACATTTCATCAATTGGAATATCAGAAGGTAGTCTCACTACATCAGGGTTTTTAGCTAAACAATCTTCCCTATCATTAGTTTCGTAATACCAATACCATACTCTATATTCGTTATTTTCTATTGTACCAAAATCAAATTTACCTCCAGGGACATTATAAAGATGTACGGCTTTTTTTCCTTCAGGTAACGCAGTTACTCTATACGTTAATTCACCACCAATAAGTCTTCGTTTTAAATTTATGTCTTGCATTCTAAGTAAAATGTCAAAAGCGGGTGTTATCATGTAATTACCTGTTTGTCCCATTTGTGAAAATCCGGCACCACCACCTAAACCTACACCACCCATACCTCCAAATCCACCCATAAATGGGTCGAAAAAGGCTGCGTCTAATTCTGCTCTTGAAAACCATAATAATTCATTTAATTCTCTACCTGCTGGTATTTCATAAATTTGTTGGTTTGTTTTTAAGTCGATATAATCTTTTTTGAGTACTGAGTCTCCACCGGCTTGAAGTCCAACTATTTTAGAATAAGAATAGGTGTATTGAGTTTCCCAGTCTAATGAACGAGTAGTGAATGCTCTTGTGACAGATTGTTCATCTAAGTTCATACCGTAAAGTGATGTCCATTGAGACTCTATTAACCAATCATTCACATATTGAGCGTAATCCTGAATAGATAACTCTAATAAAGAGTCCATCATTTCATCTTCTATTTCAATACTACGTATTGGTGCACCTAATAGGTGTTTTACACGGGTATAAAGTTTTGTTCTTTGTGGTTCAACTATTACTGACATATGTGTGTTTTCTTAATAAATATTCAGAAAACTACATTTCTTTAATTAATATATTGTGATGACTCGTTAAAAACGTATCTTCCGTTAACTATTTTAGTATTTTTATTCTCAAAAACTTCAGTTCCTAACTTATCACTATGAAAAACTAAATAATCCGTTTTATAGGGTTTAACGTTTCCTGTACCGTAAACAATAACTTTACCGTCTTTTTTATTAATACGATTAAATGGTTTAATTTGTATTGTTTTAGTACCTTCAGGTAATGTGACGACTGCGTCTATACCTTTAATCATATCATCTACGTCACCTAGTTCCCCAACTTTTTTGACATCAGAAGTGTTAAATATTTTTTTTAAACTTACAACAGCGTCAACCTCTCTTTTATCTCCAAACTTATTTGTTTTATCTAAACCAGACATTAGAGTTTTAAACGTTGGTGAATCTGCGTTAAAAATAGAGTACCTTAATTCTATCAAATATTTGTTAAGTCTATCAACTTCAGTTAGTTGTTGTTTGTGATTTTTATCATTAAAATTAATTGCATCAATACCATATTTTCTTAAATATTTATTTGTGTCACTCACTAATGTACAAAAAGCTGTGTAGTTGGTATTTAACTTATTAATCACTGAGCGACCTTTTTGTTCATAATCATAAATCCCTGACATTTGACCTTTAGAGTATTTGTTTTTTTCATACCAATATTCTGAAAATACTTCTTTTAGTATATCCATTATCGTATACATAAAACGTTTTTTTATCTCAGGATTAGTATTAAATAATCTGCGGTACGTCTGTACTTGATTTCTATTACATCCTGCACTCGCACCTTCAGAAATAATACTTTTAACTATCTTCGTTTCAGTTAGTTTTTTTGATGTTTGATTTAAATATAATTCATTAACATAATCCCAATTGATTATTGTCCAAAAATTTCTAACATATTCATCTCTCTTATTACGGTATTTCAAGTAATAAGCATGTTCCCATGTATCTAAACACAATAATGGGTATCCACCATTTTTAACCACATTCATTAATGGGTTGTCTTGATTTGGGGTGGACATTATTTTTAATTTACCATTCTTAGTTAAGACTAACCAAGTCCATCCTGAACCAAAGTTTTTTATTGCCTCATTACTAAATATTTTTTTGAATTTAGGAAAATTACCAAAATCCTTAATTATTTTGTCATAAATTTCACCTTGAGCTCTTTGTTTTTTGGGTGACATTATTTTCCAAAAAAGTGCGTGGTTAAATGCTCCGCCCGCATTGTCTCTAATTGTTTTATTGTATCGTGAAATACCTCTTATTAATTGTTCTAATTCAATGTTACCGTCAACTCTACTCGACAATGCATTATTTAATTTCTTAACGTATCCTTTATAATGTTTGTTATAGTGAGTATCCATAGTTTCTGAATCTATAAATCTCTCTAAGGCAGAATAAGAGTACGGTAATGTTTCTATACCAATTTTTTTCATTTCTGTTAAAATTTGTTTGGGAGTGTGCGAGATATTAACGTTAACTTCTGTTAACTTTTCTCGGCTATTAATTTTATGTTCAATCGTTGAGATTTTATTTATTAATCTTTTGAACTTCATTTATTTTTTTATTATAAATAATGGTTAATTATAATTTTTTATCTTCTAACTGATATTTCATTAATAATTTGTTCCATTATGTCCCCTCTCTCCTCATTATCACCCATAACCGTTTCAAAAATATTTTTCTTATTAGATAAAATATCATATATGATACCTTCTATTGAGTTTTCAAAAATTGGGTAGAATACAGAAACATTAGATTTTTGTCCGTACCTATACGCTCTGTCTTCGGCTTGTGAATGGTCAGAAGGAACAAATGATAAATCATTCATAACTACTGCCTCTGCTGCGGTAAGAGTTATACCAACACCTGCAGCTTTTAAGTTACCAACAAAAACTTTTATTTTATCATTTTCTTGAAATTGGTCTACAGAGTTTTGACGAGCAACTTTACTCATCTTACCGTCTAATTTAACTGCCTTTTTACCAAAGTGGTCCGCAATTCTATTTAGTGTGTCAGTAAAGTTGGTAAAGACAATTACTTTCTTTCCTTGTTCAATAATGTTTTCAACTAACTCACAAGTTTCTTTTATTTTATTTTCGGCAATTATTTGTCTGACTTTCATTAACATAGAAAATTGTACGGTTAATGATTTTTTCTCCCTATCATCCTCCATCCAATCGTAGTATTCACCCATAAGTGCCATATACTCTTTAGATTTTAAATTTAAATAAACGGGAGTGATAATCTTATCAGGTAAATCTAAAATATCCTGTTTTAATCTTCTAAGAACATGCGTTTTGGTTCTATCTCTTAACTCTAATAAGTTAGACGCCCCATTTACGTTCCACACTTTACGATTACCCACATTAAATTGATAACCTTCGCAGTACCTAATTACGTACGCCATCCAATTATAAGCCACAGGTGATTCTACTAAATTTAATAAATTATAATAATTAATTGGTCTTGATGTCATTGGAGTACCCGTTAGTAACCATACCTTACCTATTGAATTTATTATGTCGTTAATTAATTTAGTTCTTTTTGCTTGAACATTTTGAATGTAATGTGCCTCATCGACAACAACTAAATCAAACCCTTCTTGCAATATTATTGATTCTTCTTTGTTTTTTATATCATGAAAATTCTTTAATATGTCATAGTTAATAATAACAAAATCGGCACTTTCCCATTTCTTACCTTCGACTATTGATATGCTTTTTTCGGTATAATTTTGAATTTCACGTTTCCAATTAATTTTTAAAGATGCTGGACAAACAATTAATACTCTTTCGGCTCCCGACTCTAAAGCAGCAATGACGGTTGAGGTAGTCTTACCTAACCCCATATCATCAGCTAAGATATATTTCTTATGACTCGCTAATTTTTCAATAGATTCTATTTGATGTTCTAACGGAGGTCTATGAGAGTATTTAGTATAATCTATTTGAACCTTTTCAATTTCCTGTGATTTTATTAGTGCAACACGAGGTAACCAAAATGAATGTAATTTTTCATTTTCAAATATTTTACCCCATATGTGAAAAGATTTATCTTTTTCGACCAAAAGTTTTTCAATGTAAACTTTTTCAGGTACTTTTGTAAGAAGTTTATCTTCCATCATCTTCTTACCGAAGTAACTATCTAAGTCCACCCACTTTCTGGCTATTTTAGGGACTAACTCATGATAACTATTGATGTAGTCGGCTTGAGCCCTTGTTAATTTAAAATGTTTTTGTTCTTTAAATTTTTTTTGAATAGATTGTATATAATTATTGAACCCATCGTATACTTCTAATGTACGTTGCGCCCTAACTTCAGGTATCTTAGATAATTTATCTTTATTACTTTCCATAATCTAATATTTATAATATAACTATAAACTAACTATTTATCAATATATGAGTAATAGAAAGATACCAATAACGCGTTTAGAAAAGTTTTTCGGTTCCGAGGATTTTGGATTAGAACAAAATATGGGTCGTGAATGGCTTGAAGGTGATATGCATTTCACCGTTGTTCTATATAAGGTCGATAGACAAAAAACTAAAACCGATGATGTGTATGGAGAATCTTTAGAGGACGGAATACAGTTTTTACCTCCTGTTGAATTTAAAGGATACGTAACTATCGAGACACCTGAAAATCAAAATTATTCTAATGCTAATTTATCACAATTAGAACCAGGTAACTTAAAGGTTGGTGTTTACCAAGACGCGTTAGACGAGTTAAATATTGACATCGATTATGGCGATTATTTAGGTTATTATGAAACTGAGGACCGAGTAAGGTATTACTCTGTTGTTAATGATGGTCGTGTTGTTAGCGACAATAAACATACTTATGGTGGATATAAACCATTTTACCGAAGTATAATTGCAGCACCTGTTAATGACGGGGAATTTAGAGGAATATGAAAAAATTACTAAAAGAAATAAATTTTATTAAAACCCGTATGTCACATATGTGTGAAGGTATTGAAGGTGAAAAAGTTGTGTGTGATGATTGTGGGTGGTCTTGGGATTTAAGTGACGGTGGCCACGACCCGTATATCTGTCATAAATGTGGTAACGATAATCAAGAAGTTAATTATATAGGTAAAAAAGTTATGGTATACTATAACTTACATAAACACACATTTTCAGTATCATATAAAAATAAAATTGTAATGTATGCCGATTATGTTAAATTAAAAGATGTTGAATTTAGAGTACGACAAGGAGGTAAAGAAAAAGTAAGAGATGAAATGAGAAAAAATGTACATGCCTTTGTGATTGGAACTTTAATGGATTTTTGTACGTTTCCGTGTGAAAACTTACCTGATGAGCCAAATGAGAATGTGATAACGTATAATCCGTATAAGTATGACTCATTCGTTAGAAAAGATGGTGAGGAACCAATTTACAATGCTAACGAGGTTGAAATGATTAACTCTAAGAATAAAGTATTTTTTATAAGTGAAACTGTAAAATAATGGGACTACCTAAAAATGTAAAAAAATATTTACCTTTAACTCCTGATAAAATTTTACATCAGAGAAGAGAGGAACTACTTGAACAAATTCAAGAAGATGGTACCTATTTACCAAAATCCATTTTACATGCAGATTTAGATAGGGGTATGTTAGATTTTGTTAGAGACGAATTAGGTATTTCAGTAAACGGGAAGAATATAAAAAATATAGATTTAATTATAACCACACAAAATTGGGCTCAGTTTACTGAGACTTGGAATTTTCAGGATTTAGATAAAAATATTAAACCCCCTTTTGTTGCCACGGTTAGAAACCCCGATGTTAAGTTTGGGACAAATCCATCATTACAATATACAATACCAAATAGAAGACAATTCTATTACGCTAAAGTACCAACGTGGGACGGACAAAGAAAAGGAATGGACATATATAAAATACCTCAACCCGTTCCTGTAGATATTACTTACAATGTAAAAATATTCTGTAATAGAATGAGAGAGTTAAATGACTTTAATAAAAAGGTATTACAGAAATTTTCATCTAGACAAGCGTATACAGAAATAAAGGGTCACTATATACCAATGATATTAAACAGTTCATCTGACGAATCCGTTTTAGAACTTGAGAAAAGAAAATACTACGTACAAAACTACGAATTCTTAATGATGGGATTCTTATTAGATGAAGAAGAGTTTGAGGTGTCTCCTGCAATATCTAGAACCGCAACTATATTTGAGGTTGATTTACTTAATACTGGTAAGAGAGTTGAGAAATTACCTTCGAATCCAAGTGATTTTGATTTAGACATTATTTTTGTTAGTGGTTTAGAATCTTTAACTGAAACTTACAGATATGAAATTGATTTAACAATATTAGAAACGTCTAATGTAGATAGTTATTCCGTTTATATTAATGATAACTATATTGGTGATGATATCGCAACAATAAAGGTATCAACTAATGATGAGATTAAGATTGATGTAGTTAAAATAGATATAACCAAACAGTCAGTATTAAAATCTAAAGCTAGACTTCTATAATTACTCTCCGTAGATATCTCTAACTTCTTTACAATTATCCTCAATTAACTTTTCTAAGAATTTATAAATCTTTAAACCGTGTTTTTCGCAGTATAGTTTTAAAGTCTTATGTGACTCAGGTGAAATTTTTATGTTTTTTATTTTACTCATCCATGTTTTTTTAAAAAGTAGAAAAAAGGTAGAATTTTTTCCTACTCTATATAAATATACTCTTTATGTAATAGTTTTTTCATCTTTTTGCTAATATTTATCTATAAATAAAAACTTAAGAAAAAAATTACACAATGGCGACATCTAACAAAGTATTCGTATCTCCGGGTGTTTATACATCAGAAAGAGATTTAAGTTTTGTAGCACAAAGTGTAGGAGTAACAACTCTTGGGTTAGTAGGTGAAACAATTTCGGGACCAGCATTCGAGCCGATTTTCATTACTAATTACGATGAGTTCCAATCCTATTTTGGTGGTACAAATCCAACTAAATTTGTAAATACTCAGATACCTAAGTATGAGGCGGCTTATATAGCTAAGTCTTATCTACAACAATCAAATCAATTGTTTGTAACAAGGGTACTTGGATTATCAGGGTATGACGCAGGACCTTCATGGTCAATAACAACTATCGGTAACTTAGATAGTTCAGGAACGACCGCTACGGGACAAACTGGACCATTTACAGTGTCATTCTCCGGAGTTTCAGGAACATCTACAAGTGTGGCTATCACCAATTATGGTGGTCTACCCGCTTCAATTCAAGGTGTGATAACAGATTCATATACAACATATACTGGCGGTGAATCAACTTTACAATCAGATATGGAAGGTTATTTCTATTCTGAAATTGTAAACAACGCAAATTCGGGACAAACCTCCTATTTTTGGGGAGCAGTCGATTCGACCACATATGATAATATTACAGGAGTAACTACTACACCTAATTACGTAAGTAACGTAAATGTTTTAGGTGTTGAAAATATACAGTTTGAATCAATAGAATTAACTGACTCAGTAAACGACCCATGGTATTACGCATTATTTACAGAATCTAATGGTGTTTATAATGGTACAGGTTTCGGCTTTGGTGTAACCACGTTAGTAAATACGGTTGGTCTCGAATATCAAGGGACCGCTCAAGTTTACGTAACTAATTATACAGGTACACCGTATAATGATTATCATGATGTGGTAGTAGCAACTTTACGTTCACGAGGTATCGATACATATACTTCTGATGATGGTCCTGTATATGAAGTATCAGGATTAACTGATGTTAACATGGATTGTACGGGTGTTTACTCGGAGGTTAATACTAACCCTTTCTCTACATTTGGTCTTTCAGCAACAACTGCAAATGGAGATAATTTCTTTTTCCAAACATCATTTAACGTATCTAATTCCAATTACCTATCAAAGGTATTCGGAAAATCGAATTTTGCAAAACCAAAATCTGAAGTACCTTTATTCGTAGAAGAAGAATATTATAACTTATTAAATACTGGTTATAGATTAGGTCGTGTTCGTGGTTTAAATTGTACACTAACTGATTTACCAAGTGCGAGACAAGATTTAGGAACTAACACAAGTATTGGTTGGTATTTAGAACAATATCAAACACCTGAAACTCCATATTTTGTTTCAGAACTGAGAGGTAACCAAGTTTATGATATGTTTAAAGTTATAACAATATCTGACGGTAATGCTGCAAACAGAGAGGTAAAAGTTTCAATTATGAATATCTCATTTAATAATGGAACCTTTGATGTTGTAGTACGTGATTTCTTCGATACAGACGCAAATCCTGTAGTTTTAGAGAAATTCACTAACTGTACGATGGATATCAACCAAAATAGTTTTGTAGCTAAGAAAATTGGTACATCTAATGGTGAATTTGAATTAAGGTCAAGATTTATAATGTTAGAAATGAATGAAGATGCACCTATGGATTCACTACCTTGTGGGTTTAGAGGATATCAAACTAGACAGTATTCAGGGGTTAAATCACCATTCTTAGAATATAAAACAAAATATGACACACCGGGTGAAGTTATTTGGAACCCACCATTTGGTGCGGCTTCAGGTACAGACAATGAAACAAGAAGTTCAGGTGATAGAGTAAGAAGAACATACTTAGGTGTTTCTAACACCGCAGGTATAGATGCGGATTTCTTATCATATAAAGGAAAACAAAATCCTACTAATTTAGCGACCGCTACTGATTCACAACCATGGTCTTACCTAACTAAAGGTTACCATATGGATTCAGGAGCAACGGTTATTTTAATTTCATCTAACTATGTTACTTCAGGTGAAACCGCTTTTGAAGTTGGTGACGCTAGTTTTGACGGGGAACCTCAAAGTGAAAGTAACCCATATTATAGATTAAATGCACGTAAGTTCACTGTTGTACCATCAGGAGGTTTTGACGGATGGGACATTTACAGGCAATATAGAACTAATGGTGACAGGTACCAATTAGGAGCTGCTGGATTTAGAGCAGGTGCTGCACCATCAATAACTTATCCAACCGCAACAGGGTGGGGAGCATTTAAACAAATTGTAGGTCCAGATAAATTAACTTGGGCTAACACTGATTATTACGCTTACTTATGGGGTCAGTACACATTCAATAATCCTGAATCAGTTAACATTAACGTGTTTACTACACCTGGTATTGATTATGTTAACAACTCAAATTTAGTTGAGTCAGCAATTGACATGATTGAACAGGACAGAGCGGATTCAGTTTATATTTGTACAACACCTGATTATAATATGTTTACACCTTCTTTAGGGAATTTCGATACGGACTTCATTTATCCTGAAGAGGCGGTAGATAATTTAGAGGATACAGGAATTGACTCTAACTACACTGCAACTTATTACCCATGGATTCTTACAAGAGATACGGTTAATAATACACAGATTTATCTTCCACCAACAGGTGAAGTTGTTAGAAACTTAGCATTAACAGACAACATCGCTTTCCCATGGTTCGCATCAGCGGGTTACACGAGAGGTTTAGTTAATTCTGTTAAAGCACGTAAAAAACTAACACAAGAAGATAGAGATACACTTTATCAAGGTAGATTAAACCCGATAGCAACCTTCTCTGATGTTGGTACAGTTATTTGGGGTAACAAAACTTTACAGATTAAAGAATCTGCACTTGATAGAATAAATGTTAGAAGATTATTACTACAAGCACGTAAGTTAATTTCGGCAGTAGCGGTAAGATTATTATTCGAACAAAACGATGAACAAGTTAGACAAGAGTTCTTAGACTCAGTTAATCCTATCTTAGATAGTATTAGAAGAGACAGAGGTTTGATTGACTTTAGAGTTACAGTTTCAAATACACCTGAAGATTTAGACTCTAATACGTTAACAGGTAAAATTTACTTGAAACCAACAAGAGCACTTGAATTTATAGATATTGAATTCTTGATTACTCCTACAGGAGCATCTTTTGAAGATATTTAATAACTAACTATATTTATATTAAGGAGGAGGGTTAATTCCCTCCTCTTAGCCAATTAAACGTTTAAACAAAAATAAAATGGAATTCAAGAAAAAAACACTTAACGAGTCGTTAAACGTAAAGTCTGACGGAAAAAAGTCTTTTTCTAAAAAACCTCAGAATATTGTTATATCTGAGTCACAATTAGAGAGACTAATGGTAAAAATTAATAAGAAAAACTAAGTAGAAAGATGAGTTTAAAGAAGGTTATTAGAGAATTTTATCACGAAAAAAAATTACAAGAAGGGTTTGACCCTGAAGGTAATCCCGATTTAAAGTATTATGCTTTTGATTGGGATGATAATATTGCGACTATGCCGACACAAATCATACTTTTGTCCGATGAGGACGAGGAGGTGGGAATGTCAACAGAAGACTTCGCCGACTATCGAGGTATGATTGGTAAAGAACCTTTTGAATATAAGGGTAAAATGATTGTAGGGTATGCCGATGACCCTTACAGAAATTTCGGAGTTAAGGGTGATAACGCCTTTATAGTGGACTCCCTATTAGCAAAACCAGGTCCATCGTGGAATGATTTTGTTGAAGCGATAAACGGGGGGTCAATTTTTTCAATAATCACTGCAAGAGGTCACACACCATCGGTATTACGTGAAGCGATTTATAATATGATTGTGACTAACCATAACGGTATTAGCAAGGAGTCTTTAATTGACAATCTTAAAAAGTATCGTAATATGTCGGGTGACGAGGAAAAGGATTCGTCCGTAATGATTAATGATTATTTGGATTTAAATAAATACCATCCTGTAACATATGGTGAAGGTAACGCTGCTGACCCTGAAGAGGGTAAAATTAAAGCTTTAAGGAGTTTTATCGCGTATGTGAAAGAAATGAGTGAAAGAATTGGTAAAAAAGCCTTTCTTAAAAATGATATAAAAAATAATTTCATACCTATGATTGGGTTTTCTGACGATGACCCAGGCAATGTAGAAAAGATTAAAGCATTTTTAGATAAAGAATATAAAGATAAACCAGTTAAAATGTATTTAACTAAAGGAGGAGATAAAAAAGAAGTATAATTATTATTATATTTTATTTGCTCTAGTAGATTACTGAAAAAAAAATAAAAGTAAATAGAAAAACTTTTAAACTGGATATTTATAATTAAATAAACTAAAGAAATATAAAACCAAAATACAATGGCAGACTTATTAATGAAAATGCCCGTTCCCTATGAACCAAAAAGGAAGAACCGATTTATACTATCGTTTCCATCTTCATTGGGTATTAATTCTTGGTATGTTGAGTCTACATCAAGACCTAACATCCAAATCGGGTCAACAGAGATTCCTTTTTTAAACACCTCTACATACGTAGCAGGTAGATTCGTGTGGAACACGATAAACGTTACATTCCGTGACCCAATTGGACCATCAGCGTCACAAGCGTTAATGGAGTGGGTTAGATTACATTCAGAGTCCGTAACAGGACGTATGGGATATGCTGCAGGTTATAAGAAAGACTTAGACCTAGAGATGTTAGACCCAACAGGTGTGGCGGTTGAAAAATGGATTCTACAAGGAACATTTTTAACTGATGTTAATTTCGATAGTTTAGGATATAGTGATGATGCGTTAGCTACTATTACAGCTACATTACGTCCTGATAGATGTATTTTGGTATACTAATATAAAACAAGTATTGATAATAAACCAATCAATTGTATATTTAAAACCATAGAGGTCATTGAACTTCTATGGTTTTTTATTTAAATAAACTATTATGGACCAAGGAAAACAATACGGACAAGCAAATATGAATTTACCACACGATGTGGTACCATTACCATCGCAAGGTATTTTTTACACTAATAAGAAAAAATCACTTAAAGTCGGTTATTTAACCGCTCAGGATGAAAACTTATTATTATCTAATTCAGGAAGTAAAAACTTAGTGATGACATTACTAAAAAATAAAATTTACGAACCTGATTTTAATGTTAACGAATTATTAGATGGGGACGCCGAGGCTGTATTAATATTTTTAAGAAATACTGCGTTTGGTTCTGACTATAACTTTGTATTAAAAGACCCAAAAACAGGTAAGGATTTTAATTTTAAGGTGGCTTTAGATGAATTAAACATTGAAAAAACTAAGATAAAACCTAATGAAAAGGGCTTATTTGAATTTAATTTACCAAAAACAGGTGTCAATGTTGTATGTCGACTTTTAAATATTCAAGATACTAATGAGTTATCTGAATTACCTGATTTATACCCTGACGGAGTAACGGTACCTCTTGTTACTAAACGGTTAGAAAAGTTAATCATTTCCATAGATGGGGATGAAAATAGAGAAAAAATATCAACCTTTATAAGTACGCTACCTATTATGGATTCAAAATTTATTAGAAACACAATGAAAGATTGTGAACCTAAGTTGGACCTTAATAGAACTACTACAGCCCCGTCAGGAGAAAAAGTGACTATGCGTATCACTTTTGGGGCAGAGTTTTTTCGTCCTTTCTTCTAACTATAGGAAAATTATGCTCGATGAGTTCTATTATCTAAGTAAACATGTTAATATGTCTTACTCAGACCTACAATTAATGCCCACCTTTGAGAGAAAGTTTTTTATTGATAAACTTTCTTCTGAATTCCAAGAAAAAAACGAACAGATAGAAAAACAACGACAGAAATCTAGATAAACGATATTTATAATAAAAGATATTTTATATGTTTATGTTTCAGACCAACAATTCTGATATGGAGAAGGTAACGGGTAATATTGCCAGTAATATTAAACTGGCTGATATTTCTCTTCTTAATTTCACTAAAAATCTTAAAAATAGTTTAACCGATATACAAGGAGTAATTAACTCCGTGGCGGGTTATAATACTGTAGCTGCAAATACCGCTAGAGAGACTATGGGGTCCACAAGGATTGTTGGTGACGCAATACAAAAAGCATCCGCTGCCGCCGCAGAAAATACTTTATTAGTTGGAAAAGGTGTTGAAGATAATATTAAATTATATGGGGCTCTAAATGAGTCCATGATGAGATTAA
>Ga0206678_10000008_pt1 | contig 125017 bp, 127 predicted proteins | sample M180m12015metaG_FD_155453 | JGI IMG/M metagenome (GOLD analysis project Ga0206678, IMG submission 155453) | Ammonia-oxidizing marine archaeal communities from Monterey Bay, California, United States - M1 80m 12015 | ecosystem: Environmental > Aquatic > Marine > Intertidal zone | place: USA... | reverse complement strand
AACTCAGAAGTGAAACGTTTTAGCGCCGATGGTAGTGTGGGGTTTCCCCATGTGAGAGTAGGTCATCGCCAAGCACCTTATTATATAAAAAAGCCTCAATGCTAACGCATTGGGGCTTTTTTATTGGGTGCTTGAAAAGCGCGGTGTTGCTGTCATCCTGACGCACGGCAGGACCTCTTCAACCTCGCTAGATACCGGCCTACGCCAGTATGACACAACATCTACGCCGGTATGACGTGGTGCATTCAACGGTAGACAGAAAGCCTGCGCCGACATTAGCTGAATGCTATAATCCGGCCACACCATAGGAACTTCACCATGATCGAAGCCACGCTGCAATTTCTTGCTATAACCCTGTTCCTCGAGGTTACCCCGGGGCCAGCGGTGTTATTTATCCTATATCAGTCGGCATTTAGCTTTCGTAATGCCGTGGCGGGAACGTTAGGCTTGCTCACATCCAACGTCATCTGGATTAGCCTGGTGGCAACCGGCCTAGGGTTAATACTGACCCAAACGCCGGCTTTATTTAATGGCCTCAGGTACATTGGTGCTTTATATTTGGTTTATCTAGGTTACAAAATAATTCGCTACGGCATTGCTACACCTCATGCAGACAAAAATATTGAAGCGCCTCAAGGTAAAAGCCTGTGGTCAAGTTATCGGCAGGGGATGTTTACTTCGTTGTCGAACCCTAAAGCCTTGCTGTTTTTTATGGCGTTATTTCCGCAGTTTACCCGGCCAGATTACTTCTCTCACGACATCGTATATTTCGGTGCCCTAAAAATGACTTGCCTAGCCTTCGTCATGATTGGTTATGCCCTGATGGGACGCAAATTGTTTAACTATATGGGACGCTCTAGTTGGGGAAATGTTATTTCCCGTACCTTGGGCGGCGGCATTATTGTTGCCGCATTCGCCGTGGCACGGGGATAAAACCAACACCATGCTGTAATCATGATGAGACAACAATGACCGCAGCCCCCGTACGCCGTATAATGGTGGTGTATTCACTCTAGTGGTTGGAACTATTATGTATTTTGACGAGTTATATGCCCCCTTACGCGAGATGCAAGATTGGCAACAAACCGCCTTTTCTGCAGCCCTGTGCGAACGTATTTTCCCTCACTATGCCCTCTATGACAGCTTGGTGGAAAGCAACCACGTTGATGTTGCCCGTACGGCACTAGATCAGGTATGGAAACAGCTGTCTTTACGAGGCAATATGAATGCCGAAACCCAACTGACTAAAGTGGAAGCCATTGTTCATGGTGAAGAAGATGAAAGTTTCGGCGCCGGCTTGGCCTTTGATGCGCTTGTGGCACTGATGGCGACGTTACATTGTGTTGATAATGCAAGTTTCGAAGATGCTGCCAGTGTGGCTCATTTGTCCCGCGAAAGCGTGGCCAAATTTGTCGAGCTGCATGCCGGCCAAGAAATTGGCGACGAAGAATTGGTTCGACACATCTCAACCCATGACCTCATGGTGCAGGAGCTCGCATTTCAGGCAGATGTTATGCAGATGTTAGTCTCCCAAAACGTGGCTAAAGCATCACAAATTGACCAACTAAAGACCATGTCTATGGCCGATGGCGTGAGCAACATTGGTATTAGCATGGCCCACGGTTAGCCATACACCCTCCTCTACTCACACGAGCGCTTATGTCACTTTCTACTAAACGGTTAGTCAAATCTCTGGGTCTGCTAGTTATAGGTGTTTTAGCCTATTTCATATTTCAACAGTATCAGGCCAACCTCAATACCCGCCATTTACAAGCAGTGCCGCAATTTACCGCCGCAGGCAAAAGTTTTGGCGCTGCCCATGATCAACACGCTTGTTTATTGGAAACCTTTCGCCAATCCGCCGGCTGTAGCAACTTTAGCTGCGGGGTTTACTACGGTAAGTTTTTTAAGGCCTGCGCACAAGTGGCTCTACCGAGCGTGCAAATGTGTGAAGGTGTGCCAGAATTTACACAAAAAAAGGACCAGCCAAGTAAAGACTGGATTCGGGATGTCTGCTTTGAGCGGCCCGAAGCGAACACCTGCGAGCTGTTAATGCGCCAGGTCCAGTGGCAATGTAGTCAACAATAAGGCAGTGTGAGATGCAGATATTAAAAGGTTTCGGCTACCTGATAGAAGGCGCTAAGTTATTAATGCAACCTCAGTTAAGGGTGTTTGTATTCTTGCCCTTGCTGGTCAATGTCATCATGTTTACCATCGGCCTTGGGCTATTGATGAGTTACGTAAGCGGCTGGATGGATGGCTTTGTGGTGTGGTTACCCAGCTGGTTAAGTGGCATCACCTGGTTTCTTTGGACATTGTTTTTTGGTCTTTTTGCCATGGCTGTGTTTTGGGGCTTTAACCTACTGGCTAACTTTATTGCGGCCCCCTTTAACGGCCTATTAGCTGAGAAAGTCGAACAGCATTTAACCGGCCTCAGCGTCAAACCGACCACAGTGGGCGACCTAATGGCGACTATACCACGGGCTATCGGGCGAGAAATAAGCAAACTAAGTTACTACCTGCCGCGGGTGGTGATGTTGTTGATTATAAGTTTTATTCCTGGCCTCAACGTTGTTGTGCCTTGGTTGTGGTTATTGTTTGGCGCTTGGATGATGGCCATCCAGTATGTGGACTACCCCATGGATAATAATGGCGTTAAGTTTAGGCACATGAAGCAGGCCCTGGCACAAGAAAGGCTATTACACCTGGGGTTCGGAGGTGGGGTGTCATTATTATTGATGGTGCCTTTGGTCAACTTTTTCGTTATGCCCATCGCCGTGGCGGGCGCCACTGCCCTGTACGTGAGCGAGCATGCAGGGCTAGATAAAATCCATCACTAAACCTATCCATACACACAGTGCCGCCCAATGGCTATTGGTAAAGGCACTAAAGTAGTTGCTGCGCACACGGCTGCGACCAAGTTTATTTTGATAGACAAATAAACCCGTCATGGTAGCCAAGCCGAGATAGTAAAATACCCCCAGCTGGTTGATTTCCCCAACCAACATCAATAGGCTTACACAAATGGCCTGAAACAAGCCAATGATGGTGACATCCCAATGGCCAAAAAGTAAGGCAGTAGATTTTATACCAATGTGCAAGTCATCCTCACGGTCTACCATAGCGTAATAGGTATCATAGGCAATGGTCATACACACGGCCGCAGTAAAGGTTAGCCAGGCGGTCATGCCAGTGGTGCCTGTTTGAGCGCTAAAAGCCATGGGAATGGCCATGGCAAAGGCCGCGCCAAGCACAGCCTGTGGCCAATGGGTATAGCGCTTCATAAAAGGATATGTGGCTGCCAAAATAACGGCGATCACAGACAACTTGATGGTGGCGGTATTGGTAAAAAGTACCAACACAAAAGCGGTACTACATAGACCAAAAAACAGCATCAGGGCCTGCGTACTGGTGATTTTACCTGTGGCTAAGGGGCGTTGTTTGGTGCGTTCAACGTGGCCATCTAGGTGGCGGTCAGCATAGTCATTGATGACGCAACCTGCAGCTCTCATCAGGTAAGTCCCCACCACAAAGATGCACAGTAGGTCTAAGCGTGGCATACCTTCAGCAGCCAACCAAAGAGCCCATAACATAGGCCATAGCAAAAGGTAGGTGCCCACGGGTTTGTCTAAGCGCATGAGTTGTTTGTAGTCGTGCCAACGGTGGGTAATTAACATTGCTAAAAGGGCTGCTCAATATGAAAGCCACCATGCTAACATAAGTACACCAAATTCCCGCGGTAATAGACGCAATGACAAGCCAATCAATACGACTATTGTTGATCTGTACAGGCAATACTTGTCGATCGCAAATGGCCCACGCCATGGCAGCAGACTGGGCGCAGAAAAATGGCAAGGCTATCGAGTTCGCTTCGTGCGGCACTAGGGTCACCCATGGCGCACAAACCACTGCCGATGCCAGGCTCGTATTAGCGCAGTCTGGCATACCATGGTGCGGTACCAGCCAGCAATTGCAGGCCGAAGATTTACGGTGGGCCGACCATGTGTGGGTAATGACCCAAGAACACCTTGAATTTGTGGTTGAGCTTGGCCATAGCGTTAACGTTGCGGAGCGTCCAAGCGTGCAGTTGTTGCATCCACATCAGGATATCACAGACCCGCTAGGGCTTGGCGTAAAGTCATACCACGCATTGTATGCTCAGCTCGAAGCGTTATTACCTACGCGGTTGGTGGTTTTACATGGGCCATAGGCGGCATAAAAACTTCGGTCACTAAAATCCCCTTACCGTCTAAATAAAACACCGACCGCCTTGCCCAATGCTGCAGCGGGCTGTGGTGTGACTTGAAGCAGGCCACTTGTAACGAACCGCGTACCATATTGGGGTGTTTGAACAGTAATGCGCCTAATGGCTTAGTGCCAATGTTGCTGAATCTGCGCAGCCTCCCGGTCAGGGTATTGTGGGGCATAATACTGCGAGCACAAACCCACACATGGCCATGGCAAAGCAATTCAACTTCGCGGATAATGGCTTTTTGACGGCCTTTCAGAGCCAAAGCCCGAGCTTCTGATCGCCTGGGGGTATGCCAGCAATTACGCACCACCCGTACCTCAAAGGCACCATCACTGGCCTGTATGAGACGTTGGGTCAAGGACCCGCTGTCATTGAGCCATGCTTGCCATTGGCGCGGGATTTTGTGTGTCAATGGGCGCTTGTAACTGCGCCAGTTAGGGGCAAACGGCCGCTGAGAATGAACTAGAGAAATGGGCAAATGACGCTCATGCAAGAAGCTAATAAGGTAGGATTATTATATCAACAAGTTAACCAGCAAGACACTCGACACAGATCATCAACAGGTCATTGAGTTAACCAAACAATGGTTGCAAGACATGGTTGTCGGTCTCAATCTGTGTCCCTTTTCTCACACGGTGGTGGCACAAAGCCAAGTACGCTACGCGGTGGCCACAGGCACTACCGATGCCCAATGGAAAGCGTTTTATGTGACTGAGCTAGAAACCTTGCTCAATGCTGACGAAACTGACATTGCCACCAGTTTGTTAATGTTTCCGAAAGGGCTACACGCATTCGATGACTACCTAGACCTACTAGATTGGTTGCAAGAGTTGTTAGAACAGAGCGACCTGAGTGATCATGTGCAGTTGGCTTCATTTCACCCACGCTATCAGTTTGACCAGGTGGCCGAAGGTGATTTAAGCCACTTTACCAATCGTGCACCATATCCCACCATTCACCTGCTGCGTCAGGCTCAAATGAGCCAAGCATTGGCCCATGTTCAGAATCCGGAGCAGATCTTTGTGGACAATATTGCCACCCTAGAGCGCCTCGGCCGCGACCATGTTGAAGCCTTGTGCCCGTGGGGCAAGCCGTAACTAAGATTAGGAAGTTTGATGATGAAATTACAAGTCCTCGCCGTAGGCGGCACTATCGATAAAGTTTACTTTGACGCCCTGAGTGAGTATCACATAGGTGCGCCAGCCGCGAGTGAGATATTGCAGCGGGTGAAAGCTAACTTTGACTACGAGATTACACAAATCATCTCTAAAGACAGTTTAGACATGACCGATGAAGATCGTTGTGAGATCCTTTCAGCCGTGCAAGCTCATCCGGGTCAACATGTCATTATCACCCATGGTACCGACACCATGGTGGATACCGGGCGAGTACTAAAAGCGGCTACGGGCAAGACCATTGTCATCATGGGCGCCATGGCGCCCGCCATTATGAAGCTCACGGATGCTGATTTTAACTTAGGTGTAGCCGTAGCTGCAGTGCAGGCGCTCCCACAGGGCGTGTACCTGTGTATGAACGGTAGAATCTATAACGTAGATAGGGTGGTTAAGAATCGTGCGCAGGGGCAATTTCAGGACGCTTAGGCGGGGTTGAACCAGCCGCCACTGTGAAGGCCTGAGGCAGGCTATATACTAATAGCGAGCTCATTAAGCCCATAGTGCTGATCAAGCCATTGGCCAATGACGTTATTGCCACATAAATGGTGCGCGTAGTGCATGTGCAAACAACGAATTTGCTGCCAATCGCGCAAACCACCAATACCATAACTATCAAATAAAGGCGCAAAGCCTAGCTGGTTAAGCTGCTCTACTTCTTGCGGAGTACAGTTGGCCCATCGCTGTGCTACATATTCGCGTTGATTCGCCTGATAGGCGGCCATCCAATCCTCATCATCCTTCAAGCGTTGTTCTAACTGCTTCACTAAGCCGCCCGTTTCAAGCTGGTTAATGGCTTTGTGCAGGTCTTTTGAGCACAACCAATATAAGGTCGGAAACGGCTTATTATCCACCAAAGGGTGCATTTTAAGCGCCAAAGGCACGCCGTTGTTAGAGCTGGAAGCAACACTAATTAAGCCACGTGGGCTGCGGCCTAGTTGTTGTTCAATAAGCGTAAGTTGGGCAGGTGTTGGAGAAGTCATCTGGGTATATGGGGCAAAGGGTATAATATTTGGCTCCCACGCAGAGCGCAGGAGCCAATACAACAATCGATTAGTGGCCTAGAATCTGGCTCAAGAACAGCTTCGTACGGTCATGCTGAGGGTTGTCGAAGAAATCATGGGGGTTGTTGGATTCGATGATTTCGCCCTGATCCATAAAGATCACTCGGTCAGCTACTTTCTTAGCAAAACCCATTTCATGGGTTACGCACAACATGGTGATACCTTCTTCAGCCAATGACACCATGGTGTCTAGAACTTCCTTGATCATTTCGGGGTCAAGGGCAGAGGTCGGCTCATCAAACAACATGATGTTCGGACGCATACATAGAGAACGGGCGATGGCCACACGTTGCTGCTGACCACCAGAAAGTTGGCCTGGGTACTTATTAGCTTGCTCAGGGATCTTAACGCGCTCCAAAAACTCCATGGCGGTCGCTTCGGCTTCGGCTTTAGGTGTTTTACGCACCCAAATTGGTGCCAAGGTGCAGTTTTCCAACACGGTTAGGTGTGGGAACAGGTTAAAGTGTTGGAACACCATGCCGACTTCACGGCGTACGGCATCGATATTCTTAAGGTCGTTAGTTAATTCAGTTCCATCAACAATAATGTCACCTTGTTGATGCTCTTCCAAACGGTTGATACAGCGAATCATGGTTGATTTGCCAGAACCCGAGGGCCCACAAATGACTATTTTTTCGCCTTTGCACACTTCTAGGTTGATGTTTTTAAGAACGTGAAAATCGCCGTACCATTTGTTCATGTTACGAATTTCGATACATTTTTCTGTAGTAGAGTTACTTTGTGCTTCTGACATGTGGAGAAACCTTTAAATTAGTTGTTATCGCTTGTGGCCGGTATTGAGCTTGTTCTCTAGGTAAAGAGAATAGCGTGCCATACCAAAACACGAAATAAAGAAGAAAACGGCGACGAATAAATACACTTCGGTGGATAAACCTAACCAAGCCGAATCGGCGACCGAGGCCCGGCCAATACCCAGTGGGTCTAACAAACCGATGACGATTACCAAGGTACTGTCTTTGTACAAACCGATAAAGGTGTTAACGATGCCAGGGATAGAGATCTTTAGCGCTTGTGGCAAAATGATCAAACGCATGGCTTGGGAGTAGTTCAAGCCGAGCGAGTTGGCCGCTTCCAACTGGCCTTTAGGCAACGCCTGTAACCCACCGCGGATCACTTCGGCCATGTAGGCAGAGGCAAACAAGGTCACCATAATGAGTACACGCAGTAACAAATCGAAGGTGGTGCCTGGCGGTAAGAAGTAGCTCAACATGGTTGAAGCCACAAACAGCAGGGTGATCAGCGGTACACCACGAATAAATTCGATAAAGCCAATACAAAAATACTTGATGATGGGCAGTTTAGACTGACGGCCCAACGCCAACAAAATACCCAGTGGCAGGGAGAATACGATACCGGTTACACCAATGGTTAGCGTTAGCATTAAGCCACCAAAAAGGTGTGTACCAACGTATTCTAAACCAAACAGCCCGCCACTTAACAACCAAGCGCCAATCAGTGGGTAGATCATGGCAAACTTCATCATGTGTTTGCGAGCAGGCATCTTGTCCCAAAGCACCGCAGCACCCGCCACAACCAACAAAATAGCGGCTAAGTTTACCCGCCAGCGTAATTCGGCAGGATAAAAGCCATACACAAATAAGTTAAAACGTTCACCAATAAAAGCCATACATGCACCACCTGGGGCGCAGTCTTTACGTGTTTCACCCACGTAGGTTGCGTCAATTAACAACCAGTTGAAGGCCGAAGGCAAGGCCAAATATAATAAATAAATAGCTACCAAAGTCACAATAGAGTTAACTGGCGAAGAAAAAAGATTCGCTTTTAACCAGTGAACTGGACCTACCGTTTCACTGGGCGGTGGTAGATCGGGATAGGTTCCCGGGGCATAAGTTTGTTCAGTCATTGTTGTTTCTCCCTTAGCGTTCTACTAGCTGAATGCGATTGTTGTACCAGTTCATAACCGTGGAAATAAGCAGAGAGATCGCCAAATAAATGGCCATAACAATCAACATACATTCCATTTCGCGGCCTGTCTGGTTGAGGGAAATACCACCAATGGTGGCCACGATGTCCATATAGCCAATGGCAAGGGCTAACGATGAGTTTTTCGCTAGGTTTAAGTATTGGCTAGTCAGTGGCGGGATAATCACGCGTAATGCTTGCGGAATAACCACCAGTTTTAAGGTGCGGCTGTTAGAAATACCCAAGGCTTGGGCCGCTTCGGTTTGACCGTGGTTAATGGCCACAATGCCAGCACGTACAATTTCACCAATAAAGGCGGCCGTGTAGAAGGATAAGGCTAACCAAAGGGCAATAAACTCAGGCCGAACAACTATGCCACCTTTGAAGTTAAAGCCTTTTAGTGCCGGCACATCCCATTCAATAGGGCTACCTAAAACAAAATAAACAGCAAATGGTAATAGTACGATGGCAGCAATGTTAATCATGGCCACAGGGTAGGCCTTACCCGTTTCATCCTGTACTTTCTGAGCATGGCGACTAAACCACCATGCAAAGGCGATACCCGCCACTACAAAAGCACCAACGATCCAAAATAATGATTGAAACTCTGGGCTAGGCATTTGGAAGCCACGGTTATTGAGAAAAAAGGTGTCACCAAAATTATATGAACCTTTAGGGCGCGGCAGGGCGTTAATGATAAGGCCGTGCAGTAATAAAATGTGTAATAGTACCGGCACGTTACGTACGTACTCGATATAAACGTAAGCAATTTTTTGCGTTAACCAGTTGTTGGATAAACGCATCACTCCCAGCATAAAGCCAAGCATCGTGGCTAATACAATACCTGCGGCGGCCACTAATAGAGTATTAATAAGACCCACAATCATGGCTGTAAAGTGGTTGGATGTGGAACTGTATTCAATCAGGTGTTGATTGATGTCATAGCTGGCATTTTGCCAGAGAAAATTAAAACTAATGTCTTTGCCTATGGCGGCCAAGTTGACTACCGCATTGTTGATAATATAGGCAAAAAACGAAAGGATCAGTGCGGCGGCAATGATTTGCACAATGATTGAACGAGTTTCTTTGTCATACCAAGCGCGTAACAAAGGGTTGGTACTAGGTGTAGGAGTACTCATAGAGGTGAACCGAGCTACGTAAGTATCAATTGTTAAGTTAAACTTAACAATTGATTATTAATCAGCGGTGTAGCAACCAAAGATTATTAATGTTCAGATATAAACTGGGGTGCCGAAGCACCCCAGTTAAACACTGCAAATTCGTGTTAATTAACGAATTGGAGCAGCGTAAAGTACACCACCTTTATTCCACAAAGCGTTTAGGCCACGTTCAATTTGTAGCGGAGTATTAGGACCAACGTTACGCTCGTAGATCTCGCCGTAGTTACCACCCTGTGCGATCGCACGTGCAGCCCACTTAGCGTCTAGACCTAGCATTTCGCCCATGTTGCCTTCAGAACCAACCAAACGGTTGATACCTGGGTTGTTGCCAACGTTAGCAGCAAGGTTCATGGCATTAGCTTGAGTCACGCCCATTTCTTCAGCGTTGATCAAAGCGTTAACAACCCACTTACCAATGTCAAACCACTCGTCGTCGCCATGACGTACAGCACCACCTAGTGGCTCTTTCGAGATAATTTCAGGTAATACAACGTGCTGTGTTGGGTCATCGAACTTTGCACGAGTAGAGGCTAAACCAGAAGCATCAGTGGTGTAAACGTCACAACGGCCAGCTACATAGTTAGTAAAGCCTTCTTCGTTAGTTTCAATAGGCACTGGCTCGTAAGATATACCGTTGGTACGGAAGTAGTCAGCCAAGTTTAATTCTGTAGTCGTACCGGTTTGGATACATACAGAAGCGCCGTCTAGTTCAGTGGCCGAAGACACACCTAATGATGCAGGAACCATGAAACCTTGACCATCATAGAAGTTAACTGGCAAGAAGCTTAGCTTCAAGTCAGCGTCACGGCTAAGCGTTTCTGTGGTGTTGCGGAACAAGATGTCGCCTTCACCAGAGTTCAACATGGTGAAACGAGTTTTACCCGTAGTCGGTACGAATTGAACCTTGTCACCATCGCCTAGTACGGCAGCAGCTACAGCGCGACAGAAGTCGGCGTCAAAACCTTCCCAGCGGCCGTTTGCGTCAGGTGCAGCAAAACCAGCCAAACCAGTGGTTACAATACATTTCAATTCGTCAGCAGCACGTACGTCTTCTAAAGTAGACGCTTGGGCAGCGGTAGCAGTCATGGCAGTTAGTGCCACGCCAGTCAAAACTTTATTAATTAGTTTCATAATAAGAAGCCTCCTTTTAAGGGCTTTGTCTTTATAGTGCAGGAAATTATGCAAAATATTTTTATTTTTGTTACCAAACTACGAATTCTCAGTATTCACTGAGGTTATTCTTCGATGTTCAGGCGGGTAATATAAAAAAAATTTCACTGTTTGTAAAGAAAATCTAATTAGAAATCCTGACTTTAGTTCAAAAAAGATGATAATTGTGGAAAATATTTCCTATAATAGTATATTTCTCTCTTTAGCAGCCTACACCTTGGAAAATATTTGGTTATCACCGACCCATCGTGCGATTAACTGATCTGTTTTGGCAGGATGGGATGCATATGTCGACGTCATGCTTTTTACCTGTGGTAATAGATGAGCGTCGCGTATTAAGTCAGCCACACGTAATCCGATGGCGCCGGCTTGACGGGTGCCTAGTACTTCGCCTGGGCCGCGAAGCTGCAGATCTTTTTCGGCAATGACAAAACCGTCGTTGGATTGGCGCAATATGTCCAACCGTTCACGTCCCATGCGTGATAGCGGCGCCTGATACATAAATAGGCAATGACTTTGAGCCTGTCCTCGCCCTACACGACCTCGCAGTTGGTGTAACTGAGCGAGTCCTAGGCGTTCGGCATTGTCGATGACCATGAGGTTGGCATTAGGTACGTCTACACCCACTTCTATGACCGTAGTGGCGACCAGTAGCTGAATTTCACCGACTTTAAATTGTGCCATCACCTGGGCTTTGTCCGCCGCCGCCAAGCGACCATGAACTAGACCTACATTTACCCCTTGTAATTGTTGCCCAAGCAACAAAGCGGTGTCTTCCGCCGCTTCGCACTGCAGTACCTCCGAAGTTTCGATTAGCGGGCAGATCCAATACGCCTGTTGACCATTGGCGCAGGCTTGATGCACGCGTTCGATCACATTGGCTCGCCGCACATTGTTGAGCAATACGCTGTTAATAGGTTTGCGGCCAGGCGGGAGTTCATCAATCACCGAATGATCAAGGTCGCCATAGGCGCTCATGGCCAAGGTGCGTGGAATGGGTGTGGCGGTCATCACCAACTGGTGTAAACCACAGTTCGGTGGGGCCTTACCTACTAAACTATGCCTTTGTGCCACGCCGAAACGATGCTGCTCATCTATCACGGCAAGGCCTAGGTGTTGATAGTTCACACTGTCTTGGAACAGAGCATGAGTACCTATGATCACCTGAGCGGCGCCGCTGGCGATCGCTGCTAACGCGTCCCGCTTGGGTTTGGTTTTTTGTTTGCCCGTGAGCCATACCACTGCCACGCCTAAGGGCTCGAGCCAGTGTTTAAAGTTGTGCAGGTGTTGCTCGGCCAAGATTTCTGTGGGCGCGAGTACGGCAACTTGGCAGCCATTGTCTACCGCGCGGCACGCGGCTAGGGCGGCTACCACGGTTTTGCCTGAACCCACGTCACCCTGAACCATTCTCACCATAGGTAGGGTTTGGCTTAAGTCAGTCATGATTTCCGACCATACTCGCTGTTGTGCCGCCGTAAGGCTAAACGGCAATTGTTGCATAAATTGCTGCTCTAAGTTTTGTACTGTCGCTAACGCCGGCGCCGGCAAGCTTTGGGTTTGCCGTTTGGCGCGACTTAGGGTGAGCTGGTGGGCGATGAGCTCTTCTAAGATCAGTCTCAACTTAGCGGGCGTAACCTGGCTTTCGAGTTGTTGCAGGTCTACGCCAACTTTGGGGTAGTGCAATTGTTGCAGGCTGCTCTGCAGGCTAGGCAGTTGATATTGCTTGATCAGTTGTTTCGGAAGCAGCTCTTCTATATGTAGGTGCTGGTGTTCAAGCTGTTGCCAAGCTAGATCAATGAGTTGGCCAATACGCACCACACTAATGCCTTCAGTGGTGGGGTAAATAGGCGTGAGCTGATCGGCGAGTGGCGGCGGGGCATCGTCAAATAACTGATATTCTGGGTGCACCATCTCTAAACCCTGTGGGCCTGGGCGGACTTCACCAAAGCAACGTATATTGCGGCCTGCAGTGAAACTTTTGGCTTGATTGGCGTGAAAATGCATAAATCGCAAGCCTAAGTGCGCTCCGTTTTGGCTAATGGATACACGTAAGCTGACACGCCGCCCACGCTGCAAGGAAGTGCTTGTAATCTGGCCATCAACCAAATATTGTGAGCGTGGGGTGAGTGCGTGTAACGGTGTTACGCGAGTACGGTCTTGATAGCGCAATGGCAAGTGAAACAGCAGGTCTTCAACTTGGTGTAAGCCTAGCTTAGCTAATTTGGCGGCTAGGGTTGGGCCAACACCATTGAGTTGTGTGAGGTTCATACTGCACCGAGCTAAGTGCGGTTGAGCCGAATGACACCGGCAATTTTACGCATCGACTTAATCACCTGCGCAAGGTGCACACGGTTATGTACACTGATCTCTAAATTAACCACAGACAAACGTGCGTCCTTTTCGCTAACGTCAATCTTTTCGACGTTAGCGTCGTCTTTAGTGGCACTGGTGGCCAAGCTGGCAATGATGCCGCGACTGGCTGAAACTTCTATTTCCAAACACACATCAAAGTCGCGATCGCCAGTTTCGGCCCACACTAAGGCCAGGGTTTTGTCCTTGTCGCGACCGATATCTTGAATGTTGTTACAGAAGGTTCGGTGCACCGCAATACCATGCCCCGCGTTGAGGTGGCCGACGATGCTGTCGCCAGGAATGGGCCGGCAACAACGGGAATACCTAATCATGACGCCTTCGGTGCCGTGAATTTCCATGGGTCCAATGGCCTTGGTTTGACCTTCTTCATCGGTGGCCTCTTGGCTCAAGGCCGTGGCCACGATGTAAGCCAAACGTTTGCCCGCGCCTACCTCGGCTAGCAATGCATCTAAACTGGCTAGCTTGTGTTGGCTAACGTAATGTTTTAATAACTGGGCATCAATCGTGTCAAGGCTCAGGTCATTGCTGCCTAATTCCTGGTTCAGCAAGCGTCGCCCTAAGTTGACGGCGTCATCCGTAGCCTGATGTTTGAGGGCATGGCGAATATTGCTGCTAGCTTTGGCGGTGGCGACAAAGTTTAACCAACTCATGTTGGGTTTGGCGCTGGCCGTAGTGACAATTTCAATGGTATCGCCGCTATCTAGCTTTTGACTCAAGGGCGCCAAGCGGCGATTGATGCGGCAAGCAATACAGGTATTGCCAATGTCGGTATGCACCGCATAGGCAAAGTCGATTGGGGTAGCACCAGCGGGTAATGAGAATACACCGCCCTTGGGCGAGAAAACGTATACCTCATCTGGGAATAGGTCGTGCTTCACATGGTTGATGAACTCCATGGCATTGCCGGAGCGTTTTTGCATTTCCACCAGTTCTCGAATCCACTGTTGTGCGCGGTTGTGAGCTCGTTGGGCGCGGCTATTGGTGTTTTTGTAGAACCAATGTTCAGCGACCCCGTGGTTGGCAATGTCTTCCATTTCTTGGGTGCGAATTTGGATTTCGATGGGCGTATGTACGCCTGATCCAGCGCGGTAGAGCGTGGTATGTAAAGACTGATAACCATTAGACTTGGGAATGGCGATATAGTCTTTAAAGCGGCCTGGCACTGGGCGGTAGAGGTTAAGGTGATGTACGGCGCCTAAAATACGGTAACAGGTGTCGACTTTATCAGTGACGATACGAAACGCAAATACATCCATAATTTCTCGAAAGGACTTTTGCTGCTCCTTCATCTTGTTATAAATGCTAGCTAAATGTTTTTGCCGCCCACTGACCTGACCGGGCAGTTCGTCATGTTCTAAACAGTCCACTAGGGCAATCTGTACCTGTTCCATAAGCGCTTTGCGCTCACCTCGAGCTGCAGTGACGGCTTTTTGAATGTGCCGGTAGCGCATCGGGTGGTAGGCTGAGAAAGCTAAGTCTTCTAGCTCAATTTTGAGATCATGCATGCCTAAGCGGCCGGCAATAGGTGCATAAATATCGGTGGTTTCTTTGGCAATGCGGCGACGGCTGTCTGGACGCATGGCGCCAATAGTGCGCATGTTGTGTAAGCGGTCTGCCAGTTTAACCAAAATGACCCGAATATCTTTCGCCATGGCAATGGCCATTTTTTGAAAGTTATGGGCTTGGCTCTCGGCACGGGTTTTAAATTCTAGGTGGGTCAGCTTGCTGACGCCATCCACTAGGTTGGCAACGGCTTCGCCAAATTGGCCTTCTACCCCGGGCTTATCGACTTCAGTATCTTCTATGACATCATGCAGCATGGCGGCCATCAGACTTTCGTGGTCCATGTGCATGCTGGCTAATATGCTGGCGACGGCTAAGGGGTGTGTAACGTAGGGTTCGCCACTCTTGCGCATTTGGCCGTCATGGGCCTGCTCGGCATAGTAGTATGCCCGCCGCACTGCTTGCACCTGGATCGGTTCAAGGTAGTCGTCGAGACGCTTTGCGAGGGCGTCAATAGTGGGCATAGTGGAGCATCCTTTGCGGTTGTTAATCCCATGGTAACGGAAAAATGCTGGAGTGGGTAAATTTGTTGCCAATTAGTTGAATTTAGTAACAAAAAAAGAGCCATTTGGCTCTTTTTTAAAGTTTAATTAGGGCTAATACTTGGCCGCTAAATTACTCGTCAATGTCTGGTGTGCCCTGAACCACTTCTTCAGTAGGTTCAGCTACGGTTTGTGTCACTTCATCTAGCACGTCTTGATCCGCAGGTGTTTCAACAAATTGTTGGTTCAGCTCATCTTGCTCGTCAAGGATGCTGGCGTTAATAAAGCCGTCGGCGATTTCACGTAGAGCAACAACTGTGCACTTGTCATTTTCCCAATCAATGTGGGCTTCTTTGCCACCGGTGGCGAGTTGACGGGCACGCTTGGAGGAGACCATGATGAGCTCAAAGCGGTTATCTACGTTTTCCAAACAATCTTCTACGGTTACGCGAGCCATGTGGGTTTACCTATATTGCAATAACGATGGGTCGGCCATAATTTGACAAGGCCGAAAAATAAGACGCGCTAGTGTACAAAATTTAGCCACCTGTTGACAAGAGATCAGCCAGTAATTGGTGGTGTTTATGTGCTTGTTGGGGTGTTTTTAGCCGTCGGCAGCTGAATATGCACTGTAAATCGGTTAATGCCTCATTAAAGTCGTCGTTAATGACTAAAAAGTGACTGCCGTGGTAATGGCTTATTTCGCTGTGGGCTTCGCGCATACGTTGAGCAATAATGTCGTCAGAATCGGTGCCACGACCCTGCAAGCGATCTTGCAACGCCGCTTGGGATGGCGGCAGAATGGTGATGGCAATAGCCGCGGGGAAGATGGCCAGCACCTGATCGCGTCCTTGCCAGTCGATTTCTAGAATAACGTCTTGGCCTAAGGCTAAGTTAGCCTCTACCCAAGCTTTTGAAGTGCCATAGCTATTGTCAAATACTGTCGCGTATTCTAGCATCAGTTGGCGCTCAATCAGTGCGCTAAAGTCGTCCTGACTAACAAAGTTATAATCCACCCCGTGGGCCTCACCCGAGCGCATTTTGCGAGTGGTGTGAGACACCGACACACATACCTGTGAGTCCTGTGCAAGGAGTGCTTTCACCAGGCTAGTTTTGCCAGCGCCAGATGGGGCTGAAAGAATATAGAGTGCACCAGAGGTGTGAGACATAGTGGGGCCGAATGAGTAAACAATAGGCAATTATAAGCAAGCCGAGAGGCAATGTCAGGTGTTGTTTTCATGGCCCGTCGGATGGTTAAGGCTGTGCGTTTAGATTGCAGGCAGTGTAAACTTCTATTCAATGTATGCTCAAGAGCGAAAGGCCCTATGAATGAATTAAATAACACGCGTAAGCTGGGCCAAAAACGGGTATCAGCTGTCAGCTTAGGCTGCATGAGCTTATCTCACGGCTACGGCAACGTAGCCAATGACAAAGACGCAGGCAAGTTTTTGAATTCAGCACTGGACTTGGGTTATACCATGCTCGATACCGCTGCGGTGTACGGTTATGGCCATAATGAAACCATGATTGGCAAACACATTGGTAAGCGGCGGCAGGAGTTTTTCTTGGCCAGTAAGTGCGGCATTGGTCAAACCCCAGATAGTCAGCCCAGTGTTAATGGCCGCCCAGAGCATCTACGGCAAACCTGTGAAGCCAGTTTGCAACGCTTGCAAACGGATCATATCGACCTTTACTACCTGCACCGGCGCGACTTTAAGGTGCCTATTGAAGAGAGTATTGGCGCCTTAAGCGATTTGCAGCGCGAAGGTAAAATTGGGGCCGTGGGGGTGTCAGAAATCGGTGCAGAGGACTTGCGCAAAGCCCATGCAGAGCACCCTATTAGTGCGGTTCAATCGGAGTATTCCTTGTGGACACGCAATCCGGAGCTTGCTGTGTTACAAGCGAGCCAAGACATTGGCGCTGCCTTCATTGCCTTCAGCCCTCTTGCGCGCGCTTTTTTGAGCAATAAGTTGCATGACACGTCGTTGCTAGCTGCGGATGATTTGCGTCAGTCTATGCCGCGCTTTGACCCCGCTAACTATGCAGCCAATCTAGCCTTGCTGCCTGAGTATGTGCGCTTGGCTGAGCGTCAGGGGTGTACGCCAGCGCAGTTAGCCTTGGCCTGGGTGGTAGCTCAGTCGGAGCATATTATTGCTATACCGGGCACTCAGAGCTTGGACCATTTGCAAGAAAATATAGGCGCTAATGAGGTGATTCTTGAGCGCCAGATCGCAGTCGAACTTGATGCCTTGATCAACCAGCATACAGTGACTGGCCAGCGTTACAGCGAAAAAGCGCAGGCTACGGTCACTACCGAGCAGTTTGAGGTATAACCCCTAGTTATAAATCTACCTCTAAGATTCCGTCGGGCTGTGCCGCACGCGACTGGCATAGAATCATGTGTGTTTGGCGCTGTTGATTAGATAACACAAAATCACGGTGCTCCACTTGGCCTGCAACAATGGCGCATTTGCACACCCCGCAAATGCCATCGGCACATTTAACTTCAATGTTAACCCCTGCTTCAATGAGTACCTCAGTGGCCGACTTAGTGGCCGGAATGTGAAACTCTTGCTGGCTCTGAGCTAGCTTTAAGGTAAAGTCATGGTTACTGGATGCGGGTATGTCCGGGGCTGAAAAGTATTCCATATGGCGCTGATTTTCGGCAAAGCCATTGCTTTTGGCAGTGTCTAGTACGGCATGCATAAAGTTTTCTGGCCCACAGGTATACACATGGGCGTGCGCTTGGTAATCCAGCAGTGTTGCTAACTCGGCGCGGGTACCTTGGTCAGAGTAGTGTAAATGTACCTTGTCGGCCCACGGCATGTGCGTTAGTTCGGCCTCAAAGCCGGCATCTTGAGCCCGAGAACAACAGTAATGCAGGGCAAAATCGGCGCCCAGGGTATGCAGGCGGTGGGCCATGGCGATCATCGGCGTGATGCCAATACCGCCGCCCATAAGATAGCTTTTACTGGCCCCCTCAGCGACCGGAAAGTGGTTAGTGGGCCTGGACACAAACACCTTTCGTCCCTTGGTGAAAATACGCTGCATCAAGGCCGATCCCCCTCTGCCTTGGTCTTCACGCAGCACCGCAATTTGATAGTGGCTGTTATCATCAGGATCTGACGACAAAGAATATTGGCGCAAAAATTCGGGCGCGATGAGCACATTAATATGACCCCCGGCAGTGGCTGCTGGCAACGGCCCGCCGTCGAGGCTGGTAAACTCGTACTGCATTATTTTTTCGCTGATAGCTTCAGCTTTGCTAAGTCGTACTTGCACGATCGGCGCGTCAGACATGGCGCCGTTAATGTACTCATGCTCAAGTGGCATGCCGGCGGCCCGACGGCGCCGGTATTCGCTTGCTGTGATCATGTTTTGGTAGGCCTCAATGGCGGCTTCGCGGTCCATAGGGTAGGGGAATGGGTAAGGTGGTGGTAACAAATTGGCAGGGTACACGGCCAAGGTCTGGTCACGGAACTGGACGGCAAGTTTGGGCTGTAACTCGCGGGTATTAACGTTGTGTAAGGGAATGGTATAAGGGCCGTCTTTGACCATTTCCAGATCCCACCACCATTTTTTAACAGGGTTTATGCTGCCATTACCCAGTACATCATCAAGTTTGGCAAGGGTTTTAGCGGCGCGTGGTAGGTGGCTTGCGGCCCAACGGAAGGGCAATTCCTTAAACAATCCCTCTAAATTCCATGGGCAGGTTTTCATGCAACGACCACACATAGCACCGCCTTCGGTAGTGAGGCGATAAGTGGTACATTTTTGGCTGTCGGACTTCCATATTTCATAGCCATTAAACATCAGTTTTGGGCCTGAAGTGATGGCACCGGAAGGGCACTCGCGGGCGCATTTGTTGCAGCTTTCACAAAATTTTTGTAAGCCAAAATCGATCGGTTTGTCGTGGGTCATGGGCATATTAGTGGTGACGGTGCCGGACTTTAATCGAGGGCCTAAAAAGGGGTTGAGGATGACTTCGCCGATGCGGCTGACTTCCCCCAATCCTGACAGCAGGGTCAGCGGCGGTTGAACCACCTCTGAGCCCATGACCGTATGCACGTTGGCGCTGTAACCGAGGTTGCGAATTTGCTGTGCCAACACACCGCCGAGCAAGGAAAAGCGCAGATAGGCGCGCATAGACTGGGCACAAGAAATCCAATCATCACCACTAGCGCCTTCCATGGTTTCATGGCCTTGGTCGATGACAATGGAAATGGCTTGGTTATGGTAGGGTACGATGGCTTCGCCAGCCGCATTGTGGCTGTAATAAACCCAATCTGGACAGTCGGATATGCCTACGGCATCGCAGCCTAACCAATAGGCGGTGGCCTTTATATTGTCGGCGTTGCGTTGCGCGTCGCCAACGCTCGGGTCTACTGTGGGCGCTTTGCCACCATCCTGTAACAAAGTAAACGCCCCCAAGGCTTGGCGAAAGGCAAAAGCTGAGGCAGATTTACGCACATAATTACCATTGCGCGCTGCATTTTGAACTTTAGGGCCCATGTCACCAAATAATGAACGGGCAAATAAATCAGCCCGTTTGGGCACGCGCTGTACGTTGGCTTGATCGATGTAGGTGGTGGGTTGATCAGCCCGTTTGATGCTTTCAAAGGGCATTGCGCCATCGACAAAGCGGCGCTGTTTGTAGGCTTGTGCCGGTTTGCGGATGCGGTCATGGGACGGCCGCAAGTAGCTACTTAGGGGAGGCGTTTGCCCAGCCAGAAGATAGTCGTTTGAGGCAAGCTCAAGGTCCGTGGTTACTACGGCAAGCCCAAAACGTGACCCTAGGTAAGGATTGTTAATGGTGTCGCCATCAATACTGCAAAGGCCTGCGGCTACGGCTAAGTGTTGTAAGTCGACTTCGGCCGCCGAAGCTGAGTGTGCTCGTGCGCTAAAACCCAAGGAGCGAATATAAGCCGACAAAACGGAGGCGCTTTCTGAGGCTCTTAGAGCGGCCCTTTGAGCCTGTGCATCTTGCAACCAGTCGGTTCCAGGTTCGTTGGTTTTGGCGTCGCGGGTGTATTCGTATAAAAATACCAAGGCATGACTATGGTGGAGGCAGTCTGTAACTGGTGCCTGCATCGCTTCGCGTAACATGGCCATGACTACGTCGATGCCAGAGGCGAGGCTAGAAATTTGTTTGGTGGCTAAGGCGTGGCTTAGGCGGTCGACACTTGGGTTGGCATAAGGCTGATCAAGCCACGCTGAGTCGGGAATGGCGCAGGTGCCCATCATTGATGCATCGCAGAAATAGCCAAAGGATTTAAGGTGCTGGCTGCGCTCATTAGGGGATTCAGGAATGCTTGCGACTTGCTTTTTGACGACACCATCGCGAATGACGTCCATCATGGCTTGATACTCAGCCATGGCGTTGACGATAGATAAGGGTGCTGCGGGCTTAATAAACGCCAAAGGAGCCATACTGGGCAAGGTTGTATAGTTGGGTAGTTGTTTGGTGTATTTGAGCTTCTCGAGGGCATAAGGCCCCATGTGCATTGGGCGATTTTGATAGGAGAATAGCTTAGTCATGGGGTCGGTTCCGGGGTCAGGCGTTTTGCAAACAGGTTAAATGCGAGCAGCAGGTGCGTGGGGTGCAGACAAAATTTTATCTAATAAGCGCATCAACTGGGTTTGTTCATGGCCGCTGAGCTGTTGGTTGAGGTGTGCTGCAGAGGCCTCTGTCATGGGCATTGAAAGCGCAAGTAGTCGCTTACCTTCCGGAGTCAAACTCACGTTTATGGTTTGTCGACTGTGCTGGCCATGTTGGCGTTCCAGCAAACCTTTGAGGGACATGTCTTTGAGGCTGCGCGACACTGCAGCACGTTTTATACCGACGTAATCGGCGATGGCCGAGGGTTGGCTGATGCCTTGGGCCTCAACGGCAACCAGCACACACCAGCTTTGCCGAGTGAGGCCAATGTCTGCCAGAAGGGTGATCATGGTCTGGTTATTTACTTGGGCCGCAAGGGCGAGTTTATAGCCGAGGCGCTGGTGTAAGTCGTAGGGCATAAGTTTGAGTATCGCTAATAGTTGGCTGTGTTAATGGTTAACATTGTTAACTTAGGGCTGTAGTTTGTCAACAGGTATCATGTCAGCCTTAATTGGCTGCGGATGACGGACCCGAGGTTACAAAAATTGATCAAGCATCAGTGGGGTTACAAGCATGCAGGCTAACGCATCGAACTTTATCGCTTGGTACGCTGGTGTCAAGAGCGCCTGTGGTGTGCAAAAGCGGTCATGCTAGGTGTCATCTGTGTTCAACTCATTTAAAATAGGGCTTATCTGCGGTGCCACTAGAAACGAGAGGGTTAGTTTGTCTTGTATTTTTGCACCGCTACAGACGTTATCCATTAATGAATTAAGGCTCCCCATGACATCCACACTTACCGATCAGCTTAAAGACCTCAAACTTGATTTTAAACGCCCAAGTGGCCGTGCAACTGATCAGCTACGCGACATTAAGATTACCCGCGGTTTCACCAAGCATGCCGAAGGCTCGGTGTTAATCGAGTTTGGCGATACCAAGGTGTTGTGTACTGCGACCGTGGAACGTGGTGTGCCACGTTTTTTAAGGGGTTCTGGCAGCGGTTGGGTCACCGCAGAATACGGTATGTTGCCGCGGTCCACTCATTCACGTAACGGCCGCGAAGCAGCTCGCGGTAAGCAGGGTGGACGAACGTTAGAAATCCAGCGTTTAATTGGTCGCTCGTTGCGAGCGTCGTTGAACTTGGTTAAGTTGGGTGAAAACACCATTACTTTGGACTGCGATGTTTTGCAGGCAGATGGCGGCACTCGTACCGCCTCTATCACTGGGGCATACATTGCCATGGTGGATGCCATTAATGTGTTAAAGAAAGATAAACACGGCGCCATGAAAGGCAATCCACTAAAACGTCAAATTGCGGCTATTTCTGTCGGCATCTATAAGGATGTGGCGGTATTGGATTTAGATTACGCGGAAGACTCTAAAGCCGAAACCGATATGAATGTGGTCATGACTGCAGACGGCGGTTTTATTGAAGTTCAAGGCACGGCTGAGGGCGCACCCTACACCGAAGAGCAAATGGCGGCTATGTTGGCGCTGGCCCGCCAAGGTATAGCGGAAATTACCGAGCTACAAAACGCGGCGCTGGCCGAATAGTTAGCCACTGACTTGCGCCATTTTGTGGGGCTAGCGGCCTAAAGGTCGCAATTGTAGTCAATGATCAATGGCGCATGGTCAGAAAAGCGTTGCTCGCGGTAAATGCGGGCATTACGCACGCTACGGCGCAAGTTTGGGGTGGTGATTTGATAGTCTATGCGCGCACCTTCGTTAAGTTTAAAGGCGCGGTTGTAGTCGGGCCACCAAGTAAACTGACGTTCGTTTTGGTTAACTTGGCGAAAGGCATCGCAAAATTCCATTTGATAGAATATTTCATCCAACACTTCACGTTCTTCGGGTAAGAAACCAGAGTTCTTCTGGTTAACGTACCAGCCAGAGAGGTCAGCCGGTTTATGGGCGGTGTGCAGCGTACCGCAAAATATAAAGTCGCGGCGCTTACGTAAAGTTTTGCGTAAGTGGTTGCTGAATTGGTCCATAAATTCGTTTTTGGCGTCTTGCTTGTCGTCATCACCAAGGCCTTTCGGCACCGACAAGGATGCGATGCTGACTTTGTCAAAATCAGCTTGAATAAAGCGCCCTTCAAAGTCACAACCCGGGAAACCAAGGCCGGTCATAATGGCTTTAGGCTGGTGGCGGCTGTATATCGCTGTACCACTATAGCCGTCTTCAAAGGCGTCAAAAAAATAGGCGTGCCAGCCCGCAGGATGGAACAAGGGGTCGTCTAGCTGGTAGTCTTTTTCACGGATATCTTGCAGGCAGACCACATCGGCGTCTTGCTCCACCATCCAGGTAAAGAGTCCGCGTTTGGCCGCTTGGCGTATGCCTTCGACATTTAAAGTAATAATGCGCATGGGTATGGTCTAATCGCTGGCGTTGATGGGGCTTAAGTGAAGTCGTCATCACGCATTTTGAGTGTAATTATTATTTAGCACTGATTGTATCACGGACTCAGCGGTGGGGCACACCACGCTGGTTGCAGATTAACGCTATTTACTTTTATTTACGCGGCCAATTTAGTGCCTAAGGAGGCCCCGAAAAGTGTATAATGCGCGCAGTTGAAATGTGGCTGCCTGCCTGTAAATAATGAGGATTATATGAAAGACTACCAGCGTGAATTTATTGATTTTGCTATCGACCGCCAAGTGTTACGGTTTGGGGAATTCACTTTAAAGTCTGGCCGTACAAGCCCTTATTATTTTAATTTTGGACTGTTTAACACCGGTTCTGCGTTGGCCAAGTTAGGTCAGTATTTTGCCCAGGCATTGGTTGATTCTGGCATCGAGTGCGATGTCATCTTAGGACCTGCCTATAAAGGCATTCCCTTAGCTACCACCATGGCGGTGGCCTTGAGTGAGCAGCATGGAATTGACATGCCCTATGCCTTTAACCGTAAGGAAGCTAAAGCACACGGCGAAGGGGGCTCTATTGTGGGTGCTGAATTAGCCGGACGAGTGGCCATTGTTGACGATGTGATTACTGCAGGCACAGCTATTCGCGAAGTGATGGCCATTATTGAGGCTCATCAGGCCACGCCAACGGCCACGTTAATTGCCATCAACCGCATGGAGCGTGGCCAAGGTGAATTGTCGGCCATTCAAGAGGTGGAGCGGGATTACAATATGCAGGTGGTGAGCATCATCGACTTTGACAACATTCTTGAATACCTACAAGAGCAAGGTGGTCACCAGCAGCACATCGACGCGATGCTGGCCTACCGTAGCAATTATGGTGTGTCTGGGCCTGCGGGCTAGCGCATTAAGCTAGGGCTCAGTATGGACCACTGGCTGGCCCAGTCCTGCGTTGGCGGGTGGCGAAAATCGGTGCGGCTAAACTGACGAATGCGCCCTTCTGCTAACGCCATAATCATACTGGCCGTGACCGTGGGAGTGTCTTGCGTGCGCAGCCCTTCACGCATTTCAGCTTCACGTAGAATTTGTTTTAGTTGAGCTTCGAGCTTATCAAACATCTGACTGACGTTAGTGGCCAAGCGCTCTTTTTCTCCCACAATAGCCTCGCCCGTAAGAATGCGACTAATACCAGGGTTGCGTTCAACGAAGGTGAGCAGCAAAGTGATAATCTGTTGGCACTGAGCAAGGGCGCTAAGATCCTGTTGCTGAATCAGCTTGGTGCGACTAAAAATAGTGTCTTCAATAAATTCAATCAAGGCATCAAACATTTGCGCCTTACTGGCAAAATGGCGGTACAAGGCCGCTTCTGAAACACCCACCTGTTTGGCAAGTGCGGCCGTGGTGATGCGGCTAGTACGGTCTTCTAGCATCATCATAAGGGCATGAAGAATTTGTTCTTTGCGGGACGTTTTAGCTTGAGTCATAAGGCGATTAGTTGTTCTTTGTTGTTATGGGTTGGTAATTAGCGTGCCTACGCCTTGGTCGGTGAAAATTTCCAGCAGAGTCGCATGGTTAACACGACCATCAATGATGTGGGCTCGCTTAACACCCCCGTTAACCGCATCTAGTGCGCAACCAATCTTAGGTAACATGCCACCATAAATGGTGCCGTCGGCGATCAAGCGGTCCACTTGAGCGGTAGATAGGCCCGTTAAAAGGTTGCCTTCTTTGTCTAGTAAACCGGCGGTGTTGGTAAGTAGCATGAGTTTTTCTGCTTGCAGAATCTCGGCCACCTTGCCGGCCACCAAGTCAGCATTAATATTGTATGAATTACCTTCGTCATCTACACCAATAGGGGCAATTACAGGAATAAAATCACTGTTATGCAACATGTCGAGCACATTGGTGTTTATGGCGCTGACCTCACCTACGTGGCCAATATCAATGATTTCAGGGGCCAGCATGTCAGGGGTTTGATGGGTGACTTTAAGCTGTTTGGCTTGAATCAGTTTGCCATCTTTACCCGTTAGGCCAATGGCTTGGCCGCCATTTTGGTTAATGAGGTTAACAATATCTTTATTAACCGAGCCGCCTAGCACCATCTCAACCACGTTCATAGTGGCCGTGTCGGTGACGCGCATACCGTTAACAAAGTGGGAGTCTATTTTCAATTTAGTGAGCAATTCACCAATTTGAGGCCCGCCTCCGTGTACCACAACAGGGTTCATACCCACTAATTTCATTAATACAATATCGCGGGCGAAGCTCTGCTTGAGCTCTTCGTCGATCATTGCGTTGCCACCAAACTTAACCACAATGGTTTTGCCGATAAAGCGTTGAATATAAGGCAAGGCTTCACTCAGTACTTGAGCAACGTTAATGGCGGCTTTGCGGTCGAGTGTCATAAAGTGTAGTCCGGCACGGTTAGTTTGGCATCTACGGCATGTAGATGATGTTGGAATTCCTTGTGGATGCGCTCTAATACGGCTTGTGTTTCACCTTCGAAACGCAGCACTAATACAGGCGTTGTGTTGGAGGCCCTGACGAGACCCCAGCCATCGGTGTAGTCTACACGAATGCCGTCGATAGTTGACACCTTGCCGCTACTAAATTGGGCTTGTTGTAGCTGTGCTACTAAATCAAACTTTTCGTCTTCGGTGACTTCAATGTTAATTTCAGGCGTACTGACGTCGGCAGGAAAGCGGCTGAATAAACGGCTGGCAGGTACGTCAGCATTGGCCAGTATCTCACACAAGCGAGCAGCACTATAAATGCCGTCATCAAAGCCATACCAGCGTTCCTTAAAGAAAATGTGGCCGCTCATTTCGCCGGCTAATAAGGCGCCGGTTTCGATCATTTTACTTTTTATGAGGGAGTGACCGGTTTTCCACATGGTGGGGGTGCCGCCTAAGGTGTGGATAAACGGGTCCAATAAACGCGTGCATTTGACGTCATAGATGATTTCGGCGCGTGGGTTGCGGCTGATCACATCTTCGGCAAACAGCATGAGTAACTTGTCGGGAAAGATCATTTCTCCCTGTTCGGTGATCACTCCGACCCGGTCGCCGTCGCCATCAAAGGCCAAGCCTATGTCGGCGCCATGTTCTTTTACCACCCGTTTTAAATCCACTAAGTTGGCAGGTTTGCCAGGGTCTGGGTGGTGGTTTGGGAAGTTACCATCGACCTCACAAAACAGCGGAATGACGTCGCAGCCCAGTTGTTCGAACAGCTTAGGGGCAATGTCGCCAGCGATGCCGTTGCCTGCGTCCAGTACCACCTTAAGTGGTCGGGCCAACTTAATATCGCTACAGATGCGGTCCTGATAGGCCTGCTTAACGGCATGTTCTTCGATGTCGCCAATGCCCCGCTGGTAGTCTTGTGCTTGTATCAAATCATGCAAGGCCATAATGGCTTCGTTGGCGAGGGTCTGGCCACCGATAACAATCTTGCAGCCATTGTAGTTAGATGGGTTATGGCTGCCAGTCAACATCACCCCAGATTGAGTACCTAGGGCTTTAACGCCAAAATACAATACTGGCGTGGGTACCGCGCCTAAATGTAATACACGACACCCTGTATCCGCTAAGCCTGCCATCAGCGCTTGGCTGAGTTTAGGGCTAGACAAGCGACCGTCAGCGCCTACGGCAATGCTATTTTCTCCGTTACGTCTGACTTGAGTGCCAACCGCCAAGCCAATGTGATACAGCATGGCCACGCTGAGTTGTTCGTCAACGATGCCACGAATATCATAGGCGCGAAATATTTTGTTAGTGAGTGGGCGGGGAGGGGTGTAGCGTAAGCGATCCATGCGGGTAATCTCCTGAGTTAAATTTACTGACGACCCGAGTGGCCAAAGCCGCCGGTGCCACGAATGCTGGCGTCAAAGTCTTCTACGATGGTCAAATTGGCTTGTACCACAGGCACTAGAATCATCTGGGCGATGCGCTCAGCCGGTTCGATAACAAAAGTGGTGTCACCTCGATTCCAACAGGATACCATGAGTTGGCCTTGGTAATCCGAATCGATAAGGCCCACTAGGTTGCCCAATACGACGCCGTGTTTATGGCCCAAGCCTGAGCGAGGCAACAGCATCGCGCAGAGGCTTGGGTCTTCAATATGAATGGCCATGCCGGTGGGAATTAGTTCGGTTTGACCAGGCTTGAGGGTAATGGGTGCGTCGATACAAGCGCGTAAATCCATGCCAGCGGAACCTTGTGTTGCATAGGTTGGCAAGGGTATGTCCTGACCTAAACGAGGGTCGAGTATTTTAACGGCGAGTTGAGGGCGTTGGGTCATGATGAAAGGCCTTGAACAATGGAATTAATGGGGGCTAAGTTTGCATATGGCGTCAATCAAGCGGCGTGCCAGCGCAGGCTTAGATAAAAGGGGTAATTCGTCGACACCATCTGCGGTGACTAAACTAACGCGGTTATCGTCGCTATTAAAGCCGATGCTTGGGTCAGAAACGTCGTTAGCAATTATCATTTGCACGGCCTTGGCCTTAAGCTTGGTTTGGGCATGTGTAATGAGCTGTTGGGTTTCGGCAGCAAAACCAATATGAGTGGTGTTGGGGAATGTTTGAGCCATGGTGGCGAGAATATCTGGGTTTTGGATCAGCGCTATGTTTAGACCATGATCAGCATTGTATTTCTTGAGTTTTTGCTCGGCGGCCTGCGCTGGTCGGTAGTCGGACACCGCTGCACTGGCAATAAAATAGTCTGCGCCAAGGCATGCTTCAAGGCTGGCTGCAAGCATTTGTTGTGCGCTTTCAACGGCCACAAGTGTCACGTCTGTGGGTACCGCAATATGCGTGGGGCCAGAGATTAAAATCACCTGGGCACCTTGATCGCGCGCTGCAGCGGCTAAAGCATAGCCCATTTTCCCGGAGCTGTGGTTGCTGATGTAGCGCACTGGATCAATGGCTTCGCGGGTTGGGCCTGCAGTAATGACGACTTTTTTTCCGTTCAGGAGTCCTTGCTCAAATTGCTTGTCCAAGGCATGCAGCAGTTGGCTAGGTTCTAGCATGCGCCCTGCACCGACATCGCCGCAGGCCTGTTCACCCTCTGCGGGGCCGCAAACTTGGTAACCCCGTTGGGCTAATATTTGCAGGTTAGCTTGGGTGGCTGAATCAGTCCACATGGCTTGGTTCATGGCAGGGGCGAGTAACACCGGAGCTTGGGTGGCTAAGCACAAGGTAGTTAATAGGTCGTCGGCTTGGCCTTGGGCTAAGCGCGCCATCACGTTGGCCGTGGTGGGGGCGATGAGCAATGCGTCGGCCCAGCGCGCGAGCTGGATGTGGCCCATGCCGGCTTCTGCTTCGGGGTTAAGTAAGTGTTGATGTACGGCATTACCCGACAAAGCTTGTAGGGTCAGTGGGGTGATGAATTCAGTGGCGCCAGAGGTCATGACGACCTGCACTTGAGCGCCGGATTTTTTTAGCAAACGCACCAGCTCGGCGCTTTTATAGGCAGCGATGCCTCCACTAATGGCTACGATGATGTGTTTGTTAAATAGGCGGCCCATGGCGGCAATTAACCCAACAATTAACGGTGAAGAAGGCCTCTACTTTAGCACAATTCCCTTGTTTTAATCACAATCCTTGCAAATGAAATCATTAACCGCGCGTAAAATATCTTTGCGGCTGACTTGGCCCACTAGCTTGCCGTCTTCCACCACTGGGATGCGGCGTCGGCCGCGGTGGATGAACTGCTCGGCTACGGCAATAATATCGGTTGCACCACTCACGGTATCGATTTTTTGAGTCATAAACTCCCCTACGGTGCCGCCCACTTCTGCTTCGTGGTAGGTTTTGTCTAAAATACCTCTTAAGCAGTCTACCTCAGACAAGACGCCCACCAACTGATTGTCTTGGTTGATTACTGGGGCGCCAGAAACCTGGTGTTCGGAAAACGTTTTTATGGCATCAAACAAAGGCGTGTCTACGGTGAAGGTGATGAGTTGGCGGGTCATGTAGTCGGCAACTTTAACTGATTTTAGCATTGTAAATTCCTCAGTTGGCTTGAGTTAGATGTCTGTAGTGAAGCTATAACCATAAACGTTTGGGCATGCCTGTCAACATGTGGTGATGAAAAATTTGCTTGAAAAGGGTTAGCAATCATGGCTTTATTGACAGTGTGAATTGCCCAAACTAAGTGTGAGCCGTAAATAATTTATGCCAGAATTGCCCGAAGTTGAAACCACTCGAGCGGGTATTAGCCCCCACATCGAGTCACAAAAAGTAGTCCGTGTAACCGTTAGAGATGCGCGTTTACGCTGGCCGGTGCCCGATGACTTGGCCCAACAGGTAGAGGGTGAGCGATTACGTAAGGTAATACGCCGCGGTAAGTATCTACTGTTTGAGTTTGATCGGGGTGCCGTTATTGGCCATTTAGGCATGACTGGCAGTATGCGCATTGTGGCCCATAACGAACCACCATCGTTCCACGACCACGTGGATTTAGTGTTTGAGAAAGTGACCCTAAGGTACAGAGATCCGCGGCGGTTTGGCTGTATGTTATGGCAACCGCACCCGGTCATGGCCCATGCGTTGTTAGCTCAGTTAGGCCCCGAGCCTTTGTCCGCCGAATTTGACTTAGCGCATTTGTTAAATGTCTGTAAAGGCAAAAAACAGGCCATTAAAAGCTTGATTATGGACAGTAAAAAAGTAGTGGGGGTGGGCAATATTTATGCCAACGAAGCCTTGTTTATGGCAGGCATTCATCCTCACCGTCAAGCCGGCCGTATTGCGGCTAAGCGCTTAGATTTGTTGGTAGGGGCCTGTAAACAAGTGCTTGCTGCAGCCATTGAGCAAGGCGGCACAACGCTACGCAACTTTGTTGATAGTGATGGTAACCCTGGCTATTTTAAACAACAATTGCAAGTGTATGGGCGTGCAGGGCAGGCCTGTGTAGTTTGTAACCAGCCGTTAGTAGAAAGCCGGCTGGGCCAGCGTAGTACCGTATACTGTAAATTGTGCCAGCGTTAGCTCGCCGTTAAATACCCATTTTGCCGAGTTGGTCCGCAATTTCTCGTATCGTCGAACTGAGACGCGGGAATTGCGCACTCAGCAGCAATGCGAAGTCTGACGCGTTTTGCGCTTGAGGCAGCTGAGTTTGTTGCGAGTTTGTGACTTGGTTCTGAATGTCTAGCAGCAGAGTTTTTAGTTGCTGTTGCACTTTTGGATCATCAATTTGATGATCCGCTAATTCAGAGTGTAGCCGGCCTAGAAGCTCCTGTAGCTTTTTTGTTTCCATACCCAACCTCGCTGTTGTTACGGCTTATGCTGCCGTGAGCTTAATGTATTTATCCATCAATTGATTGTTAGTTTCCACGTTATCTGGGTCTTTAGGGATACAGTCTACAGGACACACTTCTACACACTGAGGCTCGTCATAGTGACCTACACATTCGGTGCATTTGTTCATGTCAATTTCGTAGATTTCTTCACCCGGCGCAATCGCCTCATTGGGGCATTCCGGTTCGCATACATCGCAGTTGATGCAATCGTCGGTGATAATTAAAGACATGGTACTTTTCCTGTTAAATTGTTGCGTTAGTTAGCTAAATGGCGATTCAGTTCTTGCACCACTAAAGGGTGGACAAATTGCGAGACGTCGCCGCCTAGGGATGCAATTTCTCGCACTAACGTGGATGAAATAAAGGAGTGTTTTTCCGCAGGGGTTAAAAACATACTTTCTACATCCGGTGCCAGCACTCGGTTCATTTTGGCTAACTGAAATTCGTATTCAAAATCAGACACGGCCCGTAAGCCCCGTAATATAATATTGGCCCCTTGCTTGGGTAGCAGTTCCGTTAATAAGCCGGTAAAGCCGATAACGGTCACATTGCCCATGGGCTCAGTAATAATGCGGGTAAGCTCTACACGCGTTTCTAAGTCCAGCATCGGTTTCTTTTTAGGGCTTTCTGCCACCGCAACTACCACTTGCTCAAATAATTTTGAAGCGCGTTCAATAAGGTCCACGTGACCGTTAGTCACGGGGTCAAACGTGCCTGGGTAGATTACTTTGTTCATGGGAAAGAGAGCCCTTGGTTAAGCCACAGTTTAAAGCACATGCTTTAAATCAGCGGAATACTAAATGAATTATATAAGCGATACAACAAAAATACATTAGTTATAAAAAACTAAATTCTTATAACTATATTACATAAGCTGTTTGTTCCTGCCTTGCCACCACTTTTGTGCCAAGGCTTGGGCTTCAGCTTGACCGCTGGCTTGCTGCAATAGTACCAAGCAAGCGGCTAACGTACTGATCACGGCAGCCTCGCCATATCGGTCTTGCTGTTCTGCACGCCATAACTTAACTAGCCTCAAGGGGTCGAGATTTTGCTCTAGTGTGTCGCGCTTGGCAAGTGTTCGGTGCCACACTTCGTCACTGGCCTGCTGTTCGTCAACCCACTGTAAATGACAGTCGGTATCAGGGCGGACTTCGGCTTCACCGCCGTCGCCACGAATAGTGAGGCTACGGGGGTGTTGCAATAACATGGCCGTGTGCTGATGCAAGGGTCCATAGGCGGGGTGAAATACACCATCAATGGTGTGTTTAGCCGCCAGCGGGTTTAACAGTCGCGTTAAAGTATGCACGGGAGACCGTAAGCCGAAAATTGACCGCAAACCAATGATGTGGTCTAGGGCTGGGCTCAGTTGTTGCAAACTCATAAAACTAAAATTGCGATCTTGTAGCTGAGTCTGGCATTGTTGCCAGTTTTGAGCAATAGGCATGCCAAGGGCCGAGAGCACATCTTGGCTATAAATACGCCCCTTTGTGTGGCCTTTGGCACCATGCATAAAGACTTTAATGCCTTGGCCTGCGAGGGTCAATGCGGCCAGCAAAAACCAGGGTAAGTGACGTTTTTTACCGGCGTAGGTGGACCAGTCTAAATCCACTTGTATGCCCGCCACTAACGCAGGTGAATAGTGGTGATGGGCGCGTACCGCTTCTACAAATCCGGCCAACTCTTGTGGGGTTTCTTCTTTCAAGCGCAACAACATTAAGAAGGCACCGAGCTGTTCTGGTTCAACTTGTTGTTGCAAGATCATAGCCATAGCGTCGCGCGCCTCGGCTTGGGTTAGTGAACGGCTGCCACGCTTACCTTTGCCTAAAGCGCGGACATAGGGTGCAAACGTATGTTCAGTGGTCATGGATTTTTGCCACCGCGTCGCTGAGTTGATGGAGATTCTGAATTTCTTGGCTGGCGCTTGCTTGTCCCGCTGGCCACAGGGCGTTGTTAGGGTTCATCCATATGCTGTGCATGCCCGCGGCTTGTGCACCGGCAATGTCATGTTGTGGATGGTCGCCAATGTGGATAAACGCCTGGGGCGGCAAACCTGTGTGCCGCAAGGCGGCCTCAAAGAACTTGGGGTGTGGTTTGCTGACGCCGACCTGAGCCGAATTGAGGTAGAAGTCGAATAAGTGATCTAAGCCTACGCGCTGTAAGTCGGCATTGCCGTTGGTCAGGGCACCCACCGTATAGTGTTTGCCAAGGGCTTGTAGTTGTTGTTGGGCACCATCAAATAACAGCACGTCGTTGCGGGCGCTAAAGTAAACCTCAAACGCGGCTTGTGCAAGGTTAGCTGCGGAACGGTAACCACAGCGCTCTAAGCCCAGCTGTATGAGGGCAATACGGCTTTGGCTGAGGTCGTGTTTTAACTGCGGCTGCTGTTGCCAAATTTCGTCACGCAAGGCATCAATGCCATGGTGATCATAAGTCTGACTGAACTTAGGCGCGTGTTGTTGCATCCACGCAAGCATCAACGTATTGGCCTTGGTGATGACGGTTCCAATGTCCCAGAGGGTGTCATCTAAATCAAAGGTAATGACTTTAATCATGGTTGGAATCCTCTGCCGACAAGTCTGTGGGTTTATGTGCCTGGGCTCTAGGGTGGGCTTGGTCATAGACTTTGGCTAAATGCTGGTAGTCTAAGTGAGTATACACTTGTGTGGTGCTGATGTTGCTATGACCAAGCAGCTCTTGTACTGCGCGTAAGTCGCCGCTGGATTGTAATAAATGGCTGGCAAACGAATGCCGTAACATATGTGGATGTAGGCGCTGACCTTGGGCGGCGGCCATTTTGGCCATACGTAACTGAATGCCTCGTGGGCCCATGCGTTGACCACGGTGATTAATAAAAAGGGCATTGGCATCGAGACATTTAACGTGTTTTCGCTGTTGCAGCCAGTCATTGACGGCTTTGATAGCTTGTCGGCCCATGGGCAATTGACGGGTTTTGTTGCCTTTGCCGGTTACCCTTAACGTGGCGTCGCCTAGGTCTAAGTCAAGTATATTGAGGCTGGTCAGTTCGGCGAGTCGTAAGCCGCAAGAATAGGTGAGTTCAAGCAGCGCTTGATCACGTGTGGCCATAGGGCCGCTGTTGTCCGCGGGGTTATCAAGAATCTGGCTAATTTGATCAGGGTCTAGGCTGCTGGGAAGGCGCCGGCCGGCTTTGGGGGCCTGGATACCCACCGCTGGGTTTTGCTTGGCGAGGCCGTTTTGTATCAGGTAAGTAAATAAACTACGCCAGCTAGAGAGCATGCGCTGCAAACTTTTTGGAGCTAAGCCCGTTTGCCGAGCCTGTGTTAAGGCGGCGCGTATGGTATCGGCTTGGACGTCGCCCCAGAGCATGTGTTGGTGCGCCTGCATCGTGTCTATTAAACGTTGAATATCACGCCGATAAGAGGCGATGGTGTGCTCGGAGTAGCGTTTGATATGAGCCAAATAGTGCAAATAATCTGCCACTGTTTGGTTTAAGCTAGCGCTAGAGTCCGGCATTGTTAAGTTAAACGACCGAGGCAGCGCCCTGTTACGGCGGCAACGTGGTTAAGAAATAAGGTATCCAATTGTTGGTTGTAGTGGTCTTGGGTGTTGCTGGCAATAATGAGTACACCAAGGGGTGTGTCGCCTAGGTATAAAGGCACAATGGCACAGGATTTGAGCGTGCTTGAGTGCTGGAACAGCTGTTGCAACTCGGGCTCCGTAAAGGCTTGGCAATAAGCCCAGTTTTTGTCCGCCAGGGCCATGATTTGTGCGTCACCTTGGGCATCGCTTAAATCGGGGTGGTTATCACTAGCGTCGACCTTGGAGAATAAGGCTAAGTGGGCCGCATCGGCATGGAACTCGTTGATAAAACTCTGTTTTAGCGCCTCAGTGAGGGCGTTAAGGCTGGTGGCTGAAGCCAGTTCAATGACTAAACGTTTGGTTTTTTCAAACTGTACGTCGTTACGCCGAGCAGTGCCTAAAATGTCCGACATCTTAGTGGCATAATCTTGTAACTTATGGCGCATGACTTGCGTTTGGCGTTCAATCAACGACGTGGCTTGGCCGCAGTTATGAGACAGTTCAAGGTCGGCAAGCAACTCAGGATATTGGTTAAAAAAGTCTGGATTTTGGCGTAAATAATCAGCCACGTCTTGTTTCTCTAGCTGACTCATAAGCGGACCTGCCCTTCGTATACATGGGTTGCAGGCCCAGTCATGGACAGGTGATGGCCAGGGCCTTGCCATTCAATGAGCAAATCTCCGCCGCTGAGGTGAGCTGTCACTTTAGTATCTAATAAACCCTGTTGTTGGCCGGCTACCACCGCAGCGCAGGCGCCTGTGCCGCAGGCCTTGGTTTCACCAACGCCCCGTTCGAATACACGTAACTTAATGTTTTGGCGGTCAACAATTTGCATAAACCCTATATTGGCTTGGTTGGCAAACCGGGGGTGATGTTCGAGCTTAGGCCCTAGTTCATGTACCGGCGCAGTGGCCACATTATCGACCATCAATACGCCGTGGGGATTGCCCATGGATACGGCCCCTATGGTGTAGTGTTGGCCATCTTGTTCAATTGAGTAGCTAGGGGCTTGTTGGGGCGCGTCAAACGGTATGGAGGCAGGGTGCAAAATAGGTTCGCCCATGTCCACGGTAACTTGATGGTCGCCTTGCACATGCAACACAATACGGCCATTGTTGGTTTGTACCGCAATTTCACGTTTGCCGGTTAAGCGTTGATCATGCACAAATTTGGCAAAGCAGCGCGCACCGTTGCCACAGTGCTCTACTTCATTGCCGTTGGCATTAAAAATGCGATAACGAAAGTCCACGTCTGGTGCTTGTGGTGTTTCCACTAATAGCAACTGATCAAAACCGATACCGGTGTTGCGATCGCCTAAGCGGCGAATTTGTTTGGTGGATAAATGCGCTCTTTGGGTGATAAGGTCAACCACCATAAAGTCGTTACCCAAACCGTGCATTTTGGCAAAACGTAATAGCATTTTAGCCCCGTTCCTTGTTGCTTAAGTAGTTGGCAATAGGCGCTCGCGGGCCCACTGCTGTGATAATTGTTCGCGCTCGCCTATGAGGTGAGACTGATTGCCATCCACCATTACTTCGGCCGCACGGTTGCGGCTGTTGTAGTTAGAGGCCATGCCAAAACCATAGGCACCCGAGCTACATACGGCGAGCAGGTCTCCAGCCTCAATAGCGAGGTGGCGGTTTTTACCTAAAAAGTCGCCGGTTTCGCAAATGGGGCCCACAATGTCAAAGTCTTGCACGCAGGCTTTAGCGTTTAAGTCGGCAGGAATGATGTCTTGCCATGCACTGTATAGGGCAGGGCGAATGAGGTCATTCATGGCTGCGTCGACAATGGCAAAATATTTGTCATCATTGTTCTTAATGTATTCTACATGGGTTAATAACACCCCAGCATCAGCACAAATAGAGCGGCCAGGTTCAAACACCAAAGCTAAATTGCGGTTGCCAAGGTGGGCACGTACACGGGCAATAAAATCGCTAATGGCGGGTGGTTGTTCGTCGCCATAACAGACGCCAAGGCCACCGCCTAGGTCTAAGTGGGTAATGCCGACACCTTGTTCTGCAAGGGTATCAATTAATACAAACAAGCGATCCATGGCGTCTAGGTAGGGCTCAATTTGAGTGAGCTGCGAGCCAATATGGCAATCCACACCAATCACATTGATGTGGCTCATAGTGCTCGCTTGGGCATAGGCTGCTGGCGCTTGGTCAATGCCAATACCAAACTTGTTCTCTTTTAGACCCGTAGAGATGTAAGGGTGCGTTTTTGCATCCACATCGGGGTTAATGCGTAACGATATGGGTGCCACACGGTCCATACTGGCAGCAACGCTCTGTAAGCGTACTAGCTCGGCCTCAGACTCTACATTAAAACAGTGGACGCCCACTTCTAATGCCCGTTGCATTTCGTGGGTTTGTTTGCCGACGCCGGAGAATACGATTTTGTTGGGATCACCACCGGCCACCAATACGCGCTCCAATTCGCCAATAGAAACGATGTCAAAACCGGCGTCAAGGCGTGCAAGCACATTAAGTACTGCAATGTTGCTGTTGGCCTTTACCGCGTAACACACTAAGTGGTCACAACCTTCTAGGGCTTGGCTATAGGCCGTGTAGTTACGTTCTAAGGTGTCGCGAGAGTAGACATAGGTTGGCGTGCCGTATTGCTGCGCCAGGCTAGCTACATCGATGTCTTCGGCAAACAACCGGTTGCTACGGTATTCAAAATTATCCATGGTGTCGATGACTCGTTTAATGACTGGTTGTTGCTGGGGTGTCGGGTACATATAAGCTTCCCGCCTGCCCACAGCTTGCCAAGCCTAAGGTCAAGTTGAGGCAGAGTAGCGATAAACAAACCAATTTTTTCACGTCGGCACCCACAGTGTTGTCGTATTAAGTTAATAATTAGCTACGATTATACCCCTGAAACACGCGTCTACACTAGCGCAGACACCGGCAATGGGTTACTTTGAACGCATATTAATCAACGGCCTCAATAACGAGGCCATTACCAAAAGTGAAATTCATGAATGAAGCGCAGTTCCAGCAGCAGGTTGACGATTTATTTTTGCAGGTGGAAGAACTTTTAGATGAAGCAGAAAGTGATATTGATTACGTCAACACTAATGGTTTACTCACCATTAGCTGTGAAAATGCGAGTCAAATAATACTCAGTCGCCAGCCGCCCTTAAGCCAAGTGTGGCTGGCGTGCTTGACCGGTGGTTTACACTTTGAACAGCAGCAAGGCAGCTGGCGTTTAACCACTGACCAGAGCCAAACGTTGGGCCAATGTCTTGCCCAGGCACTACAAGACCAAGCGCAGGAGCGCTTTGACTGCAGTGCCTTAGATGGATTGCTGGCCTAACTTAAAGCGGGCGGCTGCTGACTAGGGCAAGTGCCCGCTCTGCTGCTGCTAATACTTGCTTAGGCGCTGTGCCACCGATGTGATCGCGGGCACTGACCGAGCCGTCTAAGGTCAGTATATCAAACACGTCAGCGGTGATTAGCTCGCTAAAGGCTTGTAGTTCAGCCAAACTCATCTCACTCAGGTCTTTACCGGTGGCTAGGCCATGGGCAACGGACTTGCCAACCACTTCGTGGGCGTCACGGAAGGCTAGGCCTTTACCCACCAAGTAATCGGCCAAGTCAGTTGCCGTGGCAAAGCCTTTAAGCGCAGCGGCGCGCATTTGGTCACGCTTGGGCACTAAGGCTGGCACCATGTCGGCATAGGCACGTAAGCAACCCTTGACCGTATCAATGGTATCAAATAAGGGTTCTTTGTCTTCTTGGTTGTCTTTGTTATAGGTGAGCGGCTGGCCTTTCATCAAAGTTAACAAACAAATGAGGTGACCATTGACGCGGCCGGTTTTGCCTCGGACTAATTCGGGTACATCTGGGTTTTTCTTTTGCGGCATGATTGATGAACCAGTACAAAAGCGATCCGGTAAGTCGATAAAATTAAACTGTACGGAGGTCCACAAAATCAGTTCTTCTGAAGCGCGGGATAAGTGCATTAATATAAGGCTCGCTGCAGCACAAAACTCAATGGCAAAGTCACGGTCACTCACAGAATCGAGAGAGTTTTCTGTAGGTCGGTCAAAACCTAACAAATCGCTGGTCATGTGTCGATCTATGGGATAGCTCGTGCCGGCCAATGCGGCTGCACCCAAGGGCGAAATGTTAAGGCGTTTGCGCAAGTCTTGTAGGCGTTCGTAGTCACGCTGGAGCATTTCGTTCCACGCCAATACATGGTGGCCAAAGGTTACAGGTTGTGCCGTTTGTAAGTGTGTAAAGCCAGGCATGATAGTGGCATTTTCGGCCTTGGCTTGGCCAATAAAACCCATTTGTAAGCGACTGATTTCACTACAAATAAGGTCGATTTCATCACGCAAATAAAGGCGAATATCAGTGGCTACTTGGTCGTTGCGAGAGCGCCCTGTGTGGAGCTTCTTGCCGGCCATGCCGATCTTCGTGGTGAGGGCGGCTTCGATGTTCATGTGTACATCTTCGAGGGCCACGGACCAGGTGAAGTCGCCGCGTTCAATCTCGATACGAATCTCTTCTAAACCGCGCAAAATATCATCACACTCTTGCTGCGTTAATACGCCCACATGGGTGAGCATTTTGGCATGCGCTACGGAACCCTGAATGTCTTGGCGGTACATACGTTGGTCAAAGTCCACTGATGCCGTAAAACGGGCCACAAAGGCATCGGTAGGCTCGCTAAAACGGCCTCCCCATTGTTGGTTTGTGGCAATCTCGTTAGTTTGGCTCATGGGTGTTCCTGTTGGCTTGTAGGGGCGAAGGTAAGGCGCTATTTTAACGAGGAGTCCGGTGTATAAGCAAGGGCTTATCGGCCGCAGGGCGAAGGCAGAGCTGGCGGGCTTGCGTTAATCTGAGTTGAGCCGCATTCATGTTAGAAAGAAGCTATGCTATATGATCACACATGGTGCGAGTAGGTGCTTATGAATAACAAACTAATACGGCAAATGGTTGGGGTTTGTTGCGTGCTTTTGACACTAGCCAATGTGCCTGCGGTGGCGGCGCAGTGTTTGGCTTTATCTAAGCAACAAATGCTGCGGGCATCGCCTTGGTTGGGGGAACCTGAGTTGGGCCATATTTACCAGCTGCAGCACTGGTATGTGCAAGACGGCGATAGCCTCAGTTTGGCCCATGGACAGCGTTTGCGATTAGGGCAGATTAATACCACCGAAATGGCTCACAAAACACGGCCAGCGCAACCCTACGCACAGCAGGCTAGAGATGAGTTAAATCTGCAACTAGCACCCCATGCTGCGATTTATGTGCGCTTGTTGCCTAAGGTTAAAGACCGTTACGGCCGGTGGTTAGTAAAACTGTATGATGGGTCTGGGTTGAGTGCCGAGGCGTTGCTTGTGGCCCGGGGGTTAGCTTATGTGGTGAGCATGGATGTACGCGGCGCTGATGGGTGCTTATGGCAGCACGAGGCGCTCGCTCGTAAACAAAGCCTGGGTATTTGGCACACGAACGCACCTGCAGTCTATCAAGCGGCCGACTTAGCCCCCAAACAAGGTGGGTTTATGCGTATGGAGGGTGTGGTGGTGTCTATAAGTGAAAGCCTGTATCACTGGTATATTGGTTTGGGTGGCCAAGCGGGCATTAAAATAGATAAACAGTTACTCGCGGCCTCGCCTTTAAAACTCACGCAGCGCCAGCAGTTAGATCAGTGGCTTGGGCAAACCATTATCGCAAGGGGTTGGATGTCGTGGCGTAAGTTGAGTAAAAAACAACGTCAAAAGGGTTATGTGTCGGGCTTGATGAGCGTCTATCATTTAGACATGCTGGAGCAGGCTCCAGCACTCAGTGGGCTTTAAAAAACCTGTTCTGGCGCCGCTTCTTGCTGGGTGGCGCTGTCGCTAGAATGAGTGTTTTTAGGTAGCGCCATTTGTACCGGGGTGCGCTCTTCGCGGAAGATTTCTTCTAACGAGGTGGTGTCTTCTGGCCGGGCTAACTCGCCAGTGGCTTGGTCAATTTTTATGGTCACCATGCCGTCGGGTTGGGTACGTTGGTGTTCTGGTGTGCCAGCTAGGGCGACGCGCATAAAGTCAATCCAAATAGGCAGTGCAGCGGTGCTACCAAATTCGTTTCTGCCTAAGGTTTTTGGTTGGTCAAACCCGACCCAAGTTGTGGCCACCATGGAATCAACATAGCCCGAAAACCAAGCGTCTTTTTGGTCGTTGGTGGTGCCGGTTTTGCCCGCCAAATCATTTCTTTCTAGCTTTTGAGCTTTACGTGCTGTGCCTTTTTTCACCACATCTTGAAGGATGGTGTGCATGATGTAATTGACGCGCTGGTCCATAATTTGTGGGGCAATGGGAAGCGCTGTGGTGGGCCGACTGCGGTTGCCCAATAAGGCATCCTGCGCCGCTTGTTGGTCGGCATCTTCTTGGTCGATGGCTTCGTCGAGTGCCATGATGGCACCGTTATCAATGACCGTGGTCTGTCTGTCTGGCTGGGTGACTAAATTCACTGTATCGGTGGCGCGTATATAATCACAGTTGGCACATACCGTTGTGGGTTCGGCTTGGTACAGCACCTTGCCAAAACTGTCTTCAATACGTTCAATAAAATAGGGCGTGACTTGGTAGCCTTTGTTGGCAATGCTGGCGTAAGCCGTGGCTACATCAATAGGCGGCACGCTGGCACTGCCTAAGGCAAGGGACAAGTTGCGAGGTAATTGTTCTGGTTTAAAACCAAAGCGAGCGGCGTAATCGATGGCCGATTTGATGCCGATTTCGCGCAGAATACGGATCGAAACTAAGTTGCGCGATTTGTATAAGGCTTTGCGTAAGCGGGTGGGGCCAAAAAACTTGCCGCTATAGTTTTCTGGCCGCCATGAGTCTTCCAAGCTGGCGTCGGCAAACACCACTGGGGCATCGTTAATTAAGGTGGCGGCGGTAAAGTCCTGCTCTAGGGCAGCGGAATAGATGAAGGGTTTAAAGTTTGAGCCAGGCTGACGCAAGGCTTGGGTAGCGCGGTTAAATTTACTGTGTAAGTATTCAAAACCACCCACCAAGGCGATCATAGCGCCGTCTTGTGGATCTAGGGCGATGAGTGCGCCTTGCGCATCGGGCACTTGTGATAAATACCAAACGTTAGGGTCAGAATACGCCTGACGTACGCGAATTTGGTCACCGACTGTGAGAATGTCACTAATCTGTTCGGGCTTAGGGCCTAAGTGGTCTATAGCAATACGCGGGCGGATCCAACTCATGTCGCTAAATTGGATGGTGGCGGTGGCTCCGTAGCGCATGATTAAGTTGGCCGAATCTTCATTCACTTGTTGCACGATAGCTGGTTGCAACGGGCCGAATACTGGGATGCGATTGAGGATGCGCTCGGCTTGTTCGGCGGCTAGGTCGGCACCATGGTTGATTTCAATGCCTCTAAACCCGTGGCGTCGATCGTAAGCCAGCAGGCCTTTTTGCACGGCCAGTTGTGCGGCGTCCTGTAGGCGGCTGTCGATGGTGGTATAGACCCGATATCCGCCGGTGTACACATCTTCTATGGGGAAGGTGTCAAACAGCTCTTGGCGCACCATTTCTGCGACGTAGGATGCTGAAGTTTCTGGTTTAAGGCTGTGATAGCGGGCAATGACTGGGGTGGCAATGGCGTCATCATATTGTTGCTGGTGGATATAGCCGAGCTTTAGCATGCGACCTAAAATCCAATTACGGCGTACTTTGGAGCGTTGTGGATTGGAGATTGGGTTGTATTTTGATGGCGCCTTGTAGAGCCCCGCTAACATGGCGAGTTGGGGTAATTCTAACTCGCTAATTGAGCGTCCGTAATACACCGCAGAGGCCGCCTCGATGCCATATGAACGGTGGCCCAAAAACATTTTATTGAAGTACATTTCTAGAATTTGATCTTTACTGAGTTGTTGCTCAATCTGAAATGATAATAATATTTCGTTAAATTTGCGGATGAAGGTTTGATCTAAGGTTAACAGATAATTGCGCGCCACCTGCATGGTGAGGGTGCTGCCGCCGCCTTGGATTTTACCGCCGGCTTGAACCATGCGTACTGCCGCACGCAATAAGCCTTTTGGGTCTACGCCGTAGTGGCTGTAATAGTTCTCGTCTTCTGCAGAAATTAAAGCGTTGATGTAGTCTTGGGGTACTTGGTCGATACGCAAAGGAATGCGGCGTTGTTCACCGAATTCTGAAATTAGCTTGCCGTCACGGCTCATCACTCGCAATGGGGTCTGTAGGTGATAGTCCTTGAGGGCGCTGACATCGGGTAGCCTAGGGATCAGGTAAAACCAGGTAAACGCCCCTATTAGTAAGGCACAGAGCGTGCCGAGGATGAATCCCCATTTAAACAGGCGGCCTACAAATGTCATGCTATGCTTAAGCTCAAGACGGAAAAAGAATCGAAAGTATATAAGATATATTTAGTTTCGCCACCCATGGATGGGAATTATGTTGGAGCAATTGTGTAAACGTCGCGTTAGTCCCTTGTCTCTTGGCCTTGATTGGCAGGCACAGTGCCTGCGCATGGTGCTTTTGCAGGCCTCTAATAATTCACGCAGCACTCATGGGTCGCATTGTTGTTTGGGCCAATGGGCGGTGCCAATACCTCAATTTGATCCCTTTGGATCACCTGATGAGTCAGAGGCTGCTTGGTTTCAATGCCTTGCACAAATCAATAATCTTGTGGGCCAGCGACACTTGTGGGTTACCGTTGGTTTGCCTAAAGTTTGTTTCACTTGGCTGCATGGCCCACATGTGCAAATTGCCAATGCCCAGCAACCACGCCGCTGGCATCACCGCCTTGTTAGCAGCCAAATCAAGCAGCAGCTAGCGCATCAGCGCTGGGCCGCAGAAAAACTTAACCTTGATGCCTCAAGTGTGTTGGTAGAGCACTTGCAACTGGCCCCAGCACTGACTATGTTGTTGGTGCTTAACGCCCATTATGCACGTCCGGTTGAACATCTTTTGGCCCATCTACAAACGGTGGTTAACACCACCCTAGAAGCCAGCTTGGAGCCGCTGGTGTTGAGTCGTGTGCAATGCCCTAAAGCGGTTGACCTAAGGGGCTCCATGGCGTGGTGGCTGGCGCAAAAATGCTGGGGTAAGTCATGATAACGTGGCGCCAACCTAAGGCCAGTGAAGCCAATTTTTTGCCTTGGTTCCAACAGTGCCTGTTAGCGCAGCGGCGCCGGCGTTATGCGATGCTCGCAGTGGGCCTAATCGTCAGCCTGTTGTTGCTGACGCCGGTGGGCTGGCAGTACGCCCGTTGGCAGCAGGCCATGGCTCAGACCCATGATGTGCTTCAGGCTGGGGGTTTGTACTTTCAACAACAACAGCAAGAGATTTGGCTAAAGCAGCTTCAAACCCAGCAGGCCCAGCGTAACGCGATGGTGCTTCAGCGGCTGCAACAACAGGCGTGGTTGCCCGCACTCGAGTTGACTACCTTGGCCTCCAGGCTACCCGCTCCCCAACAACTCACGAGTTGGCGCTGGACGCAGCAGGGGCAAGCCGTGGCTATAGAGTTTGAGGTGACCCAGCTGCAAGATTGGCAACCTTGGTGGCAATACTGGACCCAAGCTCGGCCGAACGCCAAGGTGATGGCCTTAAATGCGCAGCCCCATGGTATTGGCTTGCGGGTGCAGTACCCGCTGAGTCATGGCCCTGTGGCGGCAACATCCAACCAGACCCTAGATGCATTGGCTCTGAGGCCTGAGCCAGTGGCGCATAGCTTAGCAGCGGTGCCAGCGGCGAACATGGTGCAGCGGTTATCCCGTTTATCCACTAGCGTGGAGGTGTCTGCGGCAGACGATAGCCTGCAACTCACGGCACAGCTATCGAGCGACCAATGGCGGGCACTGGCTCCGGTGCCTAGCGGCGTCGGTTGGTCACTAACCGAGCTGTCTCTATCCGCAGCGTCACCGGGTCTATGGAACTTGGCAATGCACTGGCAGGCGGCGCCGGTGGTGCCAGATTTGGGCGATTATAATAAACCGTTTTCATTGGCACAACAGTCGTCCATAAGATTGGCCTTTGATCAATTTTCTGGGCCGCTTACAACCCTTGCAACTGCGCAAACAAAAGGCGTGATTGCGCAATCGAATTTGCGCTTTACTGGGTTTAGTCAGCAAGCGAATAAGGGGGTCATGGTGTGGCTTCGACAGGTTGCTAGCGGCACGGTGAAACGCCTACGGCTTGGTCAAGCTGTGGGGCCTTGGCGGTTGGTCGAGGCTAATGCGCAGCAAGTGATCTTGCAGCAGGGCCAGCAGCAGTGGGTGTTGCAGCGCCAATGCGTAACAGGGGTGTGCCCATGAGGCCGCTGTTTAATCGTTGCTTGTTATTACTGGGGGTGCTGGCCGCAGACTTAAGCCACAGTGATGGCAATCAGGCCATCGACATTGATGTGCGCCAGGTGCCCATAACCGATGTTCTGTATGAGCTCGCATTGGCGGCACAGACCAATTTAGTGTTAGCTGATGACATCGATACTCAGGTGAGTTTGGTGTTGAAACAAATTCAGCCAGCAAAAGGTTTGGCACTCATCTGCAATGGCTTTGCGTTAACCTGCAAGCACACGGCGCAGGGCTTGGTCGTGTCGCAGGGGGACCATGAATTGAGCGCCGCTTTGTTGCCCATGGCACGGGTAAAACTAGGCTACGTGGCGGCCGATGAGATGCTTTCAACCTTACAAAATGCCAGCACACTATTGTCGCCACGGGGACAGTTGTTAGCTGATTCTCGCACCCATCAAATGCTCATTTACGACGAACCTGCACGCGCAACACAGTTGGCCAAGGTCATTCGCCAACTGGACCAGCCGCTGGACCAGTTATTAATAGAGGGCCGTATCGTTATTGCTAAATCGGACTTAGGAGAGTCTAGTGGTCTGGATTTTATTGCTGCCCTAGGTCACGTTGCCGGCACCTCGGCCAAACCGTCACCAGGCGCCAGCCTTGGAGTTGGCTTTAACTCGACGGGAGGCAGTTTGCAATTAGGTTTGATAGGCGCCCATGTGTTGTTGCAGCTAGAGTTAGCAGCGTTAGAAGCCAGTGGTAAGATGCTTACCTTAGCGCAGCCGCAAATTTTAGTGCAAGAAGGCTACACGGGGAGCATTGAAACGGGCCAGGAGGTGCCGTACGTCATGACCACTGAGGCAGGTCAGCAACAGCATTGGAAGCAGGCGGTGTTGGGGCTCACTGTGACACCTAGGGTGTTACCGCACCAACAGGTGCAATTAGACTTGCTGGTGATGCAAGACTCAATTGGCGATTTGCTACCTAACGGCGAGCTGGCGTTGAATACCCATCGCCTAAAAACGCGTGCCGTGGTGGGTTTGGGGCAAACTTTGGTGTTGGGCGGCGCACTGTATGAGCAGCAGTTGGACCGTTTATTGTCTAACCCCCTGTTAGCCGGATTACCCTTGGTCGGTCAGTGGTTTCAGCGGCGCAAACACGGCACAGAACGTTTTGAGCTTCTGGTTTTTGTTACTCCTCGGATAGTTAACCCTTGATTACCCTTGATTAAGTTGACCTTAATCCCCATAATTTAAAGCATCCTACCCGGCAGCGATGCAGCAAGCTCTTGATGACCGGGTTTTGTTGTTGCTGTTTATTAACAGGGAAATCCACGGTGAATATATTTTTAATTGGCCCCATGGGTGCTGGGAAAAGCACCATCGGGCGGCAACTTGCTCGTGAACTGAAGTTAGAATTTTTAGATACGGACAGAGAAATAGAAGACAGGTCTGGCGCTGACATCCCTTGGATCTTTGATGTTGAAGGCGAAGCGGGCTTTCGCAAACGCGAAGCTAACATGATTGCCGAACTGTCTCAGCAGCGCGATGTGGTGATGGCTACTGGTGGTGGTGCGGTTGAGTCGGCAGACAATCGCCAGCATTTGTCTGCCCGTGGCACGGTGGTGTATTTGTTTGCGACGGTAGAGCAGCAGCTCGAACGAACGTCGAAAGACAAGAACCGGCCACTATTACAAAACGAAGACCCAGAACAAGTGCTACGCGACCTATTTGCTAGCCGTCATGCCCTGTACGAAGAAACCGCGGACATTCAGGTAGCCACAGGCGCCCAAAATCCTCGTTTGTTGGTGGCAGAGATCATCAAACAAATAGAAGCCATTCGCGCTTTGTAGGCTAGAGCCCAGGCCATGACCAACACACACCAAACACTGACGGTTGATTTAGGCGACCGAAGTTATCCTATCTACATCGGTAGCGGTTTGTTGCAGCAGTCGCAGTTGTTGGCCCCGCATATCAGCGGCAAACAAATATTGGTGGTCACCAATACCACTGTTGCAGCGCTGTATTTAGATACGCTGATGGCGGGTTTAGAGGGCTTGCAAATTGAAGGTTTGCAGTTAGATCGTTTGGTTTTAGAGGACGGCGAAGCGCACAAACACCTGGATACCGTGAGTTTGGTGTTTGATCACCTCCTGCAGCAACGCCATAACCGCACCACCACCTTAATCGCTTTAGGCGGCGGAGTTATTGGCGATATGACAGGCTTTGCCGCGGCTGCCTATCAACGGGGGGTCAATTTTATTCAAGTGCCCACCACCTTGTTGTCACAAGTGGACTCCTCTGTGGGCGGTAAAACCGGCGTTAACCACCCCTTGGGTAAGAACATGATAGGAGCCTTTCATCAGCCTCAGTGTGTGTTGATTGACACCCAGAGTTTAGCCACCTTACCCGCACGCGAGTTGTCTGCAGGCCTTGCCGAAGTGATTAAATACGGCCTCATTGCCGATGCGCCTTTTTTCCAATGGTTAACACTTAATATTGACCAGCTCAGGCTGCTAGAGCCGGCTTTAATTAGTCAAGCGATTTACCGTTCATGTGCCTGTAAGGCCGAAATTGTGGCTGACGATGAACGTGAACAAGGCCGCCGAGCGTTGCTTAACTTTGGCCACACCTTTGGCCATGCTGTTGAAACGCAAATGGGTTATGGCCGCTGGTTACACGGTGAGGCCGTGGGCGCGGGTATGGCCATGGCCGCCGACTTGTCCCATCGTTTAGGTTGGATCGATCATCCTACGGTGCAACGTATCATGCACTTGCTGGCGGCGTCTGGGTTGCCCTCATGGGGGCCAGACACTATGGACTCGAGCCACTATCTGCAGCACATGCAAGTTGACAAAAAAGTCACCGATGGCACTATCCGACTCATCTTGTTAGAGCAATTGGGCGGTGCGGTTGTGACCGCCAACTTCAGTTCGGAACTGTTACATCAAACCCTTAATCACCAGCCGGTCCGCTAGGGTCCTATGAGTCACTCCGGGGCAGTGCTCGCATCCAATAAGGCATCCAGCTTGGCCGCCTCCTATGGCGCCTACATGCGTCAATTAGAGCAACAAGAAGAAGATCATCAATCGATCAACTTGATGAGCTTCGAGTATCAAGCTAAGGCGCGTGGGCGCCAGCTCGACACATTGCTGCATTTGAGTCATTTTTCAGATTACTTGGTCTTGGTTACGGCGCCCACTGGTGCCGGTAAAAGCACCTTTATAGACCAGTTTTTAAGGGTGCAGCCCGCCGATGCCTGCATTGTCCACCTAGCCTTAAATGAAACCGTTTCGGCGGCCTGGGTAATACGCCAGTTGGTGCAGCAATTACCACTGCAACTACCTAATCATGCGAGTCTTGAGGCGTCTATTCTTGCGCTCCAAGAGTTGGCCCAAGAGCTTACCCGTGACGAGCAAGTATTGCTGCTAGTAGTGGACGATGCACACTGGTTAGACGATGATGCCTTGGAATTGTTAGCTAACTTGTTGCCCAGAAGTGCCAAAGTGGATTCGCGTCCGCACGTTATTCTGTACGCCGACCAAGGCCTGGTGGAGCGCATCGAAGCACCTCAGTTCACTGAAATGCGCCAAGAGCGCTTTTATCATTTGCTGTTGGCGCCATTTAGCCAAGAAGAAAGTGCCGATTATCTGCGCCAACGATTACACATCATGGGCATTGCTCAGGGTCAGGGTTTAGCCCCTATCCAGTTGTTGCAATTGCACCAGCTGGCTCAAGGTAATCCGGGCTACCTGAATATGCTCGCTAGCAAAGCCTTGCATAAAGGCGGCTTTGTGCAGCAAACAGGATGGCCGCTCATGCATATTGCCGCCACCATTGTGGTGGTGTGCCTGTTAGCAGGGGTATGGGTGTTTAACTATGTCACTGATCCGGCGCGTACGCCGATAGACCTACCGGAGATGGCGACCCTGGTCGAGGTTATCGAGGAGGATGTTACTGCCGTGGATGAATCATTGATCGAACCGATTGCTCAAGCGCTTCCCCCTCTGCAACCAATCGAGCTGTCTGCGCCATCGCCCAACGTGAGCTTGCAGCCAAAACTGCAGCCTGAGCCAAAACCCGAGTCTGAGCCAGCACCCGAGCCTGAATCAACACTCGAGCGAGAGGCTGTGGGTGCCGTGCCCGAGCCCATTGCTGCAGACATTCCTGTATTACCCGCTTGGCCTCAAGCGACCACCATTAGTGAGCATGGTTATGGTTATGCAGCACTCATGAAGGTGTCGCCAGACCATTTTAGTTTGCAGGTATTAGGGGCGCGATTGGAGCCTACATTGGAAGCCTTTTTGACGCAGCATAAGTTACAGCAGCCTTATTATGTGCTGCAACTTGAGCGTGGAAATGCGCCTTGGTATATCTTATTGGTGGGTGATTACCAGAGCAGCAGCGCGGCACGTGATGCCATTAAGGCCTTGCCGCTCGCTTTACGCAATCAGCAGCCTTGGCCTCGTTCGGTGTTGAAGATTCAGCAGCAGATTCGCGATAAATTCAACACTAGCGTTGAATAACTTTTACAAAATGTAGCGAACGTCGTCTATTGTGTAGGTATTTACCCACTAAATACCCAAAATATTTGTTTGTAGCGCCATTCTCAGGTAGGATATTCGTCCATTTGTTGATTCAATATATCTATAAGCCCTTATAAGGGTTTGTAATTACGGCAAGTGTCCTGCTGGTGCTTGCTCTCGTTGGTTATGCATTAGTGACACTTGTTAATACCTAGGGCAGCCAAAATGGTTTGCCAGATTAGCGAGAGAGATGCCGATGAACGCTGGCTTTTTTAACCCCAAAGAATTTAAAGATAACTGTGGCTTCGGGCTTATTGCTCATATGCATGGTGATCCTAGTCATGACTTATTGCAAAAAGCCATTGAGTCGTTAACCTGTATGACCCACCGTGGTGGCATTGCCTCCGACGGCAAGACGGGTGACGGTTGTGGTTTGTTGTTACAAATGCCCGACGCCTTTATGCGCCAAGTGGCGCTGGATAGTTTTTCTGAAGAACTGACCGAATCCTACGGCGTGGGTATGGTGTTTTTATCGCAAGACGAAGATAAAGCGGCCCACTCTCGAAACATTCTCAATCAAGCCATTGAAGACAACGGCTTAGAGCTCGTAGGCTGGCGCGAAGTGCCGGTTGATACTTCTTGCCTAGGCCCTATTGGTGCCGATTGCCAACCACGCATTGAACAAGTGTTTGTTAACAGCGTAGAGTTACGCGGCGAATTACTAGAAGCCCGTTTGTTAGTGGCCCGCAAAACCACCATGTATGCACTCAAGGCTGACGAAGAATTTTATGTGTGTAGCTTGTCTCATCGTGTGGTGTCTTACAAAGGCCTGATGATGCCGGTCGATTTGCCGGTGTTTTATAAAGACTTAGGTGACCCAACACTCGCCACGGCTATTTGCACGTTCCATCAGCGTTTTTCCACCAACACCTTGCCACGATGGCCGTTGGCTCAACCGTTTCGATTCTTGGCTCACAACGGCGAAATCAACACCATAGAAGGTAACCGCAATTGGGCTAAAGCGCGCCAGAACGTGCTGTCGACGCCACTAATTCCTGAACTACAAGACCTTGAAGGTGTGGTCAACAGGACTGGTTCAGATTCCTCTAGCATGGACAATATGCTTGAGTTGATGGTGTTGGGTGGCATGGATGTGTTCCGCGCCTTACGCTTAATTATGCCGCCAGCATGGCAAAATGACGAGTTGATGGACCCTGAGCTACGCGCGTTCTACGAATACAACTCAATGCATATGGAAGCATGGGATGGTCCAGCTGGCATGGTGCTCAACACGGGCCGCTATGCGGTGTGCTTATTAGATCGCAATGGTTTGCGTCCGTCGCGCTGGGTAATGACCAAAGATGATTACCTAGTAACGGCATCAGAAATTGGCACCTTTGACTATGACCCGTTAGACGTGGTGGCTAAAGGCCGTGTGGGGCCTGGTCAAATTTTGGCTGTAGATACCCACACTGGCGAAGTCATGCATACCAAAGACATTGATGATCGACTCAAGGCGTCCCAACCCTATAAAAAGTGGTTGCGTAAGTCGGCGATTCGATTGGAGGGCACCCTCAATGAAGAGCAGTGCTTTGATGACTTTAGTGAAGGTGAGCTGAACCGACACATGAAGATGTATCAGATTACGTATGAAGAACGTGATCAAGTGATTCGTCCGTTAGCCGAAAGTGCACAAGAAGCGGTAGGCTCAATGGGCGACGACACGCCGATGGCGGTATTGTCTAGTCGCGTGCGCTCGGTCTATGAATACTTCCGTCAGCAATTTGCACAAGTGACCAACCCACCGATCGATCCGCTGCGCGAAGCCGTGGTGATGTCTTTGGAAACGTGTTTGGGCCGCGAGCGCAACATCTTCCAGGAAGGGCCTGAACTTGCCAAACGCATTGTACTGGGTTCACCCGTTTTGTCTGCCAGCAAATACACTGATTTGTTGCATATGAATGTACCTGGTTTTCGGGTGCACTCCATTAGCCTTAACTATGACCCGGCCCTTGGTCTAGAGGCGGCTATTGAAGGGGTGCGCCAGCAAGCCGCAACCGCGGTACGTAATCGCAAAGGCATTGTTGTATTAACCGATCGTGACATTGAAAAGGGCATGTTACCTATCCCTGCAGCGATGGCCACAGGTGCGGTACATCACCATTTAACCAACTTGGGTTTACGTTGTGATGCCAATATTGTGGTTGATACGGGTAGCGCTCGAGATTCGCATCACTTTGCAGTGTTGATTGGTTTTGGTGCAACGGCGGTATACCCTTATCTGAGCTATCGTGTCATCAACGACATGGTGGCATCGGGTGAAATTATTGGAGATCCAACGGACTGCCATAAAGCCTACCGTAAAGGCATCAATAAAGGCCTGCTTAAAATCATGTCTAAGATGGGTATTTCTACCATCGCCTCTTACCGTGGTGCACAATTGTTTGAAGCCATTGGCGTGCATAGTAAGGTGGTGGACCTATGTTTCCACGGCGTTGCCAGCCGCATTGAGGGGGCGAGCTTCGCCGACTTTGAAGGCGAACAGGCCGCTTTGGCTGCTGAGGCTTGGATAGACCGTAAGCCGATTCAGCAAGGGGGATTGCTTAAGTACGTGCACGGCGGCGAGTATCACGCCTATAACCCTGACGTCGTAACTACAGTGCAAACAGCCGTTCAAACCGGCGACTATGAGGTGTACAAAAAGTACGCCAAGCTAGTGAATGAGCGTGGCGTAGCGTCATTACGAGATTTGCTTAAGCTTAAGCCAGCTAATGCTATTGACCTTAGCGAAGTAGAGCCCGTTAGCGAAATATTCAAACGTTTTGATAGTGCGGCCATGTCGTTAGGCGCTTTGTCGCCAGAAGCCCACGAAGCACTGGCCATGGCTATGAACGAACTTGGGGGCCGCTCAAACTCGGGTGAAGGTGGTGAAGACCCAGCGCGTTATGGTACCAACAAACGCTCTAAAATTAAGCAAATCGCCTCCGGTCGTTTTGGCGTAACGCCGGCCTACCTTGCGAGCGCAGATGTGTTGCAAATTAAAGTGGCCCAGGGTGCAAAACCCGGTGAAGGCGGCCAGCTTCCAGGCGGCAAGGTCAATGACCTGATTGCCACTTTGCGATATTCAGTACCCGGTGTGACCTTGATTTCACCGCCGCCGCATCACGACATTTATTCCATCGAAGATTTGGCACAGCTGATTTTTGACTTGAAGCAAGTCAACCCAGAAGCCTTGGTTTCTGTAAAACTGGTTTCGCGTCCGGGCGTGGGTACCATTGCCTCGGGTGTGGCCAAGGCGTATGCAGACTTGATTACTATTTCTGGTTACGACGGTGGTACAGCGGCAAGCCCGCTGACGTCTATCCGTTATGCGGGTTCACCGTGGGAATTAGGCCTTGCTGATGCGCACCAATCCTTACGAGGCAACGGTGTACGTGGCAAAGTGCGAGTGCAAACGGATGGCGGCTTAAAGACCGGTCTTGATGTCGTCAAGGCGGCCTTACTGGGTGCCGAGAGTTTTGGTTTTGGTACTCTACCGATGGTGGCGTTAGGCTGTAAATACCTGCGCATTTGCCACCTTAACAACTGCGCTACGGGCGTTGCCACACAGAATCAACAATTACGCGATCATCACTTCCGCGGCACTGTAGAAATGGTGAAACATTTATTCACCTTTATTGCCGAAGAAACCCGTGAAGTCATGGCGCAGCTAGGTGTGCGCAGTATTGAAGAATTGGTAGGCCATACAGAGTTGCTAGAAAGCGCTGCAGGCGTGACTAACAAACAACGTAATTTAGACCTATCGCCACTGTTAAGCCAAGCGGGTATTGCGCCCGATCAGCCTAATACCTGTCAGGTGAGCCGCAACCAGCCATACGACCCGGGTGCGATGAACCAACAGATGTTTGATGAAATGTCGGATGCCATTGCTAATTCAAAGGGTGGTAAATTTGAATTCAACATCACCAACTGCGACCGCTCAGTAGGTGCTCGTGTTTCTGGTGCGATCGCCAAGCAACATGGCAACCAGGGTATGTCGAGCCATCCGTTGGAAGTGTATCTCAAAGGTGTCGCAGGTTTGAGTTTTGGTGTGTGGAATGCCGGCGGTTTAAACATGTTCCTTGAAGGCGATGCCAACGATTACGTGGGTAAGGGAATGGCCGGTGGCAAGCTTGTTATCTACCCACCTAAAGGCTCTAGCTTTAAGTCTAACGTGACCTCTATTATGGGTAATACGTGTTTGTATGGCGCCACAGGCGGTACCGTTATGGCTGCCGGTTGTGCTGGCGAACGTTTCGCTGTGCGTAACTCAGGCGCCCATGCAGTCATTGAAGGTGCGGGCGACCATTGCTGTGAATACATGACCGGCGGGGTGGTGACGGTATTGGGTAACACAGGGTATAACTTTGGTGCAGGTATGACCGGTGGTTTTGCTTTTGTGTTAGACCTAGATCGCACTTTTGTAGACAAGTACAACAGCGAGTTGGTCGAAATCCACCGTATTCGTGGTGAAAACATGGAAGAGTACCGCAGTTATTTGCGCGGTATTTTAGAAAACTTCTTCCAAGCTACGGGCAGTCGCTGGGGCAAAGAGTTAAGTAAACATTTTGAAGATTATGTGAGTAAGTTCTGGTTAGTTAAACCCAAAGCCGCCAATTTACAGCAGCTGATGGCGACCACTCGGACTAAGACAGAATAATCCCAAGGCTTAGCAACCGATTGCCAAGCACTTAGAAACACATTACCAAGAGTACGAGGCTACTATGGCTCAACGATTAGACAACCATTTTCAATTCATCGATGTAGGCCGTCAAGGCCCATCAAAGGTGCATCAAGATTTGCGTAAGCGCCAGTTTGCTGAAATCTATCACCCATATACCGAGGTGCAGGCTAAACCTCAGGCACACCGCTGTTTAGAATGTGGCAATCCATACTGTGAATGGAAGTGCCCCGTGCATAACTATATTCCTAACTGGCTCAAGCTGGTCTCTGAAGGCAATATTCTAGAAGCCGTAGAGCTGTGTCACCAAACTAACTCACTGCCAGAAGTGTGTGGCCGTGTATGTCCACAAGATCGGTTGTGTGAGGGTGCGTGTACCCTCAATGACGGGTTTGGCGCGGTCACTATTGGTACTGTAGAAAAATACATTACCGACACGGCTTTTGCCATGGGTTGGACACCAGACCTCAGTCATGTGGTAGAGACAGGCAAGAAAGTAGCCATTATTGGTGCTGGCCCTGCCGGTTTGGCCTGTGCTGACGTATTGGCGCGTAATGGTGTGTCGTCCGTCGTGTTCGATAGGCATCCCGAAATTGGTGGTCTACTCACCTTTGGTATCCCCGAATTTAAGCTAGAAAAGCCAGTCATGGCCAAACGGCGTGAAATCTTCGAAGGCATGGGCATTGAGTTTCAACTTAACGTGGAAGTTGGCACAGACATCACCTTGGACCAGCTGATGGAGGGCTATGATGCCGTGTTTATGGGCATGGGCACGTACAAGTACATGCGTGGTGGGTTTCCGGGTGAAGACCTAGACGGTGTTCACGAAGCGCTACCTTACCTTATTTCCAACATTAACCGACGCATGGGTTTTGAAAAAGACGAAGCCGACTTTGTCGATTTAAAAGGTAAGCAAGTGGTGGTATTAGGGGGTGGCGACACTGCCATGGACTGTAACCGTACTGCTATCCGCCAAGCGGCAGCCAACGTGTATTGCGCCTACCGCCGTGACGAAGCCAACATGCCTGGTTCTGTGAAAGAAGTAGGCAATTCTAAAGAAGAGGGTGTGCAGTTCTTGTTCAACCGTTCTCCGGTGGAAATTGTGGGCGTAAATGGCAAAGTCACCGGCATCAAACTGGTGACCACAGAGTTAGGTGAGGCCGATGAAAATGGCCGTCGACGCCCTGTTGTGGTTGAAGGTAGCGAAGAAATCGTTGCCGCCGACGCGGTCATTGTGGCGTTTGGTTTTAGCCCAAGCCCAACCCCTTGGATGGCGGACGCCGGCATTGCACTGGATGATTGGGACCGCGTAATCGTGCCACAAAAATCTGATTTAGTGGCGCAAAAGTACGCCTTTCAAACCTCTAATGCCAAAATCTTTGCCGGCGGTGATATGGTGCGTGGTTCAGACCTTGTTGTAACCGCTATTGATGAAGGCCGTCGCGCTGCCGATGGTATCTTAGACTATTTACAAGTCTAACGTCACCGCAGTATAAACCTGCTTAGTTGCCACAACCCGTGACAATTAAGCAGGTGATCTATATCATTAGCGGCTATCTTTATTTGCTCGCCTTAAGGCCTCTCCTCTCGTTATGACTGCTTCCAAACCTGAATTAAAAAACGACCGTTTTCTGCGTGCTCTTATGGGCCAGCCGGTGGATGTAACCCCTGTATGGATGATGCGCCAAGCCGGTCGTTATTTGCCAGAATACCGCGCCTCTCGTGCCGAAGCAGGTGACTTTTTAAGCCTTTGCAAAAACGCTGACTTTGCCTGTGAAGTCACATTACAGCCGCTGCGTCGCTACGACTTAGATGCTGCCATTTTGTTCTCCGACATTCTTACCGTGCCAGATGCCATGGGGCTAGGTTTATACTTTGAAGCCGGTGAAGGCCCGAAGTTTGAAAAGCCAGTACGTACTGAAGCCGATGTCGCCGCGCTTACCGTGCCGGACATGAACGACGATCTTGGTTACGTGATGAACGCCGTTAGCACTATCCGTAGTGCATTGTCCGGTGACGTGCCGTTAATCGGTTTTTCTGGTAGTCCTTGGACCTTGGCCACCTACATGATTGAAGGGGGTTCCAGTAAAGACTTTCGTCATATTAAAGCCATGATGTATTCAAGCCCAGAATTGCTGCACCAAGTGCTTAGTGTATTGGCCGATTCTGTGATCGCCTACCTTAATGCACAAATTGCGGCCGGCGCCCAAGCGGTGCAGATTTTTGATACTTGGGGCGGCGTATTGAGTGGCCCTTGTTATCAAGCCTTCTCTTTAGACTACATGCAGCGTATTGTTAATGGCCTTACTCGCGAGTCAGAAGGTCGTCCAGTGCCAGTGATTTTATTCACCAAAAACGGCGGGCAGTGGTTAGAAAAAATGGCTGCTACTGGTGCCGATGCCCTCGGTTTAGATTGGACTATCGAGGCCGGCGTTGCCCGGGAGCGTGTAGGGGGTAAAGTGGCGCTGCAAGGCAACATGGATCCCAGCGTATTGTATGCAGACGCGCCCACTATTGAGGCTGAAGTTGGCCGGATATTGGCAGACTTTGGCAAAAACGATGGTCATGTGTTTAACCTCGGTCACGGTATTCACCAGTTTGTAGACCCCGAAAGTGCAAAAGTGTTTGTTGACGCAGTGCACGATCAAAGTGCCCAATATCACTAGTAGCACACACCAACATACCCAGTAGGATTGCACCATGCCACATTGCGTTATAGAAATTTCCAACCAGCTCAGCTCCAGCGTGACTCCTGATCAGTTGCTACGCGCGGTATTTGACGCCCATGTGAAGTCAGAATTGTTTCAGCCGGATCATATTAAAGTGCGGTGCACAGGCTACGATCACCATGTGTCGGGTACCGGGTCAGACCGATTTATCCACGCTACGTCACACATCATGGCAGGTCGCACCGCAGAGCAAAAACAAGGCTTGAGCAACATGATTGTGCAAAGTCTCATTGATATAGGCATCACCTCGGCCGCCATGAGCGCACAAGTGATTGATTTAGATCCGAGTTACGTGACCTTTACTGATTAGTTCTGTATTCATATTCGGGCATATTTCTTGTTGTCGACTACACTTATTCATACCAATGAAGTAAGGAGGCGTAGATACGCCGCAATTGGATGGGTTAATCTAGGATCTGGCAATTCAAAAACAGCTGTTTTTTGTATTTATTGGTGTGGCAGTCGCAACTATTGGTTGGGCGGTAACTCATCGAGATTAACTCGGATTTTTGTTGATTGCCGCTATATTTGTTACATTGGTTAATGCTGTCTTTGTATGGACGCGATTCCAGCGTATGTATCAGTTAATCGGGGAGATCAAACATGCATAGTGATATCTTTGTAAATGTAGTGGCTGTTATAGCGATGGTCGTATTCGGATCGCTTGCTGTATGGGGTGTACTTGACGTGCGTGCCCACGATCCAAAAAACAAGAAAACATCTGAATCTACTAAGTAATTGCTGCAAACTGACCTTCGGTCACGGAAGCTAAATCTTTGGCTGCAAGCTCGATCTCCAAACCTCTGCGCCCTCCGCTCACATAGATACGTTCAAACCTTTGAGCACTCACATCAATCACCGTAGTAAGCGCACGCTTTTGCCCAATAGGGCTCACCCCACCCAACACATAACCACTACTGCGGCTCACTGCATCTGGGTCTGCCATGACCACTCTTTTAGCGCCAATGGCTTTGGCCATTAGTTTTAAGTTGAGCTGCTGATCAACCGGCAGCACCGCCACCGCTAAACGCTTGCTTCCTGTATCTACCACCAATGTTTTAAATACCTGTTGTGGCACCACGCCGATTTTTTGTGCTGCTTCCATACCGTAAGACGCCGCACCCGCGTCGTGCGTGTATTCGTGTATGTGGTGGGCAATCGCTAAATGGGTCAGTTGGTCGATGGCAGGAGTCATAAGTATGTAGACGCGTTAGCTTTCCTTGCCATACATCAAATCCCACACCCCGTGCCCTTTGCCTTCGCCACGGCGCTGGAATTTGGTGCTAGGGCGGTAGTCTGGCTGCGCAGAGTATTGGCTGGCACCGGCTTGGTTGCTGTAACCTTCGGCCGGCTCCATGACTTCCATCATGTGTTCGGCATAGGGTTGCCAATCGGTCGCCATGTGGAATACGCCACCTACAGATAGTTTTTGGCGAATATCTTGAGCAAATTGAGGTTGCACAATACGGCGCTTGTTGTGCTTCTTTTTATGCCAAGGGTCAGGGAAAAACAGTTGTACAGCCCCTAAGCTGCCATCGGCAATACATTGGGCCATCACTTCAATGGCGTCGTCGCAAAACACCCTGACATTGCTCAACTCTTGGGTGGCGATGTTATTCAGCAAACGGCCTACACCTGGGCGATGAACTTCAATGCCAATGTAGTTGTTTTGTGGCATGGTAGCGGCCATGGTAGAGAGTGAGTCACCCATACCGAAACCAATTTCCATGATCACCGGATGGTTGTTGCCGAACAGTAATTCAAAATCCAGTAGCCCCTGACTTAATTGCAAACCATAACGCGGCCAATAATGCTCCAGCGCGTGTTCTTGCGACGGCGTCATACGGCCAGCGCGTTTTACAAAACTACGAATACGACGCGGGTTTTCTACATCGGCAGGGGATTCAGAGGGCATAAGATCGCTCTTGGTTGGAATAAGGGCAGCTAAGGGCGTATTTTACCTGTAACTGATCAATAAAACAGCACCGGTATGGCGTCTATGAGTGAGCAATTTGATACACTAGTCAGCATAATATTGTCCCAACTCCATTGAAGATCTATGACTAAGTTAAGAATTGCTACCCGTGAAAGCCAGCTCGCCCTTTGGCAGGCCTATTTTATAAAAGCCGAGCTCGAGCGCCACCATCCAGGTTTGGTGGTTGAATTACTGGGTATGAAGACCAAAGGCGACAAAATCTTGGATGTGCCCTTAGCCAAGGTGGGTGGCAAAGGATTGTTTGTTAAAGAGCTAGAGCAAGCCATGCTGGAAGACCGGGCCGACATTGCCGTACACTCGATGAAAGATGTGCCGATGGAATTTCCAGAAGGTTTGGGGTTGGCCATTATCTGTGAGCGCGAAGATCCCAGCGATGCCTTTGTTAGTAATCACTTTAATAGCTTGGATGACTTGCCCCACGGTGCCAAAGTGGGGACCTCGAGCCTACGTCGCCAGTTGCAAGTGAAGGCCTTGCGCCCGGACCTTGAACTGCTGGATTTACGGGGTAATGTAAATACTAGGTTGGCGAAATTAGATGCAGGCCAATATGATGCCATTATTCTAGCTAGTGCGGGCCTTATGCGCCTCGATTTTCATCACCGTATTCAATCACGCTTAACCGACACCCAGTGCCTTCCCGCCGGTGGCCAAGGTGCTGTCGGTGTGGAGTGTCGTTTGGACGATGCTAAAACCATGGCCTTATTGGCTCCCTTACACCATCAAGACACCGCTGATCGTGTGACGGCTGAACGTGCATTAAATAGGCGTTTAGACGGTGGTTGTCAGGTGCCGATCGCCTGTTTTGCCGAACTGCAGCAAGATCAGTTGTGGTTGCGCGGGTTAGTGGGGGAGGTAGACGGCAGTCGAGTGTTAATGACCGAAATCACCGGCCCCCGCATAGATGCAGAAGCGTTGGGCATTAGCGCAGCAGAAGACTTGCTGGCCCAAGGTGCCGGAGAAATATTACAAGCCATTTATAGCGCGCAGTAAGCCCGATAGCCATGAAGCGCGTTTTGGTGACACGACCCACAGCCCAAGCAACGGCCATGATTGAGCTGATGGCCGGCAGTGGTTTTGAGGTATTACACCAACCCTGTTTAGCCATTGCGCCAGTGGTTGCCAGTTCGGCTGATGGCTTACAAAGCAAACGTTTGGCCATGGATCTTTATACCTTTGATCATGTGATTGTGATTAGTACCAATGCTGCACATCATTGGTTCGACTTGATTCAAGACTACTGGCCGCAGTGGCCCGTAGGTGTGCAGTGGTGGGCTATGGGCCATTCAACACAGGCGCAACTTCAGGCCTATGGTGTGGATGCAAAGCGGCCTAAATTGGGCGATACCAGTGAAGATTTGTTAATTGATTTAATGCCGCACGTAGAGTCCTATCACAAGGTGCTTATCGTGCGGGGTGTGGGGGGCCGAGAAACCCTCGCACAAACACTTCGTGACGTCGGCGTAACGGTTGAGTATGCGCAATGTTATCGTCGTCAAATACCGGTCATAAATGCCCAGACTCTGCTACAATTAGAGCGTTTTTCACCCCAAGTTGTGGTGTTGCAAAGTGGCGATACATTAGCCAACTTTGATCGCCTGTTAGGCGGCGAGCACTGGTGCGACCCTCAACAAACGCTGTTGCTGCTGCCTAGCCAACGGGTAGCGCAGCAGGCACGTGAATTAGGCTATCAGCAGTTGCTGGTAAGCGAAGGTGCCAGCAACCAAGCAATGTGCGATACTTTATTACAGCGGGTAAGGGCACTCAATGCCATGTGATGTGAGGCCATAATGGCCGTGAATAAGGATGCTAACACAGTGACACAAGACAAGAGTAAAACACCAACCAAAACCGAGCCAGAATCTAAGCCGGTTTCTAAACCTGCCGATCGCGCAGCCAAAACAAAACCTGCCGCCGCCAAACCAGCCAATGCTAAACATGGCCTCTTGTGGCTGTTGGTGGTGGCTGTTGGTGGTTTGGGTTACATGCAGTGGCAAACACAGAGCCAATACCACAGTATTGCTAGCGATCAAACGGGCCAGTCGGCCAACTTACAACAATGGCAACAAGAGCAACAAACGCTGACGCAAAAGATCGCACAGTTGTCAGAAGATCAGCATAGCGCAATAACCCAGCTTTCCCAGCAACAAGGTGATCTGAGTACCCAAGTAAACCGCATGGACAGCGCCTTAATCAATTCGATGGAACGCATGGCGAAGACCCAATTAGATCAGGGTTTAGTGTTACCCCAGTGGCAATTGGCCGAAGCAGAGTACTTATTGCGTTTGGCCAACCAGCGTTTGGCTATGGAGCAAGCCAGCAGTTCGGCGATTGCTTTGTTGCAGGCCGCCGATATTATCATTCGCGACAGTGAGCAGGTGGGCACCTATGGTGTGAGGCGAGCCATTGCTGCAGACTTGGCAGCCTTAACGTTAGTGCCAAGCATCGACGTTGAAGGCGTGTATGCGCAACTTGCAGCACTCACGGGACAAGCCAGCCAGTTAACCTTTATTGCACCTCGGGCGCATGTATTACCCGCTGTGTTAGCCGTTGCCGAGGTGCAAGACTCTGCTGCAGCGACATCGGAGACGCCATCAAACTCTTGGGCTCAACTCTTGTGGCAATCTACCCAAGCCGTATCTGCTAGTGTTTGGGGCGAGTTGAAGCAATTGGTTAAAGTTCAGTCTCGTACTCAAGCCGATCAACAGTTGCTGACACCTGCCGCAGAACTGCTGGTGCGTATGCGCATCGAAATGGCCTTAAGTCAGACACAGGTGGCGTTACTACGCCGTCAACAAGGCATTTACGACCAGTCTTTAGTTCATGTGCAGCAACTGTTGCGACAATACTATCGGGCCAATGACAAGGTAGCGCAAGCCATGCATAAACAAGTGGTCACCTTAGCTAAGGTTAAGGTGCTCGTGACCATGCCTAATATCAGCGGCTCGCTTAATGCCTTACAGCGCTTTATAGCGACCTTACACGACACTCCTAGTGTGTCGGCAGTGCAGGAGTAAGGCCATGCGATTTTGGGTAATGGTGTTGTTGGTTCTGTTGGCTGGCGCGTGGTTGGGCACTTTGATACATGTTGACCCCGGCTATGTACTGTTAGCTTGGGGCAACACTAGTGTGGAAATGAGCTTGTGGTTGCTATTGGCGGCGGTGGTGCTGTTGTTTGTAGTCGCAGTGTTAAGTCTGCGTTTGTTGGTGGCGTTTAATTTACCCTTTCAAGTATTAGGGCGTTGGCAGGAGTCGAGCCGCCTAAAACGGATGCAGATGCAAACCCGACACGGCTTATTAGCCTTGGCTGACGGCCAAAACCTGCGCGCAGAAAAAAAATTCGCTGAGCTTGCTCCAGTGACTACTCAGCCCATTGTGGTGTTGCCAGCCTTGGCCACGGCTCTAGGGCGTCAAGGTAAGCTGGATGAAGCAAAGCAAGTATTGCAGCGATTAGTTTCTGAGTTTCCCGGTAGCCAGCAATTGGTACATTTAAAATTGGCTGAAGTGTGCCTGTATAAAGGCGATGATCAAAGCGCATTAGACGCTTTGCAAAAGCTACATCAGCTCAACCCGCAACATGCCGAAGCCAATCAGTTATTATTAGATGTATTGCAGCGTATGCAGCGGTGGCCAGAGCTCATTGAGTTGCTCAGTGCTGTGGGCAAGTACAAGCAATTAACACCAGAGCAGTTGAGTCGCCAGCAGCAACTCGCCTACGGTCGAGCCTTTGATGAAACCCAAAAAAATGCAGCGAATGCAGCCGATAACGGCTTAGATAACCTCCAGGTGCTGTGGCGTAAAGCGCCACCCTCTGTGACCCAGCACGGCGCTAGTATTTTGGCTTATGCCCAAGCCATGGGCCGCATAGAAACCAATCCTGCGGTTAAAACCGCTGCCTTCATAGAACAAAATTTAGCGCAACAATGGCAGGATGACTTAGTATTGGAGTACGCCCACTTGTCCTTGTCGGACATCGAACAACGACTCAGCACCGCAGAAGCTTGGCAAACTCAGGTGCAAGACAGTGCAGCCTTAAAGCTGACCTTAGGCCGCTTGTGTCGCCGACTAGAATTGTGGGGTAAGGCACAAGATTATTTGCAGGCCAGTTTAAACCTGCAACAAAGCAAACACGCCCATGCAGAAATGGCCCGCTTACAGCATGATTTAGGCCACATTGACGCCGCAATAGAGCATTATCGCCTAGCCAGCGTGTTTTAAACGTTGACACTCGCTGCCCGTTGATACAGACTGTGGTTACTCCAGCAAGACCTTCTGTCTCACCGGCTGGGCGCGAATGGGCTTACATAGCCCCAATTATTCCAATAATCTTTTTTATCCCCATGGCGCACTGCTGCCCCTCTACTTATTATGAATCTGACTGAATTAAAAACAAAATCAATGCCCGAACTTATCGAGATTGCCAAAGGCATGGGTCTCGACAACGTTGCTCGCTCTCGTAAACAAGAATGTATTTTTAGTATTCTTAAACGGCACGCCAAAAGCGGCGAAGACATCTTCGGCCAAGGTGTATTGGAAATCTTGCAAGATGGCTTCGGTTTCTTGCGCTCAGCAGATGCGTCTTATTTAGCAGGGCCAGATGACATTTACGTGTCGCCAAGTCAAATTCGCCGCTTTAGTCTGCGTACGGGCGACAGCATCGATGGAAAAATTCGCCCACCTAAAGATGGCGAACGCTATTTCGCTCTACTTAAGGTCAGCAGCATTAACTTTGGCCCACCAGAACAGGCCAAACACAAAGTATTGTTCGAAAACTTAACGCCTTTATTTCCCCAAGACCGTCTGACCATGGAATTGGGTAACGGCTCTAGTGAAGACTTAACGGCCCGTGTTATTGATTTAACCGCGCCCATGGGTAAAGGTCAACGGGCCCTGATTGTGTCGCCGCCAAAAGCTGGTAAGACCTTGATGCTGCAAAACATTGCGCATTCCATTACCCGTAATAACCCAGACTGCCACTTAATTGTATTGCTCATCGATGAGCGTCCAGAAGAAGTGACCGACATGAAGCGTTCGGTGCGTGGCGAAGTGGTTGCCAGTACCTTCGATGAACCCCCTTCGCGTCACGTGCAAGTGGCAGAAATGGTGGTAGAAAAAGCCAAGCGCTTAGTTGAACATAAAAAAGACGTGGTCATTTTACTCGACTCCATCACGCGTCTGGCGCGTGCCTACAACACGGTTGTGCCGTCTTCCGGCAAAGTACTGACCGGTGGCGTGGACGCTCACGCTTTAGAACGTCCTAAACGTTTCTTTGGCGCCGCGCGTAACATTGAAGAAGGCGGCAGCTTAACGATTATCGCCACAGCGTTAACTGAAACCGGTTCAAAGATGGACGAAGTGATCTTTGAAGAATTTAAAGGCACAGGTAACTCAGAGGTGCACTTGGATCGTAAGATCGCCGAGCGCCGTGTATTCCCTGCCATTAATATTCGCAAATCATCCACCCGTCGTGAAGAGTTGTTGACCCGCGAAGACGAGTTGCAGCGTATGTGGATTTTACGCAAATTGTTGGATCCTATGGAAGACGGTCAGGCGACTGAATTCTTATTGGACAAGCTCAAAGGCTCCAAAACCAATGAAGAGTTCTTCATGTCGATGAAGCGTAAGTAAACGGCCCTTACAAGCAGCGAGACCGCGTAGGTTATGACTATGAAATATAAAGACCTACGCGATTTTATTGCCAGCTTAGAGCAGCAAGGCGAGCTTAAACGCATTACCACCGAGGTGGACCCCCACCTCGAAATGACCGAAATTTGTGACCGCACCCTGCGCGCAGAAGGTCCTGCATTATTATTTGAAAACCCTAAAGGGTACGACACCCCTGTATTAGCTAACTTGTTTGGTACTCCTAAACGAGTGGCTCTTGGTATGGGTGCCGACAGTGTAGCCAGCCTACGCGATATCGGACATTTATTAGCCTCGTTGAAAGAGCCCGAACCGCCCAAGGGGTTTAAAGACGCGTTAGGCAAGTTGCCGCTTTACAAACAAGTGCTCAACATGGCGCCCAAACTCATAAGTAAACCACCGTGCCAACAATACGTGATGGCTGATGATGAGGTGGATCTTTCCAAATTGCCGATTCAAACCTGTTGGCCAGAAGATGCTGCCCCGCTGATTACATGGCCTTTGGTGATTACGCGAGGCCCCAATAAGCAGCGCCAGAACTTGGGTATATACCGCCAACAAGTGATCGGTAAAAATCGTTTGATCATGCGCTGGTTGTCCCATCGTGGCGGTGCGCTAGATTTTCGTGATTGGAAAATAGCCCATCCCGGTGAAAACTTTCCCGTAGCTGTGGCGTTAGGGGCAGACCCTGCCACTATTTTGGCCGCCGTCACCCCCGTACCTGATAGCTTAAGCGAATATGCTTTTGCGGGATTATTACGCGGTAGCAAAACCGAAGTGGCGACCTGTTTAACCAACGATCTGCAAGTACCCGCCAGTGCAGAATATATTTTGGAAGGTCATATCACGCCTGATGACATGGCAGACGAAGGGCCATTTGGCGATCATACCGGCTATTACAACGAAGTTGACAGCTTTCCAGTGTTTACCGTTACTCGAATCACGCATCGTAAAGACCCGATCTACCACAGTACTTATACCGGGCGTCCACCGGATGAGCCTGCAGTGTTAGGGGTAGCATTGAACGAAGTATTTGTGCCTTTATTACAAAAACAGTTTCCAGAAATCACCGATTTTTACCTGCCGCCAGAAGGGTGTTCCTACCGCATGGCCGTGGTGACCATGAAGAAACAGTACCCGGGCCATGCCAAGCGCGTGATGATGGGGGTTTGGTCCTTTTTGCGCCAATTTATGTACACCAAGTTTGTTATCGTCACCGACGATGACGTCAATGCACGGGATTGGAAAGATGTCATTTGGGCTATGACCACGCGTATGGACCCAGCAAGAGATACCTTGTTGGTGGAGAATACGCCCATCGACTACCTAGATTTTGCCTCGCCAGTGTCGGGCTTAGGCTCTAAAATGGGCATGGATGCGACCCACAAGTGGGAAGGAGAAACCTCCCGCGAATGGGGCCGTACCATTACTATGGATGAGGCTGTTAAACAGCGAGTGGATGAACTCTGGGATGAACTAGGAATCCTTTCCGACCAGTAGCTCACCATCAGCGAGTAGGCCATGACCCAATACATCCTCACCATTGACCAAGGCACTACGAGTTCGAGGTGCATCATTTTTGCCAGTGACGGTAGCGTGGTGAGCACGGCCCAATATGAGTTTCAACAGCACTTTCCGCACAATGGTTGGGTAGAACACCAACCACAAGACCTTCTAGACACAGTCATCAAAGCTTGCCGCCAAGCATTACAAAAAAGCGGCCTAAGCGCCAAACATATCACCTGTGTTGGTATTACTAACCAGCGTGAAACTACCCTGGTGTGGGACAAGCGCACAGGTGATGCCATCTATCCCGCCATTGTGTGGCAAGACCGGCGCACCACTGATTTGTGTAATCAACTTAAACGGGCGGGCCACGAAACGGCCATCACTGAGAAAACGGGGTTGCTGCTAGACCCTTATTTTTCGGCCACTAAAATCAGTTGGATTTTGGATAATGTGCAAGGTAGCCGAGCGCTGGCACAACAAGGGCAGCTGTTATTTGGCACCGTAGATAGCTACCTGATGTGGCATCTAAGTCAGGGCAGTATTCACTCCACAGACGCCACTAACGCGTCGCGTACCATGCTTTTTAACCTTCACACCCAAGCCTGGGATGACGAACTGTTGGCATTATTTAATATTCCTGCGTCAATGCTGCCACAGATAAAAGACAGTGCGGCTGACTTTGGATATATGTCAGACCAGATATTAGGCCATAAATTACCCATTCAAGGCGTGGCTGGCGACCAACAAGCGGCGTTGTTTGGTCAGGCGTGTTTTGAGCCGGGAATGGCCAAAAGTACCTATGGCACAGGCTGTTTTTTAATGCTCAATACGGGTGATAAGCCTTTGACATCAAGTAGTCGCCTCTTGACGACCATGGCCTATCGGCTCAATGGTAAACCGGTGTTTGCTATTGAAGGCAGTATTTTTGTGGCAGGCGCCGCCATTCAATGGTTACGGGATGGTTTACATCTAATTAAACAGACCAGCGAAGTGGAAGCGCTGGCTCAGTCTGTGGCGACAGACCATGGGGTGTATATGGTGCCCGCATTTACAGGTTTAGGTGCACCGTATTGGGATCCAGATGCCCGCGGGGCAGTGTTTGGCTTAACCCGCGACACAGGTATCGCAGAAATGGTGTCCGCAGGTGTTCAGTCTGTTTGTTATCAAACCAAGGACCTGCAAAAAGCCATGCAAAACGACGGCGTGCGCTTGGATCAACTGCGTGTTGACGGTGGCATGGTTGTGAACAACTGGTTTTTATCGCACTTAGCTAACATCCTCAACGCCGAGGTCGCTCGCCCCACCTGCGTTGAGAGCAGTGCCCTTGGGGTGGCTTATTTGGCGGGCCTGCAAGCGCAAGTATACACTTCGTTAGCGCAGCTGGAGGCGATGTGGCAGTGTGACCAGCGGTTTACGCCAAAGATGAAGCAAACCGTTAGGGACAAGCTATATCAAGGTTGGTTGCAGGCGGTTGATAAGGTGAGAACCGCTCACTGAGCCTGGGCGTCACGCGGCGAAACCGTTACCGAAATCTGGCTGCCACGTAGGGTGCCTTTCTCTATTTGTATGGTGGCGACTCGGTTGCCTTTTTCATAGCTTAATACAGAAATTTCTGATTGCACGCTGGTGATGTTAATCCAACCGTGGGTCGGCATATTGGTCATGTAGTACTCAAATGCTTGGGCTGTGTCTTGCTTAGACTTTAATACCGCTCGGCCAATCCATTGTTCACCCGTGTTCAATAACAACGACTTATCTACGGCGAGTTCGTCGTTGGCTGCAATCGGGATATCCGCATAAGAATTAGTTACCACCTGATTGTCCCCCGCCAATGTTTGCCCACTTGAAGTGGGGATGGTGGTGGCAGGCAGGCTACATGCGCTCAAAAAAATAAGACCTAGGATTAAGCTCATGGCTTTGATCAATGGGTTCAACATGGGTGCAAGTCCTTTCAACGGGGTAACAAAAATAACTAATAGCCCCAGTATAACCAAGGCCGGCTGGGAATTCAGCATTTAAGCCAGTAATCCCTATATTGTTGTTATTGGGGCTGAAGTGTTTGTTGCTTTTGCCAACGCTGTGTAGCCTTTAAGGTGAGTGGCCGATTAGGGCCAAACTCAAGCGCCATTAACAAACGTTGATGGGCGAGTTCTAGGTGTCCACTTTTTATGTAGCCCAGGGCTAACTGCGCATAAATATCGGCGGCCAGAGAACGCTGCGTGTGTTCTGGGCTAAACGGTGTTGCACAAGCACCGATGCTCAGTGTAATACCGAGCACCCAGCCCAGTGACTTTAAATTGCGTTTTAGCATGGTTAAAGCATAGTTGAAAAAAGCACTTTTGCAGGTGTGATCCGCGTCAAATTTGCTAAATGTTACCAGCTTGATATGATGTCGTTGGCCATTGTGCTAATACTTGGCGTGGTCTAAATAATAATAACAAACTCTTAAGAGGCATAACCATGATTGATAATATCGTAGGTACTATTAAAAAACTAACCGAAGCTGGTATGGCGCTGATTGCCCTAGCCATTGTTTTAGAAGTGATTTTTGGTGCTAATGTAGCATTTGTAGGTGTCGGCGTTGTTGAGAATGTTCTCAGTATAGTCGGTACATTAGGCAGCGAAGGATTAGTAGGCTTAGCCTCTATCGCAGTCATCTACGCGATATTCAACCGCTAAAAAAGTACCTTTAGTTCTTAAAAAGCCCACAATCCTGTGGGCTTTTTTGTTGCTACGGCATTAACTTGGCAAGCCTTGTGCCTTAATAAGGTTAAATTTATACTGTGCTCCTCACCTTGCTTGGAGCCTTATGTGAAAAGACTTCTGTTAGTTATTAGTACCTACTTTGAACGCCTCCCAAACAGAATGCGCCCATGGCGCTGGGGTATTATTGCTTTTGCTCTAGCGAGCACTATTTTTATGGCTGTGGGTAGTACCAAATTTGTGGTTGATGTGACCTTGGATTCCTGGTTTAGTGAAGATGATCCAGTCGTACAATCGCTAGATGACTTTCGCAGCCAATTTGGCAGTGACGATGGCCTATTTATTGTGTACGAGGCGAAAGACGGCGACGTATTTTCACCCACCTCGTTACGTTTGGTTGACGAGCTCACGCGCAACCTTTCCCATTGGCAGGATATCCCCCAAGGCACCCTAGATGCGGCTGGTTTAACTGAGGATATTGCAAACAAGCTCGATCACATTAAACGTGTGCAATCCATCACTAACGTGCGTATTCAGGTCAATCAAGGGGATACCTTGAGCTCACCGAGATTGATTCAAAACCTTGCCATGCAGGGCGCTGAAGCCGAAGCTGTCAAAGCGATTGCGATGGCGCAAAGTAACTTGCCATTATTTTTGTTCTCTAAAAACCACCGCTATGGCGCTATCATGGTGACCACGAACTTTGGTGCGGTGCCTTTGTCGAGTAGTTTAGAGGTGGCCAGTGACGACTTAATGGGTACCGACGACCTTGAGTTTGATGAGTACGTTGGCGACGACTTGTCTATCAGCTTTGATGCCAATGCTACCCAAGCCGATGTGCGTTTTGAAGACATGGACTCTGGCCTGTACCTCACCTTTATGGATGCGGTGAGTCGCCTTTATAAACAACCCGAGTACATCGACCAATTTAACTTCTACCCCATCGGCAACGCGTCCATGGTGGAGTTGGCAGTTGACGACATGATACAAGCTGGCATGTTATTGCTCGGCATGGTGTTGGTGATCAACGTATTGTTATGGACTTTATTCCATTCTGTCAGCGCGGTGATTTGGCCCCAAGTGGCCATTGGTATTAGTGCTCTGTTCATCGTTGGTACTTTGGGCTGGTTAGGCATTGAATCGAGCACGCTAATTAGCTTAACAGTAATGCTCATCGTGGCGGTCGGTGTGGCCGACTGTGTGCACGTCATGAGTAGTTATGTGTATTTTCGCAGAGAAGGCCATGACCACGAGCCAGCCTTATCCAAAGCCTATGGTAAAACCGGCTTGCCCATATTGCTCACCACCATTACCACGATGGCAGGTATGGGTGCGCTCACTATTACCGGCATGACTCAGTTTGTAATATTTGGTATTACCTCTGCGGCTGGTGTGTTCTTAGCCTTCGTGTACACCATTTTCCTATTACCCGCATTGATGGATGTATGGCACCCTATGCCTGCGGTTAACGTCCACACCGTAAAAACGGGCTGGCGTCTTTGGTTAGCCTACTTGGCTTGGCCATTCAAAATGTTGTTAAAATTGAGTTGGCTCATCCTCTTGCCAGTACGTTATTTATTGCGGCGTAGTGGTTTGGCCTGGTTGCTAAGCGGCATTTGGTTGCAAGGTGTGTTGGACAAAATTCCGGCCTTTGTGCAGCGGTTTAAACACGCGGTTAACTTTACTTTTGTGGGGTTATTTATTGTTTGTTTGTACGGCGCGTCACAAGTGCGTATCGACTCCAATATTGCCGAATTGTATCGTGAAGGCACACCGTTACGTACCGCTTACACGGTAGTAGATGAGCATATGATGGGTACCGGAAACTTAGAAATATTGGTGGATATGCGGGCCTCCGATGCGTTGATGCAAGCTGACGTATTGCAAACCATGGATCAGCTACAGCGGGAAATTGAGGCTAAATATGGCGAGTATATTATCCGTACCAACTCTCTTGCCGACTTGGTTAAAGACACCCATGCCATCATGCAAGATGGTAGTGATTATTACCGCACGATACCAGATGACAATTTGGCCGTGTCGCAGTTGTTGTACTTGTTCAATAGTTCCAACCCGGAAGAAAGGCGAGCCTTGGTAAATGATGATTACAGCCAAAGCCATATTAGCGTGCAATTACGTAACGCCGGCTCGAGCGAATACGCGGAATTTTTTGACCTAATACAGCTAGATATTCAACAAGCCTTTACCCATTTAGAAGACCGCTACCCAGATATGGATGTACATGTCACAGGCACCCTAGCTATGATGATGCGACTCATGGACGACATGAGCAATAACCAGTTTAAGAGCTTGGCCTTAGCGATGATTATCATCTCTGGTTTGTTAGTGCTTACTTTGGGTTCTGTGCAGGCAGGTTTGATGTCTATTATTCCAAATATGATCCCAGCCACCTTAGCTTTTGGCTTAATGGGGCTGTTAGACATCCCCTTGGATACGGATACACTGATGATTGCACCATTGATTATTGGTATTGCCGTGGACGATACTATTCACTTTATAACCCATTACCGCATGGCCCTGGCCAAACACAGCGACATGCGCATGGCGCTGGTGGATACCATAAAAGAAGTGGGCCAAGCGGTAACCTTTACCAGCCTAGTGCTGGGTTGTGGTTTCTTTATGTTGAGCTTTAGTAATTACCTAGGGCTTGCCAAGGTCGGTGCCTTTGGTTCGTTGGCTATTTTTGTCGCCTTGTTGTGCGATTTATTATTCTTCCCTGCATTGATTATGGTATTTAAACCCAAGTTTGGGCAGAAAAATGTGGTAGAAAATCTCGATTTTAACGGAGCTAAATAATGCGATTAATGACCACAGGTTTAGTATTGAGCCTTAGCCTAATGGTGGCCAATGGTGCCCACGCCGAACTATCTGCCCGAGAACTGGTGCAGAAGATGGATGACAATCAATTACAAACCACCGAATCGTCATTTAACCTAATGCAGCTGACGAGCTGTAAGTACGGTACCAAAAATGGCAAATTGAAATGTGTAGAAAAGCCGCGCATCAAGGTATTAGAAAGCGCGCAAATCAACACCGGTGCCAACAATAAAGACAGTCAATCCATTGCCATTATTGTAGAGCCTGCCAGCGAACGTGGTATAGGCATGCTGTCTTATAGCTACGACGACAGTGACAAAGACAATGAGACTTGGTTGTACCTGTCTGCATTAGGTAAAGTGAAACGTATTGCCGCAGGGTCTGGCGACGAAGAAACCGAACCCACCAGTATGTTTGGATCTGAAATTAGCACCGAAGACCAAGAAACCGGTAAGTTGGATGATTATACCTACACCATCTTGCAGCGCGGCCAATACAAAGGTCGCCCTGTTGCTGTGATAGAGTCGGTGCCCACCGACAAACGCTTAAAAAGTACTCGTTATAGCAAAGTGCGTACTTGGGTGGATACAGAGCGTTTTATAAGCTTAAAAATACAAATGTTTGATAAACGTGGCAACGTCATTAAACAAGTGTCGGTGTCTAACATTGAAAGGATTAACGGCATTTGGTTAGCACGCAGCATGACCTTCAAAAATTTGGTGAGTCAGCGTTTAACCAACATGAAGATCAAAGCCATCACTTTTGGGTTAGACATTGATGCTGCATTTTTAACGCAACGGGCGCTGACAGATCAGGCCTTTAGGCAGCGGCATCTACAAGCGTTACGAGCGCAAGCGCAATAATAGGGCGACCCACATGGCTAGAATACCATTGTTAAAAGCTGCAGCTTTTGTGCTTTCAGGCTTGTTACTCTCCAGTCCAAGTTATGCTGAAGGCGACCTGCTAGACGATGATTTGGATGCCGACGGGGATTTGTTTGCGAAAGACGGATTCGATGGCGACGACTTCTCTACAGACAGTATTTTAGCGGCCCAAAATGAACCCTTCCAGTTGAGTGTGGAGTACAGCCTCTCACTCAATCCAAAAGCAAGCTACCAGCGGACTAATCACACAACTGACCTTAGGTTATCTAGTGAGCGCTCGTTAGGTTTATTGGGATATGGCGAAATTGAGCTTAAGGCCATGCAGTATTGGCCCGGTGATGTGAATAAACCTGCGGCAAGTCCTTTGAGCAAGGTAGAAATTGAGACGCTTATTGTGCAATACAGTTTGGCACAAACAAGCGTTAAGTTAGGCCGTTATGTACTGAGCTGGGGCGAAGTGGAAGGCGCCGGTGTGTTAGATCTTATTAATCCCGCGCCAGACGTTACGGCAGGCGGTTCAGGCCTTAAACCCCAATGGTTGCTCAGTGGTAGTTATTATATGCCTGCCGCAGAAGTTTCTGGGTTCATTAATGTTGATCCTAGTGTGAATGAAGTTCCAAGCATCACCTTAGCGACTAAAACCAACAAAGAGTGGGGCGTTAAATATGCCGTTACGGGTAGCGGCACCGACTGGGCTTTATACCTTGGCCAATTGGTGCCCAATACGCCGGTGATCAATCTTGCCACTGGGCAAGCATCCATTAACAACTACCAACTGGTGGGTTTTAGTTGGAACAAAGCCATTGATGATGATTTAATTAAAGTGGATGTGGCGTACAAAACGGGATTGCAGCACAACCTTGGTTATACAGGGCTAGTAACAGATAAACGCTTTGACGCAGCGATCGGCCTAGAGCTCAATGATGGCGACCGGCAATGGAACATGAGCCTCACAGCCAAACATTGGTTCAACTATCAAGCAAGTTATCTAACCCCAGCAGTGTCCCCTGTTGCAAGTAATCAAACCGATTGGACGTACAATATTGGTGTGAGTGATAACTTTAAAAATGATGAATTTAGTTGGTCTGTCATGCATTTTGGCACACCCAACGGCTCGCTCAAGGCACTTACGGCTACACTGACCTGGAACCCCGCCGATCAGTGGCAAACTAGTGTAAGCTACGCCGCCATGCAGGCCAAGGCCAACACGGCCTTTGCGTTGATGGATGGTTTACAAAGGCTAACCCTAAAGGCTAAATTCAGTTACTAAAGACCCAAGGTCAAAGACAATGTCGAAATGATTGCGCTGTGGTATTTCTACGCAGGTGCTGGTTACGCCATCGCTAAGTAACTGTTGGTGGTATTCGTCACTTTGGCGCTTAAATTCTTGGGTTTCATTGCTGCCATAGGCAATCACACAGGGCGGTATGCCCTGATTGCTGTATAGGCCTGGACTTAGCGCCGTGGCACCTTCATCGGTAAGTTTTAACGGCGCGTTAACGTAGGTATTTACCAACGGCCGTAAATCATAAACCCCACTTAGCAAAATAGCACCAGCAATGGAGGTTGGTGTGAGGCCGTGCAAGTTCTGCTGCGCCGCTTGTAATACCGAAGCTGCCAAATGGCTGCCTGCAGAACTGCCAGCAATAATCACTTGATTAGCATCAAAACCTAAGTTTTGAGCCTCTTGCAGAAGCCATGCCACAGCCCTGCAACATTGAGCAATCATTCGATTGATGCTGGTTTCTGGGGCGAGTGTGTAATTCACCACGGCCAAATTTATGCCTTGTTTGATAATGGCTGGCGCCATAAAACACGATTCGTTTTTACTCAATTCCTGCCAATAACCACCGTGGATAAAAACCACAAGAGGTGCATTTTTTTGATCCGTTTGAACTGGGAAATAGTCTAAAACCTCGCCTTCATTGTGGCTGTACGCCAAATCACGTTGGCATGGCAATTGCTCAAGTGCCGTGTTGGAGTAGTTGATGTAATCATGAATATACACCATAAAGTCATCTACGCAGGAGCTGGGAGAGTATTCTTGTTCGAGTTTAGCATGGCTCATATGGCGCCATGGCATTGGGAATCGACGCCGTGCAGGTGCCTGTGGAGTGGGCGCATTAGCGAGCCTACGGGCCTTGAGTAACTTGTTAATGGGCCGATGGCAGTTGCCACAATCACCCGCCACACCCAGCACTACACGCAACTTACGAAAATCGTCATGGCCTTCGTCAATGGCTGCTTCTACGGTGTCCTGATTTATGTCGAAGCAGGTGCAGATGATGGGATGTTTCATTTTGCCAGCGCCTTAATTACATCACTTAAACCGGCCAAGCTCATGGGGTACATTTTATGGTCGATGAGTTGCTGCGTGAGGCCAATGGAATGGGTGTAGCCCCAATGCTCTTCGGGCACGGGGTTGAGCCAGGCCACTTTGTCAAAATGAGCCGTAAGACGTTGCATCCAAGCATGTCCGGGTTCCGGATTCATGTGCTCTACGCTGCCGTAGGAGCTACTAATTTCGTAGGGTGACATGGAGGCGTCACCGACAAAAATAACTTTATAGTCGCGGCCGTAGGTATGAATAATGTCGTATAAAGAGGTGCGCTCACTTTGCCGGCGCAGGTTGTTGCGCCATAAGCTTTCGTACACAAAGTTGTGAAAGTAAAAGTGCTCTAAGTGCTTGAATTCGCTACGACATGCGGCAAATAGGTCTTCACACACTTGAATGTAAGGGTCCATAGAGCCACCCACGTCTAGCATCAATAACACTTTCACTGCATTGTGGCGTTCGGGCACCAGTTTAAGGTCGAGCATACCGGCGTTTTTGGCGGTGGCACTAATGGTGTGGTCTAAATCGAGCTCTTCCGCCGCGCCCGTGCGAGCAAATTGGCGTAACTTGCGTAACGCGACTTTAATGTTGCGAGTGCCTAACTGAGCACTGTCGTCTAGGTCTTTAAACTGACGTTTCTCCCACACCTTAGCTGCACTTTTATTGCGGCTTTCGCCGCCCACACGAATACCCTCTGGGTGATAACCACTGTGACCAAAGGGCGAGGTGCCACCGGTACCTATCCACTTGCTGCCGCCTTGGTGGCGCTTTTCCTGTTCTGCTAAACGTTCTTTAAAAGCGTCTAGCAATTCTTCTAAGCCGCCCAAGGACTTAATTTTGGCTTTTTCTTCATCGCTGAGCTGCTTCATAAATTCTGAGCGCAGCCATTCCTCTGGAATCAGGGCGTTAAGCACATCTTCTAGGCTTTCGAGTTGCTTAAAATAAGCCCCAAATACGCGGTCAAACTTGTCGAAATTGGCTTCATCTTTAACCAGGCAAGTGCGCGCCAAGTGATAAAAATCATCCATGTCTGCAAACGCCAGATGCGCTTTTAATGCTTCAAGCAGCACCAAGTACTCTTTGATAGAGACAGGGATTTCGGCACGTTTTAGGGTGTAAAAAAAGTTTACCAGCATAAGCTTTAACGCTGCTCTCTACGTGACATAAACGCTAAGCGTTCGAGCAATTGCACGTCTTGTTCGTTTTTCAACAAGGCGCCATATAAGGGCGGAATCGCCTTGGTTTGGTCACGGTTGGCCAACAGGTCTTCTGGAATCTCATCGGCCATTAAGAGTTTAAGCCAGTCGATTAGCTCAGAGGTAGAGGGCTTTTTCTTAAGCCCTGGTATATCACGCACGTCAAAGAACATTTGCATGGCTTCGGCGACTAAGGCCTGACTGATGTCTGGGTAATGTACACCGACAATGGCCTTCATGGTGGTCTTGTCTGGGAAATTAATATAGTGGAAAAAACAGCGTCGCAAAAATGCATCTGGCAGCTCTTTTTCGTTATTACTGGTAATGATCACTACCGGACGGTGTTTAGCTTGAACGCGCTCGCCGGTTTCGTAGACGTGAAATTCCATCTTATCCAGCTCAACTAGCAAGTCGTTAGGGAACTCGATATCGGCCTTGTCGATTTCATCAATCAGCAATACAACACGTTCGTCGGCGTCAAATGCCTGCCATAGCTTGCCTTTTTTAATGTAGTTGCCTACATCATGCACTTTGTCATTGCCCAATTGAGAATCGCGTAGCCGAGAAACGGCATCGTATTCATACAAGCCCTGCTGGGCTTTAGTGGTCGATTTTACGTGCCACTGCATCAACGGCATACCTAAAGCAGATGCCACTTCTTCTGCTAACAAAGTCTTACCAGTACCCGGCTCACCTTTTATAAGTAGGGGTCGTTGTAGCGTGACGGCGGCATTAACGGCCATTTGAAGGTCTTTGGTGGCGACGTAATTATCAGTACCGGTGAAACTCATGATCTATACTCTTACATTTGCTAATACATCTATTTTGGCACGAATTTGTCACCTTAGCAGCAAGACTTACAAGTCATTAGCCTAAGCGTCTCCCACTTACTCTGACCTAGTCGGCGTTAGCTGGTATAATTGGGGCATGAATACATCCATCCCGCCAGAAACCAGCGCCCAAGTTTTCCCGTTGGAAACAGCCCACTCACCTGTGCTCAATAAACTGCCGGGTGAACTACGCAATTTTACCTTCTTGTTGCAAGAAAACTTTTCTATGATGGCACTAACCTCGGCCTTAGACGCTTTGCGTACGGCTAATTTGCTGAGCGAAGGTGAGCTGTACACGTTTCGGTTAGTGAGTTTAGACGGCGCTGCCGTATGCAGCGACTTAGGTTTTGCGGCCATGGCCGACCAATCATTAGACGAACTTAATATTGATCATGTCGACGCGTTTGTCGTGTGTGGTGGATTACGCGTAGAGCTACAAACACCACCTGCGCTGGTGCGGTTTTTACGCCAGTCTGGCATCCGTAAAAAAGCCCTAGGTTCGTTGTGGAACGGTGTGTTTGCCTTAGCCCATGCGGGTGTTTTAGAGGGCAAAGTGTGTGCTGTGCACCGAGAAAACCGAGCAAGCTTTCGCGAACGCTTTACCCACATCGACCTCAAAGACAAAGCCTACGTTATTGATGACCTTTGTTTTAGCTGTGCAGGTGGTAATAGCGCGTTAGACATGATGTTGGAGCTAATGCTAGCCGCCCGAGGAAAACCCTTTGTGCGTGGTATTTGCGATATCCTTACCTGTGACCGGATTAACGACACAGGCGAGCCGGCTTTTCTCAGCGACCAAGCTGACGCACACCTGCCACAAAACCTAAAAGACATTATTGGCCTGATGGAAAACAACATGGAAGAAATGTTGACGGCCGAAGAAATAGCCTCCTTAGTAGGTATTACTCGGCGTCAAATTGAGCGCCAGTTCCAACGCTATTTAGGCAGTACGCCCACCCGCTATTACTTGGAGCTACGGCTCAAACGAGCGCACCAGTTACTCACTCAAACCAAGCTCAGCATGAGTGATATTTCCTTGGCCTGTGGCTTTGTTTCTTACCCACATTTTAGCAAGTGCTATCGCCAGTATTTTGATGTCACACCCTCTTATACCCGCAAACAAACATAGCTGGCTCAGCCCGATTACCATCATGCCTGGGCCCTTGCCATAACAAGAGCAAAGCTAAGCTGCCCTTGGTAGCTAACACTAGGCAGTAGATCAGCACCGGCAATTGCAATGAACCTAGGTGAGGGCGCAGGTAGTTAAACAAGCCTGCTGCTAATCCAAGCCTCACAACAAACACCATGCTGGTCGTGGCGGAAACTAGAGGGGCGAACAATAGATTTAGCAGATGGGTGCTCATCAACAAATGTCCCACCAAAAAGCTCACTAAGCCGTGTATAAAAAACACTGTGCCATGTTTTAATAACGCCATATCGCCCAGCCAAGCAAATACAAGAGCGCCGTATATCCATGGACTGTCGCCAGGGGAAGCTAAATAAAACAAGGCCAATAAGGGCATGAGTAAGGGCTTACTTGCTAGCCTAAGGCGCTTAGAATTGTCAGCGTAGCAGCTGTGTAAAATAGCAATCAACAAGTACACCAATGCGGTGCTAAAGCTGAGGAGGCTTATTTATCAGCCCATAAGCTGGTGGAGGTTATGGATACCCCAGTCGGTCATTTCTGGCCATGGATGCTGGGCTAGGGTATTAATATGCACGGTGGCCACCTTGGCGGCTTTACCGGCTTGCAAATCAAACAGGTAGTCGCCTACCATAACGCTATCACAGGCATCTGCACCCCATTGCTGCAACAGCAATTCAATGCCAGCGGGGTGAGGTTTTGGGGTACAGGAATCACGGTCCAAAATATCGCGGGTTTTAAAAAAACCATCGAGGTGGCAGGCTTTTAGCGTTTCTAGCGCCACGGGCATCACATTGCGCGTTAATATGCCAAGGTTTACACCTTCTGCTTGCAGGTGCTCCAGTAACTCATATACGCCTGGCATAGGTTTGGCTAAGCTGGCAAAGTGGTATTCCATGGCATTGATCTTGTCCCACAAGGGCGCAGCCTGCTCCGGCGGCATCGCTTGTACAGTTTCCAAAATTGCGGCGTCTGGGGCTAGGCCAAGCTCGCTGCGCATCATGGCAAAATCATGCACACCTATGGTGAGGGTGCCATCCATGTCGAAAATCCAGTGTTGGCTGGCTAAGATGTTTTTCTGTGGTTGGGAAAGGGCATTATTCATAAGCGCTATTTAACTAATTTTAAAGGAAATAGGCTAGTTTTAGTTTCCATTGTTTAGCCTGATGTAGCCCTGTGGTAAAATTCAGCCTTCATTTTTGGAGGAAAACCAATGGGCGCACAAGTTGCCGTTATCATGGGGTCTAAGAGCGACTGGCCATGCATGCAAGAAGCCACGCAAATTATGGATCGTTTGGGTGTAAGTTACGAAGTAGAAGTGGTTTCTGCACACCGTACCCCAGACAAACTCATGGCGTTTTCTTCTCAAGCCGCAGAGCGTGGTATTCAAGTGATCATTGCGGGTGCCGGTGGCGCTGCTCATCTACCTGGCATGGTGGCCTCTAAAACCCGCTTGCCTGTGCTCGGCGTGCCAGTACAAAGCAAAGCCTTGAGCGGCGTAGATAGCCTTTATTCCATTGTGCAAATGCCTCGTGGCGTGGCTGTGGGAAGCATGGCTATAGGTGGCGCTGGTGCCTTTAACGCGGGTCTTTTGGCAAGCCAAATACTCGCCAACCAAGACCCAGACTTAGCGCAACGTATCGAAGAATTCCGCACTGAGCAGACACAAACCATACTCGATAACCCCGACCCAAGGGAAGGTTAATACAAACGTTATGAAACCAGCTATGAAACGCGTATGGGTATTAGGCGCAGGTCAATTAGGCGCTATGCTTAAACATGCAGCCCAACCTTTGGGGGTTGATTTACGCCCCGTAGATATTGAAGTAGATGCTAACTTGCCGTTGCAAGATGACGATGTGATTACCGCGGAACGCGAACAGTGGCCGTCTACCAAAGCCACAGATCAGCTGGCAGCCCACCCTAATTTTGTTAACCAAGACGTATTTGGACTAGTGGCCGACCGCGTTACTCAAAAGCGACTATTAGACCGTTTGAATTTGGCTACGGCGACATGGCAGCTGGTGGAAACTAGTGACACGGCAGCGAGCCTCCATAGTCAATACGGTGAACGAGTATTGCTCAAACAGCGCAGCGGTGGTTTTGATGGCCGTGGCCAGCATTGGTTGGTTGAAGGTCAAGACAGTGCTATTCCAGAAGGCTGGCACACCAAGGTGATTGCCGAGCAAGCCATTGGTTTTGACGAAGAAGTCTCAGTTGTGGGCGTGCGTAACCGCGCGGGCGAGTGCCATTACTACCCATTGGCATTAAACCGCCATCAAGACGGCATACTTACTGTTACCTTAGCGCCGTTAGCGCGCCTGCAGAGCCTGCAAAATGAAGCGGAAACCATGCTAGGAAAGGTCATGGGTGAGCTTGATTATGTGGGTGTAATGGCCATGGAGCTATTCCGTGTTGGTGAGCGCTTACTTATTAATGAGCTTGCGCCACGTGTACATAACAGCGGCCACTGGACTCAAGCTGGGGCTAGCATTAGCCAGTTTGAATACCATGTACGCGCCACGGCAGACTTGCCCCTTGCGCCTGCGGTGATTAAGCATAATAGTGTGATGATTAACCTGATTGGTGTTGATTACAACCTGGACTGGCTAGCGCTGCCAGGTGCCGAAGTATTCTGGTACGGCAAAGAAGTCAGGCCCGTACGCAAAGTGGGCCACATCAACTTTTGTATGGCCGACAAGGCGCAGTTAATTACTTCCTTAAGGCAGCTGCAAGCCACGTTAACCGACTGGTACCAACCCGCGTTAGATTGGGCTATAAACGAATTAGAGCGGTAACTATATGCGTGTTATTGATGGGCCAACAACAGCAACATTGCTACCTTATCCGGCGCTCATCAATGCCTTAGATGAGGCCTTTGCCAAAGGCGATGCCGCCGCCACGGCGCCCCACAGATTACATTATTCTGTGCCCGAACCTGCCAGCGAAGACCAGCCAAACCAAGCCGACCGTACCTTGCTGATCATGCCGTCTTGGGCGCAAGATGCGGGTGTCGTAGTCAAGCTGGTTAATGTGGTGCCAAGTAATTCGGCCCGTAGCTTAGCGGCTATACAGGCTCAAGTGCTGGTGGCAGATGCCCAAACTGGCTCTTGGTCTACCTTGATTGATGGCGCCACCCTCACCGCTAGAAGAACCGCAGCAGCCTCTGCTCTGGCCGCGCGTTACTTAGCCCCTGTAGATGCTCAGACCTTGCTTGTAGTCGGCACGGGCCGCTTATCCTTAGAGCTCGTACAGGCTCATATGAGCGTGCGACCTTCTATAAATCGGGTATTAATTTGGGGACGAGACCCCGCTAAAGCGGCTGCCATTGCGAGTGAAGTTGAAGGCGCAAAGGCCGTTAGTGACCTGCAGCAAGCCTGTAGCCAAGCCGATGTTATAAGCTGTTGTACCCTGTCTAATCAGGCGCTGGTAAAGGGTGCTTGGGTCAAAGCCAACACTCATATCGATCTGGTGGGAGCTTACCGACCCGACTTGAGGGAAACGGATGGCGCTTTAGTGGCAAAGAGTCAGGTGTTTGTAGACACCTATGCCGGAGCCAATGGCGAAGCCGGTGATTTACTACAGGCGGTGCAAGAGGGACATTTTGACATGGCCAATATACGGGCAGACTTACATCAGTTGAGCCAGCAGGGCTACGTTAGGCCGGACAATAGCATTAGCTTGTTTAAGTCCGTCGGTGCCTCCATCGAGGATTTTGTTGCGGCACGTATGGTAGCCAGCGCCGCCTAATGAGAAACTAAATTATGAATAAGCGGCTCTATAAAACCGACAAATATGGCATTCGTAACTACAGCATATTAGCCTTAGGGGCTGCCGGTGTTGGCTTGCTTTACAGCGTCATAGCCATGTTGGCGTTGGTCTTACTACATTTTGAAAATGGCGCATCAAACAGTAATATTAACAGTTATGTCGATGCCTTTTGGACCTTGCAAATGAGCGCTAGCACCATTGGTTTTGGCGATCACTACCCCGTCACCATCGGTGGCCGCACTGTAGTGGCTCTCATGTTTTATGTGGGTGTGGGTCTGGTTGGATTTATCGGCGCGCTTATTGCCGAACGCATGCTCGGCTTTGCCGATACCAATGTAAAAAACCGTGAGCTGCGCCACCAAAATACCGAAATACTGGCGCACAATAAGCAGCTGGAAGAAAAAATCGATCAGCTGTTGGTTAGGGTTGAGCAGGCGCTGGATAAATAACAAGGTTAATCTTTATTGATCTGTTTCTTAAGCTTAGTAAAAAGCACTAACTCAAATACTGCGGCCACCAATAACCACGACCAAATCCCTGTTTTAAAATCCACTAATAAGCTTAGGCCTAGGCAGATAATAATGATAAGTATGTGGGTGTAAGACTTACTGCTTTTCATAAAAATTCCGTTAGTTATCTGTTGAGTTGGATGGCGTAATACAATAAATTATAGCTAATTAGAGCCATTAGTAACTAGGCAATTCATGTAATGCCCAAATATCTGCCACACATGCAGCACAAAGACGTGATTTCCATGGGTATGTCATCACTAGATAGCCGCAGCTGGATAGAGCCGGATCAAGACTATCCCCGCTACCTAGATCATAAATTGGCATTATATAAGCAAGGCCAGAAGCACATTTTCGACTCAGTGCCATCGTCATACGAGGCGCAAGTCGAATTGGCCTCTGAGCTAAGACGTCATTTATTAGAAAATCACAGCGCGTTATATTGTCCATTGGCCGATGGGCTGTGTTATTTGCCAGACGGCATAGAGCTGCCTGCATCCACCAAGCAACCCCTATGGAATGCATCACTGTGGGTAGCAGATGATGTGTTAATTATGCAGAAATTGAATAATGAATACTGCCTTACGGCAGCGAGCTTATGCAGCCCAAGTAACTGGCATTTGGCAGAGAAAATAGGCCAGCCCATGGCGAGGATTCACGACCCAGTACCTACGCTGCATGAAAAACTGACACCCAAAATAGACCGGTTTTTTGATCATCTCAGCGTAGAAAATTCGATCCAGCGGTTTAATTGGTCATTGCAAGCTAGTAATGAATTAGACCAGTTTCCAGAAGATAAGCAGATTTACCCTGCAAATACGCCCTTATACTATCGTTGTGAACGACAAACCTTAACCCGCCTGCCACAAACTAATGCCATCGCCTTCACCATAAGGGTGTATATCTATCCTATGATCGCCTTGGCACAAGTGCCCCACGCCTTAACACAGCTAAAGGCTGGCATAGATGCTATGCCACCTTGCGTAAAGGGTTACAAAGACATCATCTATTTTGCGCCGGCATTGCAAAAGTATTTTAGTGATTTGAGCTCATTAAAAGGCTAATGCCACAGGCGGTAAGTAAGCCCCGAATTAGTCAATAACAGCAGAGGCCTCAATTTCAACCAAGGCTTGGTCTTCAATTAGGTCAGCCACTTGCACCATCGTCATAGCAGGGAAGTGGCGGCCTATTACTTTGCGATAGACTTGGCCAAGTGCCTCTTGCTGTTGCAGGTAAACTTGCTTGTCCACCACATACCAGGTTAAACGTACTAGGTGTTTGGGTTTGGCATTGGCTTGGGCTAACACCTCAACAATGTTGGTTAATGCTTGCTCGCATTGGCCTACAAAGTCGTGGGTTTCAAATACCTGGTTGGCATTCCAGCCGATTTGACCGCCAACAAAAATTTGTTGGCCTTGAGCCATAACGCCATTGGCGTAACCCTTTGCAGCTTTCCAATGGGGTGGGTTGAGTAAGTTCATGTTATATCCTTAAGAATGGGTATGGGTCAGCGTGTTGAATTGGGCGTGTTGAGACCAAGGCGTGGGCCGACCACTTTGTTGATCTACCAGTACTACAGTTGTTTCATTGGTGAGGCGAATCTGCGCTTCACATAAGACGGTAATCTGTAATAACAAACTGCTGCTTCCGAGCTTGGCTATCTTTAGTTGAAAAATTAAATGATCACCTAAATGACTGGGTGCATGGAACTTAGTTTCGGTTAATACCGTAGGTACACTAAGACCAAGTTGTAGGTGCATTTGGTTAAACGACACGCCGATTTCTTGATCAAACCAAGTTTCCACACAGGCATTAACCATTTCAAAGTAGCGCGGGTAAAAGACTATGCCAGCCGGGTCGCAGTGCTGGAATAAAACGGGGTGTTGGAATTCGAATAGTGTCATGGTTATATGCCTAAATATCGGTCTTTTAGATCATCGGTGAGGGCGTTTGGTGGCCCTTTCCAAACTGTAGTGCCGCGTTCGAGTAATACGCATTCATCAGTAATCTGCACCATTGGCATAGTTGCCCATGGCTTCATGCAGGCTGTCGTTTTGCCACGCAACGTTGAAATAGTTTTTGTGACAACCCTTGCGGCCATCGTCTTCAATAACGACCTCTAAATCAGCGTTATTGGCATTGTTGATTGCGAGCATGAAACCGTCGCGCACATCGACGCCTAGGCCGGATCCGCCACCAGACAAGGTGGTAATTATCCCCACTTTAACGGTATCAGCTTGAACTTGGGGCGCCAAGCACAAGGCCGCGCCTAACAGGCTAGTTATTATTATTTTTTCATGGCGAAATTTTCTCTCTTGGTTTTATTTTAAGACCTGTGGTCACAAAATTGACTACAGGTTTTTCAGTTTGAAACGTTGGATTTTTCCGGTTTCAGTTTTGGGTAATGCATCAATAAAATGGACTAACCGAGGATACTTATAGGGAGCAATGGTGTTTTTAACATAGTTTTGCAGCGTGGTGATCATTTCATTAGAAGCTGTGTAGCTATTGTTGAGTACCACGTAGGCATCTACAAGTTGTCCTCGTTGCTTGTCTGGGGTGCCAATGACGGCACATTCAGACACCGCTTCATGGCCTAGTAAGCAGGCCTCCACTTCGGGGCCAGCGATGTTATATCCAGATGATAAAATCATATCGTCAGTGCGGGCTGCAAAATGAAAATAGCCTTCCTCATCTTGATAAAACGCATCGCCCGTCAGGTTCCAGCCGTCCACTACATAGTTGGTTTGACGTGCGTCATTGAGATAACGGCAGCCCGTAGGACCACGCACGGCCAGTTTGCCCACTTCGCCCCTTGCCATTTCTTGCATTTGCTCGTCGACGACCTTGGCTTGGTAGCCGGTAATGGGTTTTCCAGTGCAAGCCGGGCGAGCGTCATCGATACGGTTTGACATAAAAATGTGTAACATTTCCGTAGCACCAATGCCGTCGAGCATGGTTTTGCCAGTTTTTGCTTGCCAATCGTTAAACACCGGCGCGGGTAACGTTTCCCCGGCCGATACGGCAATACGTAAACTGGATAAATCGGCACCTTCGTCCATGGCGTTTAGCATCACGCGGTAAGCCGTAGGTGAGGTAAAACATATGGTCGCCTTATAGGTTTCTATAATGTTGATCATCTCTGGTGGCGAGGCTGTTTCTAACAAGGTGGCTGCAGCACCAAAACGCAGTGGGAAAATGGCTAAACCACCCAAACCAAAGGTAAATGCCAGTGGTGGCGAACCCACAAATACATCATCTGGTGTGACTTGGAGAACTTCTCGGGCGTAGCCATCGGCGATAATAAGTAAGTCACGATGAAAGTGCATGGTGGCTTTAGGCTTGCCAGTGGTGCCCGAGGTAAAGCCCAATAAGGCCACATCATCTGCACTGGTGGCCACCGCTTCAAAGCGTACAGGTTTATTGAGCGCTACGCGGTCCAGTTCGGCATCGAAATTGGCCGTACCATCAAAACCAACCACCTGTTGCAGGGTGTTGCTGTTTTTGGCGCAGGCAATCATTTCGTCCATTAAACGCGTGTCACACAGGGCTAGCTTAATCTCCGCTAGTTCAACTATTTGGCTCAGTTCACCGGCCCTGAGCATAGGCATGGTATTGACAACCACAGCGCCAGCTTTGGTGGCCGCTAGCCAACAGGCGACTAAAGCAGGATTGTTGGCAGCCCGAATTAATACCCGATTGCCAGGCTTAACGCCATAGTCTTCTACCAAGGCGTGGGCTAGGCGATTGCTCCAGTCTGCCAGTTCTTTATAGGTGCGCATGCGCCCATTGCCGATTAAGGCTGTGTGATCGCCAAAACCTCGTTCTACCATATGGTCGGTGAGTTCTACGGCAACGTTGAGTCGTTTAGGGTAGGCGTATTGGCTTGCATTAAGCTCTGGCCATTGATTGTGGGGCGGCAGATTATCACGGCAAAAGGTATCTACATGGCTAGAATAGAGTAATGTCATGCCTGTGCTCCTGCTTGTAATTGTTTGGCGATAATGATCTTTTGTACGTCGGTGGCGCCTTCATAAATTCTTAAGGCTCTAATTTCTCGGTATAAACTTTCCACCGTTGAACCACTCCTAACGCCTTCTGCACCATGGATTTGTACTGCTTGATCGATCACCTGTTGGGCCATCTCTGTGGCATACAGTTTGGCCATTGCAGCCTCTTTGGACACTCTGCTCACGCCTTGGTCTTTGGTCCAAGCAGCGCGATAGACCAACAGTGCTGCCGCATCAATCTGCGTGGCCATGTCGGCTAAATGACCTTGCACCATTTGCAAATCGTTGAGTGGCGCGCCAAACAAATGTCGGTTTTGGCTACGTTCTAACGCTTCGTGCAAGGCTCGGCGTGCCATGCCTAAGGCTGCGGCACCTACGCTTGAACGGAAAATATCGAGCACCGACATGGCCACCTTAAAACCGTCGCCGGCTTTGCCAAGCAACTGGCTTGTATGCACCGTTACATCGTTAAATGAAAGCTTGGCTAGGGGGTGGGGGGCAATGGTATGTAAGCGTTCGACCACGCTTAGGCCCGCGCTATCCGCAGGTACCAAAAATGCCGATAACCCTTTGGCGCCAGCGGCCTCGCCAGTGCGGGCAAATACGCAATACAGGTCGGCGATGCCCCCATTAGAAATCCATTTTTTTTCGCCATTTAGTACGTAACTATCGCCATCGAAAGTGGCGCTTAACTCAATGTTTGCCACATCTGAGCCTGATTGAGGCTCCGTTAGAGCAAAACCTGCAAGGGCTTCGCCGGCACGGGTTTTGTGTAGCCACTGCTGTTGTTCAGCGGTACCAAATAGGCTAATCGCACCAGTGCCAAGGCCTTGCATGGCAAAGGCAAAATCGGCCAATGCATCATGGCGGGCTAAGGTTTCGCGAATGAGGCATAAACTGCGCACATCCAGTGCCTGGGCCGTAGTTAACTCAGGGTCTATAGCGCTGTGCTTAAGCCAGCCTCCCGATCCCAACATCTGCACTAAGTTAATGCATGCCTGATCAATATCAGTATGATCAACGGGTAGGTGTGCCTCACACCATTGCTCTAAATGCGCCGAGAGTTGCCGATGATGGTCGTCAAAAAAGGGCCAGTTAAGAAAACTAGTATCGCGTTGCATCATTAATCACCCTCAAAACAAGGTTGTTGTTTATTGATAAAGGCTTGGTAAGCACGGCCGAAATCTTGTGTTTGCATACACAGAGCTTGGGCTTGCGCTTCGGCTTCAATGGCCTGTTCTGGCGCCATGTTCCATTCGTGGTTGAGTTGTGTCTTGGTCATCATATGGCCAAAACTTGGGCCCCGTGCAATTTGAGAGGCCATCTTATTGGCCGTTGCTTCAAGCTCGTTGGGTTCAACAATGCGGTTATAAAAACCCCAGCGTTCGCCTTCTTCGGCACTCATGCTGCGGCCAGTGTAGAGCAGGTCTGCCGCTCTGGATTGGCCAATGATTCGTGGTAATAGGGCGCAAGCACCCATGTCGCAGCCACCCAACCCCACTCGCGTAAAAAGAAAGGCGGTTTTCGCTTGAGGTGTGACGATACGTAAATCGCTGGCCATTGCAAGGATCGCCCCGGCACCCACGGCAACACCGTCTACCGCTGCAATAATGGGTTTGCCACAGGTGAGCATAGACTTAACTAAGTCGCCGGTCAGACGGGTGAATTGAAACAGGCCTTTGGTATCCTTGTCTAATAGAGGCCCAATAATGTCATGCACATCACCACCAGAACAAAAATTGCCTCCGTTGGGTAAGATAACAATGGTTTTGATGGTGTCTTGTTGAGCCACGTAATGAAATAGGTTTTTTAATTCAGCATAGCTTTCAAAGGTTAGTGGGTTCTTTCGTTCTGGTCGATTGAGGCGGATGGTGCCGATGCCTGCTACACATTGCCAGTCGAAATGGCTGGCGCTGAAGTGGTCTAATGCGCTCATTATGAGGATACCTCAAGTTCTGTAAGTTGTTCTAGCAAGGCCATTAGCGTGTCTGACTGCTCCACATTTAACGGTTGCATAATATCGTCGATCCATTCGGCGTGGAGCTTTGCCAAATGTTGAAATTCTGTGTGGCCACTGGGGCTAAGGCAGACCGTTTGAGCGCGGCGGTCTTGTGAGTCTTGGGTGCGTTCAACTAGGCCATCTTCTGCGAGTCGATTAACAATGCCGGTGACGTTGCCATTAGAGACCATCAAGAATTCCGACAGCTCAGTCATACGTAGGCCTGCAGGGTGATGGTCTAAGGCCGCCATCACATCAAATCGTGGCAAGGTAGTGCCACACTCTCGCTTTAGCCGTTCGCGTAATACGGCTTCAATGTTGCCGCTGGTTTTGAGCAGTTTTAGCCACACGCGTAAGTGCTGGCGGGTATTGGCCGCATAGTGATTATGCATTTATGGCGCTCCTCCATCGAGTGTCAGTGTGTGGCCATTGCAGGCCGACGTTTGGCACATAAACACCACGGCAGAAGCGACCTCTTCGGGAGTAGTAAAGCGGCTTATGGGGTTGCCTTGAAGTAGTTGTTGTTCGGCGTTTTGACGGCTGATTGAAGTGGCCTGCATGATTTGCTCGATGCTGCGTTGTAATAGTGGCGTGTCGGTAAAGCCTGGGCATACTGCGTTAGTGGTAATGTTTTTTGGGCCTAATTCAATGGCTAAAGATTTTACCAAACCAATGACACCGTGCTTGGCAGCGCTATAGGCGGCGGCATACTTATAGCCGCGCAAACCAGCGGTAGAAGACACCGCAATTAAACGTCCACAACCTTGTTCTAACAGATCAGGTAAAACGGCTTGGAATGTATTAAAACAACCGTCAAGGTTAACCCCCATGGCCTGTTGCCAATCCTGTTGCGACAGCTTTCTAAAGGGGCGAGCTTCGGCACTGCCAGCATTAGCAATGGCGATTGAAAAAGGCCCAAAGGTTAAGCGTGCTTGCTCTAAGGCAGCGTCCAATGAAGCTCTATCACTCACGTCACAGGTGACATACTGGGCGTTGGTGAAGCTGGCGGCCAGTTGTTTCAGCGGCGCTTCATTACGGCCACATAAGGTTAAGCGGCAACCTTGTGCGTCCAACTGTTGAGCGATGGCAAGGCCTACGCCCGAGCCTGCCCCTGTGACTAGGGCGTGTTGGTTTGTTAAATTCATACTATACCTTGCCTATTTCTGAACTGGCTTGTAACGCTTTTTGAGCTTCTATCTGAGCTAAGCGATGTAACTGATCTTTGCCGGGACCATAGGGTAATGGCCACTGTTGTTGCTCGTCACCGAGCTGTGCGGCGGCATGATGGGTCCAATAGGGGTTGGCCAAATGAGGCCGCGCTAAACACACTAAATCGGCTCGGCCTGCCATAAGAATAGAGTTGGCATGGTCGGCTTCAAAAATATTACCGACGGTCATGGTGGGGATGTTCGCTTCATGACGAATTTGATCGGCAAAGGGCGTCTGATACATACGCCCATACACAGGTTGGGCTTGAGTGCTGGTTTGGCCACTAGACACGTCGATGATGTCCGCTCCGGCTTGTTTAAAGGCTTGGGCTACGGCCACCGCTTGAGTGGGGTCCATGCCTTCCACACCTACCCAATCGTGGGCTGAAATACGCACGGACATTGGCATGTCTGCCGGTAACACGCCTCGAATTGCAGCAAATACACGCAAAGGAAACCGCAGGCGGTTTTCCAAGCTGCCACCATATTGATCTTCTCGCTTGTTGGTTAAAGGCGTAATGAACGAAGACAGCAAATAGCCATGGGCACAGTGTAATTCAACCATGTCGAAACCCGCCTCAAGGCCCATTTTGGCGGCGCGAACGAAGTCATTTGTGACCTCAATCATCATAGCTTCAGTCATGGCTAAGGGAACTTGATTAGCGGCAGACCATGCCACGGGCGAAGCGGCTTTGAGGGGCCAGTTGCCTTTTGTTAGGGGCGCGTCCATAGTCTCCCAGCCTCGTTGGGTAGAACCTTTAGGGCCAGCATGGCCTAATTGCAGGCAAATTTTGGCGCTGCTTTCTTGATGTACGAAATCGGTGACTTTACTCCACGCAATCACATGTTCTGGCGCATAAAGCCCAGGGCAGCCTTCAGTAATGCGGCCATCGGCGCTAGTACAGGTCATTTCCACATAAACCAAACCCGCGCCGCCTTTGGCTAAGCTGCCATAATGCACTAAGTGCCAGTCTGTGGGGCAGCCATTGTGGGCTTTATATTGCGCCATGGGTGACACTACAATGCGGTTGCTAAGGTTAAGCCCGCGCACCCGGTATGGCGTGAACATAGGGCTGCGTTGACTGCCCGTGTTGTTACCCTGTTTCTGGAACCATTGCTCGGCTTCGGCTAACCATTGGGGGTCACGCAAGCGTAGGTTTTCGTGGCTGATGCGCTGTGATCGAGTGAGTAATGCATAGCTAAACTGCATGGGATCCAAGTCTAAATAACGCTCGACCTGTTCGAACCATTCCATCGAGTTACGAGCAGCCGACTGTAAACGAAGTACCTCTAAACGACGGTCATTTTCGTACTTGGTGAATGCATTGGGTAGGTCTGCTTCTTGGTCTATATAGTCTGCTAAGGCAATGGCACTGTCGAACGCAAGACGACTGCCGGAACCGATGGAAAAGTGAGCTGTTGCGGCCGCATCTCCCATCAATACTAGGTTTTTGTGTGACCAGCGATTACACAACACACGTGGGAAGTTGATCCATGCAGAACCACGAATGTGGTTGGCATTAGTCATCAGGTCGTGGCCACCTAAATGGTCCTTAAAGATCTCTTCGCAAATGGCGATGGACTCTTTTTGAGTCAAACCGGCAAAACCAAAAGCTTCAAACGTGGTTTTGCTACACTCTACAATAAAGGTGGCGGTGTCGTCGCTAAATTGGTAAGCATGGGCCCAGACCCAGCCATGTTTGGTTTTTTCAAAAATAAAGGTAAATGCGTCGTCAAACTTTTGATGTGTGCCAAGCCAAATAAAATGGCATAAACGTTCATCTATTTGAGGCTCAAACACCGTCGCAAATTGAACCCGCGCTTTAGACCGTAAACCGTCAGACGCAACCACTAGATCGTACTCGGCCATGTACTCTTCGTAATCGGCGGCTTCGGTTTCAAAGCGCAACTCAACACCTAGCTCCAGCGCTCGGTGTTGCAATATTTGTAATAACTTCATGCGTCCAATGCCACAAAATCCATGCCCACTGGACACATTGCGAGTGCCGTCTTTAACCACGGCTACATCGTCCCAATAGGCAAATTCATCACGAATGGCACGCGCACTAATAGGGTCGTTGTGGTCAACATTAGCTAGTGCTTCGTCGGATAACACCACACCCCAGCCAAAGGTATCGTCTGGCCGGTTTCTTTCGATTAACAAAATTTGGTGGCTGGGGTCGCGCAATTTCATGCTAATGGCAAAATAAAGCCCTGCCGGGCCGCCACCTATACAAGCTATCTTCATGATCGTGTGCTCTGGTGTTAAGGTCTAAATATTTACTTTAAGCTTAAACTAATATAGTTTATGCTTAAAGTAAATGCTTGAGCCATTTTAATTCACCCGTATCAGAACAAGAGGGTCGAACAACGATGAACTGGGATGATGCTTATGCCAACGCGCCGTATATTGAAAACGCTGAAACCTATCCGCCTGCGTGGGCACACAAAGAGGAGGCTTTTGGTAGGCATTCTACAAGAGTAATTGGCGCAGTATTACAGCGGTTTGTTCGCGCTGGATGGCCAAGAGTTAGACATTAGCGTATTTGAGGGCAGGTTTTCGTCCAGCAATTTGTGCGCGGTCTCGATGCCTGCCACAGGTAGCCCTTGTGGGTCGAGCTTACCGATTTGTACCAATACCGATGCTTGGTCCCAGTAAATGTGCTCGTGATACAGCTTATCACCACGAAAACAAACGATGGCGACCAAAGGTATCTCTACTCTTTTGCCTGTAGGTGCAATGCCTGGAAGCATCCAGTCTATTTCACAGGTGTGAGTGAAACAAAAAAGCAATTCGTCGACAATGCGGTCGGTTCCGATGGTCCTAGAAATGGGAATTAAATTGGTATCCTCAGGATTTGCATCAACAAAGTGGTATTTATAGAATCGTTTGAGGTGGTTGTGGCCAACGCCGCCGGTCATGGTGGGGATGTGATTCACATATGGTTGCGCCACCATGGTAGCCATTGTGGCGTCAACGTCACGGGTAGCAAATTCATGTAAGCAATGGGTATCCCACAATTGACTTAGGTCATATAGAGGACCCATTTCTCGCCGTAGCAAGGAGATGCTTCTGGTGTAGGCTATTTGAGCCGAAGGTTTGTGGTAGCTATCTCGCTCGGGGGTAGCAAAGGCATGATTGACGCCTGGGTATTGGTATATCTCCAGTGCAGAATTTCCAGCACAAGCCTCGCTGATCGCTTTAACAGCTGTAGCTGGTGCAAACTGGTCTAGTTCCGCAAAGTGCATGGCCATCGGGCAGGTGATGTGATCTACCTCATCCAAGTGCTCGTCAATACCGACTCCGTAGTAGGAAATGGCACAATCTATATCCGTTCGGGCAGCTGTCAAAAAGGCCAACTTGCCACCTAAACAATAGCCCAATGTACCCACCTTACCTACTTGTTGGGGCAGCGTTTTGAGGTGGTTAATAGTGTCTTGAACGTCCTTGATGCTTTGGTCAACATCGAACTTCTGATAGTAACCAAATGCGGTTTGAAAATCTTGTTCGCCATAGCCTAAGTCTAGTCCGGGCTGTAAGCGCCAAAATAAGTCGGGCACAATTACCGTATAGCCTTCCTCGGCAAAGTAGTCGGCCATATCTCGCATATAGGCATTTATTCCAAAAATCTCTTGCAATAATACCAAGCCTGGCCCCTTACCCGACTCAGGCACAGATAGGTAGGCTTCAAATTCACCGCCATCAGCGGAGGTAATGGTTATGGTAGACGTGGTCATAGCTTAGTTTCCTTTGTGGCGGCGTAATAGCTTGGTAGTGGCGCTAGCGAAGTCCCCAGGGTTGATCGGCATAAGCCACTGCTTGAATCGGGTTAAAGGCCCCAAAGTCAGCTTCATATCCACCAGAAGTTCATCAATATGGTGGATTGAAAAAGGAATGATATTGGTGCCTTTGCAGTGCTTACCGTCGGTCCGTTTATGCATCCAGGCCAAACGCTCGTCGATGATTTGGTTTTGTTTCGTAGCATCCGGTAGTTCGAGTTTCCCGGAGATTAGATCAATGATCCAAAGCGCGCCAATTTCGCAATTGAGCTGGCTAAAGAACGAGGAGTTATAGCCATTAAATGCGAGGTTAGTGACCCCCACAGGAATCATTGAGCGGTAAAGTCTGAAGTTGCCTTGCTTATCGGTGATTTGGGCGTTCATATGAGGTTCTAGAAAAGGCACGGATTGGCACCATCCGGTGCCGCAAATAACCAAGTCAGCGTCGATGGTGTCACCATTGTCCAATTCGGCTTGCCCCTTTCCATCCGCCATTTTCAGATGTTTAATGCTGGTGTTTTTGGCAACCTTAATGGTGCCCTTACTGATGTTTTCAAAAAAACCTTCAGTGACTAAACTAACAGTACTGCGGGCAATGGTTTCAAATGGTTTTTGTGGGTGTAGCCCTAATTCATTTAATTTGCATTGCTTGGTGATTACCCATTGGACTTGGCCCAGCATTGATTTACGGATGACGTTTCCAGGTCCGTGCAGGAATGCTTCTGCGCCGCGTAAGCGAATATATTCAAATAAGGCTTCACCAAGTCTGGTGAGCAATAAAAATTTGTAATTTAGGACATTAAATAGCTTTTTCGGTACTTTCCAAATCAGGCTGCGGGCCACTACAGTAGTGCTAGCACTGACGGAACTAACCGCTTGAGCTACATCGCAGGAAGACTTGCCGTAACCCACTACGGCCACATGCTTGCCGTGTGCCTGATCGATATTGGTGAACTCACTGGTATGATAAATATTGCCGCCTTGTTCGATATACTCCTTAGCACCATCAAAGGTGGGGATCGCAGGCTGTGAAAATATGCCGTTGCATATCAGCAGATAGTCAAACACGTGGTCGCTTGTCTGATTCAGGTGAGTGTCGGTAACTTGTACATACCAGCGGCCATCTTCGCCTTGAGTAGCGCTGGTGACTAAATGGTTGAATCGAATGTCAGCCAGCAAAGAAAATTTTTCACAATAACTGTGCAAATATTTCTGTACCTGCTCGCCTGAAGGCCACTCAGGGTATCCTTTGGGGTACGGAAAGTCAGATAGTGCATAAGTAGACCGTACGTTTTGAGTTGTGAGTCCAGGGTAACGTCGTGACGCGCTCCAAACACCACCCACGTCACCTTCTTTTTCAAATAAGGTGACGGAATGGCCAAAAGTTTTAAAGATTTTGGCAGAGCTAAGGCCAGCGAAGCCGCCGCCGATGATGCCGATATGTAAAGATGTCATGACTACTCCAATTGTTATTGTTGGTAGATTGCTGCCGTGTTCATTACTCCATTAATTTAGGGATTGCTGGTTCCGAACCTTCTGGCCCCATGGTGCTGTAGCCACCGTCTACGCGAATGTCGGTGCCGTTAATGAACGAAGCTTTGTCTGAGCAGAGGAACAGTACAGTGTTGGCCACTTCCTCTGGATTTGCTGTGCGCCCCTGTAGGTGGTACGGCGCTGCTACTTGATCGGTTTTATTGCGGTCACCACCGCTGAGCTCGTCCATAATATTGCTCCAAGTCCACCCCGGGCTAACTGCATTGACACGAATATTGTCAGATGCCAAATCCATAGCTTGGCTCTTAGTTAGCTGTAGGATGGCGGCCTTGCTTACGGGGTAGAGCCATCGGCCTGTTTGCGCTATACGTGAGGAAATACTACCAAAATTGACGATTGCACCTCGATGCTTAGCTAATTGGCTGCGGGCTGCCTGCATGAGCATAACCGAGCTTACTATGTTCACGTTCAGGGCTTCTAACCATTGTGCTCGTGTAGACTCTGCGCCTTCGTCCAGGTAGGTTGAAGCTACGTTGACAAGAAAATTTATGCTGCCGCACTTGTCAATGGAATAATCAACAAGGGCTTGAATGTCATTGTCCTGACAGATATCAGTTGCCTTAAAAAAGGCATTTTCACCTAATTCTTGAGCCAAAGCCTGGCCATCAGTGACATTGATGTCAGCAATAATTACATTTGCACCTTGCTCGACAAAAGCTCGGGCAATAGCTGCACCGATTTTGGTGGCGCCACCGGGAATGATAGCGGTTTTATTACTAAATTCTCCCATCTTCTGACTCCTTTTTGTGTTGTTAACGCAATCGGTAGGCTCTGTCTTAAAGTGTCTTGGTGTGTGCGATGGCCTGATCGTACAGGCCGGTTAAGCGCGACAAGGTATTGGCCGCTGCTTCTAACTCAGCTAAATCAACTTGTCCTACTACAGGCTGGATTAATAAGTTGCTACGAGTGTCGGCGTAGCCTGAGGTGACGGAAATACCTTTTTGGGTTGTCAAGTAGGTTGTGTCCTTACGTGAGGACTGCTCCTGCTTACTGATTAGCCCTTCCTTAGTTAATTTACGTACCGCGTATTGCAAGTTAGAAACATCACTGCGATTTAGCATGCGCGAGATTTCAGTCAGCTTTTTGGGCTGGTCATCTTTACGTATGAGGTTCAATACAGAAATATCTTCCGCTGTTAGACCAGCCTCATCAACTGCGTTCATACACGCAACCTTCCAGCGAAAATAAGAATAAAACAGCCTTTCTACGCCAAACTCTAGTTTGGTTAGTGGTCTGGAAGACTCGCAGTTGCTGAGGTGCCAGTCGTCACTTTTGGTCTTTTCAAGCATGGATATAATACCGTTCTATTTATAGATTTCATCTGAGGCTATCAAAATAAAATGTAATTTACAATTAAATTTAAAGTGTAAATTTAATTTAAAGGTTTTGAACTTGCATAAATGTATTAAATAAACACACGTGACTATACGAAATTACCGTTTTTATACCGCAAGGCCTAGAAATTTTTTGATGAATTTATATTATATAAAACAAAAGATTAGACGGTTTTATGGCATGGATAAATTTTTAGTAACGCAGTTTGGCCGATAATATAGTAGTGTGCAAAGGCCTCTTTAAGAAGAAGTAAATGCTTGAGCCATTTTAATTCAAACCGACCAATACACGAGGAGCGCACAACTATGAACTGGGATGACGCATTACGCTAATGCACCATATATTCAAAATGCGGAAACCTATCCGCCTGAGTGGGCACACAATGCGGCAGCGTACCGAATGGCATGTAAGCAGGCCGGGTTGGCCCAGCTCGACATCCCCTACGGTGCTGACGAACGGAAAAAGGTCGATATATTCTGGCCCAAAGAGCCAGCGCAGGGGTAGTATTTTTTGTACACGGTGGTTTTTGGCGGGCCTTCGATAACAGCAGTTGGAGCCACCTCACCGCAGTCTTGGTGAGTGCAGGTTGGGCGGTGGCCATGCCCTCTTACCGCTTAACGCTAGCCGTGAGTTTGAAAGAAATTGTCCAGGATATCGCGCAAAGTCTAAACAAGGTAGCCGCAATTATTGATGGGCCTATTGTATTAGCAGGCCACTCAGCACGGTCATTTGGTGACAATGTTAATGACCGATATCTGAGGGCCTCAAAGACCGTATAGTGCGCGTGGTCAGCATCTCAGGCCTACATGACTTAACGCCGTTATTAAACACTAAGATGAATCTAGAGTTTGGTTTAGACGTAAAGCAAGCCAAATTATTAAGCCCTGCATTCCAAAATTCGGTTGTCCAAACGGCCGTGACTTGCTGGGTGGGAGGCGATGAGATGAGAGGGTTAGCAAACAATACCCACCCTTTGTTTGTCGTCGTTACTGGCGAACTCTAATTAGACGGGCTAGCGTCAAACAATAGACGCAGCCCAAAATAGACGAATAAACCACCCGCTAACCTAGTCGCTAAGTTAGACAAGGTTGTATTGTGCTTAAGTCTAGCGCCAGCGGCGGCAGAAGACCAAGCCACAATAAAACACCAAATCATGCCGTTAAAGTTGAAAATAAAGCCCAATACCAAAAATGAGAAGGCAATATTGGTGGCGCCTGGCGCGATGAATTGAGGTACAAAAGCGACAAAAAACAACGCGACTTTAGGGTTGAGGGCGTTGGTTAAAAAACCCTGGTAAAAGATATTTCTTAGCGGCGCTTGGGTCACCTTAGAAGGGGTTGTAGGCATTTTCCGACGACTCAAAAGTAAGTCAGCACCCAAATATATTAAATACAAACCACCCAATACTTTAATCACGGTGTAGGCCGTGCTCGACGCTGCCAAAATAGCCGACAATCCAAAAGCCGCCGCAAAAATATGCACCAAAGTACCGGCGCCTACACCTAACGAGGCGACTATTCCGGCACGTGTTCCTTGGCTAGCACTACGGCTGGCAATAAAAATAAAGTCTTGGCCCGGAACCAAATTAAGGGCGATGCCAGACACTATAAATAACCAAAGATCTTGGGTGCCTAGCATGTTAGAGACCCTTTAATTTAACCCTTGGTTTGTGTGGTGGTGTGAGCTTATCAGCTTTCATAAAAAATACCTGGGTAATCGGTTTTTGAAATGCAAGGGCGAGCTGAAACGCCAAATCTAACGACGGGCTATAACGATTTTTTTCAATCGCCACGATCGTTTGCCGAGACACACCTACCTTGTCAGCTAACGCCTGCTGCGTCATTTCCTGCTGTTCAAAACGCAGTTTACGTACATTATTGTCGATATCTAGTTTTGTTTTTGCCACAAGTGTTAACCCTATCGGTACCAAAATAATTTGAGTAAGTCGCCCAGTAGGTTGGCAATATACATACAGGCAAAAATGCTCAATAAAGCGGTGTTAGCCGCAAGTTGTTGCCAGCCCATCATGGCAAATACCACAATCAAACCAATACTAAAACAGACCAATATCAAACGCATGACATAAAGCTCTATTTCGTCGTCTCGCTCGTCGGTGACATCTTGTTCAACCTTGCCCCAGATCAAGCCAGCAACAATGGTAATGACAATGGAGCTTACTATGCTGGCAAGGATGCTAATCCCTATGGCCTTGACCAAAAGCTGGCCCAAGGCTGCGGTTTCAATAGTATCCCATTGCCCAACTTGGTTCACCAGCCACCAACCCACCACTAATGAAGTGGCTAACGAGATAAATACCTTCCTACGTTTTGCATCCATAGTATTTTCCATATGTAGTATATTCCATACACAAAGTACGCTTTAAATAACTTAGTGTCAAATATATATTACATTGGGCCCATAAATAATAATTGTATTTGCAAAATTAGCGGCAAAGGCAGTCAATCCTTGCCATCAAGGTCGCTAGTGGTCTATATTGCGCCCACTATGACTTGTCGGGGTGCCTAGTTAATTGTTATTAACGCCATAGGCTGAGATCATTAATGTGAATCCCGTTGTACCTGATCTGGATAATGCCAGCGTAGGGAACAAGGAAAAAGCACAGTCGTTGGGTTCTCCAGCGCCGCTCATCCTCCAAATAGTTTGCCAATATTAGATTGGCCGTCATAGCATACTAATGTTATTTATGGAGTATTTATGTTTAAAGTCACGGCTTACTTAGCCGCTGCTAGCCTCAGCCTTGCTGTCCTTTCTGCACCTGCATTAGCAGGCGATAGCAACAAAAAAGAACTCACCGTATACACTTACGATTCATTTGTTTCCGATTGGGGCATGGGCCCACTGATTAAACCTACGTTTGAAGAACAGTGTGGTTGTACTTTGAATTTGGTAGGCATGGAAGATGCCGTTGCCATGTTACAGCGTTTGAAGCTAGAAGGCGCATCAAGCAAGGCAGATCTCGTATTAGGCCTAGATTTAAACCTAGTAGACGATGCTAAGAAAACGGGATTATTTGCTGGCCATACGGTAGATACCAGCGGCCTGAATATGCCTATTGACTGGCAGGATGATGCCTTTGTACCATTTGACTACGGCTACTTCGCCTTTGTTTACAATACAGAGACCATGCCAAACCCGCCTAAGAGCCTAGATGAGTTGGTGAATGCTGGGCCAGAACTCAAGGTAATTATTCAAGACCCGCGCTCAAGCACGCCAGGCCTTGGCTTAATGTTATGGATGAAGAGCGTGTATGGCGACCAGTCTGATGCGGCATGGACAAAGTTGTCTGATAATATTCTGACTACTACCAAAGGTTGGAGCGAAGCCTACTTTAGTTTATTCTTAGCGGACGAAGCACCCATGGTATTGAGCTATAGCACTTCGCCTGCATATCATATGGCGGTTGAAGGCACCGATAAATACCAAGCTGCGCCGTTTGACGAAGGCCACTACCTACAAGTAGAAGTGGCGGCTAAGCTTAAGTCTTCTGCAAACAGTGAATTGGCTGATGAATTCCTTAACTTCATGGTGAGCGAAGGTTTCCAAAAGCACGTACCACTAAGCAATGTAATGTATCCAGTCAACGTGCCTGCCAACATGCCTGAAGCGTTTGGAAAGCTCATTACACCCACTAACGTATTGCAGTTAGACACTGCCGAGATTAATCAAAACCGTAAGCAATGGGTTAACGATTGGCTAGGAGCCATGACGCAGTAGTCGTCACCTAGGTAACTCACCTTACCCACTAAAACCTTCGTCTATGCTAGAGTCTGCTAGTTCTCAAAACTAGCAGTAAGCACATACGGAGGTTTTTTTGGGCCGTAAACGAGTATTAGCCATACTGCTATTGTCTTTGGTGCTGTCAGCTTGCCGTGGCATAAGTCCCGAGCAAGAAGCCTTCATGGTAATATCGTAGGCGTTTTCTGATTTGGTTTGTAAGGCGAATCTATGATTCCGCTATACCGTCCTCATAGGGGTAAGGTATATTAACCCTGGTTTTGGAAATGGCCGTTGTATACACTCATCTTCGAGTACGGGGTGTAGAAAACCAGTGATATAGTACTCGGGAATAGCCTTCTAAAACCTCTGCATCTTCCACTCGGATAATCCCCTCTCGGACACACAAAATGACAAATCGCCCAACATTGGATAGTACAAACATTCACCCGGATATACGCACGAGCATTGCTAAAAATCACTCAAAAACGGTCAATAGGGTGATTAATGCCGTGGTTAACAACCCAGCGGTGGTGGTTGGCATGTCGATCAACCCTGCTGTTAAGAAAGCCCGTAAATTACTTGAAGAACAGGGGCTTAACGTCACCTATCTTGAGTTTGGTGGCTATGGAAGTCAATGGCGACAACGTTTAGCCATTAAAATGTGGAGCGGTTGGCCGACCTTCCCGCAAGTGTTTGTTAATGGCACTTTAGTTGGTGGCGCCAGCGATTTGCACAAACTCATTAAAGATAATACCCTGAAAACCTTGTTGTAGTTGGCTTAGTCGGCAACTGTGTTGAGTCTTGATATATGAAACTTTCGGACGTACTGATTGCTCTGATGGTGCCCCTTGTCTGGGGTATGGGGTTAGTCGTAGCTAAACCAGCAGTGGATCAATTCCCGCCCATTTTGTTGATGGCGCTGCGGTTTTTTGTAACGGCGTTGATATTGGTGTGGTTTGTGCCTGTACCCAGAGGTATGCGCAAGTCTTTGGCATTGGTCGCGTTGGTGGGTTCTACCTTGCAATATGGCTTGTCTTATAATGGTTTAAAGCTATTAGATGCCAGCACAACAGCCTTGATTGTGCAGATTGAAACCCCGTTTTTGTTGCTTATTAGCGCCGTTTGGCTGGGCGATCGTCTTACCCGCCGCCAGTTACTTGGGTTAGTGATTGCCTTTGTTGGTATCTATACGCTTACGGGGGCGCCTAATTTAGTGGGCAAGTGGCTAGGTATTGGTTTAGCCATAGGCGGGGCGTTTATGTGGGCCTTAGGTCAGGCGTTGATGCGCCGCTTAACACAAAGCCAGCCTAACCGGCTTTCGGGTATGGCTACCATTGCCTGGGTTTCGGTATTTGCAGCACCCCAATTGTTATTAGCGTCTTTGCTGGTGGAAGATCAGCATTGGTATCATATTAGCCACGCGGGTGTTGCTGTATGGGGTGCCGTGGCCTATTTAGGCGTAGTGATGACAGCCCTTGGTTATACCTGTTGGTACCATGTACTGGGCCGCTACCCAGCCTCACAAGCTGGCCCTTACCTGTTATTGTTACCGGTGTTTTCAATATTAGGTGGCTACTTGTTCTTAGGCGAGCCGGTGAATCAACGCATGCTGATCGGCGGCGCGGTGATTGTGTTGGGTGTGGCCTTATTGACCCTACAACGGTCTTCAACAGATGATGTAATTGGCTAGTACAGAAACTGGACTAGCGGCTAGTCTGACCTGTGGGCTAAAATGTACCAAGGGCCGATATTGGCAAAGGGGGTAGTTTGGTTTTGCGTGTTTTTTCTATTGTGGTATTAGTCATTCTAGCGCCCCTCTGTTTGGCCGATGGTCATTGGTCTAATTGGTCGGACAAAACCCTTTGCCGGGTGTTGAAATCGGAGCCAGAACACGTAGGTTACCGAGCAGAGGCTATGGGTCGTGGGCTCGAGTGTGTGGCCCCTTCAGGCGGTGAAACAGCACAAGCCACACGACTCATTGATGATTTGATTGCAACGGGCAAAGTCACCATTATGGCGGCCTCCGACGTTTCAGAAAAAACCATCAAAAACACCAAAAAATGGATGAACGTCGCAGCCAACACTTGGTTTACCAAACAGACGCCTGCTTCGAAGTATTATTATCCCATTGTCATTACTATTGTAGGCAAGAGTACTAGCGCGGCCAATGTTTTGGATGAGCAGTTGTGTGAAGAACTCAACAAAAAATCATACAGCACGCGCTTGTGCGGTCGATACTTGGCTGGTTATGCTAGCGATGGTGGAGCCGGTATAAATTCATCGCGCATGAATGACAAGTTTCATTTTATGGTGCTAGGCACCACCCGCAGAACCCCTTCCGACGATTTAGGGGATACCATCCTGCACGAGGCATTTCATATTTACCAGCTCTCACAAATCACCACCAAGCGCCATGATTTGTTTGAAATTAAGTACGGTAGAAGATCGGGTGATCATAATCGCGACGTGCCATGGTGGACCGAAGGCACCGCAACCTATTTGTCTTATTTAACTTACTCCAGACAACCTAGAATTAGACAAGGCTATCTCAAAAATATGATGCGCTGTGAGCTAGGTGATTGTGAAGGCCGTAGGGCGCCGCGTATAGATGAATACTTTGAATTGGGCACCAAACTCTACAACATTGATTATGGCAACAACAGAATGATTGCCTATCGAGTGGGTGCATTGTTTGCCGCATATCTTATTAATGATGTGGGGGAAGACAAGCTATTTGAGTATTATGAAGCCGTAGACGAACTAGGCTTTGAAACTTCATTTGCAACCCACTTTGGTCAGCCGTACCGGGATTATATCAACCAATTTGAGGTGTTTTTAAAACAGCCGCTATCGAAGGTCATGAAAATAATCCCATAACGCTTACATGAGCCAACTAGGCGCCTGACCCGAAGCGTACCCAGTGAGCGCTGCTTGCGCACAAGCGGCAAGGCTGCCAAAGCGCACATCGCGGCCGCTTAATCCTTTGGCGTAGTGAGAATACTTGCCCGAATTGGTCATCAAGGTTGTAGCGCTAGGTGGAAATACAGGCTCGGTGATTGAGCACCAGCAGAGGTCTGGTATCACCTGCACCCCGGCGGCGTTGAGCTGGGCAACAATGCCTTCGGCTTGGGCCTGTGCCAATACCTGCCTGCCCACAGTAACGATGGTGTCGGTGGCCGAGTGACAACGCTGGCCTGCTAGTAAGTTGGCTAACGCTCTACATTCCGGCAGGGAAGCGTGAGGGCTGCCAATAGCGATGAGGTCCACTTGTGCGCTAGCGGCATTAAATGTGTGCCACACCTGCGTTAAATCTGCAGCACCAACAATTATACGATTAGCATCTGCAGTAGGGGCTATATCGCCTTCGGGGGTATGGCCACGCACGTGCAACATAGGCGCTGCAGACGTGGTGCCAAAGGCTGCACATAATGCTTTTAGGTCATCTTGGGTGATATTGTGGTGCTCAAGCCCAGTAATAACGGGGATCCGATCGGGTGATTTCGCCCCCGTTAACCAACCCAGCATGGGCCATAGGGCATCATCGTAATGCTCCGGCACATTGATATGAATTTCGCGCTGTGCGGCTCTGTTTTGATCTTGGTAGACGCCGGTGTGTGGCGCGCGGCCAGTCATGGCGATAAACAGGTCAAGGTAGTCTGGGTGTTTTACGGTTCTAGCACCGAGCACCGAATTGGCAAAAATAACAGCATTAGACTCCGACCAACCAATGGCCTCGCCAAGGCACGGGGGCTCATCCAGTAAATAGGGTGCGCACGTAAAGGTAGGGCGCGCACCCATTTTTACATAGGCTTCGGCCAAACGGCTTGCCTTGTAACCAAAATCAGAGGGCACGCCTTGGGTTCTCCAGTTTTTTTGGTCCACCGAAATGGCGTTCATAGTGGTGGGTATACGTGTTTTAGCGCCCATGGAGGCCATCATTTCGGCAAAATCCAAGTTTGCATCGTGGGCTAGGATACAGCCGTCAATATGGGCTCGGGAAACATCGATTAATGATGTCGCACCTTGTGCTACCGCTATACGGCACAGTATTTCCATGGCCACTTTAATCGCTGGACCTTCGTGTCCCCGGAGCATATTTTGATCACTGTTGGTGAGGTTGAGTGCTTCAGCGTTGCGTTCTTCCAAGGCGATAGACTGGCCTGTAAACACCAATGTGTGATTACGAATGGTTGCATGTTCAGCGTTTGATAGCGTGCTGAATAGTTCGGCTGGCAATCGCAATACTGCAACAGAGCGGTCAAACAGTTGCGCTGCAATCATGGCACCAAGGGTAAGAATGTCTTCCGCTTCACGAAATACCAAGGCCGCGGGTGCACTGCCATTACGGGCCAGTTCTAACAACACGCCGCTGCCACTACACGAACCGCGAGAGGTGGGCATCAATACGATGTGACCTGCGAGCGAGGCGCCATGATTTGGGTGGTGGGCATCGATTATGATGCCTGTTTTGGGATCAACCCCACCCCAAAAACTAAGGCCGTCTTCACAGTAGAGCACATTGCCCTGGGCGTTAGCAGGGACAAGCATTGTGGGTAAGTGTGTGGCGCAAAGTGGTGTGGACATGATGTTGATATCGAGTCGAATTAATGACCACAGTATAGACAGAGTGTGCAATCAAAACGACAGATTTATCACTGTACGCACGTCTAAAGTTAAGCAATAATCAGCACATACCGTTATAGGGCTCATGATGAATAAACCGTTTTCCCAAGCTTGCGCTAATAACCAGGCCGTCATCTGCACAATACTAGAACGCCTATTTGCAGATAAGAAAAATGTGCTGGAGGTGGGCAGTGGCACGGGTCAGCATGGCGTGTTTTTTGCTAAAAACCTGCCTCATCTTAACTGGCAGATGAGCGATAGAGCGCAAAATCACGCCGGCATTAAACGCTGGGTGCAAGACCATCCAGCAGTTAACTTAATCGCACCAATTGCGCTAGATGTGCTTAGTGATCACTGGCCTACAGCGCATTACGATGCAGCCTTCTCTGCTAATACTGCCCACATTATGCCTTGGGAAGCGGTGGTTGCCATGTTTGCTGGTATAGGCGAGCGGCTGTTATCGGGTGGTGTGTTTTGCCTTTATGGGCCGATGAAATATATGGGTGTATTGGAGGCGCCGTCTAATGTGCAATTTGATCATTGGTTACAGCAGCAAGTGCCCCACCAAGGCATTAGAGAGTTCCACGAGCTCAACCAATTGGCTATGGATGCGGGCCTTACACTACAGGAAGATAATGCTATGCCCGCCAACAATCGGCTTATTGTTTGGCAAAAATGTGATGTTGGAGGTTGAGCCTCAACGGTTCAGTTAGCTATTGCGTAAGCAGCCAGTCTACAAAGTGTTGTTTTGCTGGCAGCACATGTTTGGCATTTACCTCTACCAGGTAATAGCCCCATTCAGAGTTGAGGCTAAATGAGCGCAACGCCCTAAGCACACCGCTGTCCACCAAATCATCCACTAAGTTGCCCCAGCCTAAACCAACCCCTTGGCCAGCAATAGCCGCCTGTACCAGCAGCGTGTAATTGTTAAAACTGAGTACCGGTTCGCTGGGTTTTACGAGGCTGCGCCGCTGGTTAAAAAAACCGCGCCAATCAAGCCAGCCTTGATTGGTGTAGTCGCCGAGTTTTAGTAGTGGCAGGCTAGCTAACTTTTTATGGCTTTCTACAGGGCCATATTGCTTTAATAAGGCTGGGCTACATATTGGAAAAACATCGCCCGTACACAACAGGTGAGCATGCAGGTTGTTGGGTTTGCCTTTGGCAAATACGATGGATATGTCTGTATCAGGCATGGTGTGGTCGATTTGGTCTTGTGAGCTCACGATGCGCACCTCAATGCCTGGGTGAAGTTCGCGAAACTGCGGCAACCGAGGCAAGAGCCAAAATGCAGCAAAAGCAAAATCAGTGGCAACATTAATATATAAGCGGGTACGAGTTTTTTGCAGCGCTTCTAGGCAGTTTGCCATTTGTTGAAAACCCGATTCAACAGCGTCGTAGAGTTGCTTACCGGGTTCCGTTAAGGCCACGCCACGGTAGACCCGTTTAAACAACTGCAATTCAAGTTTTCGCTCCAGCCCCCGCATTTGTTGGCTTACAGAAGACTGAGTTGAGCCAATTTCACGGGCAGCGGCGGTAAAATTTAAATGCCTTGCGGCGGCCTCGAAAATAAGCAAGCTTTGGGCCGAGGGACTACTGCTTGTAAGTAACATAAGCTCATCTAATATTTGTCATAACTTTTCACCTAGTTTACACACTTATTTGGGCTGTTAAAATCGACCCGAAATGAGCCATAGCAAACCCTGAGTACACGCTGAACCATACGAGAGAATTAGTGCCCATGAAAATTGAACAAGTCACCCCCGCTATTGGTGCGGAATTATCTGATATTTGCTTAAATAATCTTACTACAGAAGACTATGATGCTATCTATGACGCGCTCATTGAGCACAAGGTTATTTTTTTCCGCGACCAAGACCTAACACCAGAAGCACACTTGGCGTTTGCTAAAAGCTTTGGTGAACCGGAGCCACCCCACCCCATCTACCCAAGCGTTGATGGCTATGACCACATTGTATTGTTAAAAAGCGGTGCTGGTAGCAAGCCAGACACCAACGACTGGCATAAAGACATGACGTTTAAACCCAATCCCCCTTTCACCAGCATATTACATGCCATTGAAGTGCCTGATGTGGGCGGTGATACCATGTGGTCCAATACCAATGCGGCTTACACTGCGCTGCCAAAAGTATGGCAAGACTACCTAGAAGGCATGGAAGCCATGCATGACATAGGCACCTTTAGAAATGACTTGTATCGCAAAGGGGGTATAGAAGCGGTGAACGAGGGCCTCAAAAGCACCGGTTCTGCAGTGCATAAAATTGTAGATACGCACCCCGTCAGCGGTTTGAAGTACCTCAACATTAACCAGTCGTTTACGCGCCACATTGTTGGTGAAATTCAGGGCGAGAGCGACCGCATTCTGCAATACCTCTACCAGCACATGGCCAAACCCGAGTTTCAGGTGCGCTTGCGTTGGCGCAAGAATACCATTGCCATGTGGGATAACCGCATCACCCATCACTATGCCATTTGCGACTACTTACCTAAAGTGAGACACATGCAACGAGTCACGGTGCTGCATGATAAGCGTGAGCCTTAACTGCGCGCTACACTGGACTAGGCTGCTCCAGCATGTCAGGATTGGATGGTCTAGTCTGCAGTGTAGCGGCGCTCACTTGTGAATAAGGAATTATAATCATGCCTAAAGGGTACCTAGTTGGGTTGGTAAAAATTACCAATCAAGACGATTTTACGGCCAATTACAGCACTAAGGTAGAAAGCGTATTCGCACCCTTCGGTGGTAAGTTTATCGTGCGTACGGACAGTACTAGCCACCATGAAGGTCGCCATTGTGACCGCTATGTGATTGTGGAATTCCCAAGCTTAGAGCAAGCAACTCAAGCCGTAGAAAGCCCGGCCTACCAAGCCATCAAACCCCACCGAGTTAACAACAGCGACATAGACTATGGCTCGTTTATGTTGTTGCCAGGTGTGTAACCCTCATCAAGGTTAAGCCGATACCCCACACCGGTAACGGTAGCAATAGCACTGACATAGGGGCCGAGTTTCTTACGTAAAGTCGGCACTACGGCATCCACAACATTACTGCCACCTTGGTATTGAGTGAGCCACACCTGCTGCAACAAATGTGCACGGCTCACTGTACGCCCTGGCCGAGCTAGTAAACACTGGGCGACACCAAACTCTAGCGGGGTTAGATCCAATATTTGCTCATCAACCAGCAATTGGCGACTTTCTATCTGCAAACTAAATCGTTGTTCAACACCCAACTCACGCTGCGCTAAACCCGTAAGCCAGCCATCAACGGACCTTGGGCCCATGTCGTTGGCCATGCAGTGATAACCAGTGGCTTCTATTTCCACGTAGGTGTTGGTTGCTTCCTTAAAACCAAGTACCTGCATTACTTCTTGGTAAGCAGATGGTTGTTTTATCACGAGGTAAATTCTGAGCATGGATGGCTTAAAGGCCATGTAGAGGCGTTTATAGTCTAACCAAAACGCGCCTTGTGTCGCCGAGGGCAACTCACCTTCTTTTCGACTGAGCCACCGACGTGTAATCAATACCGTTTGGCCTTGAGGCACGGGATGCGCCTTGAGGTGGCCCATCATGCTCATGGACCATGGCCATAATGTTGTCATAATCTGTTGGAAGTGCCGGCTCCACAGCCATAATTTGGCTGCCGCACGGGAAAAAGGCTTCCCTGACACGGGGGTTTTCAACCAAATATAATAAGTCTGCAGTGTGGCGCCATAGATCATGGCTAGCGGCTTTGCCTAAGTCCTGTTGGTGCTGGCGATAGGCCTCTGGGTCACTGGCTTTGTAAGACCTGGCCACTAAACTACGCACTAGATCATGAATATGCAGGTCATCACTGGTACTGCTCACAAAGTCGAGTTGTTGTAAGCCTAGGTATTCGGCCTCTACATCGTCTTGCTTAAGCAATGCCCGCAGCAACGGTTTGGTTAATCTACGGACAACACTGCTGGCTTCCAAGGCAGTGCGTAATCTTGGCGTATAAATGAGCCAGTGCCCAATCCAAATTGGTGTTTTGGGCGGTTGGTAACTGCAGTCGATGTTGGCTGCAAGCCGCCAAATAAAGCGCCAAAGGCAACCCTAATAATATCAGCTGTTTACGACGGTTGGTTGCTAGTTTGATGCCAGTAGTTGGGTTTGTCACCTGGTTTTTTATGTGTAGTGCCAAAGCGGACTTTTCGGTCGTTTGTAGGGTCGTAGGTTGTTGCTGGACACTGGATAACTTCATTAGATAGGAGTAGGTTTAGTGTAAACAGAGGGGTTGTCGAGGCCTGTTGTTGGTCATACTCGAAGGTGAGTGTAGTCTAGAAAACTGGGCGCGTATTAACTACAGAAACTGCACCAGAATATTAATAGTGTGCAGGAGTAGGGTTAACTCCTGCCTGAGTGGCATACGGCTAGTTGGGCTTATATGTTGGTCGTCAGATGAAGGAGCCAACGAATTTATAAGGAGAGTAAAATGTCTATAGCACGAAATTCGTTAGACGCTTGGAAACAGGCACTTGATCACGCTGATACGGGACCATTAGCAGAGATGCTGGCAGAAAAATTTTTCTTTGAAAACACAGAGTGTGAACAAGAAAATAAGGAAAGTGTACTGGCTTGGACTGTAGCTGGTGGTTTCACAATCGGTGACTGGGTTGTTTATCACGAAGATGAAAGCACTATTTGCGGGACCCATAGTATGACCCCAGAGGAAGGACCAGCTCTGTCCATAATGTATTTTGCAGACTTTGAAGTTAACAAATGTGTATTTTGGAAAGTCCACTCACACCTGCCTAAGTAAACGGTCAATATAGTCGCCAAATTGTGATGCGAAGACTCTCAGAGCGCGGGTTTAATTGATTTCTTGATCTAGAAGGAATTTGACAGAAATGCTTGACTGAGCACTGATTCCTTCTAGGAACTGATTATAATTAAAGCGCACATCATCAATAATAGCCTTAATCCCAAGAGACTCGAGCCTAGATTCATTGTTGCCATATTCCCAATTTCCAACGTAGCCACTACACCCATCACTACTATAGCCATAACCATCGGCACCGCCCCAGTCACCCCGTATGAATGAAACACGTGGTGCCAAAAAATTATATTCTGGGTAATATTGGACACATAAATTGGTTGATATATCTTGGTCACCATACCGAAGATGTACTCGTGCTTTGAGCCACGGATTGTGGTGCTTTCGATCAACTTCAACATTCTTAAAGCCCATAATTAGAGCCCCTGATGTTGTTAAACTAATGGGAATCTCAAATGCCTTAAACGCATCTATACCCTCAAACTGTATCGACGGTAGTTTTGATAGTGCTTTAGAGAAATTATTGGAGTGAGCGGTGGCTTTAGTAACCGCCTGCTTTTTCATATAGTCAAGGTCTATCTGGATGTGCTTTTGACTGCCGTCTTCAAAGTATTGTGACGCTTCTTCAGGACTTAATATGTCAAATGCGAACGAGCCTTTGTTAAGCAGAATGGAGCCATTAGTTTTTAATGATCCTGATGCCAAGTAAATATCAATGTCGCCATCTTGGTCAAAATCCCTGAAAATAATATTTTCTATAAAGTCATTCCACTCATTCCCTTCACCAATAGGTTTAAAATCAGATGGAGCCTCGACTAAAGGGAATATACCGTGATCTTTGAACTTTTTGTTGCCTAAGTTTTCAATTATTTGGATAGCAGTGCCCACATACAATTTGCCTGCTCGACTATAAACAATATCTAGATCACCATCGTTGTCGAGATCTGATGCTGATACCTCTGGTATTGTTCCCCATTTTTTGTGCTGTGGTAGTTTGGTTTTTTGAGAAAAATAACCCTTGCCGTTATTCCAGACGATACCTGTGTAGTTAATGTTTTTGTCAAACTCGTGTGCGCCAAGCAGAGCATCTAAATCGCCATCACCATCAAGGTCGGCAAGTTCCAATCCAAACGAAAAAACACCGCCACACTTACGCTTCTTTAAGAAGCCATTGCCATCGTTCATCAAGCACCAAAGTGCCGTTCCTGTTTCCCAGTTGGACTCGGTAATGACCACATCCATATCGCCATCATTATCAATATCACCCGTTGCGCCACCGTGGTCAAAAACCTGGAAGTTAGAATGACTTAAATGTGTATTTGAAGATTCAACCCAAGCGCCACTAGGTTGGCTCAAAAAGTAACTATCCCTAAAGCCATTGTGAGTGCCAATACCGTGATCAGCGATATAAAAATCCAATTTACCATCGTTATTGTAATCAGCAATTAACAATTGACGCCCTAAAGACATTCCGCTTTCATCGCGGTCATCAGTTAATAAATGAGGTGCGTAGGTTAATACCCCGTCTTTGCCACCTATATACAAAGAGGGTAGCGGTTTGTGCCCTGAACATGCGCTTGAGCCGCAGGTATCGCCTGTGTCTTCTCCACCAGAAACAGCATTGCTTGGGTTCATCGTCCCTATATACAAAACATCAATCATACCGTCGTTGTTGAAATCAGCCATCTTCCACATTCGTCCAAACCAATACATCTCTTTGGTTGGAAAAGGCGCAAGTGGTGGTTTAAAAAAATCAATATTGGGGTCGTTTTCAATGTCAATGCCAGCCAGTGCCTTAGCTGCTTTTTGCGAAGAAACGCTTTTGCTTGTCGTGTTTGAAGCGCCACAATTTAACTTGCGGTGATCTGCTTCGGCTTTGTATTCTTCATTAGTTGGATTGCTTTTCACAACTCTACACACTGTTTTGTCAGACCAAGCGGAAAAGTCCGCTGCTATGACTGGCACTGCGATTAGCAGAATCATCAAAGCCCGGAGGCAGTGAGCGGGCATATTAAGGCGGATAGATGGAGGCAAGATATTTGGTGTGATTGCTCTAGATGATGGCATACAAACTCCTTGCACTTGTTAAATAACGCTTACTATAAATAACACATGATAGGAGGGGTTGCTAATGGTGCGGGTCAAGTTAATTTTGACTACGGCAAGCGTTATATTTCTTGGGTAATTTGCTGGTTGCTCATTTCGCTTCTCCTATGCTCAAATTAAAGCGTAGGAGTGTCTAGATTTCTAGGGGAAGTCCACTCATGGGAAAAGTATTAGCCGTCTCAGATATGATGGCCGATGCTACTTGACCACTCTACTACAAAGAGCAAATGGTCGAATAACAGAAACTATTGCGACATCCCGAACATCAGTGGCTGTATTTGTTGTGATTATGTAGTAAAGTTTGTCCGCTGATCGCCCGTCATAAATACTAATAACGTTCAAGGATGACCTATCGCTGTGGAGTTCGCATGATCGAATCAATGGGCAACACCGAACTAAAAATTGATAATAATACCTGTACTTTATACCGCTTACATGAAGCCAACCTCTGTGTAATTGACTTCGGTTGCAAGGGAGCTCGACGTGCGATGAGCTTGTTAAGGAGTAACCTGCTTGAACGCCAGTTATATGGCTCGATAGTTGGAGGCTCTGCCATTTTTAATGACTGTCTAGATGACTCGATGTCAATAGTGCCTGAGATAATCTACAAGTATGGCGCTCCAGACTTCGCATTAAGAACTCAAGGCACTTCAAGATCAGTGGCCCGTGGATGAGAGATGACGATATCATCGTGACGGAGGAAGAACTGAGGGCTCTGCTCGATCATCATGAGGTCTCAGATGAGCGCCTTAAGGGGCTTCGGCCAATAATATACGTAAGGTCTTTTCTCGTCGCATTCATAATCGGAGTAAGGGTTGTTATAGCAATTTACTTTCCAGAATATCTCGCGGCGACCATATATAACGAACAACTACTCGACTCAGAGTCGCTGCGATTAATGGTTCAACTCAGGTTGATTTTGGCGTTTGTAGTCGCCACAGTGTACATATATTCGCTTCATAAAAACTTCTATTTTAGGTCCGTCAATGTAGCCCTTCTGGTGATTTTTAGCAGTCTTTTTTGGAGTGACTTAGAAAGTATCATATTCCCGGCGCTTATAGATCTAACTTACCCATCTATAGTTGTGGTACTCCTTAGGGTGGTTCCTTTAATTTTTATAATCCAAAACTATCGTGATCTGCGGCAGGCATAATAGTAGCCAAAAGGTTCTCTCCGCAGACCTAAGCATCTTAAATATCATGACTCCTGGTCAGGTCAACTATAACAACAAACAAAACAACCCTTACCGACATTTTTAATTAGTTTTTGGCGCAAAAAACAGAATATATATTTGAATATTTTTCTGCCAAATTCATAGTCCAACTTAATTCTGAAGCCGCTCCTTTGTCGCTTGGGTTAGTTAACAATTTACCCCATTGCCCATCTGTTAAAAGGATTAAATTTTCAATTGTAGATTTAAGTTCAGAACATCTATCGTCAGTAAAAAAGACTTCCTCAGCATTTGACAAATTGGCTAAAGAACAAAAGGTGATAACTAATAATACTTTAAATTTCATATTTTTTACCTTTTAATATCAGTGAATTATGGTATTTCCACTTAATTATTACACTTATCTAAATTATTGATTTATATGAATTTTGTAACGAGGCTGCTAATAAATACTAGATGAAAGTCTGATGGGTTAGCTCACATCTAATTCAACTTTATCTAAATGAGTGGCTTAGAGTCTATAGCAATTAAGAGGATTTTTGAAGTGTCGGGGGGTATCTTCAAATGCGCCCATAACACCAGTTGACGCATTTCCTTATCTAATAATTGTGTACTGTTTAACACGACGTAGTTAGTGTCTACAACACGAAGTCATCGTAAGTCTTATTGATATCAGCCTGCTCCAAATCAATGTAGCGCATCGTCACTGCTGGCACTTCGATGTGATAACGGGCCGGAATTTGTCAGTCATGAGCTCGTCGATTGGGCGACGAAAGAGCAGATAACGTTGCCTTATATTCAGCCTGGGAAACCGACTCAAAACGCCTGCATCGAACGCTTTAATCGTACGGCAAGGCAAGAATGGTTATCTCTAAATCTGTTCGAAGACATTGAACATGCACAATTATTAGCCACACAGTGGCAATGGACCTATAATAATATTCGTCCACATTCAGCAATTGGCGGGGTTCCACCTCGACAATTACTATAATCGAGAAGGCCCCTATTTTTAATTGATGCTAAAAATGGGGGGATTACACTTGAACGGTTGACCTAGGGCCCGTTCCACCAATATCAAGTTATCTTGGCCATAGAACATATCACCATCTACCACATAGGTAGGTGAACCAAATGCTGATAAATCAATCGCCTCTTTTGTATTCTCTTCATACGTATTTAAGGATTCTTTGGTCTGAGCGAGCTCAAGTAAATTATCCGATTCCAGACCTTGGGCCTCCAATATTATTCGGACAGATTTTTCATCATTCAAATCAACATTATTGATCCAGTGATTCTGCATAAATACGGAAGAAAGATAATCAACATTTAATCCTTCTTTCACAGCAGCGATTAAGACCAAGTCGGAAATCTCTGCGCCATTATTGTGAGTGGACGGGATCTCTTCTGGCATCAAAACCGACCGATATTCCGCCCACCGGTGTCGTTGCCTGCCAAACTGATAATCTAGCGTTTCGTTGGTGCGCTCTTCAAGTGGGTGATAACCAATGCTGTCTAAACATTACATCAACCGAAATGGTTTGTGGATAACCGCCCTACCTGAAGCCCTTACGAGTTGTATAAATTCCTGATGACCTACATAAGCGAACGCTGAGTGTGCGGTATAGAAATACTTCACCGGTGAATTTTGCATAATTTTACTCCTCGAGCTCCAAGCGCGCCTAATTAAAGTGATTGAACTCCACATTGCCGACCACAGTTTCCATAGAAACAATGTCTGGGTTCGACATCACTTTATCCTTTTCTGCGTTGGCCTTTTCCATTGCCTGCTGGCTCTCATAAGTAGCCATAGATATCAACGTGTTACCGTTGCTTTTGATACCCATCAGTTGCTCCGCGGAGGGAAACATATTACCAATATTTCCCGCTATTCCCTGCACAACAGCATCTGCTGCCTGCTCTGAATTAAACACAACTGTAGTTATGCGTACTATAGACATTTTAATCTCCTTATAAAATCGTTGGCGCAGTCATTTGACGACCAACATATAAGACCAACCCCATGCTCTTTAGGCCTGAATTAACAATATATCCTTCTAAGGAGCTTTAACCTGGCGGAGTATAATTAGGAACCTTTTTCGCGGCAGCGTCGAGTTCTTCTGGAGTGATTAAGGGCGTCACCTTAGCATTTATGACCCCACTCGCATTCACAGCCAGAGAAATCGCTACAGCAGACACGTTATCTGGCATGTCACATATGCCGATCACATCACTATCACCAAAAGAAAAATACACAACCTCGAGTGTGCCACCCATTTGTTGCACGAGCGCTTCAACTGCAGCCACGCGGTTAGAGCCGCCGCCTTGAATCAACCCCTGAACGCCTTGAGCTCCGTAACTTGCCTGCATTAAATATTTAGCCATTGCTACACTCCTAGGCCAATTGGCCCGTTATTATCAGGTCCAAGAACACACAACCTAACAGTTGGGTTGTACGGTTAGACCATTTGCCTCTTCACTTTATGAATAAGCCCCCACATTTACTTTTACCACTACTAAATTTCATTCCTAGAGTTATATAGCCCGATAAACAAACACGCTACGGCAATGGTTTCAACAATTCTTCCGGTTCGATCAACTTCAGGGGAATCGAGCAAATTCATCCAGCCGTGAACCACATCGAGGGTTCCAAAAACAACCAGCACGGCGATCAAAGGAAGCTGGTTTTTTAGGCCCTTAATCATTAACAGTAAAGTGCCGATGGCCAGACTCAGATACACAAACCCCAAATTCCGAATAAGTGCCGTAGTGGCCTCATGTAAACCAGTGGCTGCAACAAATTCGGTGGGATTAACGCTAAGCTTAAAGGCATAAATGGCACCGGCGAGTATAAATACGCCTAAACCGGCTTTAGTTAGGTTGGATTCTATGGCATTGAACATGGGCGACTCCTATATTTATAAACGGATAATAGGCCCAATGTATATTCTTCGCTGGGTACAGTGATTCACATGGACCACAGCAAAACATACTCCATTTTATTTTATTTAGACATCAATACATTAAAATTTAGGAAATATTCCTAGTACCTGTTGGAAACTGTCAAGTGACTACTGAAACTAATTATGGCGTAAGCTCCAAACCTATATCAGCATTAAAGCCTCAATTAATATGGTTAAGCCTCACATTACCAACCACGGCTTCCATTGAAACAATGTCTGGGTTCGCCATACGTTTATCTCGTTCCGCATCCGCCTTTTCCATAGCCTCTTGGCTTTCATATATAGATACGGCTATCAGTTTATTGCCGTCGCTTTGAATGCCTATCAGTTGCTCAGCAGATGGGAAATTACTAACGGCATTACTAGCGTATGACTTGGCCGCAGCATCTGCAGCCTGTTGTGAATTTAAAACAACTGTAGTTATTCTTACTATAGACATTTTACTCTCCTTATAAAATCATTGGTACAGTCCGAAGACGACCAATTTTGGAAGCCCAACCAGCCCTATGTTCCTTAGGCTTGAATAAAAACAATACGCCCTTTAAAACTAATAAGCTAATCTTGCCCTATATTGGAAACTTCCTGTAGCTCCAACGTGCAGGTTTCAATATCTAAGTAGCTGGTGATTGTGCCTGCTCTCTTTGAAGGCTTATTACACAGCTCATTTGCAGTATCAGTAACCATCCTCGCATTTGAACTGGCTACAGGACTTGGGCTAACCCAAGGCAAAGAACCTTTGGGCCCAGCGATGTGAATAACGTGCTTTAGCTCAGGGTTCTGACACATCTTTATAGTGGCTGCTGTTGTGTAAGTTAAACCAGACCTAGCGACACCAGAGATACGAGGATCGCCACCACGGGCTCTGTCGCCACACTGTATGTACAAAGCAGGCTTAATCCTAGTAGGGAAAGGATTGTTCCACCCACGATTGAACCGTATGTATGGCCTTCTGCGTCGTCAACCAACACCTCCACGAGGAATCTGTCAGCAGTTGCTGGTGTGAAGTCTTTGGGAAATATGAAATGCGTACAGGCTAAGGGATAGAGCCACACAACGTAGCGAGGGACATAGCCCCGAGCGGGTGTTAAACAATAAGAAATAAACTAAAAGATGGTGCCCGGAGACGGCCAGTCTTACAGTTCCTTTCCTATGCGTGGCGCTAAGACGCTCGGGAGTTGCTGGGCAGTGGCTGGAATATCAACACCGTGAAAGCGGGTTTTAGCAAGCTCGCGGGTTAATACTTCAAAGTTACCACGATCCGTAGTGACCAACAGCGTATCGGCCGTTAAGGGCACCGCAGCGGCGCTGTATATACCCTCGAAGCGATCTTTAAAAACACTAGGACGGTCCGCTACATAAGAAATGCAGGTAATGCCATTGGCCCCGTTAGGGTGGGTCATCCAGTCTTCAACCCAAACTAAATCCGACTTATGTTGGTGACAAAAAAAGTGTGACAGGGCTGGGCATTGCGTCGAAAATCGACCAGCCCTAGGTTTTCCACCCCACGCGGGTCCATCAACAAATGATCGGCACGCGCATCTTCACTGTGTAAGGCCACCATGGCGATACCTTCTTTACAGGCCATTGAATGGCACTCCTATTAGAGCATTACCGCTCTGTTTAGTTATGTCCGTAAAGTCGGGGTAAAACCCGTCGGGATACTATAATTGTGGTCATATATGGTTTGCGTTAAGCTAGTTATTATCTAGTTCTCAGAGACGGTCGCTTGTATGAATGAGCAATTTAGAATAGCTCAAAGAATCGGTTTGATGTTTCGTTATGATCAGGACTTACCACAAGACATGGAAGCCTGGGTTCAGTCTCAACTTCAAGCACCATCACCAGCTTTGGGTATTCCTCATGCTTACGCCAAAGTGGCTCAATGGCCTGATGAGTTGCAGCCGAATTTGGCCAAGCGTGCTTATATGTGGCGCCGTTATCGGGCCTTAAAAAAACAGGAGCGTGAGGGTAAAAACGGCCAGGACACCGAAGCTGCGCGCCAGGCTAACAGGCGCAATCACTTAATGCGGGAAAAGGACGAACACAAGTTTGTGCAGCGCAATGTCTATGGCGCTGACCAGGTTAAACTACGTTTGACGGCTTTTTGGGCCAATCACTTCACCATTGGCAATACCTTTGATACGGGTAATATGATTGGCCATGCCATCGATGAAGGTATCCTCGCCAAACTCAATGGTAGCTTTGCCGATATGCTTTATGGCATCACCACCCATCCAGGCATGCTCACTTATCTGGATAACGTTTGGAGTGCTGGTGAGCGCTCGGAACATGCAAAAGGCTGCCATCGGCGACCGAATTGTCATGCAGGTTTAAATGACAACCTAGGGCGCGAATTGTTAGAACTGCATACCGTTTCTCCTGCAGCAGGTTATTCCGAAGACGACATTCGCGGTGCCGCTAACGTTCTGGCAGGTTGGGGAGTCGATTTCCAGGAAGAATTGCCCGGTATGCGTAAAAAGATCGGTGGCATGAACCATTGGAAGGCCTACAAAAAACGCTGGGCAGAACCCGGTACCAAGAGGGTAATGGGGCAGCTTATTCATGCCGGTCGTGGTGGCCTACGCCAGCTAACGGACTTTCTTGCCAATCATGAACACACCATTAATTACATCTCCACCAAACTGTGTCAGCATTTTGTTAGTGACAACCCCAGCAAAGATCAAATTGAGTCTGTTAAATCAGCCTGGCGTCAGGGTGATGGAGATTTGCCGACTATTCACACCCAAGTATTTAAACTTGCCATTGCTGCGCCTGAGGCAAAGTTTCTGTGGCCTATGACGTGGCTGTTTCAGGTTGTCCGATTGTCAGGAGCTACTTACTTTAAAGGTTGGGAAGATATTGATAATTACAATAACCAACTGATGAGCAGCAAAAAGGTATTGAAAGAGTTAGGGCAGTCGTTTTGGAGCTTTCGCCAGCCCAATGGTTATTCCGACGATAGGGTCGACTGGATGTCGGCAGAAATGTTTGAGCGACGCATTCGATTTTCTGATGCCGTCTATAAAAATGGCAATCCCCGCAGGTCGGTCAATGAAATCATGGATCGCATTGGGGCGGTAGAGCAGACTCGAGCTATGGTGGCCAGTGTGGGCGCTTCACCTAAGGATCGGTTTATTACTCTTATGTGCAGTCCTGAATTAATGGGGCTGGAATATGTCTAAGTTAACAGCTGGTCGTCGTAACCTACTCAAGGCAGGTGCCGCCTCACTCTTTCTTGCCGGGATGCCTATATCAGGGTTCACAAAAGGCAAACCCCGCGGCAGTATTTCAGTGATCATTTTGGAAGGGGGGATGGATGGGCTTGCCGCTATTCCACCTATTGGTGACGCAGACCTAATGCGCATGCGTCAGGCCATCTCACCAGAAAGTTATTTACCATTAAATGACTTCTTTGGTTTACATCCATCGCTGCAATTTTATGCCCAGTTGATGGCTCGAGGACAAGCGTCCGCTGTGCACGCTACGGCATTTCCGTACACTAAACGCTCCCATTTTGAGGGTCAAAACATGATCGAAGGTGGTGGCCTGTCACCATTCAGTGAAAAAACCGGTTGGTTAGGGCGTGCTTTAGATTTGGCAGGCGTTGCGGGACGGTCTTTGTCTTTGGATATGCCGTTGATTTTGCGTGGGCACCATAATAACGATAACTTCTACCCTGCGAGCATTCGCGGGTCTGCCCGGCCAAAAGCGGATTTAGTGGAAATGATTGCTATGGGGCATCAAATGGATGCGGCGCAAATATTCACTAAGGTGGCCCATAAAGCTAAAGAGAATGAGCAAGTGCCAAGGGATCCAGCTAGCTTGGCTACATATGCTGGCCGGGCCATGGCTCAAGCCGCTGGCCCACTGGCCTCAGTGATTCGTGTTGCTAACTTTGATACTCATGCAAACCAAGTTGAAGAAGGCGACCCAGATGCAGGACGGCTAGCAAGGCAGTTAGGCGTGGTTGATGATGTAATCGCTGGTTATCGACGTGGGTTAGGCAGCGCATGGAATGAGGCTATTATTTTAACGCTAACCGAATTTGGCCGCACAGTGGCCGTTAATGGCACTCTTGGGACAGATCACGGTTATGCAAGTGTTGGTTTGCTCGCTGGGGGAACATTGTCCAGTAGTGGTGTTGTAGCCAACTGGCCTGGGTTAGGTAAAAAAGATCAATTCGAACAAAGAGACCTCATGGCTACCATAGACTATCGGTCTGTTTGCGCTGCCTGTCTGGAAAAGTCTTTAGGCCTTGATCATGGCCTTATTGCTCATCAGGTATTTCGTCAGCCCGACTTGCCCCGTGTATTTGAACATTTATTTACGTAGATTTTTCTCCAAAAGGAGTTCACCGTGCCTCAGCTTCCCTTCATTTACCATTACTGTCGGGTGCCAATCATATTGTCGGCTAGTCTAAGCCTATTGACTTTGCCGGTGTTGGCAACGGACATGTCAGGTTGGAGCGATAAGGCTGTCTGTCGTTTAGTGGCAGGGCAAGCAGATAATGCCGTCTATTTGGCAGAAGCCCAACGACGAGAGTTAGGTTGCAGCACTGGCGGTAGTGGGAATGGGGATAAGCAGCAGTCTGCACAGAAACTGTTGCCGAAAAACCAGGGTATTGTCATCTATCCATTGAAGCTTAACGCTCAAACTCAACAGCGATTGTTGTCCAAGCCGATTGATCAAACAGAATTTAATTTTAGCTCATATCAACTGGCCGTGTTTGCCCAGCCAATTACATGCCAGTTTAACCTGCGCAGGGTGGTTTATGAGCACCATGTAGCAGGGCAGGTTGAAAATTGGAATATGGCTAGAGGCCGCATGATATTGACTACCGATGGGGTAAAAATCGAAGGCCGCTGGCGTATGGGAGGCCTTTCTAAGGATTCCAGCTACCTAAAACATGAAGTTAATCTTAGGTTAACAAAAGCAGGCCATCTGGTTGGAAAAATGGCCTACTTTAATATGAGCATTGAGGAGGGTGAAGTACCAGAAAAACCCTTGTATATTGAATTAAAGCTCCACAATCGTAGTCAACCACTAAACATCCATAACCCCAAGAAAGCTGAATTCTGGACCGATGTGGAAGACTGGGCAGGTGGTGTTTGGCAATTGACACGGTGTAAAGAGTACACCCCTTAGTAAATACTCTTTTCCAAAAAGCTACAATTTGGCCCTGAACATGCCGCTGTAGAACTTGAGCAGAGTTCAAAGACGTCAAGAAGCCTTGGTCTTATAATAACTGGAATGAATTAGATAGCTATGCTGATATAGCCATTATGAAATAGGAAGGTTCAGATTAACTTAACAACACGAATTCACTCAAAAGCAGATCGAGTTTTTAGACTCTTAACTATTCTTTTGGAAGAATAATGACACTCCATGTCTAATGGGGCACGACCTGAAGTTAAGAAGTCTTCGGGCACTACAGCTCCCTAAGAGCTCCCCTGAAACCCGCATGATACCTGAATCACCATTCTTGTTAGGTGGCCAAATTCACTGTACCACTACAGTACTTACTCGTTCGATCTCAAAAAACAAAGCTGTATTGCCTCCTACAGTTAAGCTAATTGATTCGTTACAGAATTTGCCCCATCTAGATGCTTTTGATGCGGTTATTAATCTTGCTGGGGAGGCCATCATTGACAAACGTTGGAGCAACAAGCAAAAGCAGGTCATCTGTCAAAGTCGCTGGCAGTTAACTCAGCAATTAGTGGCGTTATTTGCGTGCAGCCAGAAGCCGCCTGCAGTTTTTCTAAGTGGTTCTGCCGTTGGTGTATACGGTGATCGGGGGGATGAAGTTCTCAGCGAAGACTCTGTTGTTCAAGAGTGCGATTTCCCTACCAAGGTATGTCTCCGGTGGGAGGATATTGCAATGCAGGCCGAGCCGTACACCCGTGTAGTGTTACTTAGAACTGGCATCGTTTTAGCCCCTCATGGTGGTGCTTTAGCAAAGATGCTGTTGCCGTTCAAATTGTGTTTTGGGGGGCGTATCGGCAATGGGCAGCAATATATGTCGTGGATCCACTATCAAGATCACATCAACGCGATGCACTGCTTATTAACAGAAAAAAGTATTTCAGGTGCAGTTAATATGGTTTCTCCGGCAGCTGAGACAAATCGTGTATTCACTCAAACACTGGCTAGATCGCTACACCGATTAGCCATTTTACCAATGCCTAAAAGTATCTTGCGATATTTGCTCGGTGAATCATCCTGTCTTTTGCTGGATAGCCAGAAAGTAGTGCCTCAAAAATTGTTGGAAAGTGGATTTAACTTTACGTTCCACAACCTGAAGTCGGCGTTTGTTGATGTACTGACGCACACGCCTAATGAGAGAAGTTAGTATGATAAACTCACCTAGCGTGGTGACCGATAACCCGACTTTAGGCCTTTGGGCGATAACACCCATTGCCATACCTGCAAATTACGGGCTCTAAACGCACCTGCACAGGACAGCAAATAGTACTCCCACATGCGCTTAAACAATGTGTCATAGTGATCTTTTATCTGAGGCCAAGCCTGACTAAAGTTTGCATGCCAAGCGAGCAATGTGGTGTCGTAATCAAAGCCAAAGTTATGCATATCTTCGACCACAAAACGGCCCTCACAGTCGCTACCAATCTGCTGGATAGAAGGCAGTGCGCCGTTAGGAAAGATATAACGATCAACCCAAGGGTCGTTACCTGAAACAGTTGAATTTCCACCAATGGTGTGTAACAAAAATAGCCCCTCGTCAGTAAGTAGGCTAGTTACCTTATCCAAAAATGTGGGGTAGTTTTTTTGCCCCACATGCTCAAACATGCCTAGCGAATAAACTCGATCAAAGCAGCCTTGCAGTTCTCGATAATCTTGATAAATGTACTTAACTGCCAGCCCCCCCTTATGGGCATTGGCAAAATCCACCTGTTGTTGCGATATGGAGACACCGACAACTTCAACCCCGTAGTGCCGAGCAGCAAATCGAGCTGCACCTCCCCAGCCACAACCAATATCTAGAACGCGCATACCTGGACTTAACTTTAGTTTCTCAAACACCAGTCGTAGCTTGGCAATCTGAGCGTCGGCAAGGTTGTCCGCGGCCTGCCAGTAGCCACAGCTATAGATCAGCAATGGGTCCAGCATACGCATATAAAGGTCATTGCCCACATCATAATGGCGTTTGCCAACAATAAACGCCCTCTGCGAGGTTTGCAGATTGATAAGCTTTGCCACCCACCTGCGCCAGTTCGATAAAGGAAACTTCATCTGTTCGCTAATCCCATGCCGCAATAGCCGGTAGAAAAACTGGTCCAGAGCCTCACACTCCCACCAGCCTTCCATATAAGCTTCTCCTAGCCCCAGTGTTCCCTGTGTCATGATGCGGCTATATAAATGCGAATTACGCACCTTTGGATCCCATATGTTAGGCCCATCAAAGCACACGCCAGCCACAGCAAGTTGTTGATTAAGTTTTTCTTTAATTAGTCTATCAAACATGGTGCAGCACCGTTAACGCAATTGATCAACAATTCCAGCCCAATCGGCATCCCCAATCAGGCCGATGAGCGCATACCGTCGGCAGGACTACTGTAGTTGCACCAGAGGCCTTTGTGTAACACCAACTGTGACACCTGAGCGCAAGCTTGACGTCGCTACAGCTCCCGTAGTACCGTTGAGAAGCGTACAGATCAAGCGTCTTAGCGCCACTCATAGGAAAGGAACTGTAAGACTGGCCGTCTCCGGGCACCATAATTTCACTATAAAACAAACACTTTAAAATAGAAAGTTTCTAGCATCTTCACGCTGGTTCCCATTTGAGTAGCGAGTTGATGAATATCAGTGCCAGATGCCAATCTAGACGATACCATTCACCGTTATGTAACTTGTAGCGACACTGCCACAGTGGACTTTTAGGTCGCTTATAAATGGAAAGTTTGTTGGGGCGTAGGTTGATGCTGAGCACTGGTTTACTTCAATGAGTTAGAGTAAAGTCTGTGTAAGTGGAAGCGCGTTGGTGGCCAACGCGTTTGTTGAGTGTGCTAACTTGCCGCACCAAATGGCATTGAAAAATCGCACATAAGGATATAAAGATGGAATTAGAGAAGCATAATAAAGAGATTGAAGACAATTTCCGAGCCTGGGCTCTTGGTATTTATTGGTTCTATATAGTAGCAACTATCCTCAGTTTTATTACAATAGGTTTTTTTGCACTCGTAGCATTTTTTGGCTACATAGCGTCAGTGATGGTCGCTTTTCATCAGAAAAAATCTAGTGCTGGGACCATTTATCAAAGCCATTTCGAAAACTATATAACTGTTCTGTGGCTCCCATTAAAGTGTTTATTTGTATTAGGATGTTTAGCGGCTATAGCGGGATTTGTTAATGAGGAAGATGTTTTGTTTTTTCTCGGTGGGGTGGGCATTGTCGGTCTAATAGTTTGGATACCTTGGTCAATATGGAGAGTGGTTAAAGGTATTTTGCAAGTTAAGGATGGTCTAGCATATAACAATGTCGTTGTTAAAATAGATCATTTGACAAAAATTGAGCGAAATAAATACCAAATAGACTTGGGTGAAATAGAAGGCAAAGGTAAAAGTAGTGACAGCGATTCCTATAAAGATGATTCTGAAAAAAAATCGACCTGGCAAAAAGAAGAACAAAATAATAGGGTGGTAAAAAATGAAATTGACAGTAATGCCTCCAAAATTGACGCTCTTCACAAAGGAGGGGTTCTTTCTGATACTGAATATGCTGCTGCAAAAAGCCGCATTGCGATCGAAAATGACCCTCACTTAATAGAACTTGGCATTCTGCACAAAAAAGGTGTTCTCTCAGATGCAGATTACGAAGCCGCAAAAAATCGTATAGTGTCTGAACTTGGAGGCTAATGCGTTAATAAAAAGTAATATATGATTTATACATTTGTAGCATTAGGCGGCATTAGTAGTTGATATTTTCCGCTTGCGTAGAGACACTCATATTAATCGTCACTTTTCTAAAAGTGCGCTACAAAATCATATATTTATATTGGAGATGTTGAGATGGAAGCGTTAGGGGCGATGGGTTTTGTTTTCGGTATGATGGGAGTGGTAGCATTTGTGCGAACACAAAAACTAATTAAAACACTAAAGGAAAATGGCGTTTTAGATAAGGACTATAAGAGCGAATAGCGGTCAATACAGTCGTCAAAGTGTGCTACGATAATAAAGCACACGTTTCGCGAAGATGGCGCATTTTAGCGTCAATATAGAGGGAAACGGGGCCGCATACACCTTGGGTAAAATCGTTGTTTTCTGAACGCATGCCATTTGTGCATACAAAATCAAGGTTGATAATAATCTAGTGCCTCCTTGCTTACTAGTAAAGTAAGTGTAGGAGAGTAATTAGTATTGTGCATGGTTGAGCTTTAGATAAGTGGTTGTGTAGATCTTCCTAGTCTTTATCGATCGCATTGCGCTTGATCAATTGTGATATCGGCAAATATTTCTGCTGGCATAGCTAAATAGACAAACTGATGTTTACCACCTAGTTCTAACAAGGGCTTTTGATTTTCTGTGTCACACACATAACTTGTTAACGCAGGTTGCATCGCTACCGTGAAGGCGTGGGTATCTATTTCTGTCAGTGGTACAAAGATTTTAAAGGTTCGTATGAAAGTATCTGTTGATGCTTGTGCTGCAATTAACTGGGTAGAGTCGTCAATTACCATGGGTAAAAGAGGCTGAATGCTGTAGCTTAAATAATTTAGTTCTTGCTCAAGAGTTTGTCTTGGCGTGGTCTCGTTAGCGCTTAGCATAGGCGCCATAGCTAGTGTTGCGCCAAAAGCTAGTAGTGGGCCAAGCCGATTTTTAATAAAATTCATTACTATCATTTACTTATAATTCAACGGCGTGTGATTAAATGCTCTAAGCCGGTTCGGTTCCTACTAGTGGCGCTAAGACGCTTAATCTATACGCATCACAACGGTACTACGCGGCCTGTAGTGACGTCAAGCTTGCGCTCAGGTGTCACAGTTGGTGTTACACAAAGCCCCCTTGTGCAGCTACAGTGGTCCTGCCGACGGTATGCGCTCATCGGCCTGATTCAGGACACTCTTCCCGATGCCCTATAGCCTGTTCGTTAGCTA